>Ga0247833_1000003_pt1 | contig 313999 bp, 327 predicted proteins | sample LaCruzMarch2015__7_FD_187117 | JGI IMG/M metagenome (GOLD analysis project Ga0247833, IMG submission 187117) | Freshwater microbial communities from meromictic Lake La Cruz, Castile-La Mancha, Spain - LaCruzMarch2015_8m | ecosystem: Environmental > Aquatic > Freshwater > Lake | place: Spain...
ATCCGGAAGCTTCCGCTCGGCAGCCGTGTTCGGGCTTAACCGGAGCGCCTCCGACGGGCGGGCAAGGCAGCGGCCTCGTCCCGGACCGGATGAGTAACCCCCTCATCCCTGTCCCCGCTCGAACTCCATCCCGTCGCCGCAAGGTCGCTGGCCATGCGCCCTCCCCGTGCGACGGGACGAGGTGAGTATGGGCGTGGCTGCAGGGGTGGGGGACAAGTTCAATCTATCCCCCCATTTTCTGTTCTGCCGACAGGGAGAGGATACAGTTCAACGCGCTGCCTGCTCGCGCTATGACACCGGGCGTGCTGGAGGTCCGGATGATCAAGGAGACGACCCGCCGAAGCGCGATGCTCGGTCTCGCGGCCTCAGCGCTGACGTCCCCTGCCCTTGCGAAGCCGCAGCGCACAGCCCCGGTCGTGGCCACCACCCACGGCCGCGTACGCGGCGCCCGCCACGACGGCGTCCTGGTCTTCAAGGGCGTCCGCTACGGCGCCGACACCGGTCCGCGCCGCTTCCAGCCGCCGACTGCGCCGCAGCCCTGGAGCGATATCCGGGACGCCCTCGCCTTCGGGCCCGGCTCGCCCCAGCGCGGTCAGGGCGCCGACGGCCCCACCGCCGAGGACTGCCTGTTCCTCAACATCTGGACGCCGGGCGCCGATCAGGCCAGCCGCCCGGTGATGGTCTACATTCACGGCGGAGCCTACAGCGCAGGCTCCGGCTCCAGTCCGCTCTATGAGGGAACCCGCCTCGCCACGCGCGGCGACGTCGTCGTGGTGACGCTGAACCATCGTCTTGGCGCGCTGGGCTACCTGTCGCTCGGACGCCTGGGCGAACCCCGCTTCGCCGACAGCGGCAATGTCGGTCAGCTGGACCTGGTGCTGGCCCTGCGCTGGGTGCGCGACAACATCACCGCCTTCGGGGGCGACCCCGGCACGGTGATGGTCTTCCGCCAGTCCGGCGGCGGGGCCAAGATCGCCACCCTGATGGCCATGCCGGCCGCCCGGGGCCTGTTCCACCGCGCCGCGACGATGAGCGGCCAGCAGGTGACGGCTTCCGGCCCCCTGAACGCGGAGCGCCGGGCGAGAACCTTCCTTGAGGCGCTGAAGGCGACGCCCGAACAGCTGGCCACCCTGCCCGTCGAGCGACTGGTCGAGGCGATGGCTGTCCGCGATCCGATCCTGCCGAGCGGATCGCTCTACTTCGGCCCGGTGATGGACGACCGGTCGCTGACCCGCCATCCGTTCTGGCCGGACGCGCCGCCGTGGCTGCGCTGCTCGCAGTGCAGATCCTCTACAAGGTCACCACGCCGCTCACGACGGGTTCGATCAGCAATCCGGTGGTGATCAGCAACCTTCTCATCGCCGCGGTTCATGCGGTGACGCTGGTCGTCCTCATCCGGGCGGGCGAGATCCGGCTCTGACGGGGGAGCGGCAGGGTTGCCAGGTCAGCGGTAGTTCCTCAGGGTCGCTGGACAGTGGAGCGCTTCCCCATGCCCCCGTGGCTCCTGGCCCTTCTGGCGGTCCTCTTCGGATGGCCGTTCCTGTACGCGCTCGTCACCGGCTGCATGCTTGCTGTCTGGCGGCTGCGCCGCGGCGTATGGGCCGACCGGCGGGATACGCCGGTCCTGTACTGGTTCTTCATAGGCGTCGCCGGGCTGATCTTCGCCTATGCCCTCAGCGCACTCGCCGAGGGTGTCATCCCCAACCTCGACCTGCCCTGGTTCCCGCTCTAACGGATAACCCGCGCGCCCTTGCCCTTCATGACCGCCTCGACCTCGGCGGCGCGGACCATGGAGGTGTCGCCGGGGGTGGTCATGGCCAGGGCGCCGTGGGCAGCGCCGTACTCGACGGCGGCCTGGGGGCCCTTGCCCTCCATGAAGCCGTAGGCGAGGCCCGAGGCGAAGCCGTCGCCGCCGCCGACCCGGTCGTAGATCTCCAGGTCGTTGCGCTCCATCGACTGATAGAACTGGCCGCCGGCGTAGAGGATGGCCGACCAGTCGTTGATGCTGGCGGTCTTCGCATTGCGCAGGGTGGTGGCGGCGACCTTGAAGTTCGGGAACTGGCTGACCGCCGTCTCGATCATTGTCTTGAAGTTGGTCGGGTCGATCTCGCTGATGTGCTCGTCCAGGCCCTCGACCTCGAAGCCGAGGCAGGCCGTGAAGTCCTCCTCGTTGCCGATCATCACATCGACGTATTTCGCGATCTCGCGGTTGATCTTCTGGGCGCCGGGCTTGCCGCCCTGGCTCTTCCACAGCGAGGCGCGATAGTTGAGGTCATAGCTGACGATCGTGCCGTACTTGCGGGCCACCTCGACGGCCTCGATGACGGCCTCGGCGGTGTTGCTGGCCAGGGCCGCGAAGATGCCGCCGGTGTGGAACCAGCGCACGCCCTCCTCGCCGAACAGCTTCTCCCAGTTCACCTCGCCGGGGCGGATCTGCGAGGCGGCGCTGTGGCCGCGGTCGCTGCAGCCCAGGGCCGGGCGGACGCCGAAGCCCTTCTCGGTGAAGTTCAGGCCGACGCGGGTGTTGCGGCCCAGGCCGTCGAAATCGCGCCAGACGACGTGGCTCATGTCCACCCCGCCCTGCATGATCAGGTCCTCGACCAGCCAGCCCAGGTCGTTGACCGGCAGGGCCGTGACCACCGTCGAGCGCTTGCCCCAGCATTTGCGCATGGCGCGGGCGACATTGTACTCGCCGCCGCCCTCCCAGACGTTGAACTGGCGGGCGTTGCGCACCCGGCCGAAGCCCGGGTCGAAGCGCAGCATCACCTCGCCGAAGGAGGCGCAGTCCCAGCGGGTCTCGCTGGCGGGGCGGATGGTCAGGACATTGTCGGTGGTCACGTCAGCTCTCTTCGGATGCTAGCGATGAGGTCCACGGTCTTGCGCACCCGGTCCTCGATCCCTTTCCAGTCGCCCGCCTTGAGCAGGTCGTTCGTGATCAGCTTGCTGCCCATGCCGGCCGCGACGATGCCGGCGCCGAACCATTCGCGCAGGCTCTTCTCGTCCGGGTCGACGCCGCCGGTGGGCATGATGCGGGTCCAGGGCATCGGACCCAGGACATTCTTGACGAAGGTCGGGCCGCCGACGCTCTCGCCGGGGAAGACCTTGACGATCTCGCAGCCCAGCTCCTGGGCCAAGGAAATCTCCGACGCCGAGCCGCAGCCCGGGCTGTAGGGAATCATACGCCGATTGCAGACCTTCGCCACATCGGCGTTGAGGATCGGGCCGACGACGAACTTCGCGCCGTTGGCGATGTAGATGCCGGCGGTCGGGGCATCGACAACGCTGCCCACCCCAATGATGACGCTGGGGTCAGCCTTGGCGAAATGACGGGCGACGTCGAGGAAGACGTGGGCCGCGAAGTCGCCGCGGTTGGTGAATTCGATGCATCGGGCCCCGCCGTTGGCGCAGGCCTGGATGACGTTGACGCAGGTCTCGGCGTCCGGGTGGTAGAAGACGGGGATGACCCCCTGCCCCATCATCGCGGTCAGGACGGTCATGCGGTCGTGGGCCATGTCGGCGTCTCCTGGATCGGTCCGGTTCGAAGGATCGGCCTCGACCGGGGCTCCCCAAGCTTAAGCGAGTTCGGGATGCGGGCCACGGCGCTCCGGCCGCCCCGCCATCACACTGTGGTCAGCCGGGGCCCTGTCCGTCGTGACGAAAAAACGGGGGCCGGGCAAGGAGGATAACCTAGAAGGTGTACTTGAGACCGAAGTAGTAGGACGTTCCGGTGTGGTGGTAGACCGAGGTCGACTGACGGCTGTCATCGCCCACCCATTGCTGGTTGAACTCGTCGGTCAGGTTCAGGGCCTCGAAGGTCATCGAGATCTGGTCGTTGACCTTGTAGGAGCTGGCGAAGTCGAGGTTGAAGGTGTCCTTCTTGCCCTTGAGCGAATTGCCGTTCCGACCGGGGACGTTCTGCAGGTAGCCCTCGCGGTAGGACGCCGAGATACGGGCGCTGAGGCGATCATCCTCGTAGTAGAGGGTGGCGTTGTAGGCCGTCGGCGACAGGTTCACGAGGTTGTCGGAGACGACCAGGGTGCACAGCGCGTTGTTGCAGTAGTCGATCTCGGACTTGACCTGGGTGTAGTTGGCCTGGATGCCGAACTTGTCGAACGGCGCCGGCAGGAACGAGAACGGCTGCTGGTAGCTGATCTCGAAGCCTTCCAGCGGGCCGCCCTCGGTGTTCACGGCGCTGGTCAGCTGGAACACCTGGGTCGGGGTGCAGGCCCCGATGCAGAGGGCCGGCGCGAAGGCGCTGGGGTTCAGCAGGGTCAGCTGCTGATACTGCAGGTCCTGGCGGATGATCTGGATGTAGGTGTCGATGTCCTTCTTGAAGAAGGCGACCGACAGCAACGATTCCGGCGCGAAGTACCATTCGAAGCTGAGGTCGTAGGTCTTGGCCTGGAAGGGCTCCAGATTCACGTTGCCGATGGTGGCGGTGAAGTTGGGGCCGCTGGCCGCCAGCGAGGTGGTCGGGACCAGGTAGTTGGTGCCGGCCAGGCCGTTGCCGATCTGCGGCCGCGCCATCACTTCCGCCGCGCCGAAGCGGACGATGAAGTTATCGGTCGCGTTCACCGAGAGGTTAAACGACGGCAGGAAGTTGTCGTAGTCGTTGTAGCCGTCGACCATGGTGCCGCCGCCCGTCGAGCTGTAGCCCTCGGCGTAGAGCTTGGTGTTCACCTTGCGGAAGCCGACGTTGCCGCGGTAGTCGAGGCCGAACAGCGTGGAGTTGAAATCCAGCTGCATATAGTAGCCGCGATCCTCTTCACGGATGAAGCGGTTGGAGCCGCGGGCGTTGCCGTTGGTGATGCTGGTCAGGCGGAAGTCGCCGCCCGGCAAGCCGGTGCTCTTCATTGCATTTCCGTCCCGCGAGCCACGGCATTGGCTCGCAGGATACACGGATGAAGGCCAGCATCTTCCGGGCCGCCCCTTCTTGCTCGATCTGCCGGCCGCGCGAACCCAGCCACCTTTCCGGTGCATGACGGCGCGGCGGTCCTGCCTCCATGAAAGGACGGCGGGGCGGAGGGCCCCGCGACCCTTGAGGATGACACCGTGCATCGACGCCTTTTCCTGAGCGCCGCCGCCGCGAGCGCGCTGACCTTCGCCGCGCGACCCGCGCTGGCCGAGCCCATGGCGGTCAAGTGGGTGAACGCCCACCCTGGCCTGTTCAAGGGCCATAAACGCGTCGCCATCCCCGCTTACCACATCAACTTCATCGTCTGGCAGCAGGCCACCGCCTCGGCGTCGATCGCCGCGAAGAGCCGGCTTGCCGTCCTGCTGACGGGCGTCGACATCCCGACGCTGCGCAAGCTGACCGACGAGGCCTACGCCGATCTGAAGGCGCAGTTCACGGCGGCCGGCATCGGCGTCGTCTCAGAGGCCGACGCCCGGGCCATGGTGGACACGGCCGGCATGGAGCGCCTGGCCGGCAACATGGCCACCGTCGGCGGCGGCCCCGGCATCACCATCGGCAAGAGCGTGCGGCGCGGCTTCGTGACCATCGGCGCCACCGAAGCCCCGGCCCTCGCCGCCTACCGGCTGCCGGAGTCGCAGACCGGCCTCGGCGCCATGGCGGCGGCGACCCAGATCAACGCCGGCGCGAAGATGTACAGGTCCGGCTGGGATCTGGACGCCAATATCCTGGTTCCCTCCCTGACCCTCGACTTCGCGGCGATGGAGGCCAGCACCGGCGGCATGTTCGGGGGTGTCGCGAGCGCCGGCGGCTCGATCCGGTTCAGGATCGACATGGACTCACCGACCTTCACCCTCAATCCCGCCAGTGGCGGCCGGTTCGGAACGCCCGGGCAGCTTCGGCCGGTCAAGGACGTGGTCTCGCAGACCCCCTTCGCCACGGTCGAGCAGGGCGCCGCCGGCGTTCGGTCGATGGGGACCTGGGTGGACGAAAACTACCAGACGGAGGCCCGCGCGCGCGGCGACGCGGTGGTAGTCAACCTTCCGGTCTGGGAGAGCCTCGTGCGGGACGCCTACCGAGGCTACAACGCGGCCATCGTCGCGGCCGTGGTCAAGGCGGTTAAGAACTAGGCCGGGCCGACTTCAGCGGGGTCAGCCCTTGGGCGTCGCCGTCGACTCCCGGACCACCAGCGAGGGCATGCGCCATTCGGGGTCGCGCTTGTCCCCTTCGGTCACGCCCAGCAGCCGCTCCGCCGCCAGCCGTCCGATCTCGCGCGTGGGCGCCCGGATGGTGGTCAGGGGCGGCCAGACGCGCGAGGCGATCTGGAAGTCGTCAAAGCCGATCACCGACAGGTCGCCGGGCACCGAGAGTCCGGCCCGCCGGGCGGCATGCAGGACGCCCGCGGCCATCTCGTCATTGCCGGCGAAGATCGCCGTGGGACGGTCGCTCAGGGCCATGAGCCGCGCCGCGGCCTCCATGCCGGACTCGAAGGTGTAGGCGCCTTCGGCCACGCAGTCGGCGTCCAGGGCGACACCGTGCTCCTTCAGGCCTTCCTCGAACCCGCCGCGCCGTTCGTGCGAGGAGCGGAAGCGGTCGGGGCCTGAAATGAAGCCGACGCGCCTGTGGCCCAGCTCGGCGAGGTGCCGGCCAGCCAACAAGCCGCCATGCCGGTCGCGGGTGACGATGCTGTGGACCTCGGAATCCACGGCGACAGAGGCGACGCGCACGTATTCGCAGCCGATCTCGCGCAGCATCTCCGCCACCGCCTCGTCTTCCGAGACAGAGGGTGTCAGCACAACGCCGAACAGCTTCTGTCGCTCGATGAAGGCGCGGAGATCGGGGACCAGGGTCGTGCTGCCGCGGTCGCAGGGGTGGACGACCAGCTCGAAGCCGGACCCGCGCATGCCGTCCAGCAGGCCCAGCTGCATGTTCACGACATACTGCGGATTGGGGTTGTCGTAGATGAGCCCGATCAGGAAAGAGCGGCGGAAGGCCAGCCCCCGCGCCTGGGGGTCAGGAGCGTAGCCGTAGCGGGCGATGACCGCCTCGATCTTCTCGCGGGTCTCCGGACGCACCGATGGCGAACGGTTGATGACACGGGAAACCGTCTTCTTCGACACCCCCGCCAGACGGGCGACATCGTTGATCGTGGCGCGCCGGCGCCCGCTCTGCAGCGCCTCGTCATCGGATGGTCTGGGCGTCTTCGAACTCACGGCGTCTCCCGGCGCTCCCGCGTTCCCCGTCCGTGATACCGTGCGTCGCGGGGCGGCGCCAGCGTTCGGCGGCAGCGCCGTTGACACCGGTTACAGTGCAGATCGCCCTGTTGCTTTTCGGCGGTCCCCAAGAGACGTCGCGGTGCGCAAGCGCCTGCGGAATCGCGTCGAGCAGGGCAGTCGTTGTAGAGAGCCGGGCATGGAAACAGCAGAGATCCTCGTCGACGCCCGGGGGCACCACTGCCCGATCCCGACCCTGCGGCTGCGCAAGGCGCTGGAGACGGCCGGCCCCGGCGCGCGGGTGCGGCTGTTGGCTGATGATCCGATGGCGCGGGTCGATGTGCCGCACTTCGTGCGGGAGAAGGGCTACGCCTTGCTGGAGAAGGACGAGGTCAGCGGCTGGCTGATTTTCGTCGTAGCGAGAGCGGAATGATCTTCCGGGTTTGCAGGGCGATTTCCATCTCGGTCGCCAGCGCCCCGCCGAAGAACAGCGCGTTCACGTTCCAGCTCAGCCAGATCAGGAACACCACCACCGTGGCCACCGAGCCGTAGGTGGCGCCCAGGTGGGCGATCTGCTCGACATAGAAGGCGCAGAGCCAGGAAAAGCAAAGGCCAAGGACCGCCGAGGCGACACCCCCGGCCAGGGACGCGCGCCAGGCGACCGGCTCCCGCGCCATGGCGAAGCGGTAGATCAGGGTCATGGCCAGCACCAGGCCTATGCTGGTCCAGGTCCATTCGCTGAACAGCCAGCTCAGGCCGGCCAGCGGCTTGAAATCCAGCGCCAGGGACATCACACGGATGCCGAGGAAGGCGAAGGACACCACCCCCATCAGCACCAGGGCCGCGATCAGAACGACCAGGGCCATGATGTTGAAGCTGATGAAACCGCGCTGGTTTTCTTCGTCGTGGATGAAGGACAGGCCGGCGAGCAGGGCCTTGAAGCCTCGGTGGGCCGCGTAGGCGCCAATGATCAGGGCGACAACGCTCTGGGAGCTGATAGCGACGGACGGCGCGTGGGCCAGGCGCTCGAGCTCGCTGCGGAAGATGCCGCGGGCGCCGGCGGGCAGCATCCCGGCCAGCACCTCGGCCTGCCCGGCCACCTGCTCGGGCGCCGAGAGCATGCCGTACAGGCCGATGACGATGACCAGCAGCGGAAACACAGCCAGCATGATCCAGAACGACACGCCGCCCACGTAGAGCATGACGTCGCGGCCCCACAGGCGCTTCAGCGCCTTGCCGAGCACCTCCAGCGTCGCCCGCGCCCAGTGGACGGGGTCAAGATCGATCTGGGGGGAATGACCCTGCGGGCCGGCGTCTGACATGGCGCGGAAACTGCCCTCCCCGCACCTTATGCGCAACGTCAAAGGCGCGCCCCGCTTCGCGGGACGCGCCTGACAGGATGACCTTGCCTTCGTCCTGGATAACCGGCCGCCACAACGAGGGACGGGAGTGCGTGGCGGCCGGCTACGAAGCCACAATCGAATCCACTGCCTGAACGGTGGCTGAACGAATGTGCGTGCTTCGACACGCGCCTGCGGCGCTGCTCAGCATGACGTTGATGTATAGCCTTCAGCCTACGTCATCCTGAGCAGCCGCGAAGCGGCGTGTCGAAGGACGCATCACCTCAGAGCGCGCCCTTCTCCTTCAGCGCCACCACTTCGGCGGCGGTGAAGCCCCAGTCGGCCAGGGCCTCGTCGTTGTGGGCGCCGATCTTCGGCGGCGGGCCCTGGATGGCGCCCGGCGTGGCCGAGAAGCGCGGCGCGGGCGCCGGCTGGACGACGCCCTCGATCGTGACGAAGGTTTCGCGGGCCACGTTGTGGGCGTGTTTGGGGGCTTCCTCGAGATCCAGCACCGGCGCGAAACAGATGTCGGTCGCGTCCATGATCGCGCACCACTCGGCCTGGGTCTTCGTCCGCAGCACGTCCTGCAGCTTGGCCTTCAGCGACGGCCAGGCGGAGCGGTCCATCTGGTTGGCGAATTCCGGATCGGTGATGCCGGTCTTCTCCAGAAGTAGGGCGTAGAACTGCGGCTCGATCGAGCCGATCGAGATCCATTTGCCGTCGGCGCATTGGTAGGTGTCGTAGAAGTGGGCCCCGCCATCGAGCAGGTTGGAGCGCCGCTCGTCCTTCCAGATGCCGGCGCCCTTGAAGCCGTAGAACATGGCCATCAGTGAGGCGGCGCCGTCGCTCATCGCGCAGTCGATGACCTGACCCTTGCCGGTCTCGCGGGCGCTGATGATGCCCGCCATCAGGCCGAACGCCAGGTACAGGGCGCCGCCCCCGAAGTCGCCGACCAGGTTCAGCGGCGGAACCGGCTTGTCCTCGGTGCCGATGGCGTGGAGCGCGCCGGTGATGGCGATGTAGTTCATGTCGTGGCCCGCCGCCTTGGCGTAGGGGCCGGTCTGGCCCCAACCGGTCATGCGGCCGAACACCAGCTTGGGATTGCGCGCCAGCACGACGTCCGGGCCCAGGCCCAGGCGCTCCATCACGCCGGGGCGGAAGCCCTCGATCAGGCCGTCGGCGCTTTCCAGCAGCTTGAGCACCGCCTCGATGGCGTCGGGCGACTTGAGGTCCAGCGCCACCGAGCGGCGGCCCCGGCTGGTGACGTCGGCCGGCGAGGCGCGGCCCGAGCCCTTGCGGTCGACCCGCACCACGTCGGCGCCCAGGTCCGACAGCAGCATGCCGCAGAACGGCCCCGGCCCGATACCGGCGAACTCGACGATCTTCAGACCCGAAAGCGGACCACTAGCCATGACGTTTCTCCCGTTTGGCCGAGATTTAGAGGCGCTGACGCATGGTCAGGCAAGCGGCCGGTCTTCGAGGCTGTGGAAGATGCGGGCGATAAGGACCTCTTCGGCTTCCACGCGATAGTGAATGATGTATGCGGAGCGCCCGAAGGGCACGAAGAGCTTTCGGGCATTTTGGGAGCGGCTTGGAACGCCTCGCTCGGCAAACTCCGAGAGGCTTCCGGCTGCCGCCAGAATCGCTTCGATTGCGTTCGACGCTGCCTGCGGATTTCGTTCAGCCAGGAAGTTGGCAAGACGCGCCAGATCTCGCCTGCCCCCCGGAAGGAAGCGAACGCGCCGCTTCACTTCGCCGGGGCCGGCCTCTCGGCGAGCCGTGTCTTCAATTGCTCCCGAACCTCACGGAAGACGACTTCGGCGTCTTCAGCGACTCCGGTGCGATCATACTCAGCGAGACGCGCCTCCGTAATCGCCCACTCGTCGTACCGTAGTCCATTGGCGATGAGCCGGGCCGCGAAGGCCTCGATCGTCTCACCGGCCTCGTCGGCTGCCGCGCGCAGCAACGCGAGGTGTTCTGCGCTCAGGGTCAGGGTCAGCTCAACCATGCCGGCTCAATACCAGATTGTGACGACCAACTCCAGTCGCGTTATGATAGCAACTACAGCGTCTGCCCGTCGTCGATGGTGATCGTCGTGCCGGTGATGAAGTGGGCGCGGCGGCCGGCCAGCATCAGCAGGGCCTCGTCCAGGACGTCCTCGTCCATCAGGCGGCGGCGGGGGAAGCCCTTGATCTGCTTCTGCCCGCCCTCGGTCTGGAACCAGTCGCTGTTGATCTCGGTCTCGATGTAGCCGGGGCAGATGGCGTTCACCGCGATCCGGGGCCGGGCCCATTCGCGGGCGAGCCCCTTGGTCAGTGAGGCGCAGGCAGCCTTGGACGCGCAGTAGACGGTAAGGCCCGGCAGCTGGTTGAAGGCGGCGATCGAGGCGATGTTGATGATCCGCGCCTCGCCGGCCTCGGCCACGCCGCTGGCGATCATCCGCTTCGCCGCCTCGACGGCGCCGAAGTAGACCGCGCGGACGTTGACGGCCATCGTCTGGTCGAAGGTCTCGACCGTCATGTCCATGGCCATGCCGTCGCCGCCGACCCCGGCGTTGTTGACCATGATCGACAGCGGGCCGAGCGCGGCCTCCGCCTGATCGAGCGCCGGGCCAATGGCGGCGGTGTCCGCGACGTCCAGCGCGAAGGCGGCGGCCTTGCCGCTGGCGGCGTTGAGCTCGGCGACGAGCGCCTCCAGCCGGTCTGTCCGCCGCGCCATCACCGCCACGCTGGCGCCGGCCTCCGACAGCACCCGCGCGAACCGCGCCCCCAGCCCGCTCGAGGCGCCCGTAACGACGGCCATCCGGCCCGCCAGAGGTTTGTCGCTCATCGTCCTGTTCCCGTTCGAAATCCGCGTCTTTGTCGCGCTATCCCCGGCGGCGGCCTCTGCTATGTTGCGCCCGACGAATCCTGACGCGCAATCAGCAGCCGACGGGGGCCGGCGGCGTCATGGGCGGGAGTTCGAGCGGGTTGTCAATTCAGGCCCGGATTTTGATCGTGGCGCGCGACGACGCGCTGGCCGGCCCGTTGGCCGAGGGGCTGGACCGACTCGGCTGGCGCACGATCACTGCGCGCGGGCCCTACGCGGCCATGGCGGCCCTGGGCGATCTGGCCATCGAGGCGGCCATCGTCGACGTAGCCAGCGGCGGCCATGACGCCCTGCAGCTCGCCCGTCGCCTGAAGGCCGCCTGCGCCCCGCGCCGCCTGCCGGTCATCGCTATCGGCGATCCGGACCCGCAGCTGGACAGCTACGCCTTCGACCTGACGCTGGCCCCGCCGCTGCACCCGGCCCAGGCCGTACTGCGTCTGGAGTCGCTGGTCCGCATGGCCGTGGCCGAGGAGGAGTTCGAGCTGCGGCTGGAAACCTTCGCCGAGCGCGGCCGCCGTCTGGACCTGCCCGAACCCAATCCCGAGCCCTATCGCGTGCTGGCCGTCGGTGAGCCCGCGCCGCAGTTCCTGGCGCTGAGCAACGCCCTGACGCGCGGCGGCGCGGACGTGGTCGGGGCCTTCACCGCCTTCACCGCCTTCGACTACCTGCACGAGCGGGCCTTCGACTCGGTGGTGCTCTGGGCCGGCGACAACAGCGCCGAGGCCCTGTCGATCGCGGCGGGCATGCGCCGCAACACCCGGCTCTACCACATCCCCGCCCTGCTCTATCTGCGGGCCGAGAGCTACGTCACCACTTCGGAGGCCTTCCATCGCGGCGTGTCCGATGTCGCCTCGCCGGAGACGGCCGAGACCGAGACGGCCAAGCGCGTCATCGAGCTGGCCCGCAGTTACCGCCGCCAGACGGCCATCCGCCGGGCGCTGGAGAAGGCGCGCAGCAGCGGGCTGATGGACGCCGCGACGGGCCTGTTCACCCGCGACCTGTTCGCCGGCCATATGGTGCGGCTGGCCCAGACCTCTCGCATCCGCAACCGGCCGATGAGCGTCTGCGTCCTGCGGGTCGCCGACCGACCGGAGGTTCACGCCGCCCGCGCTGGTGGCTGGCTGGATCGCGCTATCCCGCAGATCGGCTCGATGATCGGCCGCCTGGTGCGCGCCGAGGACACCGCCGCCCGCCTGGGCCCGGAGGTCTTCGCCCTGGCCCTGCCCGCCACGCCTCAGGGCGCCGGTCGCGCCGCCGCCGAACGCATCGCCGCGGTCATTGCCTGCACCGCCTTCGAGTCCGGCGATGGCAAGACGCCGTTCACCGTCGACTTCGATATCGGCGTCGCCCAGATCGAACCCGGCGAGAACGCCGCCGTGGCGCTGGAGCGCGCCGCCGCCCGCGCCCAGCAGCGTGAAGCCAGCTAACCCGGCAAGGAGAGCCCCATGCAGATAGACTTCATCGCCGACGTCGTCTGTCCCTGGTGCTATCTCGGCTGGCGGCGGCTCAACGCGGCGCTGGCCATGCGCCCGGATATAGAGGCGACAGTGGTCTGGCGGCCCTATCAGCTGGATCCGACGCTTCCGGACGAGGGTGTCGACCGCAAGGCCTACATGGCCGCCAAGTTCCCCGACTCGTCCCGCCGCGCCGAGATCACCAAGGTTCTGGACGACAACGCGGCCCAGGACGGCATCACCTGGGACCTGACCGCGATCAAGGTCTCGCCCAACACCAACGCCGCCCATCGCCTGATCCGCTGGGCCCAGACGGCCGGCTGCCAGGAGCCGGTGCTGGAGGCCGTGCTGGCCGCCTACTTCAGCGAGGGCAAGGACATCGGCGACCCGGTGGTCCTGGCCGACATCGCCGGCGCGGCGGGCATGGACCGCCTGCTGGTGCTGCAGCTGCTGTCGAAGGGCGCCGACCGGGACACGATCACCCGCGAGCATCAGCTGGCCCATGAGGCCGGCGTATCCGGCGTGCCGTTCATGATCTTCGACGGCAAGCTGGCCGTCTCCGGGGCCGAGCCCCCGCAGCGGCTGGTCAAGGCGCTCGACAAGGCCGTCGAGATGGCGGCCTGAGCGGCCCTTGCCGTGACGATGCGGAAGGGTGCTAGCGTACAACGGGAGGCGACCATGAAACTCGAAGGCGGATGCTACTGCGGCGCGCTGCGCTATGTGGCCGAGGGCGAGCCGATGATGCAGGCCCAGTGCCATTGCCGCGAGTGCCAGCACATCACCGGCGGCTCGCCGAACGTGTTCATGGCCATGCCGATCCCCGGCTTCAGCTACACGAAGGGTGAACCGAAGAGCTTCAGCCGCAAGGATATCCCCAACCCGGTGACCCGCGAGTTCTGCGCGGAGTGCGGATCGCACATCATCACCCGCTCGCCCGGTTTCCCGGCGGTGATCCTGAAGGCGGGCTCGCTGGACGATCCGTCGGTCTTCGCACCGCAGATGGCGATCTACACCGTCGACAGGCAGCCCTTCCACTGCATCCCCGAAGGCATCCCGCAGTTCGAGCGGTTGCCGGGGTAGGCCCTATCCCGCCAGCGTCGCGCTGATCGGCAGCTTGCGGATCGGCTTGCCGGTCAGGGCGAACAGGGCGTTGACCAGGGCGGGCGTGGCCGGCGGGACCGGCGGCTCGCCGACGCCGCCGATGGTCTCGCCGTTCTCGATGAACACGGTCTCCACGGCGTGCGGCGACTCGTTCATCCGCAGGATCCGGTAGCCGTCGAAGTTGGTGTTGGTCGCCCGGCCGCCGCTGATCTCGATGCCTTCGAACAGCGCCGTCGACAGGCCCTGGATCATGCCGCCCTCGACCTGGTTGCGGGCGCCGTCCGGGGTGACGACGCGGGCGCAGTCGAGCACGCAGATCGCCTTGTGGATGTTCACCACGCCGCCGTCGCCGAGCGAGACCTCGACCACCTGGGCGCAGAGGCTGCCGTAGCTCTCGACATAGGCGAAGCCCCGGGCGTGGCCCTTCTTCAGCGGCTTGCCCCAGTCGCCGGCCTTCGCCGCCTCATCGATGACCTTCAGCGCCCGGGGATCGTGAGCCAGCAGCTCGCGGCGCAGGGCGACCGGATCCTTCTTCAGGAAGGCGGCCAGTTCGTCGACGAACGCCTCCATGAAATAGCCGTTCTGGGTCGCGCCGACGGCGCGCCAGGGCGCCATGGGCACGGGCTGGTCGACCCGCACCCAGTCGACGCGATAGGCGCCTGTCCGGTAGCGGGTGTCGGTCAGGGTCTGGACCGAGGAGGCGTCGAGCTCGCCCTGTTTCAGGCCGCCGGGCGCGAAGCTGTCGCGCATCGAGGGGCCGGCGGTGCGGATGTGCAGCGCCGTGACCTTGCCGCTGGCGTCGACGCCGGCCTTCAGCCGCGCGACCTGGGCCGGGCGATACCAGCCCTGGCCGATCTCGTCCTCGCGCCGCCAGAAGAACTTCACCGGCTTCTTCACCGCCAGCGCCGTGACCACCCCGCCCGGGGTGCCGTCGTCGCCCAGGCGCCGGCCATAGCCGCCGCCGAGCATCAGGGTGTGGAGCGTCACCTTGGAGGGATCGATGCCGGCGGTCCTGGCGGCGGTGTTGCGGTTGCGGTCCTGGGTCTGGAACGGGCCCCAGATCTCCAGCCCGCCGTCAGCCGTCGGCTCGACCGTGATCGACCAGGGCTCCATCGGCGCGTGGCAGAGGTAAGGCGCCTCGTAGTCGGCCTGGAAGGTCTTCGCCGCCCCGGCCAGGGCCGCCGCGGTGTCGCCCTCGACCTTGCCGACGATCGCCTGGGCGTCCTTGCCGAGGCCCGAGTGCATCGCCGCCGAGATGGCGGCGGAGTCCAGACCGTCGTTGACGGTGGATTTCCAGCGCACATTCAGCGCCGCCGCGCCCTTCATGGCCGCCCACTGGCTCTTGGCCACCACGGCCGCGCCGCCGGGGATCTTTACCACCTGCTCGACGCCCTTGACCGCCAGGGTGGCCTTGTCGTCCCAACTCTCCGCGTCGCCGCCGTAGACCGGCGACAGCACGGCGCAGGCGTAGACCATCCCCGGGCGCGTGAAGTCCGCCGAAAACACCGGCTCGCCGCGCACCTTGGCCGGCACGTCCACGCGCGGGGTCGCCTTGCCGACGAGGCGGTAGGTCGCCGGATCCTTCGGCGCGCCCTCGACCAGCGGCTTGCCGGCCGCCAGGGTCGCGGCCTCGCCCAGTGTCACGGCCAGCGGTTTGCCCGCGCGCAGGAAACGGCCGTCTTCCAGCGTGATCTCCGCCGCCGGGACTCCGGCCTTGCCCGCCGCCGCCGCGATCAGGCTGGCGCGGGCGTTGGCCCCGACGGTCCGCAGCGCCGCCCACCAGGCGCGCACCCCGGCCGAGCCGCCCGAGCCCATCGATCCGCCGCGCCGGAACGGGTCCGACGGCAGGGCGGTGTCGACGCTGAACCAGCTGAGCGGCACGCCGATCTCGTCGGCGATGATGGCGGCGTGGGCGGTGTGGGTGCCCTGCCCCATCTCAGTGGTCGGCGACAGCAGCGCGAGCTTCCCGTCGGCGCCGATGGACAGATAGGCGGTCCAGGGCGCGGCGGGCGCGCCGGTCTGCTGCGCCTTCGCGTTCGGCACGGCGAAGCTGAGGGTGAAGGCGCCCGTGGTGGCGAGGAAGGCGCGGCGATCGATCATCGGCTTGTTCATGATCCCGGTCCTCAGGCCTTCGCCGCTGCCTTGATGGCGGCGCGGATGCGCGGGTAGGTCCCGCAACGGCAGATGTTCCCGGCCATGGCCGCGTCGATGTCGGCGTCGCTGGGGGCCTTGTTCTCGTCCAGCAGCGCGGCCGCGCTCATGATCTGGCCCGGCTGGCAGAAGCCGCACTGCGGCACCTGGGCGTCGATCCAGGCCTTCTGCACCTTGTGGCCGCCGTCGAAGCTCTCGATCGTGGTGATGCTCTGGCCGTCCAGGTCGCCGATGGCGATCGAGCAGGACCGCACCGCCTGGCCGCCGACATGCACCGTGCAGGCCCCGCACTGGGCGATGCCACAGCCGTACTTGGCGCCCTTGAGGTCGAACTCCTCGCGGAGGACCCACAGGAGCGGCGTGTCCGGCTCGGACGTCACTGTGACGGATTTGCCGTTCAGCGTGATCGTGGTCATGCGCCCTCTCCCGTGGCCTCGCCGAACAAGGCTATGCGTTGGGGATTAGATGCGCCACCGGGCGAGGATGACAAGTTCGTTTGGATGCGGTGCTTGGTGCGTCCTTCGACACGCCGCTTCGCGGCTGCTCAGGATGACTGAACTGGAAGGCTACCCACCATCGTCATGGTGAGCAGGGCCGCAGGCCCGTGTCGAACCACGCAAGGCCCCTAACACTTCGCCAGTTTCACCAGCTGGGTCAGGATCTTCTCCGCCGCGTCGAGGCGGGCGTTCGGGGTCTCCCACTCGCCCTTCACCACCACCTTCTCGTCGGGGCGGATCTTCCAGAGGATCTGGTTGGCCGCGATGTGCCGCAGCAGGGCGCCCGGGTTGGCGAAGCTGTTGTCGCGGAAGGTCAGCACCGCGCCCTTGGGGCCGACGTCGATCTTGGCGACGTTGGTCTCGCGGCACAGGCCCTTGATGGCCACGACCTTGAGCAGGCTGTCGGTCTCGGGCGGCAGCGGGCCGAAGCGGTCGATCAGCTCGGCGGCCAGGGCCTCGCGGTCCTGCGCCTTCTCGGCCTCCGACAGGCGGCGGTACATCGACAAGCGCACATTGAGGTCGGGAACGTAGTCCTCCGGGATCAGCACGGCCGCGCCGGTGTTGATCAGCGGCGACCAGCCCCGGTCGCTGTGCAGCGCTTCCGCCCCCTGGCGCTGGCGCAGCTCGGCGACGGCGTCCTCCAGCATCAGCTGGTAGAGCTCGACGCCGATCTCCTTGATGTGGCCGCTCTGCTCGTCGCCCAGCAGGTTGCCGCCGCCCCGGATGTCGAGGTCGTGGCTGGCCAGCTGGAAGCCGGCGCCCAGGCTGTCGAGCGACTGCAGCACCTTCAGCCGCTTCTCGGCCGACAGGGTCAGTTGCTTCTCGACCGGGGTGGTCAGATAGGCGTAGGCCCTGGCTTTCGACCGGCCGACCCGGCCGCGGATCTGATACAGCTGCGCCAAGCCGAACATGTCCGCCCGGTGCACGACCAGGGTGTTGGCCGAGGGGATGTCCAGCCCGCTCTCGACGATGGTGGTCGCCAGCAGCACGTCGTACTGCCCCTCGTAGAAGGCGGTCATCACCTCCTCGAGCTGGGTCGGCGCCATCTGGCCGTGGCCGACAACGTACTTCACCTCCGGCACCTGGGTGCGCAGGAACTGCTCGATGTCGGTCAGGTCCTTGATGCGCGGGACGACGAAGTAGGTCTGGCCGCCGCGATACTTCTCGCGCAGCAGCGCCTCGCGCAGGGTCACCGGGTCCCAGGGCGTGATGTAGGTGCGCACCGCCAGCCGGTCGACCGGCGGGGTGGCGATGATCGACATCTCGCGGATGCCCGACAGCGACATCTGCAGCGTGCGCGGGATCGGCGTGGCGGTCAGGGTCAGCATGTGCACGTCGGCGCGAAGCTCCTTGAGCTTCTCCTTGTGCTTGACCCCGAAGTGCTGCTCCTCGTCGACGATGACCAGGCCCAGGTCCTTGAAGCTGACCTGCTTGGACAGGATGGCGTGGGTCCCGACCACGATCTCCAGTTCGCCGTTGGCCAGGCCCTCGCGGGTCTCGGCCGCCTCCTTCGCCGGCGCCATGCGCGACAGGCGCCGCACCTTGATCGGCCAGCCCTGGAAGCGCTCGGTGAAGGTCTTGTAGTGCTGACGGGCCAGCAGGGTCGTCGGGCAGACAATGGCCACCTGCTTGCCGCTCATGGCCATGACGAAGGCGGCCCGCAGCGCGACCTCCGTCTTGCCGAAGCCCACATCGCCGCAGATCAGCCGGTCCATCGGCTTGCCCGAGGCCAGATCCTCGAGCACGTCGTGGATGGCGCTGAGCTGGTCGTCCGTCTCCTCGTAGGGGAAGCGGGCGCAGAACTCGTCGAACAGGCCGGACGGCGGATCGGTCTCCTCGACCGACTTCAGCTGGCGGGCGGCGGCGATCTGGATCAGCCCTTCCGCCATCTGGCGCAGGCGTTCCTTGGCCTTGGCCTTGCGGCTCTGCCAGCCGGCCCCGCCCAGTCTGTCCAGCTGCACGGTCTCGCCGTCGGCGCCATAGCGGGTCAGCAGGTCGATGTTCTCGACCGGCAGGTAGAGCTTGGCCTCGCCGCCGTAGAGCAGGTCCAGGCAGTCGTGCGGGGCGCCCTGCACGTCCAGGGTCTTGAGGCCCTCGTAGCGGCCGATGCCGTGGTCGATGTGCACGACCAGATCGCCCGGCGTCAGGGCGCTGGCCTCGGCCAGGAAGTTGGCGGCGCGGCGCTTCTTGCGCGGCCTCGCCAGCCGGTCGCCGAGGATGTCGGTTTCGGAGATGACCACCAGGTTATCGGTCTCGAATCCGGCCTCCAGCGGCAGCACGACGCGCTGCGGAACCTTAGGATCATTGGCCTTGGCCGCCTGCCAGTAGGGCGCGAAGGGCACCCGGCCCAGACCATGGTCGGCCATCATACTGCCGAGGCGCTCGGAGGAGCCCTCCGACCAGGAGGCCAGCAGCACCCGACGGCCGGCTGCGGTCATGGTCTTGGCGTGTTCGGCGGTGGCCTCGAACAGGTTGACGCTGTCCTGGGCCCGTTCGGCGGCGAAGGAGCGACCGAGCTTGGCCCCCATGTCGACGACGCCGGCGCCGTCGCGCTGGAACGGCGTGAACCAGCGGTTGGGGCGCTCCGCGATCCGCATCGCGATCTCGTCGCCGGTCAGATACAGCGCCTCGGGCGGCAGCGGACGATAGGCGGCCTTGCGGTCGGCGGTGGCCCGGGCGTCGTAGGCGTCGGCGATCATCGCCAGCCGCTCGGCTTCTGACTCCTGGACCAGGTGGTCGACCCCCACCAGGGCGTCGTCCGGCAGATAGTCGAACAGCGTCTCCATCCGCGCGTAGAACAGCGGCAGCCAGTGCTCCATCCCCGCGCGGCGCCCGCCCTCGCTGACCGCGGAATAGAGCGCGTCCTCGCCCGGCGCGCCGAAGGCGGCGACATAGCCCTTGCGGAAGCGGCTGATGGTCTCGGCATCGACCAGCGCCTCGCTGACCGGCAGCAGGTCGACTTCCTTCAGCTGCCGGGTCGAACGCTGGGTCTCGGGGTCGAAGCCGCGGATGCTCTCCAGCGTGTCGCCGAACAGGTCCAGCCGCACCGGCTCCTCGGCGGTCGGCGAGAAGACGTCGATCACTCCGCCCCGGATTGCGAATTCGCCGCGCTCGGACACCGTCGAGGCGCGGGAATAGCCGTTGACCGCGAAGTAGCGCTCCAGGTCGGCTATCTTCACCTCCTGGCCGGGTCGGGTGCTGTAGCCGGCGCGCGCCACGACGTCGCGGGGCGGCACGCGCTGCAGCGCCGCCGGAGCGGCGGTGATCAGCAGGGTCGGCTTCTTGGGGTCCAGACCACGCGCCAGCCGCGTGAGGGTCGCCATCCGGTGCGCCGCAACGGCCGCCGACGGCCCCACCCGGTCGTAGGGCAGGCAGTCCCAGGACGGCAGCTGCAGCACCTCGATCTCGGGCGCGAAGAAGCCCATCGCCTCCATGAAGGCGTTGGCCCGGGCCCCGTCGCGGGCGATGAACACCGTCAGCCCGCCGCGCGACCGCGCGATGTCGGCCATGACCAGCGCGTCGAAGCCCTCCGGCGCGCCGGTCAGGTCCAGTCGGCCGTCGTCGCGGCTGACCCGCTTCAGATCGTTGTGGCTCGGCCCGCCGCCGTCAGCCGCCATCGCCCGGCGCCCCGGTGTGCGGATCAAACCCCTTCAGCAGGGCCATGATCTCGCTATCGAATTCCGCCGGGGTGGGGCTGCGGCCCAGATACCAGTCGTAGATGTCCTGGTCCGCCTCGCTCATCAGCGCCTCGAGCGCGTCGAGCTGATCGTTGCTGAACCGCGGGCAATAGTAGTCCGCGAACGGCCCCAGAAGGAGGTCCGCTTCCCGGAAGCCGCGACGCCAGGCCCGCAGCCTGATCTTCTTGAGCCGTGTATCGTCCATGAGGCGCCGCCATATAGGCCGCCCCGGCCGGCGGCGCCAGTGTGTTGCCGGCGACGGGGTGACCCAAGGTCACTTCTCGGAAGCAGTGGTTGACCTTAAGTAAACACCCTTTTCTGTGCGCACCTCAAAGAACACGCTCTGAGTATAAAACCGAATGGCAAGGCGATCGCCAATTGCTAAATCGACGAGGCGCAATAAAGGTCAGCGATCATGTGTCACGCATGCGACGAGAAATTCTCGACCGTTATGCGGAGTCTCATCGGACGGCGCGGCGTTCTTGCCGGACTTGGAGCCGGCTTGGCAACAGGCGCCTTCCGCCCCCCGCTGGTAGCCGCGGCGGTCGATGAAGACGTCGACCATATTTTCCTGGCCCGGCGCATTTACACCATGAGCGCCCGCCGGCCGATCGCGGACGCTGTCGCAGTGAGGGGTGGTCGCATTGCTGCAGTTGGATCGCGTGACGCGGTCCTCGGCCTGAAGGCGCGGAACACGCAGATCATCGATTTCGGCGACGCTACGGTGCTGCCCGGGTTCGTGGATCCGCACATGCATTCGAACTTCAGCGGCCTGCGCCCATGGCTGGATGTCGGGCCCTTCACCACCAAGGACATGGACGCCGCGCGGTCGAAGATAAAGATCGCGGCCGACTCGACGGCGGCCGGTGGCTGGGTTCAGGCAAAGATGCTCGATCCGTCGATCATGCCCGGCAAGCCTTTCTCGCGGGCAGATCTTGATGCGCTGGCCCCGGAGGTTCCGGTGTTCGTGCTCGAGTCCAATGGACATGTCGCTTACGTGAACTCGCGCGCCATTGCGCTGGCCGGCATCACTCGTGACACGCCCGATCCACCCCAGGCGCGGTTCGGGCGGGGCCCGGACGGCGAACTGACAGGTCGTCTCGAGGAGCCGGGGGCGTTCCAGCCCTTCATTGCAAAACTGCCAAACCCGAGCATCGGCGAGCTGGCCGACTTCCTGCGCGCAGACCTTGATGATGCTGCGTCCAGGGGGTGCACGGCCGTGCACGATTGCGGAATCGGCGGGCTTTTCGCCGAGGAAGACCTGACCCTGATCGACCGGGTCATGGCCGATGATCCGGCGGTGCGGTACGCGGGCTTCCTCGTCTCAACACATTTCGACAGATGGAAGGCCCTTGGCCTGCGTCCCGGGCCACGCGGTGGTCGCTTTACTCTTAACGGCATCAAGGCCTGGGCAGACGGCTCGAACCAGGGGGGTACAGGCTTCCAGAGAAAGCCCTATCTCAACTCCGACAACCGCGGAGCATTGAACTATACGCCGGACGAGATCGAGCAGGTCATCCGGCAGGCTCATGAGGCCGGTTGGCAGATCGGCGTCCACGCCAACGGTGACGCCGCCATCGATACCGTCCTGGCGGCCTTTGAGACTGTTGTCGGCGCCGGCGGAGCGCGCGCCCTCCGCCATCGCATTGAACATTGCAGCATCCTTCATGACGATCAGATCGCAAAAATGGCGGCGCTCGGCCTTTCGCCATCCTTCCTGATTGGCCATGTCCACTTCTGGGGAAAGGCGTTCCGGGATCGAATCCTCGGCCCCGAGCGCGCTGACCGGCTGGATCCTTGCAGATCGGCGCTTAAGGGCGGCCTGCGTATCTCCCTGCACTCGGACTACAACGTGACCCCCATTGATCCGCTGCGGTGCATCCAGAACGCCGTCCTGCGCGATATGGCGGAAGGCGGGGGCATTCTGAACCCCGATGAGCGGATCTCACCGATGCAGGCCATCAAGGCCATGACCATCGACGCTGCTTGGCAATGCCATCTCGACAAGACCTGCGGCAGCCTTGAACGCGGGAAAGCCGCAGATTTCGTCGTCCTCGAAAAGGACCCGAACGGGGTCGTTCCGGATGAAATCCAGAAGATCGCGATCCATTCAACGTGGCTGGACGGCGAACGCAGATACGCCGCCTGACCCTCAGGTTTGCCAACATTCAGAAGGAAGCCATCCAATGATGACCCGTAGTATCGCTCTTGCTGTCGGCCTGTTCGCAACGACCGTTCTGATCGCAAGCGAACCAGCAGCCCAATCCCGGCCTCCGATCTCCGGCGGCAGTTCCGGCCAGGGCGGAAGCGGTTCCGGCCAGGGCGGGAGTCAGGGCGGAGGATACAATCCCGGTAGCGGTCAGGGTGGCCAGGGTGGCCAGGGTGGTCAAGGCGGCGGATACAACCCCGGCGGCGGCCAAGGCGGCCAAGGCGGCCAAGGCGGCAGCGGTTCCGGCGGCCAGGGCGGCGGCTACAATCCTGGCGGCAGCGGTTCCGGCGGCCAGGGCGGCGGCTACAATCCTGGCGGCGGCGGTTACAACCCCGGTGGCGGCGGTTACAACCCCGGTGGCGGCGGCTACAACCCGGGTGGCAGCGGCTACAATCCGGGCTACGGTTCCGGCCGCCCGCCCGCAGGCTGGTCCATAACCCTGTACAAGGACGCCCTCTACCGCGGCGCTCGGTTTACGGCCACCAGTGCGGTCGCGAACCTGCGCTGGTCAGGAATCGACAACAACACGAGCTCCTTCCGCTTGACCGGGCGCTGGCAGCTCTGCTCGGCTCCAAACTTCCGGGGACGCTGCATTGTCCGGACAGGCAACGACAGCAATCTTGACCGTGATGGTTTCAACGACACCATTTCGTCGATCCGCCCGCTGCCCTGACCATGGCTATCGGTCGTGAACGCCTCGACGGTCGCCTGCCGTGTGGATTGGCGGCGATCCTCGTGCTGTCGGCCCTGATATGGGCGGCGGCAGCCGGGCAATCGGCGGCGTCACCGGTCGTCCGAACATCGAGCGGCCTGGTGGAGGGGCGCGCGGAGGGGATTGTCCGAAGCTTCAAGGGCATCCCCTACGCCGCCCCGCCGATCGGCGATCTGAGGTGGCGCGCGCCGACGCCTCCAGTGCAGCGGGGCCTCCTGAAGGCGGATGCGTTCGGCCCGGCCTGCATTCAGCCGCCTTCCCAGGCGCAGGACAGCTCTCTGGGCCCCGCTGGCCGACAGTCAGAGGATTGCCTGACCCTGAACGTCTGGAGCCCGAACCCGGGGCCGACGACCCGCCTGCCGGTTATGGTCTGGATCCACGGGGGCGCGTTCGTGTCCGGCGCTGGCGGTCTGGCAGCGTACGACGGGAGCGCGCTCGCAAGTCAGGGAGCCGTCGTCGTTACCCTGAACTATCGGCTTGGAGCGCTCGGTTTCTTCAGCCATCAGGCCCTGGACATGGAGGCACCCGGCGGCCCTGTGAATTTCGGGCTTCTGGATCAGATTGCCGCGCTGCAATGGGTCAGGGAGAACATCAGTGCGTTCGGGGGAGACCCTCGGAACGTGACCATTTTCGGGGAGTCCGCCGGGGCGCAGAGCGTTCTGGCGCTCCTCGTATCCCCGCCAGCACTTGGCCTCTTCCACAAGGCCATCGCCCAGAGCCCCTATGGCCTGCCGAGCCACAGCCGGAGCGAGGCCCGGAAAACGGGCGAGAACATCGCCAGCGAACTGGGGCTCGATGGCGCCGCCGCCTCCGCTTCTGAACTCCGGGCTGTCGAAGCTGAACGCTTCGCCGGACTGGTGCGACCAGAGGTTTCACTTGCCCCGAGTCTTGTCTTTGGCGACGGCGTTTTGCCAGACAGCATCCTCGACCGGTTCGAGCGAAATCTCAACGCACCCGTGCCACTGATCATCGGGAACAATAGCAATGAGGGATCAGTTGCATCGTTGTTCAATATTGATCACTCAGCGCTGCTAAAGACACTTGGTGCTGCAAATATTGTAGCTCCGCTCTTGTTTCCTGAAGCGCGGGATGATGAGGAGCTTGCCCTCCTTGTGTTGCGCGACTCAGTCTTCGGGGCCTTCGGCAAGAGGATCGCTGACCTCCATTCGAGGCGTGCGGACGTCTGGCGCTACTATTTCAGCTACTTGCCGGAAGCACAGAGCCAAACCGAACGGGGCGTTCCGCACGGAGGAGAAATCGTGTTCGTCATGAACACGCTTGATCGCGCACCGGCGTACCAGGACAGCAGAACCAGGGCCGATGAGCAGGTGGCTCAGCGCGTCTCTGCCTATTGGCTTGCCTTCGCCAGGACAGGACGACCGGGGCCGGACGGTCAACCGGTCTGGGAGGCGTCCTCAAGATCGCGCAGCATGACCCTCGAACTGGCGGAAAGCCCGCAACTTCGCCGAAACTTCCACGAGCGCCGGCTGAACATTCTGATCACGGTGATCAAAATGCTGGGCGGTGTTTACGCCCACAGACGAACGGAAGCGGACGCGCAGGTAACGAAACAGGACAAAGGCTCCCCTATCGGAGCTCGTTAGAGAATTTCTTTCTGAACAAAACGATTACGCGAACGGCGCAACATTCGCATATGCAGAACAGGAATACTGACTTGAATAAACAGGCCATTTGGGTGGCGGCGTTCCTTGGACTGGCTCTGCAGGTTGCGCCCCTTCAAGCGCGTGCTGAAGACCAACCCGTCGTTGCTGCTGATGCAGACTCAGCCGGCCTGGACCTGGGATTGTCGTTGACGCAGTTCGCCCAGAGCGCCGTGCAGGGCGACGGCGACAACGCCTGGGAGACGGGAGGGAAGGTTGACGCCGTCCTGTCCCTGCAGGGCGCTAGGCTTGGCCTTTGGCAAGGCCTGACCGTCACGATCCATCAGGAGTGGGTCTACGGCAGTGACGTGAACGATCAGGGCGACGGTTCGCTACTGCCAGTAAACGTGGCGTTGGGATTCCCAAGGCTGGGGGGACGGGATGCGGAAACGTCCGTGGTCCTCACACAGCTCATCAATGAGAACACCTCGGTCAGCGTCGGCAAGTTCAACATGCTCGATGCGGCCGCGCGAACCCCCCTAATGGGCGGCGGCGGCATCAATACGTTCTCCCATGTCGGGCTTGCCGCGCCGATCAGTGGAGTGACCCCACCGTATATGCTCGGTGTCATGGCCACTCACAGGTCTGACAGCCTGATCACCACGCTCATGGTCTACGATCCGAGAAACGCGCAGGACACAGAGGTTCTGCGGGAGCCGTTCTCTGACGGAGCGACAATCAGCCTCTCGACGACAAGGCCTGTGAGTTTTCGCGGACTGAAAGGGTTCCAGGGCGTGCGCGCAGTCTACAGCACACAGTCCGGGCTTGATCTTCAGTCCATACCGCAGCTCGCATTGCCTCCCGCCGCTGAAGGCGTCGTGGGTGAGAAATCACCCTACTGGTACCTCGCCTATTCCTTTCAGCAGTATCTCTTTATGCAAGAGGGTGATGCCACCAGGGGATGGGGCGTTTTCGGCCAGCTGGCCGTCTCTGACGGAAATCCAAACACCGTGGAGAGCAGCCTGTTCGTTGGTCTTGGCGGCGACAGTCCGTGGGCCAGCCGACGGAATGACGCGTGGGGCATTGGCTACTTCCGCTACAATCTGAGCAACTCGCTCCTCGAGGGTCTGCAGGCGATTGGCGTGACGAACCTGCGCGACGAGATGGGGGCGGAAGCTTTCTACAGACTGGCGATCATCGACAACATGAGCCTGACGGCAAACCTGGTGTACATCGCGCCCGGCGAGGCAAACCGGCAGGACGCCCTGTTTGCGGGGTTCAGGGCCCAGGTTCGTTATTGATCGTCCAGACGGCGGCAAGAACGGCTCAGCGCGGCTAGACGATTGTCCAGCCTTTCATCACGGTGTCGACGACGCGGCGTGGCGTCCACCCGGCCGCCGGGCTGTCAAAGCCCTGGGGATGACGTCAGCTGACACTGGGCGCCGGCGGCACAAGCGCTACCTTGTCGGCAAAAGAACGTCGGGGATTCCATGAAACGCACATTGTCGATGCTGGCCGCGCTGGCGCTTGCCGCCTGCACCCTGGCCCAGCCGGCCGTCGCGGCCACGCCGGACACGGCCACGACCCGGACGGTCTCGGGTGGCGGGGTTATCGGCTATGTCGACACGCCGACCGGGGCCCAAGCCTGGCGCGCCATCCCCTTCGCCGCGCCGCCGGTCGGCGACCTGCGCTGGCGCGCGCCCCGGCCGCCGGCCGCCTGGACCGGCCAGCGCACCGCAGTGACCGCTGCGCCCTGGTGTCCGCAGCAGCTCAGCGCCCTGGACGGCGTCAAGAAGGAGCGCTGGGGCGAGATCGTCGGTCAGGAGGACTGTCTCTACCTCGACGTCTACGCCCCGCCGATGACGGCGCAGCAGGCCGCCGGCGCCAAGCTGCCGGTGATGATGTGGATCCACGGCGGGTCCAACACCTGGGGTCGTGCCGAACAGTATGACGGCTCGGCGCTGGCCGCCCGCTTCAAGGTCGTCGTGGTGGTGGTGCAGTATCGCCTGGGCGCGCTGGGCTGGATGTCGCTCGACGCCCTGCGCCAGGGCGGCGCCCTGCCCGACGACGCCTCGGCCAACTTCGGCACGCTGGACCATATCCGGGCGCTGGAATGGATCGCCTCGGACATCGGCGCCTTCGGCGGTGACGCGGGCCGGGTGACGATCTTCGGCGAAAGCGCCGGGGGCCACAACGTCGCCGCCCTGCTCGCCAGTCCGCGCGCCAAGGGCCTGTTCCACCGCGCCATCATCCAGTCCGGCTCCTTCCGGTCCGAACCGGCGGCGGAGGCCGAAGGCGTGACCGACGGAGGGCCGGCCTCGGCCACGGTCGTCGCGCGCCGCATCCTGGGTCCGGGCAAGCCGGTCGACGGCCCTGCCCTCCGCGCCGCGCCGCTCGCCGCCGTCTTCGGCGCCTACGAAACCCCGAAGGGCCGGATCGATCCGCTGCGGGTGATCGCCGACGGCGTAACCCTGCCGGTCGAGGGCGTCAGCGCCGGACTCGACAGCCCGGCCAACTACAACGCGGTGCCGGTGATGACCGGCGCCAACCGTGACGAGATCAAGCTTTTCAACGCCCTGAACCCGGAGTTCGTCTGGCGGCTGTTCGGCGTCCTGCCGATGGCGCGGGACCAGGCCTACTACGACGCGGTTTCGGACTACCCCAGCCGCATGTGGCGCGCCAACGCCGTGGACGGTCCCGCGGCGCGGATGGTGGCCGGCGGCCAGCCGGCCGTCTGGGCCTATCGGTTTGACTGGGACGAGGAAGGCCGCGTGCTGTTCACCGACCTCGGCAAGCTGCTGGGCGCGGGCCACAGCCTCGAGATCCCGTTCGTGTTCGGCCACTTCAAGCTGCTGGGCGCCTTCGACCGCTTCGCCTTCACCAAGGGCAACGCGCCGGGCCGCATCGCCCTCTCCGACGCCATGATGAGCTACTGGGTCAACTTCGCCGCCACCGGCGCTCCCGGGCGCGGCGTCAAGAGCGACCTGCCCGAGTGGAAGGCCTGGTCCAACGCCTCGGGCGCCGAGCGGATCATGCTTCTCGACAGCCCGGCCGGCGGCGGCGCGCGGATGAGCGCCGACCTGGAGACGCGCGACCGGATCTCCACCGAGCTTCTCGCCGACCCGCGCCTGAAGACGCCGGCCCGCCGCTGCACGGTGCTGACCCGCACGGCCTGGGACACGCCCGAGCTCAAGCCTCTGGTAGCCCGGGAGTGCCCCGGGGCGTCGCAGTGATTGGAGAGGCGGGAGGTCCGGACAAGGGATCAACCTCAAGTCCGTCATGGCCCGACTAGTTCGGACCACCCATGAACACGACCCCTCGAATGGGTGGTCGGCCGTCGGCGGCCAACCTCAACGTCACCACGCATGCGTGGCCAAAACTAGTCGGGCCATGACGCGGGAGGGGCCGGCTATGGGGGCGGTTTCGACCCCACCCGCCCCACGGTCACCGAACGACCAGCACCGGCACGTGGCTGTGGGTCAGCACCTCAGCCGTCACGCTGCCCAGCACAAGGCGGCCGATGCCGCGACGGCCGTGGGAGGCCATGACGATCAGGTCGCAGCCGCGCGCCTTCGCCGTGGTGATGATCGCCTCGGCGGGCAGCGCGTTCTCGACCAGGACCGTTTCGACCGTGACGCCGCTGCCGGCCGCCGCCTCCCTGGCCGTGGCGAGCACCTGTTCGGCCGCCCCCCGCTGGCTGGCGGTGTAGTCGTCATAGGCCATAGCGGTCAGGCCGCCGTCGAACCCGGCATAGACCGGCAGCCGCTCAGTCACGGTGACGAGGGTGAGGCGGGCGCCGAGGCTTCTGGCGAGGGCCAGCCCCTGTTCGACGCCGTTGCGGGCGAGGTCGGAGCCGTCGGTCGAGACGAGAGTGTGCTTGTACATGGGGCTTCCCTCCTGGGACCTGTGTCGCGGGCATAGTGCACCGACGCGCGATCAACGGGCTTGATGGAGATCAACGGTCGGGCGACGCGGGTGTTCCGTTTCGTCGCCCTGCGTGCTTCGACACCCGCCTTCGGCGCTGCTCAGCATGACGTTAGTGGGCAGCCTTCTGACCCCGTCATCCTGAGCAGCCGCGAAGCGGCGTGTCGAAGGACGCAATGAGGCCAGATCACGCTATGTTCCCCCCATGAGGCCCGAGATTCTGTTTCCGCTGTTCTCCCCCGTCTCGACGCTCAAGGGCGTCGGGCCGAAGAACGAGCCGCTGGTGCAGAAGCTGGCCGGGCCGCTCGTGCGGGACATGCTGTTCCTGGGCCCGCAGTCCCTGGTCCACCGCACGCCCACGACCGTCGACAGCGTCGTCGACGGCCAGGTCCACACCCTGATCGTCGACATCGAGCAGCACACGAAGCCGCCGCGCATGGACGTGCCCTACAAGATCAGGGCCTTCGACGGCACGGCCTTCCTGACCCTGATCTGGTTCCGGGGCCATGGCGAGCATCTGCTTCGCAGCCATCCGGTCGGGTCGCGGCGGGTGGTCAGCGGCAAGATCGAGCGCTGGGGCAACGAGATCCAGATGGCGCATCCCGACTACGTCGTGGCCGTCGAGAAGGCCGCCGATGTGCCGGAGGTCGAGGCCGTCTACCCCGCCACCGCGGGCCTGCCCGCCCGCACGGTGCGCAAGCTGGCGCATGAGGCGCTTGCCCGCGCGCCGGAGCTGGCCGAATGGCAGGACCCCGCCTGGCTGGCCCGCGAGGGCCTTCCGCCCTGGCGCGAGGCGCTTGAGGCCTTTCACAATCCGCAAACCGAGGCGGACCTGTCGCCGCTGTCGCCGGCGCGGCGGCGGCTGGCGTTCGACGAACTGCTGGCCCACCAGCTGGCGCTCGCCCAGCGCAAGGCGACGCGGCGCAGTCACCCGGGCGCGATGATCCCGGCCGGACAGCTGGCGGGCCGCATCGAGGCCGCCCTGCCCTGGAAGCTGACCGGGGCCCAGATCCGGGCCCTGTCCGAGGTGCGCGGCGACCTGCAGTCGGGCGAGCGGATGAGCCGGTTGCTGCACGGGGATGTCGGGGCGGGCAAGACCATCGTCGCCATGCTGGCCATCGCCGACGCGGCCGAGGCGCATTTGCAGTCGGCGCTGATGGCCCCGACCGAGATCCTCGCCCGCCAGCATTTCGAGACCATCGCCGGACCGCTGGAGGCCCAGGGCCTGCGCGTGCTGCTGTTGACCGGTCGCGACAAGGGCGGGGTGCGGGCCGAAAAGCTGATGGCGCTGATGGACGGCACGGCCCAGGTCGCCGTCGGCACCCATGCCCTGTTCCAGGACGAGGTGAAGTTCCGCGACCTGGGGCTCACCATCATCGACGAGCAACACCGCTTCGGCGTCAACGAGCGCAAGCGGCTGCAGGCCAAGGGCGAGAGCGCCCACCTGCTGGCCATGTCCGCCACGCCGATCCCGCGCACGCTGGAGCTGACCGTCTTCGGAGACCTGGACGTCAGCCGCATCGACGAAAAGCCGCCGGGCCGCACGCCGGTGGCCACCCGCGCCGTCCCCTCCCCACGCATGGGCGAGATCGTCGAGCGGCTTAAACAGGCGGTGAAGGACGGGGCCCAGGCCTTCTGGATCTGCCCGATGGTCAGCGAGAGCGACTTCGCCGACCTCGCCGCCGCCGAGAAGCGGGCCGAGGCGCTGCGCAAGGTCATGGGCGCCCAGGTCGGGCTGGTCCACGGCCAGATGCCGCCGGCCGAGAAGGACGCGGTGATGGCCGAGTTCGCCGACGGCCGCCTGCCGGTGCTGGTCGCCACCACCGTGGTCGAGGTCGGGGTCAATGTACCCAACGCCACCATCATGGTCATCGAACAGGCAGAGCGCTTCGGCCTGGCCCAGCTGCATCAGCTGCGCGGCCGGGTCGGGCGCGGCCGGCGGGAGAGCGCCTGCGTGCTGCTCTACGATCCGCCGCTGTCGGACACCGCCCAGCAGCGGCTCGACATCCTGCGCCGCACCGACGACGGCTTCGTCATCGCCGAGAAGGATCTGGAGCTGCGTGGCGGCGGCGACCCTCTGGGCCTAAAGCAGAGCGGCTTCCCGGCCTACAGACTGGCCGACCCGGTCGCCCATCGCGGCTTGATCGCCGCGGCCGCCGACGACGCCCGGCTGATCCTCGCGCGGGACCCGAAGCTCACCTCGCCGAGGGGCCAGGCGGTGCGGGTGCTGCAGGAACTGTTCGACTGGAAGCCCTCGGGTTTGACTGACGCCGGGTGAAGGGTCCCAATCGCGAGTCATGAGCGATCTCGAAACAGCCTTGAACGCCATCGCCCCCCAGCTGGGCGGCCAATCGGTCACCGGCCTGCGCCGCCTGTCGGGCGGGGCCAGCCAGGAGACCTGGGCCTTCGCCCTCGATTCGGGACGACCGCTGATCCTGCGCCGCAAGCCGGCCGGGGCGGGCTCGCCGACCGGCAACGCCAATCCGCTGGCCACCGAGGCCGCCTTGATCCGCGCCGCCACGCTTCAGGGCGCGCCCGTGCCGGAAGTGCTCCATGTCAGCGCGCCGGGCAGCGACATCGGCGAGGCCTACGTCATGTCGGCGATCGAGGGTGAGACCCTGGGCAAGCGTATCGCCCAGGGCGAGGCCTTCGCCGCCATCCGCCCGAAGCTGGCCTTCCAGTGTGGCGAGGCGCTGGCAAAGATCCACGCCATCCCGCTCGACGGCCTGCCCGATCTGGCCCGGTCGAGCGCCCTGGATGAGCTCGAGAAGTACGAGACCGTCTACCGCAACCTGGGCGCCCGCAGGCCGATCCTGGAAGCGGCGTTCAAGTACCTGAAGGACCGGGCGCCGGCTCTGGAGCGGCCGGTCATGCTGCACGGCGATTTCCGCAATGGAAACATCATGTTCCACCCGGAAGCTGGCGTGGCCGCCATCCTCGACTGGGAGCTGGTCCATATCGGCGATCCGGCCGAGGACATGGGCTGGCTCTGCACCGCCTCCTGGCGTTTCGGCGGGGCCAGGCCGGTCGGCGGCTTTGGCGACTACGCCGATCTGCTGGCCGGCTACGAGGCGGCCGGCGGAACGCCGATCCCGCTGGAGCGCGTGCTCTACTGGCAGATGCTCGGCTCGCTGAAGTGGGGCGTGATGTGCGAGGGCATGTACGCGTCCTATGCCAACGGCTCCGACACCTCGGTCGAGCGGCCCATGATCGGCCGCCGCACATCGGAGTGCGAGATCGACCTCATGGCCCTGCTGGAGGCTGCACGATGATCACCCATCCGACCGCCTCGGAGCTGATCGAGGCGGTGATCCGCTTCATCGAGGACCGCGCCGCGCCACAGCTGAAGGATCGCGACGCCTTCCTGGCCCGGGTCGCCGTCAACGCCCTCAACACCGTGCGGCGCGAGATCGAACAGGGACCCGCGGCCGAGGCCGCCGCCACCGAACGCCTGAAGGTTATCCTTGGCCGAGATGGAACCTGGACCGAGCTAAACGAGGCGCTCTGCACCGGCATCGAGGACGGCAGCATCGACGCCGCCGACCCGACGGTGATGGCGCATCTGAAGGCCAGCATCATCGACCAGGTCCGCATCGACCAGCCGAACTACGCGGGACTCAGGACGCTGGCGGGCTGAAGGTCCTCGGGCGGCCTCAGTCGATCCGGTTGATCGGCGAGGGGCGCACCGGGATCGAGGTTTCGATGGGCGGCGCGCCCTTGGGGTAGGCGTCACGGCCGATCAGGGCCGAGACCCGCGCCTGGGCGTCCACCTCCAGGTCGAGGTAGAAGAGGTTGTAAGGGGGAACCTTCAGGCGATCAGCCCAGCTGCGGGCGGGCTTGAACACGTTCGACTTCGGCTTGCCGACGTCCAGAACCCCGCCGACGCACTGCGCCCCGACCTGCCTCTGCAGGAAGGCCGGACGCTCGTTCCATTCAAAGCCCGTGGCCACGGCGGCGCCGAGGTTGTCCCTGTCCGGCGCGGGCGCGTCGCTGCGCGCGCCCAGCAGCGGATTGACGCACAGCGCCGCCCGGTCACCCAGCTCGACCAGCTGCCCCCGATCGTTCCAGACCAGAGATCGCTCCAGCAGCTCGCGGGCGCTGCGTTCACGCGGCGTCGCCCAGGCGACCGCGCAGCGGGCCTGGGCGCGAGTCCGGCAGGCCGGGACGAGGCCGCCCTCGGCGTAGCGACCGGCGGGAACGATGCTCTCGATCAGATAGACCCCGGCCAGCCGCCGCCGAAGCCCGGCGTCCGGTGCGATCTCCTCGCGCACCAGACGGTCCGCCAGCAGGCCGCCCTGCTCGATGCCGACGATCACCAGCGGACGGCCGGTATCGTGGGCCTGTCGCCAGATCCGGAAGGCGGTCAGCACATCGGTGTAGGCGAAGACGCGGGCGCTGCGCGCATCGTCGCGCAGGGTCAGGTGGGAGTAGAGGCTGGCCTGGCGGTAGTGCGGCGCGAAAACGCGCCCGACTCGCGCGAAGGGGCCGGCGTAGTTGGGCAACATCGCCCGGCGGGTGAGACGCCAGGCGTCCTCGTCCCGCCAGGGAGAGTTCCAGTGATCGCCGCCGTTGTAGGTGGTTGGCCCGATGAAGAACACGTCGGCGGGGAGAGCCGGCTCAACGTCCGCGTCCGGGAACAGCGCCCAGGCCCGCGTCTCCGTGTAGTCGGCCGCGCCGGGGGGCTTGTAGGTCTGGAACGGAACACGCGGATCCAGCGTGGATCGGATGATCTCCACCCGCATCAGCCATGCGGCGGCCAGCAGCACGGCGACCGTGATCACGGCCCCGAGGAAGACCCAGCGCTTGAAGCCCTTCAAACCCCACATGCGAAGAGCGTTACACGACGTCGCAAGGCGCGTCTGCATCCTGTCGCGGCGACCATCACCGATAGGGGTCGGCGGCGCTCAGGTACTTCTGGACATACTCGGTGACGCCGTCTTCGAGCGGGGTCATCTGGCCCGGGTAGCCCGCCTCCCGGAGTCGATCCATGCGGGCTTCGGTGAAGTACTGATACTTGTCGCGGATTGCCGGCGGCATGGGCGTATAGTCGATGTCCGGCGTGCGACCGGCTGCCTTGAAGACTGTCTCGGCCAGGTCCTTGAACGACCGCGCCTTGCCCGATCCGAGGTTGTAGACGCCATTTACCGTCTCGGTCTCGTGCAGCCAGGCGACCACGTCGGCGACATCCCGCACATAGACGAAGTCGCGAAGCTGGCCGCCGTCGGCATAGTCGGGATTGTGCGACTTGAAGAGCTGGACCTGGTGTCCGGCCTTGACCTTGGGCCAGATCTGCGAGGCGACGGACTTCATCGACGCCTTGTGCTCCTCGTTGGGGCCGTAGACGTTGAAGAACTTCAGGCCGGTCCACTGCGGCGGGGCATAGTCACGGGCGGCCTGGCGGGCGGCGAAGACGTCGAACAGCGCCTTGGACCAGCCGTAGGTGTTGAGCGGACGCAGCGCCTTGAGGCTCTCCACATCATCCCGGTCATCAAAGCCCTGCGAACCGTCGCCGTAGGTCGCCGCCGAGGACGCATAGATGAACCGCCGCTGGCGATCGGTGCACCAGCGATAGAGGTCGCGCGACAGACAGAAGTTGGTCTGCACGATCCTGTCGGCGTCCGGCTCGGTTGTCGAACTGATGGCGCCCATGTGGATGACCATCTGGACGTCCTGCCACCGCTTCTCCAGCCATTCGAACATGTGCTCGGGCGGCACGAAGTCGCCGATCGGATGCTTGGCGAGGTTCTTCCACTTGCCGAGCTCGGCCGTCTCCAGCCAGTCACAGACCACCAGGTCGAGCGAGTGATCTTCGGCGAGCCTGGCGACGATGTTGGAGCCGATGAAGCCGGCCCCGCCGGTGACGAATACGATACGGCGGGTCATGAGAACTCAGGCTTTCTCGGTTATGCGGGCGATGGCGGCGGAGGTCGAATAGCCCTCGACGATGGGGGCGAGCTTGACCTCGCCGCCCCAGGACTGGACCAGCTCGTGGCCGACCACGCCCTCGACGGTGTAGTCGGCGCCCTTGACCAGGACGTCCGGCCGGGCGGCCTTGATCAGCTCCAGCGGCGTGTCCTCGTCGAACGGCGCCACAAGGTCGACGTGGGCCAGGCCCGCCAGCACCAGGGCGCGGGACTCCAGGTCGTTGACCGGCCGGCCATCTCCCTTCAGCGCCCGCACCGAACGGTCGCTGTTCACCCCTACAATCAGCCGGTCGCACCAGGCGCGCGACTGGGCGAGGTAGGCGACGTGGCCCTTGTGCAGGATATCGAAGCAGCCGTTGGTGAAGCCGACCTTCAGGCCGGCTTCGCGCCAGGCCTGCGCCTTGGCCGTGACCTGGGCGGGCGTGGCGAGCTTGGCCTCGGCCGGGGCCATATGGGCGGCGATCTCGGCCTCGATCAGCTCGGAGGGCAGCACCACCGCGGTTCCGGCCTTGCCGACCGCAACGCCGGAGGCCAGCAGCGCGAAGGTCACGGCGTCCTTCGGCGAGGCCTTGGCCGCGAGCGCAAGGCCGAGCGCCGCCAGGGCCGTGTCGCCGGCGCCAGAAACGTCGAACACCTCGCGCGGACGACCGGGGAAATGCAGGACGCCAACCCCGCGCACGGCCAGGCTCATGCCCATCGCCGCCCTGGTCACCAGAACGGCCTTCGCGCGCGACAGGTCCAGCGCCCGGGCGAGCGCGGCCTCGACCTGCTCGTCGGTCTCGGTCGGCAGCTCCGTGGCCGCGGCCAGTTCGGCGGCGTTGGGCTTGACGATGTCGGCTGCGCCGTAGCGGGCGAAGTTGCGGGCCTTGGAGTCGACGATAAGCACCGCGCCCGAAGCCTTCGCCGCGGCGAGGCAGGCCTCGATGACCGCCTGGGTCACTGCGCCCTTGCCGTAGTCGGACAGCAGGATGGCGCCGGCGTCGGCGGTGGCGTGTCGCACGGCGTTCAGGAGTTTGGTCTCGGCGTCCTTGCCGACCTGCCGGACATCTTCGGCGTCGACGCGCAGGAGCTGCTGGCCGGCGGCGACATAGCGGGTCTTGACGGTGGTCGGCCGACCGCGCTCGGCGACCAGATGGCCCTCCATCCGGGCGTCGGCGCCGATCATGGCCAGCGCCTCGTTGGCCGCGGCGTCGTCGCCGATCACACCGGCCAGCGCCGCCGTGCCGCCGAGCGAGGCGACGTTGCGGGCGACGTTGCCGGCCCCGCCGAGCATGGCGATTTCCCGGGTGCGGGCCAGCACGGGTATCGGCGCCTCGGGCGAGGTGCGCGTCACCTCGCCATAGACGAAGCGGTCCAGCATGACATCGCCCACGCAGGCCACGCGGGCGCCCGCGACGGAGCTCAGCAGGGACTGGAGCGAAGCAAGATCCATGAGAGGCAGGGTGTGGGCTTTGACGCTGGGGCGGTCAAGCGGGCGATGATCCGGTTGACCGAAGCGACCGTACAACAGACGTGAAGGACGCTTTGAAACAGGCTGAGCAATCAGGGGCCGGTCCCGTCGTGGTCTGGTTCCGGCAGGACCTGCGCCTCACGGACAACCCTGCCCTGGCCGCAGCAGTCGCGTCCGGGAGGCCGATCATTCCCCTCTATGTGCTGGACGAGACCGGCGCTCCCCTCGGCGGCGCCAGCCTCTGGTGGCTGGACAAGTCGCTGGCCTCGCTGGACGCATCGCTCCAGGCGCTGGGCTCGCGCCTGATCCTGCGGCGCGGCGACCCAGCCCACCAGATCGGCGAGATCATCGCCGCGACGGGCGCCGAAGCCGTTGTCTGGAACCGGCTTTACGACAAGCACTCGGTCGCCCGGGACAGCGCCCTGAAGTCCGACCTGTGCGAAGACGGGGTCGAGGCGCGGTCCTTCGACGGCGGCCTGCTGGTCGAGCCATGGTCAGTCAGGTCCGGCTCGGGCGAGCCCTACAAGGTGTTCACACCGTTCTGGCGCGCCGCGCGCAGCGTCCTTGTCGACAGGCCCGTCTTCCCGGCTCCGGGCGATCTGGTCACACCGGGCACCTGGCCCGACGGCGAGGCACTCGCCGACTGGGGGCTCCAGCCGACGAGCCCGGACTGGTCGACGGGCTTCGGTCTCTGGCGTCCCGGCGAGGACGGCGCATCGGCCCTGCTGGCAAGCTTCCTGGGCGGTCCTGTGAAGGCCTATTCCGACGAGCGGAACCTGCCCGGCGTGGAGGGCACGTCGCGCCTGTCGCCCCATCTGCACTTCGGCGAGATCGGCCCGCGCCAGGTCTGGCGCGCCGTCGTCGCCGCCATGGAGGCCGGTCATGCCCCGGCCGGTCAGGCCGCCAAATTCCTGGCCGAGCTCGGCTGGCGCGAGTTCAACCACCACCTGCTGTTTCACTGGCCGGACCTGCCGACCGCCAACTTCAAGCCGGACTTCGACCGCTTTGTCTGGCGCGAAGACCCGGCCGCGCTCAAGGCCTGGCAGACCGGACAGACCGGCTATCCGATCGTCGACGCCGGCATGCGCGAGCTGTGGGCGACCGGCTTCATGCACAACCGCGTGCGGATGATCGTCGCCTCCTTCCTGATCAAGCATCTGATGATCGACTGGCGCGAAGGCGAAGCCTGGTTTCGCGACACCCTGGTCGACGCCGACATCGCCCAGAACGCCGCCAACTGGCAGTGGGTGGCCGGATCGGGCGCCGACGCCTCGCCCTGGTTCCGGATCTTCAACCCCATCACCCAGGGGGAGAAGTTCGATCCCGATGGCGTCTACGTCCGCCGTTGGTGTCCCGAGCTGGCGAAGCTGCCGGGCGACGTCATCCACCAGCCTTGGACCGCGTCCGAGGGCCGCCTTGTCGCCGCGGGCGTGCGTCTGGGTCGAAACTACCCTCACCCCATTGTCGACCATGCCGCCGCCCGAGCCCGGGCGCTGGACGCGTACGCCGCCGTCAAGGCCGCCTGAGGAAATGCCGTCATGAGAACAGCCGTCATCGGCGCCGGCGTGGCCGGTCTGGGCGCCGCCTGGGCCCTGAAGGACAGCCGGGAGGTCGTTGTCTACGAGCAGGACGCCCGCGTGGGCGGCCACGCCAACACCGTGACCATCGACTACGACGGCGCGTCCATCGCCGTGGACACCGGCTTCATCGTCTACAACGCCGAGAACTACCCCAACCTCTGCGGCCTGTTCGAGGCGCTGGACGTCGAGACCCGCTCGACCGACATGAGCTTCGCCTGCGCCGGCGGCGGAGTCGAATGGTCGTCCAGCTTTCCGCGCGGCGTCTTCGCCCAGAAGCGCAACCTGCTTCGGCCGGACTTTCTCGGCATGCTGGCCGACATCGGGCGGTTCAATGCGCTGGCCCGCTCCGAGCTGCTGCGCCCCGATATCGACGACCTGACCCTGGGCGCCTGGCTGAAGATGCGCCGGTTCGGCAATGGCTTTCGTGACCGCTACCTGCTGCCGATGGGCGCGGCCATCTGGTCGACGACAGAGACCGGCATCGGTGATTTTCCGGCCAGAAGCTTCCTGCGTTTCCTGTCAAACCACAGTCTACTTCAGTTCCGCCCGTCGCTGTGGCGCACGGTGGTCGGCGGCAGCCAGTCCTACGTCCGCAAGCTGGAGCAGGCCCTCGACGGTTCGATCCGCGCCGGCGCGCCGGTCGTCTCCGTGCGGCGGCAAGCCGGCAGCGTCATCGTCCGCGATGCCTCCGGCCATGAAGAACGGTTCGACGACGTCATCCTGGCCTGTCACTCCGACCAGGCCCGACGCCTGCTGGGCGAGGACGCCGACAGCGAGGAGGCCGCGCTGCTGGAGGCGATTCGCTATGCGCCGAACCGGGCCGTCCTGCACCGCGACCAGCGCCTTATGCCCAGGCGTCAGCAGGCCTGGGGCAGCTGGAACTACATCGATCATTCCAATGAAAAAACAGCGCCATACGTCACATACTGGATGAACAATCTCCAGGGCATCGACGCCGCCCGGCCGCTGTTCGTCAGCCTGAATGGCCCCGAGCCGGATCCTGCCCTGACCTTCGGGAGCTACGACTACGAGCATCCTCAGTTCGACACCGCCGCCCTCGCCGCCCAACGCCGCTTCGGTGCGATCCAGGGCCGCGGCGGTGTCTGGTACGTCGGCGCCTGGCTCGGCTACGGCTTCCACGAGGACGGGATCACCTCGGGCGTCAAGGCGGCGCTCGCCTTGGGCGGATCGGTTCCGTGGGACTTCGTCGACCACAGGGTCGCCGCCATCGCCCCCCAAACGCCGTTGCGCGAGGCGGCATGAGCGCCTGGCTCTATGAGGGTGAGACGACCCACCGCCGCACCGGGGCGGTGACCCACGGTTTCCGCTATCGCCTGTTCCAGATCCTGCTCGACGTCGACCGCATCGACGAGGATCTTCGCGGCCTGCGAACGATCCGGCGCGGCCGCTTTGGCCTGTTCAGCCATGACGACCGCGACCACGGCTGGCGGGATAGCCGCCCGTTGCGCGGCTGGGTCATGGAGCGACTGGCGGAAGCGGGCGTGACCGCGACGGCTCACCGCATCCGCCTGCTGGCCATGCCGCGGGTGCTGGGCTTCGTCTTCAACCCGATCTCTCTGGTCTATGTCGAGGACGCCGCAGGCGCCCTGGAGGCGGTGATCTACGAGGTCAACTCCACCTTCGGACAGACTCACGCCTACGTCGCCCCGGCCAGTGGTCCCGGGTTTCAGCGCCAAACCGCCGACAAGCGCCTGTTCGTCTCGCCCTTTTACGGGGTGGACGGAGCGTACCGCTTCGACGTCAGCCCACCCGGCGAGGGTCTGGACCTGGCCATCGTAAAGACGGACGCTGAAGGGCGCGCCGAATTCACGGCCACCCTCCGCGCCGAGCGCAAGCCGCTAACAGACGCCCGTATGCTGCGGCTTTTCCTCGGTTTTCCCCTGATGACCCTGCAGGTCGTCGGCGGCATCCACTGGCAGGCGCTCCGCCTGTTCCTGAAGGGCGTTCGCCTGGTCCCAAGGCCGCCCGGCCCCGACATCGGAACCAGCGCGGCGTCGCTCGAAGCTCGCCCGGCGCGAGAAAACGATGTTACCCTCGCCATAACGGAAGGGAGCGCCGATGACGATCTCGGACCTTACCCCCGCCTCCAGAGGCCCCGGCTGGGACATTCCGGCCTTGCGTAGCGCGCCGCCGGTCTTTCGCACTGTCGTCAGGATCTGCGCCGAAAACTGGCGCTATGGCTCCGTCGTCTGGATGCTCCCCACCGGCGAGCAGGTTCGCTGCACCGGGACCGAGCCCGGGCCCGACATCCGGATCCGGGTCAAGGACTACCGGTTCCTGCGGCGATGCCTGACGGCCGGCGCCATCGGCTTCGCCGAGGGCTACATGGCCGACGAATGGGACACGCCGGACCTGGCGCACCTCCTGACCGGGTTCGCGATGAACTTCGACCGGCTGAATGTGCTGGTCGAGGGCAACCCCATTGTTCGGGCGGTCAATTTCGTGATGCACATGCTGCACCGCAACGACCGCCAGGGCAGCCGCAAGAACATCCACGCCCACTACGACCTGGGAAACCACTTCTATTCGCAGTGGCTGGACCAGACGATGACCTACAGCGCCGCCGTCTACGACCGGCCCGGCCAGCCGCTCGACCAGGCCCAGAACCAGAAATACGCGGCCCTCGCCCGCTCCATGGCGCTGCAACCCGGCCAGAGCGTGCTGGAGATCGGCTGCGGCTGGGGTGGCTTCGCCGAGTTCGCAGCCAGGGAGGTCGGGGCGAAGGTCACCGGCATCACCATCAGCCAGGAACAGTACGACTTCGCGCGGAAACGCCTTTTTGAACAAGGCCTTGCGGAGAAAACTGAAATCCGCCTGATCGACTACCGCGACGTCGAGGGCCAGTTCGACCGCGTCGCCTCCATCGAGATGTTCGAGGCGGTCGGCGAGGAATACTGGCCGACCTACTTCAACAAGATCAATGACGTGCTGTCGCCCGGCGGTCGTGCCGGCCTGCAGATCATCACCATCCGCGACGAGCTGTTCGGCGTCTATCGTCGCCAGGCCGACTTCATCCAGAAGTACATCTTCCCGGGCGGCATGCTGCCCAGCGAGACCCGCCTCAAGCAGGAGATCGACCGGGCGGGGCTGGACTGGCAGTCGGTCATGCGCTTCGGCCAGGACTATGCCGACACCTTGTCCGAATGGACGGGCCGCTTCGACGACGCCTGGGACGACATCCGCAAGCTGGGTTTCGACGACCGCTTCCGCCGCATGTGGCGCTACTACCTCGCCTACTGCGAAGCCGGGTTCCGCACCGAGCGGACGGACGTGATCCAGTTGAGCGTCGGGAAGACCTGATCAGCAGGGGGCCGCCACCGCCCCCATCCGTTCCCGCACCGCCTCCGCCGACGTCGTGATCGCCGCCCGCTCGGCGTCGCTGAACCGCGCCAGGTTCCGATAGGGCATGGCCATCCGGGCGTTGCCGCCCAGACGCGGCTCGTTGGCGATCAGAAAGTCCCAGTAGAGGGCGTTGAACGGGCAGGCGCCCTCCACCGTCCGGGCGGCCGGGTCGTAGCGGCAGCCGCCGCAGTGGTCGCTCATCCGCTTGATGTAGGCGCCGCTGGCCGCATAGGGCTTTGACCCGACGATGCCGCCGTCGGCGAAGGTCGCCATACCGCGGGCGTTGGGCATCTCGACCCATTCATAGGCGTCGGCGAAGACGGTCATGTACCAGTCGTCCACCGCGTCCGGATGCACGCCCAGAAGCATCATCAGGTTGCCGGTCACCATCAGCCGCTGGATGTGGTGAGCATAGGCGTGGTCGCGGGCGGCGATCACCGTCTCCCGGACACAGACCATGTCGGTCTCGCCACTCCAGAACAGCCCGGGCAGAGTCCGGTCGGCCTCCAGCGCGTTACGGCGTGCGTACTCGGGCATCTTCAGCCAGTAGATCCCGCGCACGAACTCCCGCCAGCCGAGGATCTGGCGGACGAAACCCTCGACGGCGTTTAGAGGGGCGCGGCCGGCCCGCCACTCCGCCTCGGCCCGGCGACACACCTCGAGTGGATCGAGGAGGCCCAGGTTGATCGAGGTCGAGACCAGGCTGTGCCACAGGAACGGCTCGCCTGTGGCCATGGCGTCCTGCCAGTCGCCGAACAGCGGGAGGCCGTCACGCAGGAAGTGGTCCAGCGCCAACTGAGCCTGCGCGGCCGTGGTCGGCCAGCCGAAGGCGTCCAGCGTGCCGAAGTGGTCGGGAAACAGCCGCTCGACGTCGGCAATGGCCTCGCGGGCGACGGCGTCGGGTTCGAAACGCCTTCGTCGTGGCGCCCGCAGGCCGGGCGGCAGGCGCTTGCGGTTCTCGGCGTCAAAGTTCCAGCGGCCGTCGGCCGGCTGGTCGCCGTCCATCAGCAGCCCGGTGCGCCGGCGCATGTCGCGGTAAAACCACTCCATGCGCAGCTCCTTTCGGTCCCGTGCCCAAGCCTCGAACCCGGCATGGCTGCACAGGAAGCGGCTGTCGTCGCGGATCTCGACCGGCACCGCGCAGCGAGCCGCAAACGCCTGCAGCGCGCTCTGCAGCCGCCATTCGCCGCATTCGGTGACGATGACCTGCCCGAACGGCCCGGCCTCGGCCAGCGCCCGCTCCAGCTCGCCGGCGATTGAGCCGATCGAAGCTGGGTCGTCGACTCGCACGTAGCGCACCCGCAGGCCCCGCCCCTCCAGCCCGGCCGCGAACGACCGCATGGCGGCGAAGGTCAGCGCGATCTTCTGCTTGTGGTGGCGGACGTACGTCGCCTCCTCCCGCACCTCGGCCATCAGGATCAGGTCGGCAGGGGTGGCGTCCGCCAGCGAGGACAGGCCGGGCGACAGCTGATCCCCCAGGACGAGGCGAAGTGCGGGGGCGGACTGGGACACACGGAGGCTTTCAGATATTCTGGGGTTGCGATCCGGGTACGGCTCACGATGTTGACCGGATCAACACAGCCCGGTCTACGGGCGCCCGGATGTCTCCATGCCCTACGCCGCCAGCGTTCTCGACCTGATCGGGAACACCCCCCTGATCCGCCTCAAGGCCGCCAGCGAGGCGACCGGTTGCGAGATTCTGGGCAAGGCCGAGTTCCTCAATCCAGGCCAGTCGGTCAAGGATCGCGCCGCCCTGTGGATCATCCGGGACGCCGAGGCCAAGGGCCTGCTGCGTCCCGGCGGTCGCATTGTCGAGGGAACGGCCGGCAACACCGGCATTGGGCTCGCCATGGTCGCCTCGGCGCTCGGCTACAAGACCACCATCGTCATCCCGCGCACCCAGAGCCAGGAGAAGAAGGACGCTATCCGTCTGGCGGGCGCGGAACTCGTCGAGGTGGACGCTGTCCCCTACTCCAACCCGGACAACTATGTGCGCTACTCGGGCCGTCTGGCCGATGAGCTGGCCAGGACCGATCCGAACGGCGCGGTCTGGGCCAACCAGTTTGACAATGTCGCCAACCGCCGGGCTCACGAAGAGACCACGGGCCCGGAAATCTGGGAGCAGACCGGCGGCAAGGTCGACGGCTTCGTCTGCGCGGTCGGTTCGGGCGGCACCCTGGCCGGCGTGGCCGCGGCGCTGCGCGCGAAGAACCCGAACGTGAAGATCGGCCTCGCCGACCCCTACGGCGCGTCGCTGTACCACTACTACGCCCACGGCGAGCTGAAGGCCGAGGGCTCCTCGATCAGCGAGGGCATCGGCCAGGGCCGCATCACCGCCAACCTCGAGGGTCTGGTCGTCGACCACCCGTTCCAGATCTCCGACGAGGAGATGCTCGCCACCATCTTCGCCCTGGCGCAGGACGAGGGCCTGGTGATGGGCGGCTCGACAGGGGTCAACATCACCGGGGCGGTCAGGCTCGCGCGCGAAATGGGGCCAGGCCACACCATCGTGACCATTTTGTGCGACTACGGTTCGCGCTATCAGTCGAAGATCTTCAATCCGGCGTTCCTGAAGGAGCGCGGCCTGCCCGTACCCGGGTGGCTTCAGGGGGACCCAACGCATGGCTGATCCGCTCGTCTCCACCGCCTGGCTGGCTGACCACCTGGGCGCACCGGATGTACGGCTCATCGACGCCAGCTGGTACTTCCCGCAGGAGGACAAGGACCCGCTGGAGCAGTTCAGGCTGGCCCATATCCCCGGCGCCGTCTTCTTCGACATCGACGAGATATCCGACGACACCTCGGGCCTGCCACACATGCTTCCCAGCCCGGTGAAGTTCGCCTCGCGGGTCCGCAAGCTGGGCCTGGGCGACGGCTCGCGTATGGTCATCTACGATCAGGTGGGCCTGCGTTCTGCGGCGCGTGTCTGGTGGACCTTCCGGGCTATGGGGCACGAGGACGTGGTCGTTCTGGACGGCGGCCTTCCCAAGTGGATCGCCGAGGGCCGGCCGATCACCGACGGCCCACCGCAGCCGCGTGAGCGCCACTTCACCGTCCGCTACAGCAACGACCTGGTCCGCGACATCGGCCAGGTGAAGCGTGCGCTGGCGTCGGGCAAGGAGCAACTTGTCGATGCGCGGCCCGCCGGCCGTTTCACGGGCGAGACCCCTGAACCGCGCGAGGGCCTGCGCGGCGGCCATATGCCTGGCGCCTTCAATGTGCCGGCCTCGGAGATCCTGGCGCCCGACGGCACTGTGAAAAGCGCGGAGCAACTCAAGGCAATCTTTGAGAAATCTGGCGTTGACCTCAACCGTCCGATGATCACCACCTGCGGTTCGGGCATCACCGCGGCCATGCTGTCGCTGGCCCTGGCCCGCATCGGCAAGGACCGCGTGCCGGTCTATGACGGGTCGTGGACCGAGTGGGGCGGCCGGCAGGACACCGACGTCGTCACCGGAGCGGCCTGATCCTTGGCGGAGCCGCTGATCCGCAAGGCCCGGCGGGATGACCTGCCCGCGCTGGGCGACATTGAGCGGGACGCCGACAAGCTGTTCCTGCAGACCGACATGCCCGAGATCGGCGCGGCAGAGCCGACCGACAGCGCGGCCCTCGCCGCCCTGCTGGATGAAGGCGCCTTCTGGGTGGCCGAGCTGGACGGCGACCCTGTCGGCTTCCTGACCGCTGGAACACGGGGAGGTCAGTTCGTCATCCTTCAGATCTCCGTGGCCCGCAGCGGCCAGGGTCGCGGGGTCGGCGCCCGCCTCATGGAGACGGCTATAGCCCATGGACGGGCGACCGGGGCGCCGGATGTGATCCTGACGACCTTCCGCGACATTCCCTGGAACGCTCCCTGGTATGCCCGCTTCGGCTTCGTGGAGATTCCCGAGGGTGAGCGCTCGCCGGTCGTGCGCGAGATGCAGGCGCACGAGGCCGCCAACGGCCTGGACATGTCGCGTCGATGCGCGCTGCGAGCGGTTCTGTCCCCCTAGATTGGCTTGCTCCCGCGCTGTGCGGGGCCTTACAGGGGTGGGCATGGACGAGGAAAGCCGCCTGATCCGCGCCGGCGCCGGCCGCAAGCCCGAGGCGAAGACCGTCGCCCCCGCCATCCAGCGCGGTTCGACCGTGCTGCTGCCCAACGCCAGGGCCCTCTATGACGGGACGTTCGGCTACGGCCGCTCGGGCCTGAACGCCCAGCACGCCCTCTGCGAGGCCCTGTGCGAGCTGGAGGGCGCGCACGAGGTCCAGCTGTTCCCCTCCGGTCTTGCGGCCATCACCGCCGCCCTTATGGCCGTGCTGCAGGCCGGGGACCACATCCTGGTGGTGGACACCGTCTACAAGCCGGTCCGGCAGTTCTGCGACTCGGTCCTGACGCGGTTCGGGGTGGGCGTGGACTACTACGACGCCCGACTGGACGCCGAAGCGCTGCTGGCGCTCGCGACGCCGGCCACGCGGCTGATCCTCCTGGAGTCGCCAGGCTCCCTGACCTTCGAGATGCAGGATGTCCCGGGCATCGCGGCCGCCGCCCATGCGCGCGGCGTCCTGACCCTGATCGACAACACCTGGGGCGCGGGGCTGCTGTTCAAGCCGCTGGCGCACGGGATCGACATCAGCGTCCAGGCCCTGACCAAGTACGTCTGCGGCCACTCCGACGTCTTCATGGGCTCGGTCGCCGTCACAGACCGCAAGCTCGCCGCGGCGATGCAGGAGGCTGTGCACGATCACGGCTGGGCGGTGACCGGCGACGACGCCTATCAGGCCCTGCGCGGCCTGCGCACCCTGGCGGTGCGGATGGCGCGGCATGGCGAGAACGGGCTGGTGGTGGCGACCTGGCTAAAGGAGCAGCCGCAAGTCCTGCGGGTCATCCACCCCGCCCTTCCTGGCGATGCGGGCCACGCCCTCTGGACACGCGACTACAGCGGCGCGTGCGGTCTGTTCGCCGTCGTGCTGCGCCCTGGCCCTGAGAAGGCGGTGGAGGCCTTCCTCAACGCCCTGAGGCTCTTCGGCCTGGGCTACTCCTGGGGCGGCTTCGAGAGCCTGGCCATCAACGGCGACCCGCAGTTCAAGCGCCGCAAGATCGCCATCGACTACGGCGGGCCGGTTATCCGGCTGCATGTGGGGCTGGAAAGTCCCGTGGACCTGATCGCCGACCTTGAGGGGGCGCTTGCTGCTTACGAGGCAGTGTCAGGCGCCTAGAAAGCTCATTGCGTGGTTCGCGACGCTCGCCCAAGAGCTCGCTCCTCACCATGACGAACTTAGTTGCAGCCCCCACCTTCGTCATCCTGAGGAGCGCGAACCGCGTCGCGAAGCGCGTCGCGAAGGACGCACGGCAAGCGACAGAGTCGCCAAACGGTTGGGCGGACCTCGTTTGCCACGCCGTAGCGCCCTCTGGCGCGAAGGCTGGCGACCCCAGCAGGACTCGAACCTGCAACCGTCCGCTTAGAAGGCGGATGCTCTATCCGGTTGAGCTATGGGGTCCGCGTCACGCGGAAACTCTAGTGCGTCCAGGGCTGCTTGCGGCCGGCCGCGAAGTTGTCGGCGTAGGCCTTGATGATCTTCTTCGGCTCATGCGGCTCGACGAGCCGGAAGGCGATGCCGTGGCGCTGGGCGTAGGCGACCGCCTCTTCCCGCGTCTCGAAGCTCAGGCGAACCTGGCCGTTCATGTCTGTGGACTGGGTCCAGCCGGTCAGCGGATCGACGCGTCTGGCGGCGGACGGCTCGAACTCGAGCAGCCAGTCCCGGGTCTTGGCCCTGCCGGACTGCATGGCGGTCTTGGCCGGACGGTAGATGCGCGCGAGCATGCGAGGCCTCTTCGTTCAAGGTCTTCCGTGGTCGGGGCGAGAGGATTCGAACCTCCGACCCTCTGGTCCCAAACCAGATGCGCTACCAGGCTGCGCCACACCCCGCTTCACGGAAGCGCCGTCTTTGCCACGCGTCGCGTTGCACCGCAATGAACGGCTTACTCCGCCTTCTTTCGCATCGGCTTGAACACGCCCGACCCGCGCAGGATGTCCTTCTCGCCGATGTAGATGCGGCCCTCGACGAAGACCAGGTCGCGCGTCTGGCGGGTGACCCTGCCCTCGCCGTAGACCCACTCGCCGGCCCGGGCCATCGACAGGAAGTCCAGCGACAGGTGGATGGTCACCGACATGCCGCCGGTGACGCGGCCGACCGCGCCAGCCACGACGCCGTCGAAGAAGGTCGACAGCATGCCGCCGTGAACGATGCCCATGCTGTTGCAGTGGCGCGGCAACACGAAGAAGGCGTGGACCAGCCCGCCCTCCTCCGTCCGCCGGTGAAACATCGGGCCATTGTGGGTGGTGTAGGGCCCGCGACTGGACGGAACGAACCCCTCCGGCGGGGCCGGAACCTCCGCAGCGCTCACTGGCCGAACATCCGGTGGTGGACGCGGTCGCCGGGCTTGATCCCCTGTTGAGCGGCCTTGCCGCCGTAGATTTCCAGCACGCCGATGGCCGGTGCGCCGGAGGGCAGCGGGGCTTCGTCGAAGGGGCGGCCCTGGACGATCGAGACGATCCTGCCGTCCGCGCCGATGTAGATGATGTCCAGCGGCATATAGGTGTTGCGCATCCAGAAGGCCTGCGGCCGGGCCTGCGGGAAGATGAACAGCATGCCGTGCCCGTCCGGCATCGAGGTGCGGAACATCAGACCGTGCTGACGCTCGGCGTCATCGTCGGCGATCTCGACCCGATAGTCGATGCGCCCCGCCGCGGTCTCGATCCACAGCGGCTCGGTGACGAAGTCCGGCGAGGTCGCGTGCGGTGCGTTGATGTCGACCTTGCCGGCCGGAGCCGCCGCGGCCGCGCCCTCGCGGGCGGTGCAGGCGCTGGCGCCCAGGCTCGCCCCAAGCAGGACCGTCGCCAGGACCAGCGACCGGCGGGCGTTACGCATCATCCAGCTCAAGGCTTTACTCCGGAATCGATCCCGGTCCGGTCAGGACGCTGAGATTTCGGCCACCACAAGACCCTTGGGCCCCTCGGCAAAGCGCACCATCACGCCATCGCCGGGCTGCAGGTCATCGAGGCCGCTGCGACGCAGCGTCTCGATGTGGACGAAGATATCCCCCGGCTCGGCGTCGCGCACCACGAAACCGTAGCCCTTGGTGCGGTTGAACCATTTGACGGTGCAGTGCTCGAGCGGACCGTCGGCGCGCGGCGGTCCGCGACGGGCCGAATCCTGGCGCGGCGGGGCGCTGAAGCGGTCTCGGTCGCGCGAGAACCCGCCATAGCCGTGATCGTCGAAGCGGCGCGGCGCCCGCTCCATGGACGGCTGTGCGGAGGCTTCGTCCAGATCGACCACTTCCGACACCTGCCAGCCCTTGGGCCGGCGAACGACGTCACAGACGATCACCGCCCCTTCGAGCGCCGACTCGCGCCCGGCCGTCCGCAAGGACGTGATATGCAACAGGACATCCTTGAGCCCCGTCTGCGTCGGATCGTCCGGGACAATGAAGCCGTAGCCCTTGCCCGCGTCGAACCACTTCACGCGACCGGCGATACGCACGGCCTCGTCGTGCGCCTCCGATCCCTCGAAATCGAAACCTGACATTCGCCCCTCTGCCCCGTCCCAAGTCCTTTCTGGACGAGAACTTAAGTATAGCACTGTTCTCGTGGGAAGAGAGGCGTCAAGCCGGGAGTTCGCGCGCAGGACGTACGGGGGCGCCATCCGCGACGATTGGTCGCGATGCGGACGATTGATTACCGGAGGGAAGAAACCTCGCGATGGTACGCCCTAGGGGAGTCGAACCCCTCTTACCAGATTGAAAATCTGGGGTCCTAACCGATAGACGAAGGGCGCCCGGTCGCGAGGAAGCGGCTGTATATTCGCGACTCCCGGCAGGCGCAAGCCCCTCCGGCGCGAGCGAGGCGACCTTTTTCAGCCGGCCGCCATACGGGGATCGGCGGCGTCCTCGATCTCCAGTTCGACGCTCTCGCGGCCTTGCCAGTCATCGGGCTTCAGTCGGCCCACGACATGCAGCCCGGCGCCGCCGGCCATGATCCGGTCGCCCAGCTCGGTCTCGCCGGCCCGCCAGGCCACGGCTTTCAGCCGCCCGCCGGACGCATCGGTCAGGGTGCAGCGCACATGGCCGCCCTTCAGCATAATCGGGCGCTCGACCCGGGCGTCGGCGATCGCGAACACCGGCTCGGGATTGCCGGGCCCGAACGGCGCCAGCCGCTGGAAGTCGGCCCAAAGGCCGCGGGTCGCGCCACCGGGGCTGACCAGGGCGTCAATCTCCACCGCATCGGCCGCGGCGGCGTCGATCATCTCGGCCGCCAACTGCTCGCAGAGAAAGGCGCGCAGCTCGGGAATGCCGGAGGGGCGAATGGTCAGGCCGGCGGCCATGGCGTGCCCGCCGCCGGCCAGCAGCAGCCCTTCGTCGAAGGCCGCCTGGACGGCACGGCCAAGATTGACCCCGGGCTGAGAGCGTCCCGACCCCTTGCCTGTGTCCGACGGTCGGTCGACGCCGATCACGATCACCGGCTTTCGGTAGCGCTCGCGCAGGCGGGCGGCGGCGATGCCGACCACGCCCGGATGCCAGCCATCGCCGGCGACCACCAGCACCGGAGCGTCCGGGTCCTGGTTGCTGTCGTTCTCGATAAAGGCCACGGCCTGGTCGATGACGTCCTTCTCGACCTCCTTGCGGGAGGCGTTGAGGGCGTCGAGCTCGGCAGCCAGATCGGCGGCTTCGCGCGGATCATCGGTCGACAGCAGACGGGCGCCCAGGTCGGACCGCCCGATCCGGCCGCCGGCGTTGATCCGCGGGCCCAGGATGAACCCCGCATGGAACGACGTCGCCGGTCCCTGGCCCTTGGCGACGTCCAGCAACGCCTTGAGACCCGGATTGGCCCAGCCCGACATGACTTTCAGCCCCTGCGAGGCGATAGCGCGGTTGAATCCGGTCAGCGAGGTGACGTCGCAGAAGGCGCCCATGGCCGCCAGGTCGAGCCACTGGCGGATGTCGGGCTCGGGCCTTGTCGCGAACAGGCCGCGCTTGCGGGCCTCGCGATTGAGGGCGGCCAGCAGCACGAAGGTGACGCCGGCGGCGGCCAGATGGCCCTGGCCGGACGTGTCATCGGGCCGGTTGGGGTTGACCAGAGCGGCGGCGGGCGGGGGCTCGCCGCGCATCAGGTGGTGGTCGACGACCACGACGTCCAGACCCATGTCCCGGGCGGCCACCAGGGCGTCGTGGGCGGCCGCGCCGCAGTCGACGGTGATGACCAGCTCTGCGCCCTGCTCCTTCAGCCGGCGGAAGGCGGCGGGGCTGGGACCGTAACCTTCGATGATGCGGTCCGGGACATAAACAGGCAGGTCGCGGCCCATGGCGCGGAACCAGCGGACCAGCTGGGCCGCGCTGGAGGCCCCGTCTACGTCATAGTCGGCGAACACGGCCAGCGGCCGCTCGCGCTCCACGGCGTCGACCAGGATCGCGGCGGCCAGATCCATATCCTGGAAGCTGGACGGATCGGGAAACTGCGCCTTGAGGGTGGGCGACAGAAAGTTGACCGCGCCCTCCGGGCCGATCCCGCGGGCAGCAAGGGCGCGGGCCAGCGGCTCGGCAAGATCGTGACGCATCTGGTGATCGCGGACGACCGCCTCGTCAGCCGGCCTGCGCCGCCAGGTTCGGCCCGTCAGGGAGCGCCGGACGCCGAGGAACCCGACCGCGTCCGCGCCGTCGGCCATGGTCAGAGCGGACGCTTCATCCGCACTTCGCGCACCGTGCGGGTGGAGGAGTTCATGACCAGCGAGTGGGTGTGGACAGCGTCGCCGTGGAAGGTGACGCCCTCCAGCATCGCCCCGTCCGTCACGCCGGTCATGGCGAAGATGGCGTCGGCCCGCACGATCTCGTTGAGGGTGTACTTGCGATCGAAATCGGTGATCCCGACCCGGGCCGCCCGCGCCTTCTCGTCGGCGTTACGGAACACCAGACGCCCCTCGAACTGACCGCCGACGCACTTGAGCGCCGCGCAGGCCAGCACGCCCTCGGGCGCCCCGCCCTGGCCGATGTAGAGGTCGACGCCGGTGTCCGGCTCGGCGGTGTTGATCACACCGGCCACATCGCCGTCGGTGATCAGATAGACGCGTGCGCCCACCGAGCGCAGGCTGGCGATGATCTCGGCATGGCGCGGACGGTCGAGCACGCAGACGGTGATGGCCGAGACGTCGACGCCCTTGGCCTGGGCCATGGCCTGGGCGTTCTCGGCCGGGGTCTTGTCCAGGTCGATGACGCCGTCCGGATAGCCCGGCCCGCAGGCGATCTTGTCCATGTAGGTGTCGGGCGCGTTCAGCAGCGTGCCCTTGGGCGCCCAGGCCATGACGGCCAGCGCGTTGGCCATCGCCTTGGCGGTCAGGGTCGTGCCCTCGAGCGGATCCAGCGCGATGTCGATGCCGGGACCCTTGCCAGTGCCGACCTTCTCGCCGATGTAAAGCATCGGGGCTTCGTCACGCTCACCTTCGCCGATGACGATCTCGCCGTTGATGGCCAGTTCGTTCAGGGCGTTGCGCATGGCGTCGACGGCGGCCTGGTCGGCGGCCTTCTCGTCACCCCGGCCCACCAGGCCCCAGGCGGCGATGGCGGCGGCCTCGGTCACGCGAACGGCGTCGAGTACGAGGCTACGGTCCAGCGTCTCGGAACTCATCTAGTCTATATCTCCCGGCCCTCTTCGAGAGGGGCTCCAGCCTGTTATCGGAGGATTCTCAGATGCGCGCGATGCGCAACAGCCGGGGTCGCTCTAGCACAGCCGGCAGCTTTTCGATGCGATTTATCGCGTCGGTCAGCACCGACTCGGCGATGGCGTGGGTGGTGAGAACGATGGGCACGCCGCCCGCGTCCTCGACCGGCTTCTGGAGGAAGCTGTCGATCGACACGCCGCATTCGGCAAGCGTTTCGGACACGGCCGCGATCACGCCGGCCTGGTCCTTCACCAGCAGCCGAAGATAGGCTTTGCCGACCCGGCGCGTCGGCGCGACGGCGACGAACGGCTTCAGATCGCGGGCCGGCGCCTGGAACACCGGACGCTTTGCGCCTGCCATGACATCAGCGATATCCGCGGCCACGGCGGCGGCGGTCGGTCCCGCGCCCGCGCCGGGCCCCTGGATGAAGATCCGGCCGATGCGGGCGCCCTCGATGAACAGGGCGTTGAGCGCGCCGCGCGTCTCGGCCAGCGGATGGCCTTCCGGCACCAGCGAGGGGTGAACCCTAACAGCCACGCCCTCCGGGCTGAGATCGGCCGAGGCGATAAGCCGGATGCGGTAGCCGAGGTCCCGGGCCATGCGTATATCCAGCGCGTCGACGCCGGTGATGCCCTCGATCTCGGCCGCCGCGAAGTTGGGCGCGCAGCCAAAGGCCAGGGCCGCCAGGATCGACACCTTATGGGCCGCGTCAAAGCCGCCGACGTCCATGGTCGGGTCGGCTTCCGCATAGCCCATGCGCTGGGCGTCGGCGAGCACGTCAGCGAAGGCCGAGCCCTTGGCCTCCATCTCGCTGAGGATGAAATTGCAGGTGCCGTTGAGAATGCCGGCGACGCCCTTGACCTCGTCGCCGACCATCGCCTCGCGGAGCATCTTGACCGCCGGGGTGCCGCCCATCACCGCCGCCTCGAAGAGAAGCGGGACGCCGACGGCCTCGGCCAGCATCGCCAGCTCGGCGCCGTGCTCGGCGATCAGGGCCTTGTTGGCCGTGACGACAGGCTTGCCCGCCTTCAGCGCCGCCTCGACGGCGGCCTTGGCCGGCCCGTCGGAGCCACCGACCAGTTCGACGAAGATGTCGGTCTCCGGCGAGGTGGCCAGGGCGACCGGGTCGTCGAACCAGGTCAGGCCCGAGATGTCGATGCTGCGCGGGCGCGAGCGCGAGCGGGCGGACACGCCAGTGACCACCACCCTGCCGCCGGCCGGCGCGAACTCGGGCCGCTCCGACAGGAACTGCAGCAGGCCGCCGCCGACGGTGCCCAGGCCCGCGACCCCGATTTTCCAGACCTTCTGGCTCATTGCCCCGCCATAGCGTTGTGGGCCTTCGCGAGAATGGTCTCGGAGTCGGCCAGGAACTTCTTCACGTTACGGGCAGCCTGCCGGATGCGGTGCTCGTTCTCGACGAGGCCGATGCGGACATAGCCCTCGCCGTACTCGCCAAAGCCGGTGCCCGGCGCGACGGCGACGCCGGCCTCCTCGACGAGCAGGCGCGAGAACAGCATCGAGCCGGCCTCCCTATACTGCTCGGGCAACTTGGCCCAGGCGAACATCGAGGCGGGCGGCGCGGGGATGTCCCAGCCGGCGCGCTTCATCGAATCGACCAGGGTGTCGCGGCGGCCCTTGTAGATGGCGCGGATCTCGTCGACGCAGTCCTGCGGGCCGTTCAGCGCCGCGGCGGCCGCCACCTGGATCGGCAGGAAGGCGCCGTAGTCGAGGTAGGACTTCACCCGCGCCAGCGCCGCGCAGATGCGGGCGTTGCCGACCACCATGCCGACCCGCCAGCCGGCCATGGCGTAGGTCTTGGACAGGCTGTTGACCTCGACGGCGATGTCCTTGGCGCCCTCGACCTGCAGGATCGACGGCGGCGGGTTGTTGTCGAAGTAGATTTCGCCGTAGGCGATGTCGCTGATGACCAGAAGGTCGTGCTTCTTCGCCAGCGCCACCGCATCCTTGTAGAAGTCGAGGTCGACCCATTGGGCCGTCGGGTTGGACGGGTAGCTGAGGATCAGGATATTGGGCGGCGGCACCGAGTGCTTCACGGCCCGGCTCACGCCCGCCAGGTATTCCTCCGGCGACAGGGCGGGCACGTGGCGGATGACGCCGCCGGCCATGATGAAGCCGAAGGCGTGGATCGGATAGGCCGGGTTGGGGCAGATGATGACGTCGCCCGGCGCGGTCAGGGCCTGGGCCAGGTTGGCGAAGCCCTCCTTGGAGCCCAGGGTGGCGATCACTTCGGTGTCGGGGTTCAGCTTCACGCCGAAACGACGGTCGTAGTAGCCGGCCATGGCGCGGCGTAGTCCGATGATGCCCTTGGAGGCCGAGTAGCGACCGGCCTTGGGGTCGCGGGCCGTCTCGACCAGCTTGTCGACAATGTGCTTGGGCGTCGGCATGTCGGGATTGCCCATCCCGAAGTCGATGATGTCCGTCCCCTCGGCGCGCAGCTTCGCCTTGATACGGTTCACTTCTTCGAAGACGTAGGGCGGCAGGCGCCGGATACGGTGGAACTCGGTCGTCATTCTGGGCTCGTCTGCGCCATCAGGCGCGCTCTGGAGCGAAAGTCGCGCATGGATAGCCCCCGGAGCGGATCGTCGCAAAGGGGTGAAGCCCCTTTTGTGGTTCGATCCGCTCCTAAACTAGGAATTCTTCGATGCTTCGCATCGGAGGAGGGCTCTGTCCAAGCAGGTTCAGGGAAAATCATGCCCCCGCCGCGCCGGCATCACCTCGGCAGCGGAGGCGGGGTAGCTCGTGCGCGCAGGGCACGGGCGTAGGCGTCCGACTCGGCCATCTCCGCATCGGTCGGCGCATGGACATCGACTTCGGCGACCCTGGCGCGAAGGTCGGCGGCGAACGCCTCGGTTGCGGAGAGGCTCCAGGTGTCCTCGGCGACATTTCGCTGGGTGAAGAGGCGGTCGGCCTCCTGATCGTCGAAGGCCTGGCGCCAGGCGGGCGCAGGACGGACGTCGGTCGGAATCTCGGGAATGTTGGCGAAGGTCGGCCGGGGACCGGGATCGGCCACGGCGGCGGCCACTGCGGCGGCCACTGCGGCGGCAGCCGGCGAAGACGTGTCGATCGTCGCGTTGGCGCCGGGCTCGAACGCATCGACGGTCACGCAGGCGGCAAGGCTCATCGCCGCGCCCGTCAGGAGCGCCAGCCGGCCGGCTCGCCAGAAAATGTGCGTCTCGCCTTCCATTTACAGCCCGGTCTAAGCCATGATCACGGCCAGCGAAAGGCCGCTCGAAGCGGCCACGCCCCGGGAAGGAAACGACATGGCCGGTACTGACGGCAAGACCCCGCGCAAACGCAAGGCTTCGGCCACCCCCGTCGCCCTGGCGAAGAAGGCAGCCGCCAGGACCGCCCCGGCGCCGAAGAAGGCTAAAGCCATGTCCGCGCCAGCACCCGGGAAATCTCCGGCCAAGGCCGTCAGCGCGCCGAAAGCCGCGAAGCCGAAAGCCGCCCCCAAAACGAAGGCCGCCGCGCCGAAGCCTCAACCCGCCCCTGAGCCGGCTCGCGAGGCGCCGCGCGCCGCCGAACCTGCGGCGACCGCAGCCCCCTTCGAGACCCAGGGCTTCCCCGACCCGGCCGCCTTCATGTCGAGCCAGCAGCGCGAGGTGATGGAGAAGCTGTCGGCGAATCTGGCCCGTGCCGCGGTGACCGCCCAGGGCGCCATCGCCGAGGCCGCCCTGCGACAGGCCGACAGCCCCGCCGCACTGACGCCCGACCCCTTCCACGTCGGGCCCGCCCTGACCGACGTCATGGGCCGCCTCGCCGCCCAGCCCGACCGGCTGTTGCGCGCCCAGGCCGAACTGTTCAGCCGCTATCTCGACCTCTGGCAGAACACCGCCCGACGCATGGCCGGCGAGACCGTCGAGCCCGTCGTGGAGCCCGCCAAGGGCGACAAGCGATTCAACGATCCGGACTGGGGCTCCAACCCCATGTTCGACGTCATGAAGCAGTCCTACCTGCTCAGCTCCAACTGGCTGAACAGCCTGGTCACCGATGTCGAGGGCGTCGATCCGCTGGAAAAGCGCCGGGTCGAGTTCTTCATGAAGATGCTGACCGACGCGGTCTCGCCCTCCAACTTCCTGATGTCGAACCCGGCGGCCCTGCGCGAGGCCATGGCCACCGGCGGCGAGAGCCTGGTGCGCGGCATGGAGAACTTCGCCGAGGACCTGAACCGCGGCGGCGGCCAGCTGGCCATCAGCCAGACCGACATGGAGCAGTTCAAGGTCGGCGAGAACGTCGCCACCACGCCGGGCAAGGTCGTCTACCAGAACGACATCCTGCAGCTGCTGCAGTTCACCCCGACCACCGAGCAGGTGCACGAGATCCCGCTGCTGCTGTTCACGCCGTGGATCAACAAGTTCTACATCACCGACCTGCGGCCCGATAACAGTCTGGTCCGCTGGCTGACCGGCCAGGGCTTCAGCGTCTTCGTGACCAGCTGGGTCAACCCGGACGAGTCGCTCGCGGCCAAGACCTTCGAGAGCTACCTGAAAGAGGGCATCTACGACGCCACCGCCCAAGTCATGAAGCAGTGCGGGACCGACCGGGTAAACACCGTCGGCTATTGCATCGGCGGCACCCTGCTCTCCTGCGCCCTGGCCCATATGGCGGCCAAGGGCGACAAGCGGATCAGCTCGGCCACCTTCTTCGCCGCCCAGCAGGATTTCGAGGAGGCAGGCGACCTGAAGCTGTTCGTCGATGACGCCTGGCTGCGCGACATCGAGGAGACCATGGACCAGTCGGGCGGATTCCTGCCCAGCAAGTCGATGGCCGACACCTTCAACTCGCTGCGTGGCAATGACCTGATCTGGTCGTTCTTCGTGAACAACTACCTGATGGGCAAGGAACCCAAGCCGTTCGACCTGCTGTTCTGGAACAGCGACCAGACGCGGATGCCCAAGGCGCTGCACCTGTTCTACCTCCGCAACTTCTACAAGGACAACGCGCTGGCGAAGGGGAACCTGGTCCTGGACGGGGTCAATCTGAACCTCGGTGACGTGAAGACCCCGATCTATGTCCAGTCCTCGCGCGACGATCACATCGCGCCGTTCCGCAGCATCTATCGCGGCGCCAAGCTGTTCGGCGGGCCGGTGACCTTCACCATGGCCGGCAGCGGGCATATCGCAGGGGTGATCAACCACCCGGACGCGAAGAAGTACCAGCACTGGACCAACCCCGCCCTACCCGCCACCGTCGACGAGTGGCGCGCCGCCGCCGTCGAGCATCCAGGCAGCTGGTGGCCGCACTGGAGCGCCTGGCTGAAGGAACGCTCCGGCGGGCTGGTCCCCGCGCGGGATCCGAGCAAGGGTCCGCTCGGCAAGTCGCTGGAAGATGCGCCGGGGAGCTTCGTGAAGGTGCGCTCCTGACGCCTGCGCCCGTCACTGCTGAAGCTCTGAACGCCGCCCTGCCCGGCTGGGCGGCGCTGCTGGAGGCCGCCGTGGCCGACGGGGCCTCGATCGGCTTCCTGCACCCGATGCCGGCCGGCGAAGCGGAGGTCTGGTGGCGCGGCGTGGCCGAGGGCGTCGCGGCCGGCGACATCCTGCTCTGGGCGATCAGCGACAGTGAAGGCCCGGTCGGCACGATCCAGCTGCACCCGGTCGGCAAGCCCAACGGCGCCCACCGGGCCGAGATCGCCAAGCTGATGGTCCATCCCCGCGCGAGGGGACGCGGGCTGGCCAGGCAGCTGATGGCCGTCGCCGAACAGGCCGCCCGGGACCTGGGCCGTCGCCTGCTGGTGCTCGACACCGTCGAAGGCGGCGTCGCCGACGGCCTCTATCGCAAGCTCGGCTGGACCGAAGCCGGCAGGATCCCCGATTTCGCGCTGAAGAGCGGCGGCGGGTCGGAAGCGACCGTGGTATTCTGGAAGGCGTTGTAGGCTCCCTCCCCCTTGCTCCCCTTCCGTCATCGTCGGACTTGTTCCGACGACCCATGCGTGGTGACCGGGACGAGTGGCTATGTGCTTTCCGGCGTCTCGCTTCCAGGCAGCCGTGTTCATGGGTCGTCGGAACAAGTCCGACGATGACGAGATTTGAGGACGAAGATTATAGAGTGAGCTTCAGCTTCGGCCGTTCCCAGCCGATGCCGTCGCCCGGCGGCGTGACACCGACGTCCACCGCGCCCATGCGGCGGTAGAAGCCGGCGGCTTCCGGGTTCGACGAGATCACCACGCCGGTTGCGCCCAGCGCCCTCGCCCGCTCAGTCATGTGTGCAAACAGCCGACGGCCGAGGCCTGTGCCCTGGGCGGCGTTGGCGGTGAAGAACAGGTCGAGCTCCTGGTCCGAGCCGTGCGGGATCAACGCGAAGAAGCCGACGAATGCGCCAGCCTCCTCGAACAGCCAGACCTCGTGCGGTCCGTCCGGCACGCTCCAGGTCCCGGCGAAGGCGACGATCATCGCCCGGGCTTCGCGCCGGTCATAGCCGTTGCTGGTCGCCATCAGCGACCGCAGCGCCGCCGTGTCGGCGGGGGATGCCCGCCGAAGGGTCACAGGCCGGCGGCCTCGGGCAGGCCCAGCATCAGGTTCATGTTCTGCACCGCCGCCCCGGACGCGCCCTTGCCCAGGTTGTCGAGCAGCGCCACCAGCCTCGCCTGGCGGGTCGAGTCGGAGCCGAATACGAACAGCTTCATCCGGTTGGTCCCATTCAGGCCTTCCGGATCGAGCGTCTTCAGCGCCGCCGCCTCGTCCAGCGACGCCACCTCGACGAAGGCTTCGCCATGATAGGCTTGCGCGAGAGCGGCATGGACGTCCTTGAGGGACGGCGCGCTGCCCATCAGCGAGAGGTGCAACGGAACCTCGACGATCATGCCCTGGCGGTAGCGGCCGACGGCCGGCGCGAACAGCGGCCGGGTCAGCAGGCCCGAGTGGACCTGCATCTCGGCGACGTGCTTGTGCTCCAGCCCCATGGCGTAGATGCGGTAGGCGACCGGCGTCCAGGTCGGGCTCTCGACGTCCTCGAACTCGGCGATCATCGGATTGCCGCCGCCGGAGTAGCCGCTGACGGCGTTGACGCTGACCGGCCAGTCCTGCGGCATCAGGCCAGCGGCGACCAGCGGCCGGACCAGGGCGATGGCGCCGGTCGGGTAGCAGCCGGGGTTGGACACCCGCGTCGATGCCGCCACAGCCGCCCGCTGATCCTTGCTCATCTCCGGGAAGCCGTAGGCCCAGCCCGGCGCGGTGCGGTGGGCGGTCGAGGCGTCGATGATCCTGGCGGACGGGCTGGTGACCATGGCCACCGCCTCGCGCGCCGCGTCGTCCGGCAGGCACAGGATCGACACATCGGCGGCGTTCAGCAGCTCGGCCCGCGCGCCGGCGTCCTTGCGCCGCTCATGGGCGATGGACAGCAGCTCGATGTCCGTGCGACCGGCCAGCCGCTCGCGGATCTGCAGCCCCGTGGTGCCGGCTTCGCCGTCGATGAAGACCCTGGCCATGTCCAATGCTCCGTTTCCCCGGCGAAGGCCGGGGCCCACAATTCAAACACCGCGTCCCCCGTCATGGGTCCCGGCCTGCGCCGGGAAAACGGAGAACAAGGGCACAAAGAAAAAGGGCGCCTCGGTTTCCCGAAGCGCCCTTTCGCAAAACAGGTTCGCGAACGACTAGCGCTTCGAGAACTGGAAGCTGCGGCGGGCCTTGGCCTTGCCGTACTTCTTGCGTTCGACGACGCGGCTGTCGCGGGTCAGGAAGCCGTGCGGCTTGAGGACCGGACGCAGGGTCGGTTCGAAGTAGGTCAGGGCCTTGGAGATGCCGTGACGCACGGCGCCGGCCTGGCCCGAGAGGCCCGAGCCTTCGACCGTGACGATGACGTCGAACTGGCCGACCCGGTCAGTGACCTGGAAGGGCTGGGCGATCATCATGCGCAGCACGGGACGGGCGAAGTAGATCTCCTGGTCACGACCGTTGATCGTGATCGTGCCCTTGCCCGGCTTGATCCACACGCGGGCGACCGCGTTCTTGCGCTTGCCGGTCGCATAGGAGCGACCCTGGGCGTCGACCTTGCGTTCGGCCGGCGCGACGTTGGGGTTCGACGAGAGGCCTTGCAGGGCCTCGAAACCTTGGGCTTCGGCCATGACTTATTGGCTCCGGGTGTTCTTGCTGTTGCGTTCGGCGAACGCGACGGGCTCAGGGCTCTGAGCCTGATGGGTGTGCTCGGCGCCGTTGAAGATGCGCAGGTGCGTCATCTGCGCGCGGGCCAGCGGGCTTTCCTTCGGCAGCATGCGCTCGACGGCCTTCTCGAGCACGCGCTCGGGGAAGCGGCCGCTCAGTTGCTTGCCGGCGGTGATCGACTTGACGCCGCCCGGGTGACCGGTGTGGCGGTAGTAGATCTTCTGATCGAGCTTGCGGCCCGTGAACTTCACCTTGTCGGCGTTGATCACGACGACATAGTCGCCGCAGTCGACGTGCGGGGTGTAGTCGGGGCGGTGCTTGCCGCGAAGACGCATCGCGATGAAGGACGCGAGACGGCCGACAACGGCGTTCTCGGCGTCGATCACGATCCACTTCTTCTCGACCTCGGCGGGCTTCAACGAAGCCGTGGTCTTCATCATGGGACAGATCCGTATTGCGAGCGGGAACGAGCGGTCCCCGACGTGAGGGCGGGGCAATACCCGCGCCCTTGCAGTCTGTCAACACATGATGCGTGGCAACCGGGCGCAAAGCCCTGTGGGACAAGGGTTTGCGACGAGCGGTATTATGATACCGAATACATCGCCCCTGCCCTACGGCCGCCGGACCCGCCAGGCGAACGCGGTCGCCGCCGCCAGCAGGAAGACCGCGCCGGCCTGGTGGAGGATCCCGAGCCACAGCGGGACGCCGGCCATCAGGGTGGCGATGCCCAGCAAGGCCTGCATTACCGTGACACCCAGGGTGACCATAGCCAGCAGGCGCGCCTCCCGCGGCAGGTACCCCGCGCGCCAGGCCATGACCGCCATGACGACGGCCCCGGCGAACAGGAGGTAGGCGCCGAGCCGGTGGTGAAGCTGCACCGAGGCCTGATTGTGCGCGATCGTCGCCCACAGTCTGTCGCCGGCGTAGTCGCGCGGGATCAGGGCGCCGTTCATCAGCGGCCAGTCGTTAAAGATGTAGCCGGCGTGCGAGCCGGCGACGAGCGCGCCCAGAAGGCTCTGGAACAGCACAGCGCCGAGGAAGACCCAGCCGACCGTCCGCCAACGGGTCGTCGCCTCCTGTCGCGGCGACCCGTTCCAGGCGTCCAGACCGTTCCAGACCAGCATAACGAACAGGATCAGGGCCAGGCTGAGGTGCGTGGCCAGCCGCTCCGGCGCGACCGACACCCGGTCGGCCAGGCCGCTGGAGACCATCCACCAGCCGATGGCGCCCTGCAGGCCGCCAAGGCCGAGCATGACCCCGCAGCGCCAGATCAGGCGGCGCGGAATCTCTCGACGGATCAGGAAGACCGCGAACGGGAGAGCGAAGGCCAGGCCGATCAACCGGCCGAGCAGCCGATGGCCCCACTCCCACCAGTAGATGCCCTTGAACTCGCTGAGGCTCATGCCGCGGTTCAGCTGGGTGTACTGGGGGATGACCTTGTACTTGGCGAACTCGGTCTGCCAGGCCTGCTCCGACATCGGCGGCACAGCGCCGGTGACCGGCTTCCATTCGGTGATCGAAAGCCCCGAGCCGGTCAGACGGGTGGCGCCGCCGACCACGACCATGGCCAGAACGAGTGCGGCCACGGCGAACAGCCAGACCGCGACCGGACGGGACCGGTCGGAACGCAGGAACGAAGTCATCGCCGCCTCTGCTGGGCCCCAGGGACGGGGCGGGAAATCGGCAGGCAGTACCTAGGCCGGTCCCGTGCCCGGGTCCAGAGCGGTGACGTCACCGCGATCCGCTGTCATTGTGGCGGCGATGTCGGGACCGGGCCTCTTCGCTGTTGCTGTGATCGGCCTGTTGGCCGGTGTGCTTGCGCGCGCGCTGATGGGCGGCCGCCGTTCGATGTTCGCCAGTCTGTGCCTGGGCCTGGCTGGCGCTCTGGTGGGCAGCGCGGTTGCCGGCCTGCTGGGACTTGACCTGGACAGCCTTCCGGAGTTTTCGGTCGCCGCCCTGGCGGGCGCCACGGCGGTTCTGGCGGCCGGCGGCCTGATGCCCAGGCGCTGATCCCGCGCTGGAACCGGAACCCCGGACGCCCCGGCGCAGTTTCCTCACATCCCGATCAAGGGGGTGGAGGAGGAATACATGGGCTGGATCGCCGCAATTCTCATAGGGATCGCCGCCGGCTGGCTGGCCGAGACACTGATGGGCCGCAATCACGGCCTGCTGACCAACCTGGTGGTCGGCGTCATCGGCGGCCTGATCAGCGGGTTCATCGCGACGCAGTTGAACATCGGCGTCAGCGGGCTGCTGGGCACCCTGATCTTCGCCACCCTGGGCGCGGTGATCCTGCTGTTCGTCGTTGGCCTCTTCAAACCCCGCTAGCGTCGCTCTATGTCGAGGACGGCGCGGCTCGGTCGCGCCGCCGGAGGCAGAATGAACCCACGACTGAAGAAGCTCATCGGATCCCTGGCGATGCTGGTGTTCCTGTTCGTCTATGTGGCGGCGGCCCTGGCCGTGGCCGATCGTCTGCCGGCCCACTGGGCCGCCCAGCTGGTCTTCTATGCCTTCGTCGGCACGGCCTGGGGCCTGCCCCTGATCCCGCTCATGAAGTGGATGAACAGGTAGGCGCGGCGTCGCGGTGCGCGCCCCTTCCCTGATGCGGCCGGACGTGGGAATCCTGACGCCCAAATTCTTCGCACCGGCCACCGGACGAACATGACTGACAATTCAAGCCGCAGGTGCGGCTCCTGCACCTACTGCTGCAAGGTGATGAACATCGACGAACTCGGAAAGCCGCCCGGGTTGTGGTGTCAGCATCGCACCGAGCGCGGCTGCGGCATCCACGGGAACCACCCGGCAACGTGCAAGTCGTTCATGTGCCAGTGGCTGGTCGACCCCCTGATCGCCAGCGGCCTGCGGCCGGACAAGTCCAAGGTGGTGCTGGCTGCCGACGACGATGGTCGGCTGATCGCGCTGTGCGATCCCAACAACCCCCTGGCCTGGAAGCGCGAGCCGATGTTCAGCCTGCTCAAGCAGCAGGCGCGGGCGACCTGGATGACAAAGGCTACCGTGGTGGTGAAGGCCGGCAAGCGCGTCTGGATCATCACCCCTACGACCGAGATCAGCCTGGGCGAGATCGACGAGCGGTCACCCTACCATATCTTCCAGAACCCGGACGGTACGGCACGGGTCGAGGTGCTTCCGCCGCCACCCATCGAGGACGACGTCAGAAGCTATGTGGAAAGCCTTCACAAGGCGACTCCGGGCCGCCAGACCTGAGCCCCGCGGGGCCGGTTCGTCTCGGGAAGAGAATGGTCGGAGCGACAGGATTCGAACCTGCGACCCCTTGACCCCCAGTCAAGTGCGCTACCAGGCTGCGCCACGCTCCGACACCTTTTACGACAGGCCGCGAACGGCCCGTCGATGGGGAGGGCCCTTATAGGCGCCGCCTCCCGGCCCGGCAATGGGGCATTTGCGGAAGTTTCAGCGACCCTTGAGCAGGGCGTCCAGCCGGGCCTTGACGCTTGTCAGGTCTTCGAGCGCAAACACCAGGCGATCCTTCGCGCCAGCGTCCAGCCGGCCCGGCGCGCCCGCGACAGTGAGCGCCTCCTCGCCGACCGTGGAGCCGGCCGCTTCCCCGCCCCCGACGCTGACCAGGCGGCGGACGCCCTGCTCCTTGTGGAGCTTCTGAACGCCCTTGATGGTCAGCCCCTCGTCGTGCAGCAGCGCGCGAACGCCGCGCAGCACGGCGATATCCTGGGGCCGATAAAAGCGCCGGCCGCCGGCGCGCTTCATGGGGCGGATGAAGGAGAACTTCGTCTCCCAGAAGCGCAGCACATGCTGCGGCACGCCAAGCTCGTCGGCGGCTTCAGAGATGGTGCGGAAGGCGTTCGGGCCCTTCGCCACCGGCGCGCCCTAGTCGCTCAGCGCGCGATCGATGCGCGCTTTCATGACCTGAGAAGCCCGGAAGCCGATGACCCGGCGTGGCTCGATCTCGGCTGGTTCGCCGGTTTTGGGATTGCGGCCCATACGCGCCTTCTTGGCGCGGACCTGGAATACGCCGAAACCGGACAGCTTGACGGTCTCGCCGTTCTCAAGGGCCTCGGCCACGAGATCGAGCGTGCGCTCGACCAGCCCGCCGCAGTCCTGCCGCGTGAGGCCGACCTCTTCGTGCACCGCTTCAGTCAGGTCGGCTCGCGTGAGGGTCTCGCCCTTCATGCCCCCGGTCTCCAAGACACCCCTAGAACAAGTCAGGGTGCATGGCCCGATTGCCACGTCAAGTCAAAGGGTTCCCGCCGTCAGCGGAATCCGGAACTAAAGCCTCACCACGCAGGCGCCCCAGGTCAGCCCGCCGCCCATGGCCTCCAGAAGCAGGAGATCGCCCTTGCCGATTCGCCCGTCGGCGACGCCCTGGGCCAGGGCCAGCGGGATCGAGGCGGCGGAGGTGTTGGCGTGATCGCCGACCGTCTGGATCACCTTTTGCTCGTCGATGCCCAGCCGGTTTGCGACCCCCTTGAGGATGCGCTCATTGGCCTGGTGGGGGATGAACCAGTCGACGTCCGAGACCTCGACGCCGGCCGCCTTCGCGGCGGCGGTCACGGCCTCGGAGATGTTGATCACCGCATGCTTGAAGACCTGGTTGCCCTGCATGCGCAGTTTGCCGACCGTGCCGGTCGTCGACGGGCCGCCGTCGACATAGAGCAGGTCCTGCTTGGTCCCGTCACAGCGCAGCGCGAAGCCGAGCAGACCGCGGTCGGCGGTGGTTCCCTGCCCTTCCATCGGCTCCATGACGACCGCCCCGGCCCCGTCGCCGAACAGCACGCAAGTGCCGCGATCGGTCCAGTCCATCAGCCGTGTCATCGTCTCGGCGCCGATGACCAGCGCGCATTTCGAATGACCGCGCGCCACGAAGCCGTCGGCGACGCTCATGGCGTAGACAAAGCCGGAGCATACCGCCTGAACGTCGAAGGCGATGCCGACGGGACAGCCCAGCTTGCGCTGGACGATGGCGGCCGTGGCCGGGAAGGTCAGATCGGCCGTGGTGGTCGCCACGATGATCAGATCGATGTCGGCCGGCGTCCGGCCCGCGCTGTCCAGCGCCTGCTTCGCCGCCTCGACGGCCAGGTCGGACACCGCCTGGTCATCGCGCGCCCGGTGCCGCTGGCGAATGCCAGTACGCTCGCGGATCCAGTCGTCGGAGGTGTCCACGACCCGGGAAAGGTCCTCGTTGGAGACCACGTCCTCCGGCAGGTAGCCGCCGACGCCGGTCACAACGCTACGCACAACGCTCACTCGCTCGCTCCTTCGGCCGGCGCGGGCGCCGGCTGCGACAGGGTGGCCGTCAACCGCGACATGTTGCGGTCGATCTCCGCGGAAAAGTCGCTTCTGGCCAGGTCGACCGCCACGCGGATGGCGGCGGCGTACCCTTTGGCGTCGGCGCCGCCGTGGCTCTTGACCACGATGCCGTTCAGCCCGAGCAGCGGGCCGCCGTTGACGGCGCCCGGGTCCATGCGCTTGCGCATCTTGCCCAGCGCCCCGGCCGCGAACACGGCGCCCAGCATCGACAGCGGACTCGACTTGAAGCTGGCGCGCAGTTCATTGGCCAAGAACCGGGCCAGGCCCTCGGCGGTCTTCAGCGCTATATTGCCGGTGAACCCGTCGGTGACGATGACGTCGACGGTCCCCTTGGCGATATCCGTGCCCTCGACGAAACCGTGGTAGTCGAGGTCCAGTTTCGTGGCCCGCAGCAGGGCGTGGGCCTCGCGCACATCCTCGTGCCCCTTCTGCTCTTCCGAACCGACGTTGAGCAGGCCGACGGTCGGGCGCTCCGAGCCGTGCACCGCGTGGTGGAAGGCCGCGCCCATGATGGCGAACTCGACCAGCTGCTCGGCGTCGCTCTCGACGTTGGCGCCGACATCCAGCACCGCGGTGATGCCCCGACTGGTCGGCCAGCTGGCGACGATCGCCGGCCGCTTGATGTGCTCGGCCATGCGCAGGATGAGCATGGAGATGGCCATCAACGCGCCGGTGTTGCCGGCCGAGACGGCGGCGGCGGCCTCTCCGGCCTTCACTGATTCGATGGCGCTCCAGACGCTGGAGCCCTTGCCGCGGCGCATGGCCTGGGCGGGCTTCTCGTCCATCGAGATCGCCTTGTCGGTGTGGCGCACCGCGCTGACCGCCTTTGCGGCGGGGTGGCGGGCGAGTTCGGCGTTGATCAGCTCCGCGTCGCCGTGGAGCAGGAAGGTGACGTCCTGAAGCGCCCTGGCGGAGAGGTCGACAGCGGGAACGATCACGGCGGGACCATGGTCGCCGCCCATGGCGTCGATGGAGATGACGAGGGATTGGGGCAAGGCCGGTCGCGATTCCGTCACGGACGCGCCCCGCGGGGCGCAGCGGCCGGAACTTACCCCCGCCGGGTGAGGATGCAACCCCGGGCTCCGGAAAGCGTCATTCCGTTGCGTCATCCTTCCGCAGCAGCTTCAGCACCGCGAAGGGCGAGGCCGGCTCGGTCGGCTCGGGCGGCTGGAACGTAGCGCCAGGCTTGCGGGGGAACGGGTCCAGTTCCAGGGAAAGGTGCTCGACGACATAGCCGCCCAGGTCAAAGGCCCCGCCCTCGACGACGTCCGGCGGGTCATCGGCCTCGGGATCGAGGTCCACTTCCTCGCCCATCGGTTCGGCGGGCGCGTTCGGGCTGCCCTCGGCAAGGACCCTCACCATGAACTCCCCCTCAACGGACCCGTCGAAGAGCTCGGCGCTGACGCTGCACAGCTGCGTCACGACCGCACGGAAGCGTCCACGCACCTCGGCGCCGTCAAGCCAGGGACGGACGGTCAGGTCGGCGGTCAGGGCGCCTATGGCCTCGACATCCAGGTGCCGCGCCACGGCCCTGCAGGTCGCGGTGTCCGCTTCGAGCGCTCGCTTCACCGGCCCGGCGCCGATCTCGATGAAGCGGAACGGTACGATCCAGGGGGACGCTCCGATCATGCCAGGGCCTCCCAGGCGACGACGCCGTCGCACAGGCGCTCCAGCGGTTGTGCGGAGAGCGCCTCGCGGCTCTTGATGACATAGGCGGTCAGGACGTCCGCATTGCCCTCCCCGCCTTCCAGGACCGTCCTCGCCACGACATCCCGCAACGCCGCCGGGTCGGGCAGGGTCGCGAAGGCCTCGCTGTAGGCCTTCAGCCGACCATAGAACGCCTGCCCCAGGGCCTTCATTCGCTTGGCGAGCCCGACGTCCCCGATTCCCAGCTCCCGGAAGGCGTCGTCCAGGCCTCGCACATAGCGCTCCGACAGCGCCTGACTGGTCTCGTCAGCCGCGCCCCCCTGCCCCCGCAGCCGATCCATCAACAGGATCACATGCAGGGTGTAGAGCTCGAACCGGCCCTCACGTGTGTCCTCTACCCCGAGCTCGCGATAGAAGCCCGGCGTTCGCGCCTGGGCCGCCGTGGCGGCGTACAGGGCTTCCCCGGCGATCCGCGCGGGTCGTGGCTGGAAAAAACGCTTCAGCATTGCAGACATGTCGCCTCGATTTCGCCGCCAGCGGGAGCTAAGCGAGGCATTGATCTAAGCGCCCGCGGGCGATAGGTCAAAGCACTGCGCCGCACGATGCGCACCCGGGAGCCGAGATGTTTCGTAAAGTCGTCCTTGCCGCAGCTGCCGCGACCGCCGTTCTGGCGATCGGCGCCTGCACGCCGATCACGACCTACTCCGGTTTTCAGGCCGTCGAAGTCGACCCGGCGAACGTGAAGCCCGGCGAGGACACCAAATCGACGGTCATGGGGAAGCTGGGCTCGCCCTCGGTGCAATCGACCTTCGATCCCAATCTCTGGTTCTACATGAGTCAGGTGACCGACCGCGTGGCCTTCTACCAGCCGCGCGTCGCCCGCCGCGACATTGTGGCGATCGCCTTCGATCCGGCGACCGAGCAGGTGGCCACGGTCAACAGCTACTCGCTCAAGGACGGCAAGATCATCGCGTTCAACGATCGTGAGACGCCGACCCGCGGTCGCGAGATGACCATTCTCGAGCAACTGCTCGGCAACGTCGGCCGCGGCGGCATGCTGCCGCGCGACGAGGAAGAGCGCATCCCGGGCAACCGTCCGGGCGACCGCTAGGCGCACGACAACGCCGCACGGCTCAAGCGACCGCTTCACCGTCAAACGACGCTGGGGCGGGCGTTTTGCTGTCTCCGGAGTCGCGCTTCGATGGCGAGGCGCCCTTCGCCTAACCCCTGGCCAGCGCGCTGGCCGCCTTGCCGTCATACCGGCCGCCGAAGGTCTCTTTCAGGTGGGCCATGATCGCGCCGACGTTGGAGTCCGGGTTCGCGGCCCGGAAGGCATTGATGGCGTCGCGCAGCTCCGCTTCCGTCATCTGTTTTGGGCTGTACGAGGACAGGATCGCCTGTTCGGTTTCCGCCGCCGTGATGCGCGCGTCTACCTTCGAGGCATCGCTACCGGTTTCGATCAGGCGGGCGCGCTCGCTGGCGAGGTTCTCCAGCGTCAGCTTCGTACTCTTCAGGAACTTTGCGACGGTCGCGGCGACCTTCTCGTCCGTCACCGCCGTCACGCCGCGCTTGAACTCCTCGGTCGTGATCTGCGTCGCTTCGCCGATCAGGGTGGTCAGCAGGTCAGCCTTCAGACGGTCGTTCGACTTGCGCGCCACCAGCTGGTCCGCCTTGAGCTCGTCGAGCAAGGCCATGTCGCCGTCCTTTCAGGTCACTCTGTTCGGTCGCGCCATAGTGAGGGACAGGCGGCCGCCGTCCAAGAGCGGTAGCACCGCAGGGCAGCCTCCTGGCCCCGCTGAGACCGCCTTCGACCCGGAGCCGACCCCATCGCTCCGTCTTCCCGGCGAAGGCCGGGATCCATGACCCCGCTCTGAGCCCTTGCCCGCATGGACCCCGGCCTTCGCCGGAGAAACGGGAAATGGGGGATGCCCCAGTCCGCTCCCCACCCCTAGCGGATGCGACCGGCCGCCCACACTCAACGTCAGAATTGCCCCAAAAAGAAACGCCCCGGAGATCGCTCTCCGGGGCCTCTCTCGTATGTCGGTGGATCGGGAGCCGGCGGACCGGCCCCCTCCCCGGTCTAGTGAGCCAGAACCGCCAGCAGCAGGAGCGCCACGATGTTGGCGATCTTGATCATCGGGTTCACGGCCGGGCCGGAGGTGTCCTTGTAGGGATCGCCGACCGTGTCGCCGGTCACCGCGGCCTTGTGGGCTTCGGAGCCCTTGCCGTGGGTGACGCCGTCGCTGTCGGTGAAGCCTTCCTCGATCACCTTCTTGGCGTTGTCCCAGGCGCCGCCGCCCGAGGTCATCGAGATGGCGACGAACAGGCCCGTCACGATCACGCCCATCAGCATGGCGCCGAGGCTGGCGAAGGCGTTGACCTTGCCGGCGATGGCGTTGATCGCGAAGAACAGCACCACCGGCGAGACGACCGGCAGCAGGGACGGCACGATCATTTCCTTGATCGCGGCCTTGGTCAGGATGTCGACGGCCTTGCCGTACTCGGGCTTGACCTCGCCGGTCATGATGCCGGGGTTCTCGCGGAACTGGCGACGAACCTCGACCACGACGGCCTGGGCGGCGCGACCGACGGCGGTCATCGACATGCCGCCGAACAGGAAGGGCAGCAGGCCGCCGAACAGCAGGCCGACCACGACGTAGGGGTTGGAGAGGTCGAACGCCACGGCGCCGAGGTCATAGAAGAAGCTGCCCGGCGTGGCTTCGGCCGTGAAGAACTTCAGGTCCTCGGTGTAGGCGGCGAAGAGCACCAGGGCGCCGAGGCCCGCCGAACCGATGGCGTAGCCCTTGGTGACGGCCTTGGTGGTGTTGCCGACGGCGTCGAGGGCGTCGGTGGTGACACGGACTTCCGGCGGAAGACCGGCCATCTCGGCGATGCCGCCGGCGTTGTCCGTCACCGGGCCGAAGGCGTCGAGGGCGACGATGAAGCCGGCCAGCGACAGCATGGCGGTCACGGCGATGGCGATGCCGAACAGACCGGCCAGACCGTAGGCGACGATGATGCCGCCGATGATCACGATGGCCGGGGCCGCGCAGGCTTCCAGCGACATGGCCAGACCCTGGATGACGTTGGTGCCGTGACCCGAGACCGAGGCCTGGGCCACCGACTTCACCGGACGGAAGCCGGTGCCGGTGTAGTACTCGGTGATGACGACGATCAGGGCCGTGATGACCAGGCCAACGATCGAGCACCAGAACAGCTCCATGGCCCCGTAGGCCTTGGCTTCGAGCGCGCCGTAGGGCGTGAACTCGATCTGGCCGCTGACCAGCATCGGGAACAGGAAGTAGAGGGCGACGGCCGACAGCACGCCGGTGACGATGAGGCCCTTGTACAGGGCGCCCATGATGTTCTGGCTCTTGCCGAGGCGGACGAAGAAGGCCCCGATGATCGAGGTGACGATACCGACGGCGCAGATCGCGAGCGGCAGCACCATCATGTTGGCGGTGAGCGCCGCGTCGGCGCGGAAGAAGATGGCGGCCAGGACCATGGTGGCGACCGTGGTCACCGCATAGGTCTCGAACAGGTCGGCAGCCATGCCGGCGCAGTCGCCGACGTTGTCGCCGACGTTGTCGGCGATCGTGGCGGCGTTGCGGGGGTCATCTTCCGGAATGCCGGCCTCGACCTTGCCCACCATGTCGCCGCCGACGTCGGCGCCCTTGGTGAAGATGCCGCCGCCGAGGCGGGCGAAGATGGAGATCAGCGAGGCGCCGAAGCCCAGGGCGACCAGCGAGTCGATCACGACGCGGCTGGTCAGCTCATTGCCCATCGGGCCGGTGAGCACCCAGTAGTAGCCGGCGACGCCGATCAGGGCGAGGCCCGCCACCAGCATGCCGGTGATGGCGCCGGAGGTGAAGGCGATGTTCAGGCCCTTGGCCAGGCTCTCGGACGAGGCCTGGGCGGTGCGGACGTTTGCGCGGACCGAGATCAGCATGCCGACGAAACCGGCGGCGCCCGACAGGATGGCGCCGACCGCGAAGCCGACCGGTTGCTCCCAGCTCCTGAAGAACAGCGCCAGGATGACGATCACCAGAACGCCGACAATGCCGATCGTGGTGTACTGCCGGTTCAGATAGGCCTGAGCGCCTTCCTGGATCGCCGCGGCGATCTCCTGCATGCGCGCGTTGCCAGGCGATTTCTTGAGCAGCCCCATGGTCTGCACGACGCCATAGGCGACGGCGAGCAGACCGGCGAGGATCGCCAGCCAGAGAAAGTCGATGTCCATAGTTTCCAAGCGCCCCTTTGTTTCTCGGGAGCCCGCGGCCCGCGGCCAGTCTTGCGACAGACGCCGGTCGAACCCCGTAGCACCCGATGACGGGACGCCTGTTCCGGCGCCCCCTGTTGTTAATGCAGCCGTGTTTGCCAGTAGAGCCGCGAGGGCGCAACCGGTTGGGGCGCTGCAACGCGTTTGGCGTCAGCGTCCGGGAGGCGTCGAAAGGCGGCTGCGCTGCCTGGGCGTCTGGCTCATGAGCTGGGCGGCGGTGAAGTTCTTCGCCCCCGCAATGGCCCTGGCTTCACGCAAAAGGGTCGCCAGAAGGCGCTTCTCGTCGACCTTCGTGTAATCGTTGTCCACCGTGAACGGCGTCCGGTGGCCGGCGCGGACGACAGCGTCACGGAACCACGGCTCGCGCGTTCGCATCGCCGCCACGTCGGCGCCGGGGGCCAGCGTCAGTCGAAGGTGCACGAAGACGTAGTTGATCAGCCTGCCGTTCACCGCGATCGGCAAGGCCAGCTGCGAGATGTTGACGTAGGGCTCTTCCTTTGGCTTCTCCCCGCCACCCGCCGCCTGGGCGGAGGTCGCGGCGAGGGCGAAGGGAACGGCGGCGAGAAGCTGGCGGCGGCGCATGTCGAAGACATCGCACGCTGTGGTTAAGGCGGGGTTAGATCAGCCGTGGGTCCAGCCCGGTCGCGGAACCTCGATCTCGCCGCCGTTGACGCAGGTGATGACCCCCTGCCCTTCAACGAAGCGACCAATGACCGTCAGGCCGGCGGGAACCCCGGTCGCAGCGTCCAGCGCACAGACGATCTGATAGTCGTCCCCGCCCGTCGCCAGAGCGGTCAGCGCCTCGGCCCTGGCGGGCTGCCGCTTGAGCCAGGCCTCGGCTTCCGACGAGAGCGGCATGACGTCGAGATCGATCCGTACGCCGCAGCCGCTGGCCCTGGCGATATGGCCGGCGTCGGCCAGCAGACCGTCGGATACATCCGCCGCCGCACGGGCGTGGACGCGCAGGACGGGGATCAGGTCGACGCGCGGCTCAGGCAGGCGATACCGGTCGGCCAGAGCCGGACTGTCGAGCTCGCCCCGCGCCGCCATCAGGCCCAGCCAGCCGTCCCCGATCACGCCGCTGACCGCCAGGCGGTCGCCCGGCCGGGCGCCCTTGCGCGGGATCGCGCCGCCCTGCGGGACCCAACCCAGCAGGGTCGCGGTCAGGGTCAGCGGCCCCGGGGTCGAGACGGTGTCGCCGCCCAGAAGGCTGATGTCGAACGCCTGGCCGTCGACCGCGAGGCCCTCGGCGAACAGAGCCTTGTCGGCCCAGGACGTCCCCGTGGGCCAGGCCGTGGTCAGGAAATAGGCCCACGGCTCCGCGCCCTTGGCCGCCAGATCCGACAGGTTCACCCGCAGCAGCTTGCGCGCCACCAGGTCCAGTGGATCGTCTGTGAGAAAGTGGACGCCGGCGACCAGGGCGTCCTTGGTGACCACCAGGTCGAAGCCTGGCCTTGACGGGATCACCGCCGCATCGTCGAGCAGATCGAGCGCTTCCGGCGCGCCCCGTGTCAGAGGCCGCAGAAGCTGCGCGATCCAGTCGAACTCACCCCCGGGCATCGCGGGCGATGCCATCGAGGGCGGCGTTGACGAAGCCCGGCTCCGGGCCCTCGAAGAACGATTTGGCGATCTCGACATATTCGTCGATGGCCACCTCGACCGGCACGTCCGGGCGGCGGACCAGCTCCCAGGCCCCGGCGCGCAGGATCGCGCGAAGGGTCGCGTCTATGCGCTCCAGACGCCAGCCCGCGGCCAGGCGGCCCTTGACGGCGCCGTCGATGGAGGCCTGCTCGGCGACCACGCCCTTCAGCAGCTCCCTGAAGAAGGCCTCGTCGGCCTCGGCGAGGGTTTCACCCTCCATGTCGCGGTCGAAGCGGTGCTCGGTGAACTCGGCGATCACGTCCTCGGCGCCCGCGCCGCTCATTTCCATCTGGTAGAGGGCCTGGATGGCGGCCAGACGCGCGACGGTGCGGGCGCGGCGCTGGCGGGTGCTCAGGGTGACCTTTTCCTCGGTCGCGGCGACCAGCCTGTCATAGGCGGCCTTCAGCGAGGCGGGCTTGCCCTCGCCGCTCATCAGAACCGTCCCGACAGGCGCTGACGGATGCTCACGACCTCCAGGCAGGCCCGCGCGGCGCCGCCGCCCTTGTCGCCCTCGGAGATGCGGGCGCGGGCCCAGGCCTGCTCCTCGTCCTCGACGGTCAGGATCCCGTTGCCGATGGCCAGGCCCTGGCGAACGGCAAGGTCCATAAGCCCGCGCGAGCTTTCGTTGGACACGATCTCGAAGTGATAGGTCTCGCCGCGGATGACCGTGCCCAGCGCGACATAGCCGTCGTAGCGCACGCCCTTGCCGCCGGCGTCCTCGGCGATGGCGATCACGGCCGGAATCTCCAGCGCGCCTGGCACGGTGATGACGTCGTACTCGGCGCCAAAGGCGATGATGGCGTCAGTCGCGCCGGCGAGCAGGGCGTCCGCCAGGTCGGAATAGAACCGCCCTTCCACGATCAGGATGCGGATCTTTTCTTCGGACATGGTCGGTTACTCCTGCCCCTCTCCGGGGGTCTGGATGGGCTGGCGGCCGACGATCTTCAGGCCATAGCCTTCCAGCGCCGCCGGCTTGAACGTGCTGGAGGTCAGCAAGACCATTTCCCGCACCCCGAGGTCCAGCAGGATTTGCGCGCCCACGCCGTAGTCCCGGATAGCGTTGGTCCGGTACTGCGCCCCGGCGTCGCCGCCGTAGCGATCCGACAGCCAGGTCGGGCTGGGGTCGCGGATGAAAACCGCCACGCCCGGGCCGTCGTTGTCGCCGATGGCCCGCAGGGCGGCGGCCACATAGTCGCGGCGGCCGCCGCTGAAGCCCAGCATGTCCACCGCGAAGTCGACCTGGTGCATGCGCACCAGCGTCGGCCTGTCGCCCTCGATCCGTCCCTTGACCATGGCCACGTGTTCGGACCGGTCGATCAGGTTGCGATAGATCATCATCCGGAAGTCGCCGCCGTGGACGCTGTGGAACGGCGTCTCCAGCACGCGGTCGACCTGGCGCTCGGTGCGGCGGCGATAGGCGATCAGGTCGGCGATGGTGCCGATCTTCATGCCGTGCAGCTGGGCGAAGGAGACCAGGTCCGGCAGGCGGGCCATGGTCCCGTCGTCCTTCATGATCTCGCAGATCACGCCGGCCGGGTTGAGACCCGCAAGCCGGGAGATGTCCACCGCCGCCTCGGTATGGCCGGCGCGGACCAGCACGCCGCCGTCGCGGGCGACCAGCGGAAAGATGTGCCCCGGCGAGACGATGTCGTCGACGCCCTTGGTCGGGTCGACGGCCACGGCGATGGTGTGGGACCGGTCATGGGCCGAGATGCCGGTGGTCACGCCTTCCTTCGCCTCGATGGAGACGGTGAAGGCCGTTGTCATGCTCTCGCGGTTGTCGGCCGTCATCGGCGGCAGCCGCAGCTGGCGGGCGCGATCGCTGGTGATCGACAGGCAGATCAGACCGCGGGCATGCCGGGCCATGAAGTTGATCTGCTCGGGCGTCGCGAACTGGGCCGGGATGATGACATCCCCCTCGTTCTCGCGGTCCTCGGCGTCGACCAGGATGTAAGGCCGCCCGTTGCGGGCGTCCTCGATGATGTCTTCGATCGGGGAGATGGGGGTGTCTTGGGACATGTCAGGCCGTCTCCTGCCACCGCGCGAGGTAACGCGCCAGCATGTCGATCTCGAGATTGACCGGGTAGCCCGGCTTCATTTCGCCCAGGGAGGTCACTTCCCAGGTGTGGGGGATGATATTGAGGCCGAACACGTCGTCCTCGACCGCGTTGACGGTCAGGCTGACGCCCTCGACGGTGATCGAGCCCTTCGGGGCGATCAGCCGGTGCAGCGGACGGGGCGCGCGGATGCGGATGCGGTGCGACCCGCCCTCTCGCTCGACGGACAAAACCTCGCCCAGACCATCCACATGGCCCGAGACGATATGGCCGCCCATCTCGTCGCCCAGCCGCGCGGCGCGCTCGAGGTTGACGCGGCGCCCCTCGGTCCAGCGGCCCAAGGTCGTCTTCGACAGGGTCTCGGCCGAGACCTCTACAGCGAACCAGCCCTCGCCCTTCTCGACCACCGTCAGGCAGCAGCCGGCGTGCGAGATCGAGGCGCCCATGTCGATCGTGGCGAGGTCGTACGCCGTCTCGATCTCGTAGCGGCGGTCGCGGTTGGTTTCGCGCACGGAGCGCACGCGGCCCACATCTGTGACTATTCCGGTAAACATCAGGCCTTCTCGTAGCGTTCCCACAGATCGTCGCCGACCGCCTCGACCGCAACCCTGCGGAAACGCGGGGCGCCGGCCAGATCCTTCAGGACGAAGGCGCCCACGGCGGGCCGCCCCTCGTCCCCGAGCACGATGGGCGCCCGGAACCATTCCAGCACATCCACCAGACCGGCCGCCAGGAAGCTCGCCGCCACCTGGCCGCCGCCCTCGATGAAGACGCCGGACGCTTCGCCCAGGGGCAGATGCGCGCGCAGCGCCGCCAGCGCCGCCCTTGGCTCGGGTCGACCATTGCTTTCGGGAACCTGAAGCACGGTGACCCCAGCGTCAGTCAAACGGTTGTTTGGATTCTGCCCGGTGATGACCACCGTCGGTAGCCGGCCCGCGTCATGCACCAGCCTCGACGTCAGCGGCAGCCGCTGGCGGCTGTCGAGCACGACCCGCACGGGCTGGACGCCGACGAAGCCCGGCAGGCGGACGGTCAGTTCGGGGTCATCGGCGATGGCCGTCTCGACCCCGATCAGCACCGCCTGGTGCAGGGCGCGCAGCCGATGGACCTGCTCCCGGGCGGCGGGCCCGGTGATCCAGCGGCTCTCGCCCGAGGCCGTTGCGATCCGTCCGTCGAGTGAAGTCGCCAGCTTGAGCGTCACGCCCAAACTCAGTCCTCCACGTCGTCGGAGAGGCCTTCGGCGCTCAGGAACTGCGCGAAGTCGTCTGTGTGCTTGAAATCGCGATAGACCGAGGCGTAGCGGACATAGGCGACGTCATCGAGCGCCTTGAGCGCCTTCATGACCATCTCGCCGACCACCGAGGAAGCCATCTCCGTCTCCCCCATGCTTTCCAGCTGGCGGACGATGCCGTTGATCAGCCGGTCGACCCGCTCGGGCTCGATGTTGCGCTTGCGCAGCGGCAGGGCCACCGAGCGGGCCAGCTTCTCGCGGTCGAACGGCGTGCGCCGCCCGGACCGCTTGACGATGGTCAGCTCGCGCAGCTGCACGCGCTCGAAGGTGGTGAACCTGCCGCCGCATTCGGGGCAGAGGCGACGGCGGCGGATGGCCGCGCCGTCTTCCGACGGGCGGCTGTCCTTCACCTGGCTTTCCATGTGTCCGCAGAACGGGCAGCGCATATCTGGGCCCCTCCCGGAGGACCGTGCCTATTAGTTGTAGATCGGGAAGCGCGCCGTCAACGCCATGACCTGTCCGCGGACCTTCGCCTCGACCGCGGCGTTGCCCTCGGCGCCGTTGGCGGCCAGGCCGTCAACGACCTCGCCGATCCACTGGCCGATCTGGCGGAACTCCGCCTCGCCGAAGCCGCGGGTCGTACCGGCCGGGGTGCCGAGGCGCACGCCGGAGGTCACCGTGAACGAGGCGGTGTCGAACGGGATGCCGTTCTTGTTGCAGGTGATGTGAGCCCGCTCGAGCGAGGCTTCCGTATCCCGACCGGTCACGCCCTTGGGACGGAGGTCGACCAGCATGACGTGGCTGTCGGTGCCGCCCGAAACGATGTTGACGCCCGACGCCATCAGGGTCTCGGCCAGGACCCTGGCGTTGGCCACGACCTGCGCCGCATAGGCCTTGAAGTCGGGCTGCAGCGCTTCACCGAAGGCCACGGCCTTGGCGGCGATGACATGCTCCAGCGGGCCGCCCTGCAGGCCGGGGAACACCGCCGAGTTGACCTTCTTGGCGATGGCCTCGTCGTTGGTGAGGATGAGGCCGCCCCGCGGACCGCGCAGGGTCTTGTGGGTGGTGGTGGTGACTACATGGGCGTGCGGCACCGGGTTGGGATAGGCGCCGCCGGCGACCAGGCCCGCATAGTGGGCCATATCGACCATCAGCAGGGCGCCGACGCTGTCGGCGATCTCGCGGAAGCGCTTGAAGTCGATCGCGCGGCTGTAGGCGGAACCGCCGGCGATGATCAGCTTGGGCTTCTCGCGCTGGGCGACCTCGGCGACGTTGTCATAGTCGATGTACTGGTCCTGGACGCGGACGCTGTAGGCCACCGGCTTGAACCACTTGCCGGACTGGTTGGCGGGGGAGCCGTGGGTCAGGTGGCCGCCGGCGGCCAGATCCATGCCCATGAAGATGTCACCCGGCGTCAGCAGGGCCAGGAACACCGCCTGGTTGGCCTGGGCGCCCGAGTGCGGCTGGACGTTGGCGAAGCCGGCGCCGAACAGGTCCTTGGCCCGGTCGATGGCCAGCTGCTCGATCACGTCGACGTACTCGCAGCCGCCGTAGTAGCGCTTGCCCGGGTAACCCTCGGCGTACTTGTTGGTCAGGATCGAGCCCTGGGCCTCGAGCACCGCCTTGCTGACGATGTTCTCGGAGGCGATCAGTTCGATCTGGGTCTGCTGCCGCTCCAGTTCCTGCGCGATGGCCCTGGCGATCGCCGGATCGGCGGTGGTCAGGTCAGCGCCGAAGAAGGCGGGGCGGGTCGGAGTCGTGGCGTTCATGGTCAGATCCCCTGGCAACGGCGCATCGGCGCGCCCTCTTTAGTGTGCATTGCGGAAAATGGGAGGCCGGTTCTGCATCCGGCGCCCTTTCGTGGCGTCGATTTAGGCCGACGGGGCCGGTAAACCACTCGCGAAGTAAATGGAACCGGCGTGCGCCGGACGCGTTGGGGTCCCAGGCCGTCCGCCGTCCAGGCTGGAGGGGACGGTGCGTCACATCCAGAGGAGCAGGTGAGCAATGGCCGACGAAACCGGGCATAAGGCGACGTCGGACACTGAACTGCTGGTCCATGTCGCCGACATCGTGTCGGCCTATGTGAGGCGAAACGCGGTGGGCGCATCGGCGCTGCCGGACCTGATCCGCACCGTCCACCAGTCCCTGAACGGCCTGAATGGCGAGGCGGCGGCCCCGCTTCGCGAAAAGCAGAAGCCGGCCGTGCCGGTCTCGAAGTCGGTGCAGCCGGACTATATCGTCTGTCTGGAGGACGGCGCGCATCTGAAGATGCTGAAGCGCTATCTGCGCTCTCGCTTCGGTCTGAGCCCCGAGGACTATCGCCGCAAATGGAGCCTGCCGCCCGAGTATCCGATGGTCGCGCCGGCCTATGCGCAGCGGCGGTCTGACTTCGCCAAACAGATCGGTCTTGGAAAGGGCGTTCGGGGGCGGGCTTAACTCCGGTTGGGTGGGAAGCTTTCTAGTCGATCTTGAGGCTTCGAGAAAGCGCTTCCCTCCCACCATCATGGCCCGACTCGTTCGGGCCAGCTATGCGTGGTGTGGAATCAAGAAAGGGCGCTGCCTCATGGCCGCGCCCTTCCTGTTTTCGCCGGTGTTCATGGGTGGCCCGAACAAGTCGGACCATGACGAGCAGCCCTAAGCCGCGACCCCGCCGACGCGGGCGATGTTGCAGTGGGCCCAGAGGTTCTCGAGCGCCTGGACCAGATCGCGCATCATCTCGTCGGTATGGAACGGCGTCGGCGTGAAGCGCAGACGCTCGGTGCCGCGTGGCACGGTCGGGTAGTTGATCGGCTGCACATAGACGCCGTGGTCCTCCAGCAGCATGTCGGAGACCATCTTGCAGTGGACCGCGTCGCCGACCATCACCGGCACGATGTGGCTGACCGAGCTTTCCATCACCGGGAGGCCCGCTTCCTTCATCATCCGCTTCAAGGTGGCCGCCCGCTCCTGATGAGCCTCGCGAACCTCGTTGTGCTGCTTGAGCCAGCGCACGGACGCCAGCGCGCCCGCCGTCAGGGCCGGCGGCAGCGAGGTGGTGAAGATGAACCCGGACGCATAGGAGCGGATGGCGTCGATGATCACCGCGTCGGCGGCGATATAGCCGCCCATCACGCCGATCGCCTTGCCGAGCGTGGCCTCGATGATGTCGATCTCGGCCGCGATGCCGTCGCGCTCGGACACACCGCCACCGTGCTCGCCGTAGAGGCCTACAGCATGCACTTCGTCGATATAGGTCAGGGCGCCGTACTTCCTGGCCAGCGCGACAGTGCCGGCGATATCGGAGATGTCGCCGTCCATCGAGTAGACGCTCTCGAACGCGATCAGCTTGGGGGCGTCAGGATCCGCCGCCGCGAGCAACGCCTCAAGGTGGGCGAGGTCGTTATGGCGGAAGATCACGCGCTTGCCGCCACCATTGCGGATGCCGCTGATCATCGAGGCGTGGTTCAGCTCGTCCGAGAAGATGATCAGGCCCGGCAGGATCTTGTAGAGCGTCGACAGCGTCGCCTCGTTCGAGACGTAGCCGGAGGTAAACAGCAGCGCTGATTCCTTGCCGTGCAGGTCGGCGAGTTCACGCTCCAGCTCGACGTGGAAGTGGGTGGTGCCGGAGATGTTGCGCGTGCCGCCCGAGCCCGAGCCGGTGGCGTCGATCGCCTCGTGCATCGCGTCGAGCACGACCGGGTTCTGGCCCTGGCCGAGGTAGTCGTTGGAGCACCAGACCACGATCTGCGTCTCGGACCCGTCATCCCGGGTCCAGGTCGCGCGCGGGAACGCGCCCCGGTGACGCTTCAGGTCGGCGAAGACGCGGTAGCGACCCTCGCTGCGCACCTGCTGAACGGCGGTCTCGAATGCGGCCTTGTAGTCCATCGACGATGCCCGGCCCCCTTTGGCGGCAACCCGCCCGGCCGGCTCCTTGGTTTCTTACGCGCGGCTTTTGGCGCCGCTACACGCCCGTGTCCACTTACGGGAGTTTCATCCTGAAACCTAATACGTGAATCTACGGAGGTCTTGCGCGAACGGTTCTCAGATCAGCGGCTCGCTGACGCAGGTTCAGATAGGTCAGCCGTCGAGCGAGGCCAGCTTTCCGCGAAAAAGTTGCAGCATGGCCGAGAAGTCCTTCGCTCCGTAGCCGAGCCCGTCGAACAGCGCGTACAGGGCCTCCGCCTGTGCGCCCAGCGGCGCCGTGGCCCCGGACCGCGCGGCGGCCTCCTGCGCCAGCTTCAGGTCCTTGAGCATCAGCGACGTCAGAAAGCCGCCCTCGTAGTTGCGGTTGGACGGCGCGGCCTCAACCGGACCCGGCCAGGGGCTGTAGCTGGTCAGCGACCAGCACTGGCCGGAGGACTTGGACGCAATCTCGAAGAATCGCTCAGGCTCGAGCCCGAGCTTCTCGGCCAGGGCGAAGGCCTCGCAGGTGCCGATCATCGAGATGCCAAGCAGCATGTTGTTGCAGATCTTCGCCGCCTGCCCCGAGCCGAGCCCGCCGGCATGGAAGACGACCCGGGCCATGGGCGTCAGGGCCTCCTCGAACGCCGGATAGTCCGCCGCCTCGCAGCCGACCATGAAGGCCAGGGTCCCGGCTTCCGCCGCCATGATTCCGCCGCTGACCGGGGCGTCGGCGAACCTGAGGCCCGCCGCCCTCGCCTGCTCCCCGACAGCCCGGGCGCTGTCGACGTCGATGGTCGAGCAGTCGATCAGCAGGGCGGACTTCGGAGCATGGGCCAGCACCTGCTCGCCATAGACCGCGCGGACATGCGCGCCGGCCGGCAGCATCGAGATGACGATATCCGCGCCCTCAACCGCTGCGGCGACCGAAGCCGCCGGCCGGCAGCCCGCGGCGACGGCCTTGTCGACTGCGGCCTGTGACAGGTCGAAGGCATGGACTTCGCGGCCGGCCTTCACCTGGTTGGCGGCCATGCCGGCCCCCATGGCGCCGAGACCGATGAATGCGACGTGGGTCATGGGAGCTACTTCGGTTTGCGGAACTTGAACGCGAACTGGTCGGTCTTGCCGCGAATGCCGGCGTCGAAGACGTTCGCGGTCAGCGGATCACGGGCGTTGCGGAGGATGCGGGTTTCGCCCTGGTAGACGAAGCCGGCCGCCTCGACCTCGCGCCGGACAACGGCCGGATCAATGCGATGCAGCAGGTCCCATTGCGCCATCGACGTCCCCGCCTTGGCCGTATGATCGACGATGATGTAGACGCCACCCGGCTTCAGGGCCTTGAAGGCCTGGCGGTTCAGGACGCCGAGGTCGACCGGGCCCATGAACGGCAGGTGCAGGTCATGGTAGTTCTGGGCAGTGAAGATCATGTCGACCTTCTCCGGCGCGCCGAACTCAGGTAGCCGGCGCAGGATCATGCGGGTGTTGGCGAACGGCGGCTTGTTCACGAAGGCCGCGACGGAAGGCGGGCGCCCCTTGGCTACGGCGGTCAGCTCACCGGGCACATAGGCGTAGACGCGGCCGTTGGGGCCGACGGCCTTCGAGAAGATGCGGGTGAAGTAGCCCTGTCCCGGTACCAGGTCGATGACCCGCATGCCGGGGCGCAGGCCGGCCCAGGCGAGCAGCTGGCCGGGCTTGCGGGCGGCGTCGCGGGCCTTGTCGGCGTCGGGACGCGCCGGGTCGGCCAGGGCCGCCGAAAGGAAGTTCGGGATCGCGACCGGCGCATCGGCCGGGGGCGGTGGCGGGGGCGGCGGAACGGTCTCACAAGCCGCGACGGCGAGGACGGCGGCCAGCACCAACCAGCGGGCATGGGTCTTCATTCTGACAGTTCTCTTCCCTGGTGTTTCCCCGACCCGGCTCTGTTCCTAGGCCGATTGTCGTCTCAAGTCAGCGGCGTCCAGTCCTGATCGGCCGGAAGCGGCGCGAAGATGTCGTCCAGCACCGCGTCCTGAACCTCCGCCACGGTCGGCGGCGACCATTTTGGTGCGTTGTCCTTGTCGATGATCACAGCCCTGACGCCCTCAAGGAAGTCGTGCATCGCAACGACCCGGGCGCCGATGCGGTATTCCATGACCATGTTGTCGGCGAAGTCGGTCAGGGCGGAGCCATGGGCGAGCTGGCGAAAGGCGACCTTCAAGGTCTGCGGCGACTTGGTTGTCAAGGTCGCGAGCTGCGCGGTCGCCCATTCGCCGCCGTCGACCTGCAGGCGATCAAGGATGGTCTCGACGCTGGCGCCGTCGAACAGCCGGTCGATGTCGGTCTGGTGGGCGGCCAGCGGCGGATGGCCGGCGTCCTCGACGCAGGTCGCGAGGGCGCCGGCCAGGGCGTCAGGATGCGCCAGCAGAGCGGCCTTGAAGGCCTCGACCTTGCCCGATGGCATGAAGTGGGTGGCGATGCCGAGCGCGCAGCAGTCGGCCGCCTTGATCCGCGCGCCGGTCAACGCCAGCCACAGCCCGGCCTTGCCCGGCAGGCGGGGCAGGAACCAGCCGCCGCCGACGTCAGGAAAGAGGCCGATGCCGGTTTCGGGCATGGCGAAGGTGGTCCGCTCGGTGGCGATCCGCACGGACGCGGGCATGGAGAGGCCGACGCCGCCGCCCATGGTCACCCCGTCCATCACCGCGATCACCGGCTTGGGATAGACGAATAGCAGGTGATTGAGCCGGTACTCGGTATGGAAGAACAGCCGGGCGGCCTTGCCGTCCCCTGCCCCGCTCTCGGCGAGCATGCGGATGTCGCCGCCAGCGCAGAAGCCGCGCTCGCCGCTGTGGTCGATCAGGAGGGAGCGGACGGCATCGTCCGCCTTCCAGGCCTGCAGGGCGTCGATCATCGCCTCGCACATACCCAGTGTAAGGGCATGCAGGGCCTTGGGCCGGTTCAGCGTGATGCGGCCGACGCCGGACTCGATGCGGCAGAGGACTTCGGGGGCTTCGGTATCTGTCATGGTGCGTCAGTCTCTCAAATCGACCGTGGCGAGGCCACGCCGCGCCGCCGCCGCGAGCATGGGTCCGTCACGACTCACCAGTCTGGCTCCGGATTCCAGCGCCGCGTCGAGATAGAGTGCGTCGTATACCGACAGACCTTCCCGCCGCGCCAGAGCCAGCACGTCGTCGTGACGCGCCCTGTCCAGCAAGGGTCCGACCGTGATCGCAAGCTTGGCCACGAAGTCGAGTGCTGCGGCGACCTCCGCCGGGCTGAGGCCGCCTCGACGCTCGGCGCGGAGAAGCAAGCTGCGGCATTCGGCCGGAAAGATGTACGGAGCCAGGAATCGGGCTTCGGCCACTTGCGTCCTGAACGCGCTGCTCGACTTCGTCCCCTGAGATGGCACCAACCAGGCGGCAATCACGGAGGCGTCGAGGACCGTCGCTGTCACTCGCGGCCGTCCTCGACCGCCTCTTTCCAGTCGAACTCGAACTTTGCGCCAAGGCGGTCTTCTACACCGCTCTGAAACGCCCGCATCTGGTCGCCCAGATCCGCCGGCGCGCGAGGGATCGTAGGGGGCGCGCTCAACTGTGCCACGGGCTTGCCATGGCGGGTAATCAGCACGGGCTCGCCCGTCTGCTGCACCTCATCCAGCAGGGCGGACAGGTTCGTCTTGGCCTCAAGAACGCCGACTTCACGCATGGCTGCTCCTATTCTGACCAGAATGGTCAGAATAGCACATCCTTTACTGCCGGAACATCTCCCGGCTGATGATCACCCGCATGATCTCGTTGGTGCCTTCGAGGATCTGGTGGACGCGCAGGTCGCGCACGATACGCTCCAGCGGGTAGTCCTGCAGGTAGCCGTAGCCGCCATGCAGCTGCAGCGCGTCGTTGGCCACCGAGAAGCCTGCGTCGGTGGCGAAGCGCTTGGCCATGGCGCAGAGTTTCGTCGCCTGCGGGTCGCGCTTGTCCAGCGCGTCGGCCGCGCGGCGGACCATCAGCCGGGCGGCTTCCAGCTCGGTGGCCATATCGGCCAGCTTGAACTGCAGCGCCTGGAACTCCTTCAGCGGTTTTCCGAACTGGTTGCGCGTTTCCATGTAGGCCTTGGCCGTATCGAGCGCGAAGGCGGCGCCGCCCAGCGAGCAGCTGGCGATGTTCAGCCGGCCGCCGTCCAGGCCCATCATGGCGAAGCGGAAGCCCTCGCCCTCCTGGCCGACCCTGTTGCTTTCGTGGACGCGGACGTTGTCGAAGTTGACCTGGGCCGTGGGCTGGGCGTTCCAGCCCATCTTGCGCTCGTTGGCGCCGAAGGAGAGGCCCTCCTGCCCCTTCTCAACCACGAAGGTGGAGACGCCCTTGGCGCCGTCCCCGCCGGTGCGGGCCATGACGACGTAAAGGTCCGAGACCCCCGCGCCGCTGATGAAGGCCTTGCCGCCGTTCAGAATGTAATGATCGCCGTCCTTCTTCGCCGTCGTCCGCATGCTCACCGCGTCAGAGCCCGAGCCCGGCTCGGTCAGGCAGTAGCTGGCGATCAGCTCCATGGTCGTCAGGCGCGGCAGATAGCGGGCGCGCAGCTCCTCCGACGCGAAGCGGTCGATCATCCAGGACGCCATGTTGTGGATGGTCAGGTAGGCCGCCGTCGACACGTCGCCGTAGCTGAGCGCTTCAAAGATGATCGAGGCGTCGAGGCGCGACAGCGCCGAGCCGCCGACGTCGTCCCCGACATAGATGCCGGCGAATCCGAGCCCGGCGGCGGCGCGCATGACGTCGACCGGGAAGTGCCGCTCCTCGTCCCATTTCGCCGAATGCGGGGCCAGTTCATCCCGGGCGAAGGCCTGGGCCATCTCCTGGATCGCGCGCTGGTCGTCGGTGAGCGAGAAATCCATGCGCGGTTCGCCTCCACTTCGGCAAGGGTCTGCCCCTGCCCGTTCATCGAGGTTGATGACCTGCCGCCCGCGGCGCACCCTGTCAACGACCGCGAACAGGCCGAAGGACGACCGTGACCAACACCATGCTCAGAAAATCAGGCGCAGACCGGGCCATCGCCTTCGCGGGCTATGGTCTTCTCGCCGCTTCGGTCTTCACCGCCGGCATCACCGGTCTGGCCGGCCTGGTTCTGGCCTACGTCTCCCGCAGCCAGGTCTCGCCGGGCGTTCGGCGGCACCTCAACGCCCTGATCGGCATGTTCTGGGTCGCCTTTGTTCTCTTCCTCTTCTGTCTGGCCACCGGCATCGCCGCGACTGTGATCGAGATCGACGACCTGAGGAACGGCTCCGGCGTCTACCTCGCCGAGTTACGCTTCCTCACCTGGTCCATCGACGTCAGCGCCTGGAGACTCGTGCCCCAGGTCATCGGCCTCGTCATCGCCTCGGCGGCGCTGGGGCTGACGGGCGCGCTGTGGACCATCGTCGGACCGCTGATCGGCGTCATCCGGCTTGCCACCACCGAGCATCAGGGCGTAACGCGCAATCCATGACCGTCGCCCCGCTCGCCTCCTACCCTGCCACCCGCCTGCGCCGCCTGCGGCAAGCAGACTGGAGCCGCCGCCTCGTCCGAGAAAGCGTGCTGACGCCGGCCGATCTGATCTGGTCGATGGTCGTTCACGAGGGCGAGGGTCGTATTCCCGTGGCTTCCATGCCCGGCGTCGAACGACTGTCCGTCGCCGAATGCGTCAAAGCTGCCGTCGAGGCCCGCGACCTGGGCATCCCGGCCATCGCCATCTTCCCCTACATCGACGGGACCCGGAAGGACGCCGCCGGCTCGCTGGCCGCCGACCCGAACGGGGTCATCTGCCGCGCCGTCCGCGCCATGAAGGACGCCGCCCCCGAGGTCGGCATCATGTGCGACGTGGCGCTGGATCCCTTCACCGACCATGGCCATGACGGGATTGTCGAGAACGGCGACATCGCCAACGACCCGACCATCGCGCGGCTGGTCGAACAGGCGCTGGTCCAGACCCGCGCCGGCTGCGACATCCTCGCCCCTTCGGACATGATGGACGGCCGCGTCGGCATCATCCGCAGCGCGCTGGAAGCTGAAGGATTTCAGAACACTCTGATCATGTCCTACGCGGCCAAATACGCCTCGGCCTTCTATGGCCCGTACCGCGACGCCATCGGTTCGGGCAAGCTCGGCACCCTGGGCCCGTCGGACAAGAAGACCTATCAGCAGGACCCGGCCAACAGCGACGAAGCGCTGCGCGAGGTCGCCCTCGACATCGCCGAGGGCGCGGACATGGTCATGGTCAAACCTGGCATGCCCTATCTCGATATTGTTCAAAGGGTTGTGCAGGAATTCTCCATGCCGACCTTCGCCTTCCAGGTCAGCGGCGAGTACGCGATGATCATGGCGGCGGCCCGGAACGGCTGGATCGACGAACAGCGCGCCATCCTCGAAAGCCTCGGCGCCTTCAAGCGCGCCGGCTGCGCGGGCGTCATCACCTACTTCGCGCCGCGGGCGGCCCGGATGCTGGGGGCCTAACCCCCGGTCTCCTGCCGGATCCGCGCCTCGATCAGGTCCAGGGCGATCTCGCGTATGCGCTCGGGCGGACGGCCGAGCAGTTCGGCCATGGTCTCGCCGAACAGGCCGACGCCGAGCGCCATGGTCACGCAAACCAGCATGAAGTCCTGCACCGCCTTTTCGTCGACCGGGCTGTCGAGCTGCATCCGGAGCGCGGCGACCTCCTGCACCGCCTGGCGGATGGCGGTCATGCGCCTGGCCTCGCCGGTCAGCTCCAGCCAGGCGGCCAGCCGGGCGCCGCCCTTGGTCCCGAAGGCGTCGAACAGCGCCCGCGCGCCGGCGCCGACGCGGCCGACCGCGTCCTGATGCTGCCCGAAGTCGACGGCGATCCGCTCGACCAACTGGCGAATCATTCGCGCCATCAGCGCCGTCTGGACGCCGTCGACCGAGCCGAAGTGATGCAGGACCGTGGCGTTGGCGACGCCGGCCCCGGCGGCGACGTCGGCCAGCTTCAGCGCCTGGGGCCCCTTCTCCAGCAGGATCGCCTCGCAGGCGGCGAGAATGTTCTCGCGCGCCGCTTCCGAAGATCTGCGAACTCTCGCGGGGCGCTCTATTGACATTTTTGTCGGTAAGGCCAATCTGACAACATACGCCTTCCTAGCCCTCCCTCCCCGAGGACGCCATGACCACGCCTGTCGACATCAAACCCCGCGACATCCACTTCGACGTCGAACAGGCGCGCCCCGGACACTGGCTTGGCGGCGATCCGGTCGGTACGGCCGTGTTCAACGCGCTGTCCCTCACCTTTCCCGATGGCGAGCGCCTGTTCATGGAGGCGGTGCGCGGCTATCGCGGCCAGCTCAGCGGCAAGCTGCTGCAGGACGCCAAGGACTTCATCGCCCAGGAAGCCATCCATTCGCGTGAGCATCACAGCCTGAACGGGGTTATCGACCGCGAGCGTTACCCGGTCGCCGAAATCGAGGCGCAGGTGAAACAGCGCGTAAGCATGGCCCGTGGCCGTGGGCCGATGGGCATGCTCGTCTCGACCATCGCGCTCGAGCATTTCACGGCCATGATGGCCGACGTCTTCATGGAGAATCCGAAGATCTTTGACGGCGCCGCCCCCGACATCGAGCGCATGTGGCGCTGGCACGCCATGGAAGAGACGGAGCACAAGGCGGTCGCCTTTGACGTCTTCATGGAAGTGACGAAGGACTGGAAGCCGTGGAAGCGCTACTTGCGCCGCTGTCTGGCCATGGCCATCGTGACGAAGATGTTCAGCCGCAACATCTGTCTGTACGCCGCGCGCCTGCTGGAGGCGGACGGCTATGAACCCAGGGCGGCGCTGAAGGCGGTCGACGACTACGTCTGGGGCAAGCCGGGCATCTTCCGGCGCGGCTGGAAGACGTACTTTTCCTGGTACCGCCCCGGCTTCCACCCCTGGGATCACGACAACCGTCCGGAACTGGCGGCCTGGCAGGCCGAGTTCGACAGCGCGGTCGCGGCGGCGGCCTAGTCCCGCTCCAGCCGGGCCACCAGGCTGGAGGTGTCCCAGCGATTCCCGCCCATGGACTGGATCTCTGCGTAGTAGCCATCGACAAGAGCGGTCACGTCCAGCCGTGCGCCGTTGGTGCGCGCCTCGTCGAGGGTGATGCCCAGATCCTTGCGCATCCAGTCGACCGCGAATCCGAACTCGAACCCGCCCCGGCTCATGGTCGCCCAGCGGTTCTCCATCTGCCAGCTCTGGGCGGCGCCCTTCGAGATGGCGGCCAGGACGTCGTCGGTGTCCAGGCCGGCCCGTTTGGCGAAATGCAGCGCCTCGGCCACGCCCTGGACGACGCCGGCGATGGCGATCTGGTTGCACATCTTGGTCAGCTGGCCGGTCCCGACCTCGCCCATGCGGCGCACGGCCTTGGCGTAGGCGCTGATCACCGGTTCGGCGCGGGCGTAGGCCGCCGCGTCGCCGCCGGCCATGATGGTCAGCTGGCCGCTCTCGGCGCCCGCCTGACCGCCGCTGACCGGCGCGTCAACGAACCAGCGACCCGACTCACGCGCCAGGACGGCCATCTCGCGGGCCACAACGGCCGAGGTGGTGGTGTGATCGACGATGATCCCGCCCGGCGCCATGGTCGCCAGAACCTGCGGCGCGATAGTACGGACATCGTCGTCGTTGCCGACGCATAGGGCGACCAGCTCGGCGCCTTCGCAGGCCTCGCCGATCGTGGCGCCGGAGCAGCCGCCGTGGGTCGCCACCCAGCGAGTCGCCTTCTCCGCCGTACGGTTGAACACCGTGACATCGTGGCCGGCCTTGACCAGATGACCGGCCATCGGAAAGCCCATGACGCCAAGGCCTACAAAGGCGGTCTTCATCGCGCGGTTCCCTCACTGCGTCCTTCGACACGCCCGCCGAGCGGGCTGCTCAGGATGACTATTGAGGGAAGCCCCACAAGGCTAGTCATCCTGAGCAGCGATCGCAGATCGCGTGCCGAAGGACGCACGTCTTCAACACCATCTTAACGTCCGGCGGCGACCTTCCGGATCAAGGTTAAGCGGGGTTCACCATGGCGCTCAGCAGCGACGCGCCCATCATGATCAAGAAGGTCAAGAAGGTCGTCGGCGGCGGACACCACGGCGGCGCCTGGAAGGTCGCATACGCCGACTTCGTGACCGCCATGATGGCCTTCTTCCTTCTGATGTGGCTGATCAACACGACCAGCCCCGAGCAGAAGCGCGGCATCGCCGACTATTTCGCGCCGGCCAGCGTCTCGGAGACGACCAGCGGCTCGGGCGGCATTCTGGGCGGCACGGCGCTGGGCGACGACGGCGCCAAGAGCTCCGGCTCCATGTCTTCGGTCGAGCAGTTGGCCCCCGAGGCGCCGCCCAACGTAAAGGAAACCGGTCAGAGCGCGAAGAGCCCCGGCGCGAGTAGCCTGGACCAGGCCAGCGAAGATGCGCTTCGAAAGGAACTTCAGGCTCGCGAAGAAGCAGCGTTCGCTTCCGCCTCGCAGTCCCTGCGCCAGGCGCTGCAGGACATGCCGGAGCTGGCCGAGCTCTCGAAGCAGATCATGATCGACCAGACCCCGGAGGGCCTGCGAATCCAGTTGGTCGACCAGGAAGGCCGCTCGATGTTCAAGGAGGGCGCCTCCGCTCCCAACGACCGGGCCAGGATCCTGCTGCGTGCTGTTACCCGCGTGATCAACCAGCTACCGAACCGGATCAGCATCAGCGGGCACACCAATATGAGCCCCAATGGCCGGACGGCCTCGGCGGACTGGAAGATGTCGTCGGACCGCGCCGACGCCTCGCGGATGCTGATGCAGGGCTTCGGGGTCGATCCCGACCGGGTCTACCAGGTGGCTGGAAAGGCCAATTCCGACCCGCTGTACCCGGACGATCCCATGCTGGCCGGCAACCGCCGCATCTCGATCATCCTGCTTCGGGAGGCGCCGGTCCTGCCGCCGGATTGATGAACGATGATCGCTCAATGGCTGCTTGCGTGTTTCCGGATCATGGGCGCTAATCCCTGAGGGGACTGAGGAGAGCCGCAAGGCGACGGGGCATTGACGCACCATTTCACATCGAGACGGATGCGTTTCTTCCTGACGGCGCCCTCGCCGTGCCCCTATCTGCCCGGCCGCGAAGAGCGCAAGGTCTTCGCCCACCTGCCGCCCGGCGATGGCCCTTCGGTCAATGACAGTCTGACCCAGTCCGGCTTCCGCCGCTCACAGCACATCGCCTACCGCCCGGCCTGCGAAAGCTGCAGCGCCTGCACCTCGGCGCGGATCCCGGTCGGCGACTACCGGTTCAGCCGGTCCGAACGGAAAATCCTCAGCCGAAACAGCGACATCCGCCGCCATCTCGTCGAGTCCGAGGCGACGATGGAGCAGTTCGACCTGCTGCGCCGCTATCTGCTCGCCCGCCACGCCGACGGCGGCATGGCCGAGATGACCTGGCCCGACTATGTGGCCATGGTCGAGGACACGGCGGTCCGCACCCACATCATCGAATACCGTACGCCCTCGAAGGACGGCGGGCCGGGCGACCTGATCGCCTGCATCCTCGTCGACCTGATGGGGGACGGCCTGTCGATGGTCTACAGCTTCTACGATCCGCGCGAGGAACGCCGCAGCCTCGGCACCTTCATCATCCTGGACCATATCGTCCAGGCCGGCCTGAACGGCCTGCCCTATGTCTATCTGGGCTACTGGGTCCCAGGCAGCGAGAAGATGGCCTACAAGGCGCGCTTCTCGCCGCTGGAGGTGCTGAAGGGCCAGGGCTGGATGCTGATGTCGGCTCGCGAACGCGACGAGGCCGGAGAGGCCCTCGACCGCGAACGCCGGCTGCGCGGCCCGGTTGTCCCCCGGCTTGGCAAGAAGTAGCGGCCGAGCCCTTCCCTACCTCTCCGGATCGACCAGCGCCTGGTAGACCAGCTGCGCCGACAGCTCGTCGAGCCGCAGGCGGCTGCCGCCCAGCACCTGGATGTAGCCCAGGAAGGCGACGTCGTTCTCCGGGTCGACCCAGAACCAGGTGCCGGCCGCGCCGCCCCAGCTGTAGCTGCCCTTGCCGGCGATCGAGCCGGCCTTTGCCGGGTCCATGATCACCGCCACGCCCAGCCCGAAGCCGACGCCGTCGCCCAGCGGCTTCTTCGCCAGCTGCGCATCGGTCAGATGATTGGTCGCCATCAGCCGGATCGTGGCGGGCGCCAGGAGTCGCACGCCGTCCAGCTCGCCCTCGTTGGCCAGCATGGTCGCGAAACGGGTGAAGTCGGCCATGGTCGAGACCAGCCCGCCGCCGCCGTTGGGCGCGGTGGGCAACCTGTCGACTGGCAGCACCATGAAGCCGTCGGCCGGGGCCAGCTGGCCGGTCTTCGGATTGAAGACGTACAGGGTCGCCAGCCGGGAGCGCTTGTCCTCGGGAACCCAGAAGTCGGTGTCGACCATCTTCAGCGGCGTGAAGATGCGGCTGCGCATGAAGTCCGGCAGCGTCTGGCCCGACAGCTTCTCGATGATGTAGCCCTGGATATCGACGGCGATGGAGTACTTCCATTCCGTGCCCGGCTGGCTGGCCAGCGGCAGACCGGCGGCCTGGATCATCCCGGCGGCCAGGGTCGGCGCGCGGAACATGCCGCTCTCCTGATAGACCTTGTCGACATAGTTGTCGGCGACCAGGCCGTAAGCGAAGCCGGCCGTGTGGGTCATCAGCTCCCGCATGGTCGCCGAGCGGCTGATCGGCTCCAGGATCAGCTTGCCGTCGGCGTCCAGGCCCTTGAACACCTTCAGGCCGGCGAACTCGGGGACATACTTCGTCACCGGCTCGTCCAGTCGCCATTTGCCCTCCTCGTAGAGCATCATCATGGCCACGCCGGTCACCGGCTTGGTCTGGCTGTACATCCGCCAGATCGTGTCGGTCGTCACCGGCGCGCCGCTGGCGCTGTCGACCTTGCCGTAGATGTCGCTGTGCACGACCCTGCCGTGGCGGACCAGCACCGTGGCGATCCCCGGGACCATGCCCTTGTCGACCACGGCGCGCATCCCGGCGTCGAGCCGCTCAAGCCGCGCGGAGGAGAAGCCCATCTTCTCCGGCTTCGCGGCAGGAACGCCGACGGCGACCGGCTTGTCGGCGGCGAAGGCCGGCGCTGCAACAGCCAGGGCCAGTGCGGTCGCGGCGGCGAGCAGGCCCCTGCGCGGATCGATCATTGAGACTCCCCCTCGGCTCGAACGGCCGTTTGAAGATGAGAGTAACGGCGTGGGCCGGCCCGGCAAGCCTGTGTGGTCCTCTTTCCCCCGGATCAAGTCCGGGGTCACCCGAGGGCTCGCTCCGCAGGATGACGAAGGCTCGAGAGGTCGAGGGGGACAGGTTAATATGTCCCTTGGGGACACCTTAACCTGTCCCCGCGCCCCCGAGCCACCCTCCCCACACGGGGGAGGGAGAGGCTCACCGCGGCCGGAACCGCTTGCTGGTCGGGAAGCCCTTGGGCGCCAGCTTGCCGGCCCCGGAGCGTTTGCCGACCCATTGAATCCAGTCCGCCCATTCACGAGTGCGGCCGGCGGCGTCGATCCAGCCGGCGCCGGAGGCACTGTCGAAGGCCACAGCGTCGCGCAGGCCGCCCTCGCGGTAGGACTGCAGCTTGACGCCCTTGCCGCGCGGCATCTCGGGCAGTTCGTCCATGGCGAAGATCAGGATCTTGCCGTTGTCCCCGACCACCGCCACGCGGTCGCCGACCGCCTCCAGCGACACCAGGGCATCGCCGTTCAGCACCTGCTTGCCGGCCCGGCGGAAGGCCAGGGCCTCGTCCTCGGGCAGGATGAAGCCGTAGCCGGCCTTGCTGGCCAGGAACCGCTTGCGGCCCGGCCTGTGCGGGAAGACGTCGATCAGCTTCACCTTGTCGTCGATGTCGACCATCAGGCGCAGCGGCTCGCCGTGTCCGCGCGCGCTGGGAAGCTTGCTGCAGTCGACGGTGAAGAAGCGGCCGTCTGACGCGAAGATAAGCAGCTTGTCCGTTGTTTCCGCTGGCACAATGAAGCCCAGCTTGTCGCCTTCCTTGAACTTCAGCTCGGACGGATCCTCGACCTTGCCCTTGGCGGCGCGGATCCAGCCCTTCTCCGACAGGATGACGGTGATCGCCTCCCGGACCACGAAGGCCTCGACCGAGACGTCGGCGGAGACGGCCGGGGCGTCGGCGAAATCGCTGCGGCGCTTGCCGACCGTGGTCGCCTGGCCCAGCACCTTCTGGACGTCCTTGAGTCCCTGGCCGACCAGCTTCCACTGCATGGCGTCCGACGCCAGCATGGCCTGGATACCGTCGCGCTCCTCGGCAAGCTCGGCGTGCTCGCGGCGCAGCTCCATCTCCTCCAGCTTCGCCAGCTGGCGCAGGCGGGTGTTGAGGATGGCGTCGGCCTGCAGGTCGCTCAGCGCGAAGGCGGCGATCAGCTTCTGCTTCGGCTCGTCCTCGAAGCGGACGATGCGGATGACCTCGTCGAGGTTCAGATAGGCGACCAGCAGACCGTCGAGGATGTGCAGCCGGGCCTCGATCTTGCCCAGCCGGAACCGCGCCCGGCGGATCAGCACCTCGCGGCGGTGGGCCAGGAAGTGCTGCAGACAGCTCTTGAGGCCCATGACGCCCGGCGTGCCGCGCGCGTCCAGCACGTTCATGTTGACCGAGAAGCGCACCTCCAGGTCGGAGAGCCGGAACAGGCTCTCCATCAGTATCTCGGGCTCGACCGTGCGGCTTTTCGGTTCCAGGACGAGCCGCACGTCCTCGGCGCTCTCGTCGCGCACGTCGCCCAGCAGCGGGGCCTTCTTGGTCTCGATCAGCTCGGCCAGCTGCTCGACCAGGTCGGACTTCTTCACCTGGTAGGGGATCTCGGTGACGACGATCTGCCAGCCGCCGCGCGACTGCTCCTCCTTGAACCAGCGCGACCGGGTGCGAACCCCGCCACGGCCGGTCTCGTAGGTCTCCAGCATCGAGGCCTGCGACTCGACGATGACGCCGCCGGTCGGGAAATCGGGGCCCTTCACATGCTCCATCAGGTCGGCCGTCGTGGCGTTCGGCGACTTGAGCAACAGCAGGCAGGCGTCGATCAGCTCGCCGGCGTTGTGCGGCGGGATCGAAGTGGCCATGCCCACGGCGATGCCGCTGGAGCCGTTGGCCAGCAGGTTGGGGAAGCCGGCGGGCAGCACGACCGGCTCTTCGTCCTGGCCGTCGTAGGTGGGGCGGAAGTCGACCGCGTCCTCGTCGATGCCGTCCAGCAGCAGCATCGCCGCCGCCGTCATCTTGCATTCGGTGTAGCGCATGGCGGCGGGGTTATCGCCATCGATGTTACCGAAGTTCCCCTGCCCCTCGATGAGCATGTAGCGCTGGGAAAAATCCTGGGCGAGGCGGACCAGGGCGTCATAGATCGACTGGTCGCCGTGCGGGTGGAAATTGCCCATCACCTCCCCGACTACCTTGGCGCACTTGCGCGCCGCGGCCTCGGGGTTCAGCCGCATGTTGCTCATGGCGTACATCAACCGCCGGTGCACGGGCTTGAGGCCATCGCGCACGTCAGGCAGCGCCCGCGAGCTGATCGTCGACAGGGCGTAGGCGAGATACCGCCGCGACAACGCCTCAGTTAGCGGCTCGTCCAGAATACGGTCGCCGTCACCCGGCGGAGGGGTTTGCAGGGTCATGCTCGAATCGGGAGTGGTGGTTCGGATCTTGTTCTAGCAATTCGACAGCGGCGTTGTCGCTGCGCGTCCTTCGACACGCGTCCTGCGGACGCTGCTCAGGATGACATGGGTGGGTAGCCTTCCAGGTACGTCATCCTGAGCAGCCGCGAAGCGGCGTGTCGAAGGACGCAGGGCCTGACCGCCGCCCGAATCCTACAGCCGCCCCGCGTCGGTCAGCTTCTCCAGCAGCCAGACCCGGGCCGGCGGCAGGGGGCGGTTCAACGGGCCGAACACGAACTGCTCCAGGAAGTGGCCGGTCAGGTCGAAGCCGGCGCGGATGTCGCCCTCGCGCAGGCCGCCCTGGGACGACAGCAGAAACCCCGGGAGCGGCAGCAGGCGGTCAGCATAGGGTTCGCCCGCCGCGCGGCTCACCGCCCGGCCGGTGCGCGGGCTGACCCAGACCAGGTCGTCGACCACGCCGGTCGAGGCGCATTTCGTCAGGTCGAGCCCAAAGCCCAGCTCCTCCAGCAGTCCCGCCTCGAAGCGCACGAAGACCGCCGGCCAGATGTCGGTCAGGGCGAAGGCGGCGCTGAGCGCCTCGAAGGCCAGAAAGGCGCCGGGATGCGGCTCGCGCTCGGGCAAGGCCCCGGCGGCCACGGCGGCGGCGGCGGCCAGGCCGCTGAGCGCCAGCGGATCATCGAACAGGGCCGAGGGCCCCTCGCCCACCGGCTCGAGCAGCGCCGCGCCCAACTGGCCCTCCACCCGCGCCCGATATGCGGCCTGAACCCGGGACCCGGCCTGCAGGAACGGCTTCATCCGCCGCGACGCCCCGCCGGCCACATGGGCGGCGAAGCGGCCATGGCGCTCGGTCAGCAGGTCAACAATGGCGCCGGTCTCCCCATGCGCCCGCGCCGACAGCACATAGGCCTCGTCTTCCCATTCCATGAGGATCAGATAGCGTACCTGATCTGTTCCGGCGAGGCCTCCCTGTGATCGCGTCCGTCCTGCTGCCTGTCGCCCTGCTTCTGCCGCTGGCCCCGGTCGCCGAGCATGAGACCCTGGCGCGCCTGACCGCCGGGGCGAGGGTAACGGCGGTTACGCCGCTGGGCGACCGGCGCGCGACCATCGAGGCCTGGGGCGGCGAGGCCTGCCTGTCGCGCATCACAATGCGCCTCGACGACGGCCGGACGCGGGCCCCGGAGGTGGACTGGAGCGATGCCGCCCTCGATTTCGCGGCCGGCAGCGCCGGCTCCACCCTGACGATGAGCGCCAGCTTTGGCGGCGAGGCAGGCGGCATCCAGGCCCTCAGCCTGCGCCTCGCCTCTGATGAGGACGCTACAGATGCGCTGCGAGCGCTGCGCAGCCTGCGCCTGGCCTGCGCGGCGGTGCTGTGATCCCTACTTCTTCCCTGCTTCAAACGTCTTGATCCGGGCGATCACCTCGTCGGCGACGTCATTGGGGATCGGGAAGGTCAGGGCGTACTGGCTGACCCGCCAGCCTTGCGGCGTCAGCAGCAGCGTCCCCGTGCCGCGCGCCGTGCCGTAGCTCTTGCTGTCCAGCACCTCGTCGAACCAGGCCACGCAGCGGCAGTCGACCGGCGCGATCGTCACCTGCCGCTCGCGGGCGGCGTAGGTCCAGCCCTGGCCCTTGTCGAAGTAGGGCTGGGCGTAGGCGCGGAAGGCCGGGATCGTCCAGCGCTCGGTGACGTCGGTGCCGATGAACACCGCGTCGGGCATGTAGAGCGCGAAATAGGCCAGCCCGTCGGCCTTGGACGCCGCGGCATGCAGCCGGTCGAGGACGGCGGCGATGTCCTCCTCCGGCGTCGCGGCGACGGCGGGGGTGGCGAGGGCAGCCACAAGAGCGAAAGCCATGACCCGCAGCATTCCCGCACTCCCTCGCTGTCATCCCGGACGCCGAAAGCGATCCGGGACCCAGCCATGCCGTGCGACCGCCCCTGGGTCCCGGCTCTCCGCTACGCTACGGCCGGGATGACAGGCATGGGAAGACCCCTAGACGTCGAAGTCCAGGCCCATGCCTTCGTAGGTGCCGCGTTCCTCGGCCCAGGTCTCGCGGACCTTCACGTGCAGGAACAGGTGGACCTTGCGTTCGAGGAGGTCGGTGAGCTCCTCGCGGGCGGCAGAGCCGATCCACTTCAGGGTCTGGCCGTTGGCGCCGATGATGATGGCCCGCTGGCCCTCGCGCTCGACCAGGACGGTCTGCTCGATCCGCAGCGAGCCGTCGGCGCGCTCCTCGAAGGCGTGGGTTTCGACGCTGGCGGCGTAGGGCAGCTCCTCGTGGACCCGCAGGTAGAGCTTCTCCCGCGTGATCTCGGCGGCCAGCAGGCGGACCGGCAGGTCGGCGGTCTGGTCCTCCGGATAGAGCCAGTGACCCTCCGGCATCAGCCCGGCCAGCCGGGCCTTGAGGTCGTCGACCCCCGCGCCGGTGGCGGCGGAGATCATGAACACCTCGTCGTAGACGCCGGTGTCGAACAGGTCCTTGGCCACGGCCAGCATCCGCTCGCGTTTGACGCCGTCGATCTTGTTCAGGGCCAGGATGGCCTTGCGGCTGGCGCCCTGCAGGCCCTGGACGATGGAGCGGACGTCCTCGATGGCCTTCTTGTCGGCGCCCTTGGCCGTGCCGTCCTGCACCGACAGCTCGGCCTGGACGTCGACCAGGTGCACGACGGCCTCGGCGTCCTCGGCCCCGGCCCAGGCCGAACGGACCATGGCGCGGTCCAGCCGGCGGCGCGGCTTGAAGATGCCGGGCGTGTCGACCAGCACGATCTGGGCGCCCTCATGCATGGCCACGCCGCGCACGGGAAAGCGCGTCGTCTGGACCTTCTGGGTGACGATGGAGACCTTGGCGCCGACGAGGCGGTTGGTCAGGGTCGACTTGCCGGCGTTCGGCGCGCCGATGATGGCGGCGAAGCCCGCGCGTGTGGGAGAGGTTTCAGTCATTGCGCGCGCCTGTAGCACAGGCGCCGGTGACATGCACTTCGCGTGCTTGTCCCGTCGGGTCGCAGCCATGTCAGAGGCGGTGCTGACTGGATCCTCCCCACTGGGGGAGGTGGCTCGGCGAAGCCGAGACGGAGGGGGTAGCTTGAACAGACCCCCTCAGTCGCCGCTGCGCGCCGACAGCTCCCCCAGGGGGGAGCATCTTGGGCCCGCGCCGACAGCACGTTGTTCGGCGACCGCGTGAACGATGGCGTCGATAGCCGCTGACATGTCCTTCAGTACCAACCGTGCAGGCAGGCGCAGCACGCGCAGTCCAGCGGTCTGCAGGAACCGGTCTCGTTCGGCATCCCGCTCGGGGCGATCCCCCACGAAATGCATGGCGCCATCGACTTCGACGACGAGCCTGACGGGATCTGAGTAGAAATCCAGAACGTATCGGCCGAACGGATGCTGGCGGCGGAAGCGCAAACCCTCGAGTCGGTCACGACGAAGTTCGTTCCAAAGCAGCACCTCCGGAAGGCTCATGGTCCTCCTCAGAACCTTTGCCCGGATTCTCGTATGACGTATCGCGTCCATCGACGACGGATACAATCACAACGGGCTTCACCGCGCAATACACCCCCTACTCCGCCCCTTCCCGCTTGAGCAACATCTGCAGCGCCGCCGACTTTTCGGCGTCCTGGCGGGAGCGGCCTTCGGCGTCCTCGGGCTCGTGGCCCTGGACGTGGACACGGACCCTGAAGCTGGGCGCGTGGTCGGGGCCGGTGCGGCCGATGACCTCATAGCGCGGCAGCGGGAGGCCTCTCGCCTGGGCCCATTCCTGCAGCTGGGTCTTGGGATCACGGCCCCGGGCCGGCGAGGGATCGGCGAACTCCTCGGCCCAGGCCTCCAGGAAGAAGGCGCGGGCGGTGTCAAGGCCGCCGTCGATGTAGAGGGCGGCCATCAGGGCCTCGCAGGCGTCGCCCAGCACGCCGTCACTCTCACGCGCGCCGATCTTGCTGGCCGAGCCCGACAGCCGCAGCGCCTGGGCGAGGCCGATGCGGCGGGCGACGCGGGCGCAGGCCTTGCCGTTGACCAGATCGGCCAGCCGGGGCGACAGTAAGCCCTCCTTGGCCTCGGGATCCAGCGCCAGCAGCCGCTCGGCCGCCAGCAGGTTCAGCACCCGGTCGCCGAGGAACTCCAGACGCTCGTTGTGGCGCACCTTGCGGGCACCGTCGCCGACGCTGGAATGGGTCAGGGCCCGCTCCAGCAGGTCGCGATCGGCGAAGCTGTGGCCGATGCGCTGCTCCAGCGCCTCGATGGCCGGGAGCCGGGCGTTCATTTCAGGATGTTGAAGAACCGGCTGGGTCGGGCGTCCAGAACCCAGGTCCAGGGCTTGAACAGCGAGGCCTCGCCGTTCCAGGACAGCAGGATGATCTGCGCCTTGCCGACCAGGTTCTCGGCCGGGACGAAGCCGACGTCTGCGCGGCTATCGGCCGAGTTGTCGCGGTTGTCGCCCATGAAGAAGTATTGGCCGGCCGGCACCAGGAACACCTGGGTGTCGTCCAGATCGCCGCGCGGACCACAGTCGTAGGTCTTGTACGGGCGGCCCTCGGGGCTGGACTCGCGGAACCGTTCGACCTGGGCGCCGCTCCAGCAGACGCCGGGCGCGCCCGGGCCTTCGGACGCGCGGGGCACGGCCTTCTCGTTGATGTACAGCACCCCGCCCTTCACCTGCACCCGGTCGCCGGGCAGGCCGACGAGGCGCTTGATGTAGTCGGTGCGGTTGTCGGTCGGCAGTTTGAAGACGATGATGTCGCCGCGTTTGGGCTCGCTGCCGAAGATACGGCCCTCGAACAGCGCCGGGCTGAACGGCGCGGAGTGGCGGCTGTAGCCGTAGCTGAACTTGCTGACGATGATGTAGTCGCCCTTCAGCAGGTTCGGCTCCATCGAGGCCGACGGGATCGTGAACGGCTGGAACAGGAAGACGCGCAGGAACAGCGCGATCAGCAGGGCGTAGACGACGGTCTTGACGATCTCGATCGTCTCCTCGACCGCGGCATTCCTCGCGGAGGGCGGCGTTTCGGATTCCGTCGGCGTATCGGCGGCGTCGGTCATGGCGGCGCGCGGCCCTCTTCTCTTGGAATAACGCGGATGAGCTATCCCATATCTGGTTAGTGCCCCATTACGACACGGGCAAGCGCGACGCCTGCCCGTTCGCCTTCATGGCGTATTGGACGCGGGCTCCTCCGACGCCTTAAGCGAATGAAAGCTCCTGCCCCAACGCAGGTCCAGCCAGGTCCAAGGCTTGAACATCGACGCGCCGATATTCCATGACAGCAAAACCGTTTCGGCCTTGCCGACCAGGTTCTGGGCCGGGACGAAGCCAACGCCGCCGACCTCGGGAATCACCCGGCTGTCGATGGAGTTGTCACGGTTGTCGCCCATGAAGAAGTAGTGGCCGTCCGGCACCAGGAAGACGTCGGTGTCGTCCAGCCGGCCTGAGCCGCAGTCATAGGTCGCATAGGTGCGGCCGACAGGATTGGTTTCCAGCCAGCGGGTCGGCACCGCGCCGTTGGGGCAGGAGCGGGTTTCCCCCTCCCCGTCGGCCACGCGTTTCAGCGCCACGCCGTTGACGTGCAGCGCCCCGCCGATGACCTGGATCCGGTCGCCGGGCACGCCGACCAGCCGCTTGATGAGGTCCGCATGCCCCTCAGCGGGGGTCTTAAATACGATGACGTCGCCGCGCTTCGGCTCGCCGCCGAAGATGCGCCCCTTGAACAGTGGCGGGCTGAACGGGATCGAGTTCCGGCTGTAGCCGTAGCTGAACTTCGACACGATGACATAGTCGCCGATCAGCAGGTTCGGCTTCATCGACGTCGAGGGAATGGTGAAGGGCTGGAACAGAAAGATCCGCAGGACCATGGCGATGGCCAGCCCCCAGGCCACGGTCTTCGTGATGTCGATCAGCTCCTTGACGGCCTCGCCTTCGGGCGCGGGCGTCTCGCCGGGCTCGGCCCCAGCGGTCTTGTCGGCGGCGTCGGTCATGGCGGCGCGCTCTTCCTTGCAGATGCGGGCCCCCGCCCGGTCGACGAGTCGTACGATATCCCGGGCGGAGACGCCCGTTAACTCGCTTTCATGGCGAGGGGTTCACGCCGGCAGCGCCTCGATGATGACGAAGGCCTGGGCATACGGGTGATCGTCGGTCAGGGAAAGGTGGATCACCGGAACCATACCCTCGGGCGTGATTTCCGCCAGCCGCAGGGCGGCGCCGCCGGTCAGGGCCATGGTCGGCTTGCCGCTCTTCAGGTTGACCACCCCCATGTCGGCCCAGTGGACGCCGCGGCGCGGCACGCCGGTGCCCAGGGCCTTGGCGCAGGCCTCCTTGGCGGCGAACCGCTTGGCGTAGCTGGCCGCCCGGCCGCCCTGGGCGTTCACCTTCCGCTCGGAGCGGTCGCGCTCGATGGTGGTGAAGGTGCGCTTGATGAACCGCTCGCCGAAACGCTCCAGCGTCTTCTCGATGCGGCGGATGTCCGACAGGTCGGAACCGATACCGATGATCACGCGGCCACGTCCGTTCTGGCCGCATCCATGAGCGCGCGCATGCGCTGGATGGCCGGGGCCAGGCCGATGAAGATGGCCTCGCCGATCAGGAAGTGACCGATGTTCAGCTCCGCCAGCTGCGGAATGGCGGCGATCGGCGTGACGGTGGCGTAGTCGATGCCGTGGCCGGCGTGGACTTCCAGCCCCAGCGACCCCGCCAGGGCGGCGCCGTCGCGCAGCCGGGCCAGGATGGCCTCGGCCCGGTCCTGCTCGCCGGCCCGGAAGGCGTCGCAGTAGGCCCCGGTGTGCAGTTCGACGACCTGGGCCCCGATGTCGGCCGAGGCGCGGATCTGGACCGGGTCGGCGTCAATGAACAGCGACACCCGGCTGCCGGCGTCGCGCAGGCGCTGCACGGCCGGGGCGATGTGATTGTGGCCGGCGACGATGTTCAGCCCGCCCTCGGTAGTCACCTCCTCGCGCCGCTCGGGCACCAGGCAGGCGGCGCGCGGCCGGTGCGACAGCGCGATGCCGAGCATCTCGTCGGTGACCGCCATCTCGAAGTTCAGCGGCTTGCCGCGCTTGAGGCAAAGCGCCGCCAGCACCTCGATGTCGGCGTCGGAGATGTGCCGCCGGTCCTCGCGCAGGTGGGCGGTGATGCCGTCGGCCCCGGCGGCCAGGGCCAGCTCGGCGGCCCGCGCGGGCTCCGGATAGCTGGCGCCACGGGCGTTCCGGATTGTCGCCACATGGTCGATGTTCACGCCGAGGCGGAGAGGATGGGACATGGGGGTTCCTGTTCTACCCCGAGCAGATAGGGCTCAGCGCAGTCTCCGGCTACCCGGGTCCTGAACCGGGATGGCCGCCAGCTCCGGCGGCAGCTTGTCGGCCTCGTAGGCGGGGACGTCCAGCGTGGCCAGCGCCACCAGCGGCACGCCGACATCGGCCTTGCCGCCCGAGCGGTCGACGATGCAGGCCGCCGCGATCACCTCGCCGCCCGCCGCGCGGATGGCCTCGATGCATTCGCGGGAGGACAGGCCCGTGGTGACGATGTCCTCGACCATCACCACCTTCGCGCCCGGCTCGATGTGGAAGCCGCGGCGCAGCTTGAAGGCTCCGCCCTCGCGTTCGACATAGAACGACTGCACGCCCAGATGCCGGGCCGTCTCATAGCCGGGAATGATGCCGCCGACGGCGGGCGAGATCGCCACGTCCGGCTGGCCGACCGCCGCGACGATCTTCGCCGCCAGCGCCTTGCAGAGCCGCTCGCAGCGGTCGGGCTGGGCGAAGACCAGGTTTTTCTGCAGGAAGACCGGGCTGTGCAGCCCGCTGGACAGCACGAAATGGCCTTCGCGCAGGGCCCCGCAGGCGCGGAATTCATCGAGGACGGCTTCAGTGTTCATGAGGGGGTGAATATCACCCTCCGCGAAAACTTGAACCGTGATCATCGCCCTTGCGTGGTTCGACACGGCCCTTCGGGCCTGCTCACCATGACGTGGAATGGAACATCCTTGAACACGTCATCCTGAGCAGCCCGCGTAGCGGGCGTATCGAAAGACGCAACGCGGCCGATGACGATCCGAGGTGAAACGGCTAGCACTGCCCCATGACCACCACCCCTCCCCGTCCCGGCGTCGGCGTCGGCGCCGCCATCCTGCGCGACGGCAGGCTGCTGCTGGTGCTGCGCCTGCGGGAGCCGGAGGCCCAGCACTGGGGCCTGCCGGGCGGCAAGGTCGACTGGGGCGAGCCGATCCGCGCCGCCTGCGCCCGCGAGATCATGGAAGAGCTGGGCCTGAACATCACGCCGGGCGCGCTGCTGTGTATGGCCGACACCATAGACGCCGGCGACGGCATGCACTGGACCGCGCCGGTCTATCTGGTCGAGGACTGTGACGGAGATCCCGTGGTGCTGGAGCCCGACAAGCTGGGCGGCTTCGGCTGGTTTGCGCTGGACGCCCTGCCGGAGCGGGTGACGCGGGCGACGATGGCGGCGGTAGGGGCGCTGCGTCCTTCGATACGCCCGCTTCGCGGCTGCTCAGGATGACCAGGTCAGAAGCGCTTCAATTGTAGTCATGGTGAGCAGGCCCGCAGGGCCGTGTCGAACCACGCAATGAGCGAACCGAAGCCTACCCCCGCGCCCGTTCGACCGTCTCGATCATCGGGTTAGCGCGGAGGGCGGCGACGATGTTGGTGGCGTGACGGGCGTCGCGGACGTCGACGTCGAAGTCGACGTCGAAATAGTCGTCCTGCCGGTGGTGCATGCGCAGATTGAAGATGTTGCCGCCGGCCTCGCCGATGGCCACGCAGGCCTCGCCCAGCACGCCTGGCGCGTTGCGGATCGTAGCGCGGAGCCGGGTGCGGGCCATGGTGTTGCGCTCGGCCTCGGGCGACCAGTGCAGGTCGCGCCACAGGTCCTGGCGTTCGTCGTACTGTTCGAGGGTCGGGCAGTCGATGGCGTGAACGTCCAGCGCCTTCTCGTCGGCGACGATGCCGACGATGCGGTCGCCGGGAACCGGGTTGCAGCAGGTGGCGAACTGGATCGTCGCCCCGGCCGGGATGCCGCTGCCGCGCACGTACTGGCGCGCTTCCTTGCCGCTCTCGATCTTTCGCCGCCCCAGCACGGCGGCCATGTCGGAGTCCTTCAGGCCCGGGAAAAGCGACTCCAGCAGATCGGCCGGCATGATCCGGCCGCGGCCGATGGCGTCGAACAGTTCGTCCTCGGTCGCCACGGCGAAGCGATCCAGCGCCGGCCGCAGCGAGACCCCGGTGCGGGTCTTGCCGACCCGCGCGAAGGCCTGGTCCATGGCCGAGACGCCGAGCCGCAGGAACTCTTCCTTCTCGGTCTGGCGGATGTGGCGGCGAATGGCCGAGCGGGCCCGGCCGGTGACCGCCAACGAGCGCCAGTCCGCCGGCACGGCCGGCTTGGGTCCGCGGACGATCTCGACCACGTCGCCGTTCTGAAGTTGTGTCCGCAAGGGCTTGAGTTCGCCGTTGATTTTGGCCCCGACGGTGGTGTCGCCGACATTGGTGTGGACGCCGTAGGCGAAGTCCAGAGGCATGGCGCCGCGCGGCAGGCTGACCAGCCGCCCCTTGGGCGTGAACACGAAGACCTGGTCAAGGAACATCTCCAGCTTGGCGTGTTCGACCAGGTCCTCGGCGTCGCCGCCGTGCTCCAGCACCTGGACCAGCTGGCGCAGGTTGGCCAGCGGGTCGCGGCCGCCGTCGGCCTCCATGGCCTCGCGGTCAAAGCCGTAGGAGGAGTTCTTGTAGCGCCAGTGCGCGGCCACCCCGTCCTCGGCGACCCGGTCCATGACCTCGGTGCGGATCTGCATCTCGATGCGCATGCCCTTGGGTCCGACCACCGTGGTGTGCAGCGAGCGGTAGTTGTTGCGCTTGGGGGTGGAGATGAAGTCCTTGAACCGCTCGGGGATGCACGGCCAGTTGCGGTGGATCAGGCCCAGGGCCCGGTAGCAGTCCTCCTCGGTGTCGACGATCACGCGGAAGGCGTAGATGTCGCTCATCTGCGAGAAGCCGATCGACTTGCGCTGCAGCTTTCGCCAGATCGAGAACGGGTGCTTCTCGCGGCCGAACACCCGGGCGGGGATGGCGTCGCGATCCAGCAGGCGGGTGATCTCGCCGCTGACCTGCTCCACCGCCCGGCCCTGGTCGGCGCGCATGGCCTCCAGCCGGCGCAGGATGGCGTTGCGGGCCACCGGGTTGAGGTGCTCGAAGGCCAGCTCCTCGAGCTCGGTGCAGATGCGATGGCAGCCGATGTTGCGGGCCAGCGGGGCGTAGATGTCCAGGGTCTCGCGGGCGATCCGCTCGCGCTTGGCCGGCTTGGAGATGAAGTTCAGCGTCCGCATGTTGTGCAGGCGGTCGGCCAGCTTGACCATCAGGACCCGCACGTCCTTGGAGATAGCCAGGATGAACTTGCGCAGGTTCTCGGCCTGGCGCGTGTGCTCGGCGGTCAGCTCAAGCTTGGAGAGCTTGGTCACGCCCTCAACGAGCTCGGCCACCTCCGCGCCGAACAGTTCGGCGATGTCGGCGCCGGACGCGCTGGTGTCCTCGATGACGTCGTGCAGCAGGGCGGTGACGATGGACGCGGTGTCCAGCCGGTACTCGGTCAGGATGCCGGCCACCTCGATGGGGTGGGCGAAGTAGGGATCGCCGCTGGCCCGGGTCTGGGAGCCGTGCATCCGTACCGCGTAGACATAGGCGCGGTTCAGCAGCGCCTCGTCGGCGGTCGGGTCATAGGCCCGGACACGCTCGATCAGTTCGTACTGGCGCAGGAAGCGCGGACGCGCGGCGGCTCTGGCTGCGGCCGTCGCGCCGGTGGGGCGGGCGACCGCCTCTTGAGGCGCGTCAATGGGAGGGGCGGCCTCGGCCGCCTCGATAATGAGGGGTTCTGATCCTTCCGGACTCAGTACCGCTCCTCCTGACCGCCGTCGCGGTCGCTCTGCAGGGCGCGGATCAGTTCCTGTTCGCTCATCTGCATATGGGTGGGATCCGACAGCAGGGCGACGGTTTCCGCCTCTTCCTCAGCCTCGGTGCGCTCGTCGACGCGTTGCAGCGTGCCGATCAGGCCTTCCTTGAGGCCGTCGTTGTCGACCACGTCGTCGGCGATCTCGCGCAGGGCGACGACGGGGTTCTTGTCGTTGTCACGGTCGACCAGCAGGGCGGCTCCGGCCGAGATGGCGCGGGCGCGGTGCGAGGCCAGCAGCACGAGGCCGAACCGGTTGGGAACCTTCTCGACGCAGTCTTCGACGGTGACGCGGGCCATGAATCTCTCGGGTGGCTGTCGTGGGAGCCGGGTTACATAGAGTTTTGCGCCCCATTGTGCAACGCCGCAAGGGCGCAGGGGGATGTCGCGGGCTAAATCGGCGCCGCGTCCCGCCCCACCGTCGCGCCGGCCGCCATCATCTTCGCCGTCCCGCCGTAGACCGGGTGACGCCAGGTCGGGGCGATCTCCGCCAGCGGGCCCATGACGAACCTGCGCTCGTGGGCTCTGGGGTGCGGCAGCACCAGCCCCGGGCCGTCCAGCACCCGCCGGCCGTGGGCGATCAGGTCGAGGTCGAGGGTGCGCGGGGCGTTGACCTCTCCCCTCGCCCGACCGAACGCGCGCTCGATGGCGTGCAGGGCGGCGAGCATCTCCTCCGGCGGGACATCCGGCGAGAGCAGCGCCACGCCGTTCAGGTAGGTCGGCGCCGACGGGTCCGGCCAGGCGGCCGACTCCCACCAGCCGGACCGGGCCAGCACGGTCAGGCCGAGGTCGGCGAAACGCCGCAGCGCCGCCTCCAGCAGGGCCTCGCGGGACTCGTGGTCGCCCGCTAGGCTGCTGCCCAGGGCGACGACGGCGGATTCGTCCGGATTATATTGAGCTATTTGAGTCAAGGATTTGAAAACGTGAGCTTTTATCCGACAGACCGACTGGCGCTGTTCATCGACGGCGCCAACCTCTACTCCCAGGCCCGGGCCCTGGGCTTCGACATCGACTATCGCAAGCTGCTCGACGAGTTCAGCAAGCGCGGGGTGCTGATCCGCGCCTACTATTACACGGCGCTGGCCGACAGCGGCGACGACTTTTCGCCGATCCGGCCGCTGGTCGACTGGCTGGACTACAACGGCTTCGCGGTGGTGACCAAGCCGGCCAAGGAATACACCGATGCGACCGGCCGCAAGCGCTGGCGCGGCGACATGGATGTCGAGATCGCCGTGGGCATGATGGAGATGGCCGGCAAGGCCGACCACATCGTGCTGTTCTCCGGCGACGGCGATTTCCGGGCGGCCGTCGAGGCCGTCCAGCGGCTGGGCGCGCGGGTCACCGTGGTCTCGACGGTCAAGTCGCAGCCGCCGATGGCCAGCGACGACCTGCGCCGCCAGTGCGACAGCTTCGTCGACCTCTCCGACCTCGGCCCCATCATCGGCCGCCCGCAGCGGGTGCACCAGCCGCGCCCGGCCGACAGCCGCAGCCGCGCCGAGATCGAGGCCGATGATGAGGTTTGATCTCCGGGTGACTGGCGAGCGCAGCCTTGATCCTCCCCTCTGGGGGAGGTGGACCGGCGAAGCCGAGCCGGAGGGGGTCCGTGAACACACCCCCTCAGTCACCGCTGCGCGGCGACAGCTCCCCCAGGGGGGAGCGTCCTGATGAGCACCACATCCGAACCGCCGCGCGACTGCCCGCTCTGCCCCCGGCTGGTCGCGTACCGGATGGAGAACCGTAGCCAGAACCCGGACTGGTGGAACGGCCCGGCCCCGTCGTTCGGCGATCCGGCGGCGCGGCTGTTGATCGCGGGCCTGGCGCCCGGTCGCACCGGCGCCAACCGCACGGGACGGCCCTTTACCGGCGACCACGCGGGCTGGCTGCTCTACGACACCCTGAAGAAGACCGGCTTCGCCACCGGGACCTATGATCCGGACGGCAAGGACGACCTGAGGCTGGTCGATGCCATGATCACCAACGTCGTTCGCTGCGCCCCGCCGCTGAACAAGCCGGAAACCTCGGAGGAAAAGACCTGCAGCCCCTTCTTCGCCAACAAGCTGGCGGAGCTGACGCGGTTGAAGGTCATCGTCACCCTGGGTGACGTTTCGCGGCGCAGCGTGCTGCGGGCCATGGGGCTCAAGGCGTCGCTCGGCCAGCCAGGCCACGGCTCGCAGTTCGAGGCAGGCGGCTACACCATCATCAACAGCTACCACTGCTCGCGGCTGAACACGAACACCGGCCGGCTGACCGCGCCGATGTTCGAGGACATCTTCCTGCGGGCCCGGGCGCTGCTGGATTAGCCGGCTCGTAGGACCGGGCCCCCTACTCCGCCCGATTGCCCTTCATCAGGCGGGCCTTGTCGCGCTGCCAGTCGCGCTCGGCGGTGGCCTCGCGCTTGTCGTGAGTCTTCTTGCCCTTGGCCAGGCCGATCTCGAGCTTGGCGATGCCCTTTTCGTTCCAGTAAAGCTTGAGCGGGATGATGGTCCGCCCCTCGCGCTGGACCGCGCCGATCAGCTTGCCGATCTCCTTGCGGTGCAGCAGCAGCTTCCGGTGGCGGCGGGGCTCGTGGTTGAAGCGGTTGCCGCCGCTGTAGGGCGGGATGTCGGCGTTGACCAGGATGATGGCCTCGCCTTCGACCGCCGCGTAGGACTCGGCGATGTTGGCCCGGCCGTTGCGCAGGCTCTTCACCTCGGTGCCGGTCAGCATGATGCCGGCCTCGACCACATCCTCGATGAAGTAGTCGTAGCTGGCCCGTCTATTCTCGGCGATCAGCTTGCCGACCTGGCCCACCTAGATCACCCCGGCTTCGCGCATGGCCTCGAGGATGGCGGGCTTCACCGCCTCGGCGCAGGGCGAGATCGGCAGGCGGACCTCGTCGGAGCACAGGCCCAGCTGCGCCATGGCGAACTTGGTCGGCGCCGGCGAGGCGTCGCGGAACAGCGCCTTGTGCAGTCGGATGAGCCGGTCCTGAAGGTAGAGGGCGGTATCCCAGTCGCGGGACAAGGCGGCGTTGTAGAAGGCCGCCACCGACTCCGGCGCGACGTTGGACGTGACGCTGATGCAGCCGACGCCGCCATGGGCGATGTAGCCGAGGCCCGTGGGATCGTCGCCCGACAGCAGCACCCACTCCGGCCCGCACGTCAGGCGCTGGATGCTGATGCGGGTCAGGTCGCCGGTCGCGTCCTTGATCCCGACGATGTTGGGCAGGGTCGACAGCCGCTCCAGCGTTTCGTTGGACAGGTCGGCGACCGTGCGGCCGGGTACGTTGTAGGTGATGACCGGAATCTGCACGGCGTCGTTGATCGCCGCGTAGTGCCGGTACAGCCCTTCCTGGCTGGGACGGTTATAGTAGGGCGCGACGACCAGCACGGCGTCGGCGCCGACCGCCTTGGCGTGGCGGGCCAGGTCGATGGCCTCGCTGGTGGCGTTGGAGCCGGCGCCGGCGATCACGGGCACCCGCCCGCGCGCTGTCTGCACGCACAATTCGACCACACGCCTGTGTTCATCGTGACTGAGCGTCGAGGTCTCGCCGGTGGTTCCGGCTGGAACCAGACCATGAATACCGGCCGCGATCTGCCGCTCGATGAGGGCCACGAAAGCGGCCTCGTCGACGGCGCCGTCGCGAAAGGGCGTGATGAGGGCGGTGATGGCGCCCCGGAACGGAAGTTGGACCATGACTTGCAAAATGCCGTGAGGTCGCCGCTTTGGATTGCGGCAGTGTGTCGGGCGCGGACAATATGTCCGCCGGTGCAGGCTCCGCAATGGCCCGCAAGCGGATGAATGGACGAGGAGACGAAGGTTTGACGGCCACTGGACGGAAAATGCTGATCGGCGCCGGTATCGCCGCGATTCTCGGAAGCGCCGCGGTGGCGCAGGTTTCCGCAGGCGCGCCGCAACTGGTCTCCACGCCCCAGCCCGCCTACCGCCAGCCGCTGTCGGACGCCGACGCCGCCAGTCTGCGCAGCGCGCTGACCGGGACATCGGCCGCGTCGATTCGCGCGGCCATGGCGTCGATCCAGGATCCCGTCGCCCGCAAGATCGCGCTTTGGGCGCTCGCCGACCGGGCGCCGGAATCGATGAGTTTCTTCGAGGCCGACGCCGCCCGGCGCGATCTGAACGGCTGGCCGCGCGCCGCCAAGCGCCAGGTCACCGCCGAAAAGCTGCTGGAAACGTCGGGCATGGCGCCGGACCGAATCATCGCCTGGTTCGGCGGCTCAGAGCCCCAGACCGCCGAGGGCGCCATGGCCCTGGCCTCCGCCCTGCGCGCCTCGAAGCGCGAACTCGACGCCCGCGACCTGATCAAGGCCTCGTGGCGCGACAAGATGTTCGACGCCGACCCGCAGCGCACCATGCGCGCCCGCTTCGGACACTTCCTCACCGATGAGGATCACATTCGCCGCGCAGACGTGCTGCTGTACGGTGCGCAGGGGCCGGCGGCGAAAGAGCATGTCGCCACCCTGAGCGGGTCCTACAAGCTGGTGGCGGAGGCCAGGCTGGCCTATCGCGTCGGGTCGGCCACCGCCAACGACATGGTCGCGATGATGGACCATGCCCAGCGGCAGGATCCGGGCCTGGTCTACGAGCAGGTGTCCTACTTCCGGCGGCGCGGCATGGACAGCGAGCTTCGCGCCCTGGCCCGCGGCCTGAAAGCCGCCCCGACGAGCGAACTGGGCGCCCGTACCTGGACCGCCGACCGCAAGCGGATCACCGTCGACGCCTTGCAGGCCCGCGACTACGCCGCCGCCTATGGCGCCGCGGCCAATACCGGCGCCACCATCGGGCCGGACGCGGCGGAGGCCGAGTTCTATGCCGGCTGGATCGCGCTTTCGAAGCTGCGCAACCCGAAGGCGGCGGCCGGTCACTTCGCGAAGCTGGCGGCGGCCGGCACCTCGCCGATCACCCAGGGCCGGGCGCTCTACTGGCAGGGCCGCGCGGCCGAGGCGCTGGGAGACGAGGCGGGAGCCCTGGCCTTCTACCAGCGTGGCGGTCAGCACATCACGACCTTCTATGGCCAGCTGGCCGCGGAAAAGGCCGGGCAGAAGGAGCTGGTGCTGGGCAAGGACCCGGTCATCACCCCGGCCGATCGCGCCCGGTTCGAGGGGCGCGAGCTGGTGCAGGCCGCCCGCACCCTGATCGAGACCGGCAACCGCGACACCTTCAAGGTCTTCGTGCTGCACATCGACGACACCCTGCCGACGGCGGCCGAGATCGCGTTGCTGGTCGACCTGGTGCGCGGCTACCAGGACCAGGACACCGCCATGCGGGCCGTGCGCACGGCGGCCCAGCGGGGCATGCATCTGCCCGAGCGCGGCTACCCGATCCTGCGCCTGCCCTATGTCGATGGCGCGGCCGAGCCCGCCTTCGTGCACAGCATCTCGCGTCAGGAGAGCAACTTCGACCCCCGGGCCCAGTCCGGCGTCGGGGCGCGGGGCATGATGCAGCTGATGCCCGCCACCGGCGCCAGCGTCGCCCGCAAGATCGGCGAACCGTGGTCACTGGAGCGACTGTTCGACCCGGAGTTCAACATGCGCCTGGGGGCGCGCTACCTGGGCGACATGATCAGCACCTTCAACGGCTCCTACATCATGGCCTCGGCGGCCTATAACGCCGGGCCGGGACGGCCGGCCAAGTGGGTGGGCGACTGCGGCGACCCGCGCGGCGGCGGAACCGACCCGCTCGACTTCATCGAGTGCATTCCGTTCTCGGAAACCCGCAACTACGTGATGCGCACGACCGAGACGATGATGGTCTACCGCGCCCGCCTGAACGGCGGCTCGACCCCGTTGAGCCTGTCGTCGGACATCCGGCGCGGGTCCTGGACGCCGTTGACGCCGCCCGCCGACCCGCGAGCCGCCTACCTGCCCGGCGGCGGCTAACTCGCTCGCCGGGCGGCGAGCACCAGCTCGCCCTGGGCCTCGACCAGCGCGCCGGCAAGGCCGAACGCCTCGCGCAGCACCTGCGGAGTCAGGGCCTGCCTCGGCGCGCCGTCGGCGACCACGCGCCCGCGATGCAGCACGACGAGCCGGTCGCAGGACCGGGCCGCCAGGGTCAGGTCGTGCAGGGTGACCACGACGGCCGCTCCACAGGCCGCCTCGGCGCGCAGAAGCTCCAGCGTCAGGAACTGGGCGTCCGGGTCCAGGCCGGCAGCGGGTTCGTCGGCGACCATCAAGGGCGCGCGGGTGGCCAGCAGCCGGGCCAGCAGCACCCTGGCCCGCTCGCCGCCGGACATGTCGAGCACCCCTCGCCCCTCGAAGCCGGACAGACCGACGCGCGCCAGGCTGCCGGCGGCAACCTCTCGGGCCCTGGCCGGCGGCAGGTCCGGCGCGCCCAGCGCGGCGATCTCCAGCGCGGCGAGGTTCCAGCCCACGCGGCGTTCCTGCGGCAGGTAGCCGGCGAGACGGGCGCGACGGGCCTCCGACAGGCTCTCAAGCGGCTCGCCGCCGAGCCGGATCGCGCCGGCCTCCGTCCTGATCAGGCCGAGGCCGGCGCGCAGCAGGGTGGTCTTGCCCGAGCCGTTGGCGCCCAGCACGCCGACGACCTCGCCCGGACGGGCGGCCAGGCTGGCGTCGTCGACGGCCAGGCGTACGCCCAGCCGCGCCGTGAGACCCTCGATGGTCCAGGCCGCCACGCTCATGACCGCCAGCTCCGGGCCGCGCGCCAGGCGACCAGCGCGAACACCGGCGCGCCGAACAGGGCCGTGACAACGCCCAGCTTGAGCTCCTGCTCGGTGGGTATGATCCGCGCGGCCAGGTCGGCCAGCACCAGCAGGATGGCCCCGGCGAAGGCCGACGGCGCCAGGGTGCGGGCGGGATCGTCGCCGACGCTCCGGCGGACCAGATGCGGCGCGGCCAGGCCGACGAAGCCGATGACGCCCGAGGCCGCGACCGACGCCCCGGTCAGCAGGGCCGCACCGGCCACCGCCGCCGCCCGCAGACGCGCCATGGGCAGACCGGAAAGCGCCGCGGTCTCATCGCCCAGCGCCAGCATCCGCAGGCCCCGGGCCGACCAGGCGACCAGCGCCGCGCCCACGGCCATGGGCCCCAACGCGACCAGGGCATCGGACCAGTCGCGGTTGGCGACCGAGCCCATCATCCAGGTCAGGACCTCGGTGGCCATGATCGGCGAGGCCGCGAAGTTATAGACCAGCGCCGACAGGGCGCCGGCGAAAGCCGACAGCGAAACGCCCATCAGGATCAGCGCCTCGGGCGTGCGGAACCGGGCCGCCAGGGCGGTCACCAGCAGGCCGCAGCCCAGCGCCCCGCCCAGGGCCGCGCCCTCGATGGCCAGCGGTACGGCGGCCAGGCCGAGCGAGATGCTCAGGCCGGCGCCGAGGCCCGCGCTGGCGGAGACGCCCAACACGCCCGGGTCGGCCAGCGGATTGCGCAGCAGGCCCTGCAGCGCGGCGCCCGCCAGGCCCAGGGCCGCGCCGACCAGCGCGGCCATCACCGCGCGCGGGGCTCGGATCGACCACAGGATCTCCGCCGCCGGCGAGGCCGGGTCGAGCAGCGCCGCGCCGTACTCGGCCGGCGACAGCGCCGTCTCACCAGCCAGAACGGCGAGGACCAGCGCGGCCAGCAACAGCGCGCCCAGGACGGGCAGGGTCGCGAGCCGGCTCATCGGATGTCCCGGGGCGCCGCCAGGGCGAGAGTCTCGACGCCCTCGCCGACGAACCAGGCGGGACAACCGATCTGGGCGCCCGGCAGCGAGGCGATGGTCCGCCCCGGCAGACGCTTTTGCAGGACCGTGTGCCGCCCCGGCCCCCACCGCGTGGTCAGGCCCGACAGTCGGCTGAAGAAGCCGAGCACGAAGGCGGACGGCGGCCCGCGCACGATGGCCTCGAGCGGGATCGGCTCCCAGGCCGGACCGCTGACAAGGTTGGTCAATCCAGCCGCCCGCAGCATGGCGTCGATCAGCGTGCCGCCGCCGGAGCTGTAGCCGGTCGGCGTCAGATACATGGCGGGCTTGCCGTCCCAGGCGCCTTTCGACCGGGCCAGGCGAGCGTCCATGCCGGCGATCAACGCCTCGCCTTTCGCCCGTTGGTCCAGAGCCCCGGCCACGGCGCGGACGTTGGCGCGCACCTGGTCGAAGTCCTGCGCATCCTCGATACGCACCACGGCGACGCCGCGCCGGATCAGCGCTTCGGACAGCCGGGCGTCGCCGCCCCAGTAGCGGACGACAACGTCGGGTCGCAGCGCCAGCACCGTCTCGGTGGTCGCGCGGCGTTGGGGCAGGCCCCTCGCCTGCTCGCGCATGTAGCTGTCAGGGTCATCGGCCCGCGCCGAGACGCCGACGATGGCGTCGCGGGGGCTGAGCGCGATCACGAACTGGTCGGCGCAGCTGTCGACGGACATCACGCGCGGCGCCGCCATGACCTCGCCGGCCAGCGCCAGCCCCGCCGCGAGGGCGGCGCCGAACGCGAGCGGCTGCATGGTCAGTCCGTCATCAATCCGTAGAGGATCCCGTCCAGCATGACGGCCTTCAGGTCCTGCGTCGGCTCCCAGTTGAAGGTCGGCCGCGTCAGCAGCAGAGCCACCAGGCCATGGCAGGCCGTCCACAGGGTCTGGGCGGCGCTCTCGACATTGCCGGTGCGCAGGCGCCCGGAGGCCCCGATTTCGCGAACAACACCGACGAACTTGTCGTAGCAGCGATCGCCGAGGTCCCGCGTCATCTGCTGCTTGTCCTCCGACAGCAGGCCCGCCGGGCCGCAGAACACCAGCTGATAGGCGTTGGGATTGTTCAGCGCGAAGTCCATGTAGGCGTCGAGCATCAGCCGGACGCGGGAGACCGCGTCGATCGGCTGGGACGATATCTCGGTGTTGATGCGAAGCAGCTCCTCGATCGCGCCATCGCAGATCTCGAGCAGAATCTCGTCCTTGTCGCGGAAGTGCATGTACAGCGCCGTTGACGAGACCCCCACCTCGTCCGCGATCCGTCGGATCGTGGCCCCGTGATAACCTTCGGCGATGAAGATGCGCTCCGCCGCCTGAAGGATTTCGCCGCGCCGCAGATGCCCGTCTCCCTTGGGCTTGCGGGCCGAACGCTGCGGCTTTTTCAACGTCGTGGTCACGACTCGCCATTCCCCTGCGTTTCTGTTCCCCGCGAACACTAAACGGCAATCACCCACGAGCTGCAACCCGCGCGGATAGCTCGCCACGCGTCATGGTTGCCATGTGGTCCTTTTCCTCTTGACCGAGACCTGCTGTTGGTTGAGTGATTCGCCCGCACGGCATCGGGGGCGACATGACCGAGGCGAGACAGGAACCGCAGCCCCGGCGCTGGAGCGCGCTAGACCGGAGCATACCCGGGCGGCCGCGACCCCGGCTGGCGGCCGAGGCGGATGTCCTGCGGAGGCGCGGCGCGGCGCAACCGCCGACCCCGCTGCAATGGACAGTCCTGGGCATTGTCACCACGGCGCCGGTCGCGGCGTTGATCCTGTGGCCAGCCGTCGCCGGCCAGATGCTGCACCATCTTGTGTTCCTGCTGTTCCTCGTCGCCGCCCTGATGCGCCTGGCGGCTGCGCTGACGCCGCGGTCGCACGTTCCGGCCCCGCCGCTTCCCGACGCCGCCCTGCCCGCCTACACCGTGATCGCCCCGCTCTACCGCGAGGCGGAGGTCGTTCCGCAGCTTCTGGAGGCGCTTGAGGCCCTGAGTTATCCCCGACGCAGATTGCAGGTCCTTGTCGTCGTTGAGGCCGACGACGCCTTGACCCGCGAGGCGCTGGCCGGCCCGCGCCTGCCACGCCATGTCGAGGTCGTGGTCGCGCCTCCGGGACACCCCCGGACCAAGCCCCGCGCCTGCAACATCGCGCTTGAACGGGCGACCGGAGACCTGGTCACCATCTACGACGCCGAGGACCGGCCCCATCCTGGACAGCTGCGCGAGGCCGCCGCACGATTCTCGGCCGGATCGGCGCGACTCGCCTGCCTCCAGGCGCCGCTGCGCATCGAGCCGGATCGCCGCTTCCTGCCGCGCCAGTTCGCCATCGAGTACGCCATCCAGTTCGAGACCGTCCTGCCGTTGCTGGCCCGGCTGGGCCTGCCCTTCCCGCTGGGCGGTACGAGCAACCACTTCCGGATCTCGACCCTGCGCGCCGTGGGCGGATGGGACGCCTGGAACGTGACGGAGGACGCCGACCTCGGCTTCCGACTGGCGGCCGAGGGCTACGATCTGGGCGTGCTGGAGCTGCCGACGTTCGAGGCCGCGCCGGATCGGCTCGCCGATTGGCTGCCGCAGCGGGCCCGGTGGGTGAAGGGCTATATGCAGACCTTCGGCGTCCAGACACGATCACCGCCGCACTGGCGCACCGGCGTGATGCTGGCCTTCGGGCTGACGCTGGGCATGGCCATCCTGGCGGCCATCGGCCACGGACCGCTGCTGGCCTGGAGCCTGATGTCCGTGGCGGCGCACCTCTGGACCGGTGAAAGCTGGCTGACGGCGGCAGACGTCAGCCTGCTGGCCATCGGATGGCTGGGCGCGACGGCCGCCGCGGCGGTCGGCGTGCGCCGCGCCGGCGGTGAGCTGAGGATGCGGGACCTGCTGATGATGCCCCTCTACTGGCCTCTGCTGTCGCTGGCCGCCGCCCATGCGCTCTGGCAGCTGGTCCACTGTCCGCACCACTGGGACAAGACGCGGCATGCGGCCCGCACTGGACAGGCCGCCGCCTGAGCCGTATCGCCCGCCCATGAGCGGCCCCACCATCGCCGAGGCTCCGAGCCTGATGCGCACCACCGGCTGGGCGGACTACGCCCTGCTGGACAGCGGCGGCGGCCGCAAGCTTGAGCGCTACGGCCCGTACACAGTCGTGCGGCCCGAGCCGCAGTGCCTGTGGACGCCGAACCTGCCGGCGAGCGTCTGGGACAATGCCGACGCCGTCTTCGACCCCACGGACGAGGATGAGGCCGGCCGCTGGCGCTTCAAGGGCAGGCCCGTCGAGAGCTGGGAGCTCAGCTGGGGCGAGGCCAGGTTCCACGGCCGCTTCACCAACTTCCGCCACCTGGCCTTCTTCCCGGAGCAGGCGGCCAACTGGGAATGGCTCGACGCCCGTCAGCGCGCGGCGGGCCGGCCGCTGAAGATCCTCAACCTGTTCGGCTACACCGGCGTCGCCAGCCTCGTCTGCGCCCTGGCCGGCGCGCAGGTGACCCATGTCGACGCGTCGAAGCAGTCGGTGCAGCGCGCCCGCGAGAACGCGGCGCTGTCCGGTGTCGACAACGTCCGCTGGATCGTCGAGGACGCCCGCCGGTTCGTGCAGCGCGAGGACCGGCGCGGCAACCGCTACGACGGCATCATCCTGGACCCGCCCAAGTTCGGCCGCGGCCCCGACGGCGAGGTCTGGCGCCTTTTCGAGGACCTGCCCGAGATGGTCGGCCTCTGCGGCGGCCTGCTGTCAGACGACGCCTCGTTCCTGATCCTCAACGCCTACGCGGCCCGTATCTCGGGCGCCTCGATGGCCGGGCTGATGGCCCAGGCCGTCAACCGCCCCGGCCGCATCGACTGGGGCGAGCTGGCCCTGGTCGAACAGGCCGGCGTTCGGCAGGTGGGCCTGTCCTTCTTCGCGCGGTGGTCGTCATGAGCCGGGTCATCACCTCCCACACCAATCCGCTCGTGAAGGCCGTCAAGGCCCTGCACATGCGCAAGGCCCGCGAGGAGAGCGGCCGGTTCCTGGCCGAAGGGCTGAAGATCGTCACCGAGGCGGTCGCGCTGGGCCACGCGCCGAAGATCCTGATCTACGGCAAGGAGGCCGCCGAGCATCCGCTGCTCGATCAGGCGCGGGAAATCACCTACGACTCCGGCGGCCAGGTCATCGAGGTCAACCGCGAGATCCTCGAGAAGATCGCCCGGCGCGACAACCCGCAGGCCGTGCTGGCGGTGTTCGAACAGAGCTTCACGCCGCTGGCCATGGTCGAGCCCCATACCGCCAAGGTCTGGGTGGCGCTCCAGGCGGTCCGCGATCCTGGCAACCTGGGAACCATCATCCGCACCGCCGACGCGGCTGGCTGTGGCGGGGTGATCCTGGTCGGCGACTGCTGCGATCCCTATTCGGTCGAGGCGGTGCGGGCCACCATGGGCTCGATCTTCGCCGTGCCGATCATCAAGGCGACGATCCCGGAGTTCATCGCCTGGCGCGAACGCTGGCCGGGCTCGGTGGTCGGCACCCTGCTGACCGCCAGGACAGATCACCGCACCGCGCAGTACGAGGCGCCGAGCCTGATCCTGATGGGCAACGAACAGGCCGGCCTGCCCGAAGAGCTGGCGGCCCTCTGCGACGTCAACGTCAAGATCCCGATGCGCGGCCGGGCCGACAGCCTGAACCTGTCGGTAGCCACCGGGATCATGATCTACGCGGCGGGGGACTGAGCCGCCCAGACCCGCCGCCCGCCGACCCAGGTTTCCAGCACCCGGATGGCGCCCAGCTCGGCATGCGGAACCTGGAGCGGATCGCGGTCCAGGATCACGAAGTCGGCAAGCTTGCCGGGCTCGAGCGAGCCGATCTCATGGTCGGACCGGCACTGCCAGGCCGCGTCGCGGGTCAGGGCGATGATGGCCTGCTGGACCGAGGCCCGTTCGGCGGGGTTCAGCACCCCGCCGGGCTCCTTCAACAGCGAGCGGTTGACGGCGTTGTCGATCATTCGCATCGGCCCCATCTCGGTGACCGGCTCGTCGGAGTGCATGGTCCAGCGCAGGCCCGCGGCCCCGCATGAGGCGGCGCGGCCGAGCAGGTCGGCCTTCTCCGGCCCGAAGATCTCGTCCCGGAACGCCTTGCCCCAGTAATGGACGTGGCCGATCAGGAAGCTGGGCGTGACGCCCAGGCGAACCATGCGGGCGATCTGCTCGTCGTGCAGCACCGAGCAGTGCTCGATGCGGAACCGGCTGTCCTTGGGCGCGCCGGCTTCCAGCGCCGCCTCGATGGCGTCCAGGGCCCGGTCGATGGCCAGGTCGCCGTTGGCGTGGATGACCATCTGCCAGCCCTCGAGCGAGCGCTTCACGGTGATGTCGCGCAGCGTCTCCGGCGTCACGTAGGCCATGCCCACGCCGCCACCGAGGTAGGGCTGGCGCTGCAGGCCCGTCCGGCCCTGGTTGGAGCCGTCGGAGACCACCTTCCAGCCGACCGCCCGGGCCATCTCGTCGCCGTCGCCGGGCGCCACGGCCATGGCGTCCCAGCTGCGCTCCCCCGCCTGGATCAGCGAATACCGAAGGCGGGCGGTCATGTGGCCCGAAGCGGCGAAGGCGTGGAAGGCGGCCAGCTCGCGGCGCCCCTGGAAGCCGCCGGCGGCCTGGTCACAGACGGTGGTCACCCCGACGCGGTTGGCCTTCTCGCAGACCCGGCGACAGGCCTCCGGGATATCGTCCGTCGCCATGGCCGCCAGGTTGTGGCCCAGCACCGAGAACATCGCCGCCTGCCCCTGAAGCACGCCGTTGGGCGCGCCGGAGGCGTCCCGGACATAGCTGGCGCCGGGCGGATCCTGCGTCGCCGCCGTGACGCCGGCGAGCTCCAGCGCGCGCGAGTTGCAGTAGGCGATGTGGAGCGAGGCGTTGAACAGGAACACCGGATTGCGCGGCGCGATCTGGTCCAGCGTATGGCGCGTGATGCGGTCGGCCCCGGCCTGCAGCGACGGGTCGAACTGGCGGGCGACGATCCACTCACCCTCCGGCGCGGCGGCGGCCATCGCGCCCAGCCGGGCGATGACGGCGTCGGCGTCCTCGCAGACCACGGCCCCGACATCCGGGATGGTCCCGAACATGGCGATGGCGAAGAAGTGCATGTGCGGCTCGATGAAGCCGGGCAGGACGGTCCGCCCTTCGGCGTCGAGCAGCTCGGCGTCCTCCCCGGCGACCTCGCGAACGGCGTCCAGCGATCCGACCGCCACAATGCGCCCGTCCCGGAAGGCCAGGGCCTCGGCGGTGCTGAACGCCTCGTCGACCGTCAGGATGCGGGCGTTGCACAGGATCACCGTCCCGAAAGGCGCGGACGGCGGCGCGCCGAGGCGCTTCCAGCCGTCGGCCCGTCCTGCGGCCGCCAGGCGCGGCAGCGACAGCAGCCCGAGCGTCTGCAAGGCGGGCGAACAGCAGACGCAGCCGTGAAGGCCGGGATCCGGCGGGGAAAAGGCGCGGGCCCGCAGCCCCGTTGCGACGAGAGTCTGGATCATTTCGGCGCGCCTCCCCGGCGTCGTTTTTGGCAAGCTGGCCTATCCCGGCGTCCGGCGCCAGCATCTTGGCCACTCGTTACGGGGACCGGTGCGGGCACTCCGCGACACCCTTCGGGTCGCCGGGAGATCGGGGGGAAAGGGAGCGCTGATGACACCCGCCCTTAGGCCTTGATGGAATGGGAGCGCGAGCGGCCGCCCGGCTCCGCCAAGGCATCAGGGCGGGGATTGCCGGAGATGGAAGCGGACTCTGCGGGGTGCGGCTAATGGGTGGGGAGCGGTCAATCGCCGCCGTCGCACACATCGCCGCCGATACTCTCGTGTGGTCCTGACTTGCGGTTTCGGCTCTCGAATATGGCAGCAATAACGGCGCAAAGCCCGAAGATGACCCAAGCAGCATTCGCAACCGGGCTATCCGCCCGCCCTGTATGAGCGCAGAGCAAACCGACCGCCCATGCAGGCCACGCTACGGCAACAAGCATAATCCTGAACCACAGGGGCTTAGGCCGCCACCATGCCGCAAAGTCTGCCAGGATCTTCATAGCCAAAGCCTAATCTTTGCGTCGATCAGTCCGGAATGGTTCGATAGACTACTCAAAAACCTCTCCGGAAAACGGAAAATGGGTGCATCTAAGCGAACCCGCAGTGCAACCGTTCTCACTGTTCTAGGCCCTATTCCTTTGCACCGAACCGATCTGCCGGGATTTCCCGCCCATCGATCAGCGTATTCAAATGCTCCCCCGATATTGCGATGGCCTGAACCATGCCATTTTTGTTCAGCCAGACCTCACCCCATCGGACCTTTCCGTCCACGTATTTGAGAACCTTCCCCGAGCGATCAACACCCAGAGTCTGACATCGACCGGCTAGGCGCACATGAACCGTCTCGGTCCCCCGATCGTCATCGTCCTCTTCAAGAACGCAGATCTCTGCGGGCACGGACGGCTGTAAACCTATCAGGCCGCTGCGTTCCCAGGCGAACCTGAGCGAACCGATGCCGCCATAGATAGCGGCCGCGCCCCCGATGAGCAGGAAGGCACTTACAGGCCAAGGAAGGGGCGGATTATTGTCGTTGCCGTAGGTCTCGGGGTTGAGGGCAAACCAAATCCACACCAAGCCTATGGCAAGCTCCAGAACGCCTCGGAAGCTGATCTTGCCCCTACCCGTTTTGTGCGCCATCTGACGTAACACCCGTTTCTCATCCGGCCACAAGGACAGTCCCTGGCTGATCTGTGCTGCGGTTGGTGGGGTTGGCAAGAGGCCAGTCTGCGCAGCCATCAACCAGCGCAGCGGACAGGCCGATCTGTCCGGTGAGCGCGCGGGCGCAGGCCGTCGGCGTCAGCCAGCTGAGATCCGTGTTGGCAGGGAGTGGACGATTCAAGAGGGTACCAAGGTGGTGGGGTTCGGCAAGGTCCTCATAGTGATCGGCAGCCCGACCTAAGGTCCGCTTCGGGTCGGGTGCGGAGATCGGCTTCCAGTCCGGAACCGGACCTTGATCCCGGCGTCACGAAGCAGCCCGCCTGACCGTCTGCAAAGGGTAGAAAGCGGACCTCCGCTCGATCACGTCCCCCTCGGCTTGGCCCGTGTCGTCGCCTGCGCCAGCCACGGCTCCTCGGGCCAGACGTGGCGGGGGTAGCGGCCCTTCATCTCGGTGCGCACCTCCTTCCAGGTGCCGCGCCAGAAGCCGGGCAGGTCCTTGGTGATCTGGATCGGCTTGTGGCCCGGCGACAGCAGGGCCAGGGTCAGCGGGACGCCGGCCGCCGTGGGGTGTTCGGAAAGGCCATAGAGCTCCATCACCCGCGCCTCGACCCGGGGGCCGCCGTCGGCGCCGTAGTCGATGTGGAAGCGCGAGCCGGTAGGGGCCTGCCAGCGGGCCGGCGCCTCGGCCTCCAGCTTCTGCTGCAGCTCCCAGGGCAGCAGGGTGCGGATGGCGTCGGCCACCGCGCCGTCAGACAGCTCGGCCAGCGACCGCTTGCCGACCAGCAGGGGTGACAGCCAGTCGTCCAGCCGGGCCAGCAGCGCCGCCGCCGACAGGTCCGGCCAGAGTTCCGGCCGCCCGGCATGCAGGAAGCCGGCGCGGGCGAGCAGCGACTGCGTGCGCTCGCCGGGCTTTAGCGCCGCCAGCCCCTCCCGCCGCACCTTGTCGGCCAGAGCGCGGGCGATCATCTCCGGGTCGGGCCTTTCGATCACCCGATCCTCGACGGTCAGGCGGTCCAGCTTGAGCAGGCGACGGCCGCGCACCTTGCCGTCGGCCTCGATCTCCAGCCGCTCCTCGCGGACCAGACGACCCTGGAAGGCTTCGCGTAGCGCCGTCTCGTCCAGCGGGGCGGCCAACAGGATGCGGTCGCGGGCCGCACCGCCGCCCATTTCACCGACCGCGATCCATTTTTCGCGGGCCAGCACGTCGGTCGCCTCGACATGGGCGCCGCGACCGGTGGCCAGCTGGAACTCGCCCGACGAGCCCCTGGCCTTCGCCACCCGCTCGGGAAAGGCCTCCGCCAGCAGCAGCGCCTCGTCGAGCGGCGGCTGCTTCGGCGGCGAGCCGGCGGCGCGGGCCCAGCGGTCGACCAGCTTGCGGGCGTCATTGGCCCGGGGCGAGCGGTCGCGGTCGAAGGCCTCAAGCCGGTGGCCCAGGTGCGTGGCCCGGCCGCCCAGCCCGCGCTCGGTCAGCAGGGCGGCGATCCTGGCGGCCAGCAGCGCCTGCCCCCCGGCCGCGCCGCGCACCACCATATGCGCCAGCCGGGGCGGCAGAGGCAGGCCGGCCAGCGCCTTGCCGTGGGCAGTGAGCGCCCCCTGCCCGTCGAGGGCCTGCAGGCGGACCAGCAGCGCCCGCGCCTCGGCGAAGGCGGCCGATGGCGGCGGGTCCAGAAAGCCCAGGCCGGTCGGGTCCCGTGCGCCCCAGCGGGCCAGGTCGAGGGCCAGGCCCGACAGGTCTGTCTCCAGGATCTCCGGCCGGCTGAACGGCGTCAGCGCCCGGGTCTCGGCCTCCTCCCACAGGCGGTAGCAGACGCCCGGCTCCGTGCGGCCGGCCCGACCCCGGCGCTGGTCGGCGGCGGCGCGGGAAACCCTAACCGTCTCCAGCCGGGTCAGGCCGCTGGCCGGGTCGAAGCGCGGCATGCGGGAGAAGCCGGCGTCGATGACCACCCGCACGCCCTCGATGGTCAGACTGGTCTCGGCGATCGAGGTGGCCAGCACCACCTTGCGGCGCCCTGGCGGCGAGGGACTGATCGCCAGGTCCTGATCGCGGCCTTCCATGGCCCCGTAGAGCGGCGCGAGATCGACGTCGGGACGCCGCATCCGCTCGGCGATGAGGTCGCGGGTCCGCAGGATCTCGCCCTGTCCAGGCAGGAAGACCAGGACGCTGCCGGTTTCCTCGGCCAGCGCTTTCTCGACCGCGCGGGCGACCTGCTCCTCCAGTCGTTTTGCAGGATCCCGGCCCAGATAGCGGGTGTCGACCGGAAAGGCGCGCCCCTGGCTCTCGATCACCGGGGCGTCGTCCATCAGCCGGGCCACCGCCGCGCCGTCCAGCGTCGCCGACATCACCAGAATCCGCAGGTCATCGCGCAGCAGCCCCTGGCTGTCGCGGGCGAAGGCCAGACCCATGTCGGCGTCCAGGCTGCGCTCGTGGAACTCGTCGAACAGGACCGCCCCGACACCCTCCAGGGCCGGATCGTCCTGGATCATGCGGGTGAAGACGCCCTCGGTGACCACCTCGATCCGGGTTCGGGCGGACACCTTCGACTGCAGCCGGACGCGGTAACCCACCGTGTCGCCGACACTCTCGCCGAGCGTCGAGGCCATCCGCGCCGCCGCCGCCCGGGCGGCCAGGCGCCGGGGCTCGAGCAGGATGAGCTTGCGGCCAGCCAGCCATGGCTCGTCCACCAGGGCCAGGGGTATGCGGGTGGTCTTGCCGGCGCCGGGCGGAGCGACGACCACGGCGTTAACGCCCCCGGCCAGCGTCGCCCTCAGACGGGGCAGGATTTCCTCGATCGGCAGCATGCAAGCGCAGTCCTAGTGCGTAGAAAGCGGTCCGTCACCGGAAGGCGTTGCGCGAACCCTGTTTGCTGCCTAACGTCCGGCTCAATTCCGCCGACGGGGGTCGTCGGCCTTTGGGGAGCGAGACGCAATGTCCGCAGACGCCGCGCCACGCGGGAACAGATTCTTTCTGAAGAAATCCATCGCCAGCATCCAGAAGGAGGCGGCGAAGAGCGAACTGAAGCGCTCGCTGGGTCCCATCAACCTGATCAGCCTGGGCGTCGGCGCCATCATCGGCGCCGGCATCTTCGTGCTGACCGGCCAGGTGGCCTCGGCCAACGCGGGTCCGGCCATCATGCTGTCCTTCGTGGTCGCGGGCATCGCCTGCGCCCTCGCCGGCCTCTGCTACGCCGAACTGGCCTCGACCATGCCGGTCTCCGGCTCGGCCTACACCTACGCCTACGGCACCCTGGGCGAGGTCTTCGCCTGGATCATGGGCTGGCTGCTTGTACTCGAATACGGCATCGCGGCCTCGACCGTCGCGGTCGGCTGGTCCGGCTATGTCGTGAGCATCCTCAAGGACTTCGGCGTCGTACTACCGATGATAACGGTGGCCGGTCAGGAGGTGGCCCAGTGGGGCACGCCGCTGATCCAGGCCGTCCCGACCGAAGCCGGCAATGTCGCCTTCCAGCTGACCGGCGGCCTCAACATCATCGCCGCCATCGGCATCGGCATGGTGACCATGCTGCTGGTCATCGGCGTGAGCGAGTCGGCCAACGTCAACAACGTCATCGTGGTCATCAAGGTGATCGTGCTGCTGACCTTCATCGCGGTCGGCGTGGCCTATATCAACCCGGCCAACTGGCACCCGTTCATCCCGGAAGCCACCGGCGAGCCCGGCGAGTTCGGCGTCGGCGGCATCTTCCGCGGCGCGGCGATCATCTTCTTCGCCTACGTCGGTTTCGAGGCGGTCTCGACCGCCGCGGCCGAGGCCAAGAACCCCGCCAAGGACGTGCCGGTCGGCATCCTGGGCGCCCTGGTGATCTGCACCATCATCTACATGGCCGTCGCGGCGGTCATGACCGGCGTGGTGCCCTACAAGGAACTGGCCAGCCCCGCCCCCATCGCGGTCGCCATCGACCGCATGGGCCTGGAGTGGGCCAACCTGCCGTTCAGCAACGCTGACGGCCAACCGTTCAACGCCATCAGCCTGATGATCAAGATCGGGGCCATCACCGGCCTCAGCTCGGTCATGCTTGTGCTGGTCTACGGCCAGACCCGCATCTTCTACACCATGGCCCGCGACGGCCTGCTGCCGAAGGTGTTCGCCGCCATCCACCCGCGTTTCCTCACCCCGTGGATGGGCACCATCCTGCTGGGCGTCCTGATCGCCGTGGCGGCCTCGTTCCTGCCCATCAGCCTGCTGGGCGACCTGGTGTCGCTGGGCACGGCCGTGGCCTTCTCGATCGTCTGCCTCTCGGTCATCTACCTGCGGATCAAGCATCCGGAACTGCCGCGTCCGTTCCGGGTCCCCGGCGGCATCGCCACGGCCGTTGCGGGCATCCTCGCCTGCATGTTCCTGGCCTGGCAGAACTTCAAGCCGATGATCCAGCACGCCATGGACGACAATCCGCTGCCGCTGATCCTGCTAGCCAGCTACGCGGCGGTCGGGGCGGTGATCTACATCGCCTACGGCTACTGGCACTCCAAACTGGCCAAGGGCATCGACATCACCGAGGACAGCTCGCTGCCGAGCCCGGCCGAGGCGATGGGTCGCGGCGTCGACGACATCCGGGACTAATCCGAACGGATCATTCGACGGCACTCTGGAGAGGCCCGGGAGCGATCCCGGGCCTTCTTCTTTGGCGGCCCCCCTTTATTCCTGCCGCCTGAACACCGATCATAGGCCCATGAGCACGCCCCCGACCGACAAGCCCGAACCGCCCATCCGCGCCATCCTGGCGCCGGTGACGCCGCTGCAGCAGAACTGCACCATCGTCTGGTGCACGAAGACAATGAAGGCCGCGATCATCGATCCGGGCGGCGAGGTCCCGATGCTGATGCAGGCCCTGAAGCAGTATGGCCTGACGCTGGAGAAGATCTGGATCACCCACGGCCACCTGGACCACGCGGGCGGCACGGCGGCGATCAAGGAGCTGACCGGGGTTCCCATCGAGGGGCCGCATCCCGACGACCAGTTCTGGATCGACCAGATCCAGGACAGCGGCGCGCGCTACGGCATTCCCGACGCCCGCGGCTTCACGCCCGACCGCTGGCTGGGCGACGGCGACGTGGTCACGCTCGGCGAGACGCAGTTCGAGGTCATCCACTGCCCGGGCCACACCCCGGGTCATGTGATCTTCTTCCATCGCGAGTCCCGCTTCGCCCAGGTAGGCGATGTGCTGTTCAAGGGCTCTATCGGCCGGACCGACTTTCCGCGCGGCAATCACCAGCAACTGCTCGACTCGATCTCCCTCAAGCTCTGGCCGCTGGGTGACGACGTCGCCTTTGTGCCTGGTCACGGGCCGATGAGCACCTTCGGCGCCGAACGTCGGACCAACCCCTTCGTGGCCGATGTCGTTCTGGGCGCGGGGGCTGACAATGCGCCGGACCTCGCCGGCGACACGCTCCCCAAGCGCTACATGTGACAACCGCCTATGTTTCAGCCGTGAAATCCGCCTGCCATCTGGGGGGGCACAAGGCGGGCATGGAACTGGTTATGGACAGACCCGCGACCACGGCCGAGGAGTCCGGCGCCCGCATCCTCATCGTCGATGACGATCCGGGAATTCGCGACGTCATTTCGGATTTCCTGACCCGTCACGGCTATCGGGTCGAGACGGCGTCGGACGGTCGCGCCATGGAGCAGGTGCTCCAGCACATGGTCATCGACCTCATCGTGCTGGACGTGATGATGCCGGGCGAGGACGGGCTGTCGATCTGCCGTCGCCTGTCCGGGGCTCCCGGCGCGCCGGGGATCGTCATGCTGTCGGCCATGGGCGAGGAAACCGACCGGATCGTCGGGCTCGAGCTGGGCGCCGACGACTACCTGCCCAAGCCCTGCAATCCGCGCGAGCTGCTGGCCCGCGTCCGCGCCGTGCTGCGCCGTCGCCAGGAGCCGCGCGGCGGCGAAGACCATATCGCGGCGACCTGCGAGTTCGCCGGCTGGCGACTGGACCTGGTCCGTCGTGAGCTGCGCTCGCCCCAGGGCGTCATCGTCAACCTGTCCAGTGGCGAGTTCTCGCTGCTCCGCGCCTTCGTTGAACGTCCCCAGCGGGTGCTGACGCGGGATCAGCTTCTGGACATGGCGCGCGGGCGCGACACCGACGCCTTTGACCGGGCCATCGACGTCCAGATCAGCCGACTGCGCAAGAAGCTCGATGACGGCGCCGGGGTGGAGATCATCCGCACGATCCGCAGCGAAGGCTACATGTTCGCCCCCAGGGTCGTCCGCCAGTCATGAAGACCTTAGGCCGGGGCGCCCCGCTGTTCGGCCAGGTGCTTGGCCTGGTCGTTTTGAGCACGGTTCTGGTCCACGTCGTGGTCGCGGTGCTGATCACCACCGTGCCGCCGCCTCAGCCCGACGTTTATCGGCTCTCCGATATCGTTCGCGCCCTGCGCTCGACCGAGCCGGTCGAGGTGGAGAACGCCCACGCGCTGGTCTCGGTGGTCCGGCGCGGTCCGCCGGACGAAGGCCAGCCCAGACGCGGCCGTTGGCGGGACGACTTCCGCCAGCAGCTGGCGCTCACCCTGGGCGTCCCGGTGTCCGACATCGTCATCAAGACCGACGGCGGACCGCGCCGGATGATGCTGCAGACCCTGGCCGGCGAGTTCCGCGCCGTACCCGGCCCCGGCCCGGGCGGACCCGGCCGGGGCGGCCAGCCTGTTCCTGGACCCGGCCCCCAGGTCACCGGACCGCCGCCTTCATCCGGGGAGGCCCCTGACCGGCGAGGCGCCACGATCGAGCGCGAGAGCCGCGCCGGGCGTCGGCCGGAGATGCGTGCCTGGAACGAGCGGGTGATCTTCGCGCCCTTCAAGGTCGGCATCCGTCAGCCGGATGGCGGCTGGCGCGTGGTGCAGCCGAAACCTTCGTTGCGGCCGGCCCCCTGGCAAGCACACATCCTGCTGACCATCGCCCTGTCGACGCTGATCGTCGCGCCGGTCGCCTGGCTGTTCGCCCGCCGTCTTTCCTCGCCGATCGCGCTGTTCGCCGAGGCCGCGGAGCGCCTGGGCCGCGACCCGAAGGCGCCGCCGCTGGAGGTCACCGGCTCCCGCGAGGTGGTGGCGGCCACCGAAGCGTTCAACCGCATGCAGGAGCGGCTGCGACGCTATGTCGAGGACCGCACCGCCATGGTCGGCGCCATCGCCCATGATCTGCGCACGCCCCTGACGCGTCTGCGTTTCCGGATCGAGGCCGCGCCCGACGACATCCGGGGCAAGCTGGCCGCGGAGATCGACCAGATGGACGCGATGATCTCGGCGACCCTCGCCTTCGTGCGCGACACGACGCGGGCCGGACCACGCGAGAGGCTGGAACTGTCATCCCTGGTCGAGAGCATCCTGGACGAGGCTGCAGAGACCGGGTCGGACGCCAGGGCCCTGCCCTCGGACCGTCTGGTGGTCGAAGGCGATCCCGTCGCGCTGCGTCGTCTGGTCGGCAATCTGGTCGGGAACGCGCTCAAGTACGGGCAACGGGTCCGCGGTCGCGTGTTCGCCGAGGACGGCTGCGCCATCGTCGAGATCGAGGACGACGGGCCCGGCGTGCCGCCCCTGGAGATCGAGCGCCTGTTCGAACCCTTTTACCGGGGTGAGCCGTCCCGCAGCCGCGAGACCGGCGGCGCGGGCCTTGGGCTCGCGGTGGTCCGCTCCATCGCAAGGGGGCACGGCGGCGACGTTACGCTGCACAATCGCGCCGGCGGCGGCCTGACCGCGCGGGTCTCCCTGCCCCTGTAGCGCCGCAAAGCTGTTGCGCCATCCGTCTGCCCAAGCCCTATTGGGGCGCAGACAGGTCGCCGGCGCGGCGGTGAGTCAGGACTTCGCATGAACCGACTGCTTCTCTTCTCCGCTCTTGCCTTCCTCTCGGCGGGCCCGGCGGCCGGCCAGCCGCCGGCGCCGCCACAGCCCACGGATCCTGCCCCGCCGCTGGACGTCGACCAGCCCATGACGGCCCCGCGGGAATGGGTGTTCATCAGCCCTGCCGGCGAACCGTTCAGGGCCTCGACCGAGGCTCCCTACCCTTCGGCAGACTGGTTCCAGCACGCCGACTCCGACCGTGACGGCGCCATCAGCGTCGCCGAGTTCACCGCCGATGCGATGGCTTTCTTTGTACGGGTCGACACCAGCAAGGACGGCCAGGTCGACGGGTTCGAGAACGCCGACTACGAGCGCGACGTGGCGCCGGAAATCACTGCCGTGCTGCGACGGCCCGAACGCCGCCCGGCCGGAAGCCTGGACGGCTTTCGCCCCCTGAGCCGTGGGGACGTGATGTGGGGGCGACCGCCCATGCTGGCGCCAGGCGGTCGTGGCGACGGGCCGCCGCCCAGACGGCTGGGTGCGGCGCAGTACGGTCTGCTCAACGAGCCTCACCCTGTCCGCGGCGCGGACAACGACTTCGACGGCAAGGTCACCCGAACGGAGGCGGAAGCAGCGGCGCGGCGGCGTTTTGGTCTGCTGGATGGTGATCGTGATGGACGCCTGGTCCTCGACGACCTGCCGCGCACCCCAGCCCAGGCGGCGTTCGGCCAAACCATGGCGCCGCCGGCGCGACGGAAACCCTGAGCGGACACGGTTTGAAATGCGACTGCAACCTGCCGTGGCTATAGGCTTTCACCAGACGACCGATTCACCACGCTGCGATTCCCGGAACCCATGAGCCTGAACACCGCCTCTCCCCGTCGCCGGGGTCACCTGCCTCGTCCCGTCCTCTACGGGCTGGCGGCGCTCGCCGTGCTGATCGCCGGGTTCGCCGGCTGGCAGCTGCTCAAACCCAAGGCGCCCAAAGATCCCTATCGCACCGAGGCGGTGGCCCAGGGCGACATCACCCGGTCGGTGTCGGCGTCCGGTTCGTTGCAGGCCTTGGTCACCGTGGACGTCGGCTCGCAGATCTCCGGCCAGATCCTTCAGGTCTTTGTCGACTTCAATGACCAGGTGCGGAGCGGACAGGTGCTGGCCACCCTCGATCCCCAGACCTACGTCAGCCGTCTGCGGCAGGGCCAGGCCGAGATCCAGGCCCGTCAGGCCAGCGTGGCCCAGGCCGAGGCCCAGGCCGCCGAGGCCCAGGCCGCCTATAACCGGACCAGGACCCTCTTCGACCAGGGCATCATGGCGAGGGCGGCGCTAGACGCCGCCGAGGCGGCTTGGAAATCGGCGCGGGCCAATGTCCAGGCGGCCCGGGCCGGCGTGACCCAGTCCCGCGCCGCCCTTGCAAGCACCCAGACCGACCTTGGACGCACGAGGATCGTAGCCCCCATCGACGGGGTGGTCATCAACCGCAGCATCGAGCCGGGCAACACCGTCGCCGCCAGCCTGTCGGCGCCGGTGCTCTTCCAGATCGCCCAGGACCTGTCGAAGCTGGAGGTGAAGATAACCGTCGACGAGGCCGACATCGGCCAGGTGCAGGAGGGACAGACCGTCCGTTTCACGGTCGACGCCTTCCCGGATGACACCTACAGCGGCGTGGTCACCCAGGTGCGCAAGCAGCCGGAAACCTCGGCCAATGTCGTGGCCTACATCGTCATCGCCCAGGCCGAGAATCCGAACGGCAAGCTGCTGCCCGGAATGACCGCCAACGCCGATATCGTGCTTGAGCGCCGGACCGGCGTCATGAAGGTTCCGGCCGCTGCCCTGCGCTGGAGTCCGCTGGGCGCACAGCCCCAGGCCCAGCGCACCGCCTCCCCGATTGGAGGATCTGCCGGTCTGACTCCCCGCATGGGTGGCGGTCAGCGCCAGGGCGCCGCCGGTCAGGGCGGCGGCATGATGCTGGCCCGCGTCGTCGAGCAGCTCGAACTCGACGCAGGCCAGCAGAAGAAGGCTGAAGCCATCTTCGCGCAGGCCCGTTCAAAGGCCCAGGCCGCTGCGTCCGGCGACCCGCAGGCGCGCCGCCAGGCGACCCGCGCCGCGATGCAGGAGGCGCTCGCCAAACTCGAACCGATCCTGAAGCCCGCCCAGAAGGAAAAGCTGATCGCCCTTCGCGCCCGGATGGCCTCAGCCGGCGGAGGGCGCGGCCAGGGCGGCTTCACCAGCGGCGTCGTCTATGTGCTGCGCGATGACAAGCCGGTCGCGGTTCCCGTGCGGGTTGGGGCCAGCGACGGCTCGTTCACCCAGATCGTCGGCGACATCAAGGTCGGCGATCAGGTGATCACCGGCGGCGGTCCCAAGCCCAAGGCCAAGGCCGCCATCGGCGGTCCGATGGGCGGCGGCCAGCCCCGGGCGCGGATGTAGGCATGATCGAGATCCGCGATCTGGCCAAGATCTACCGGATGGGCGAGGAGACGGTGGCCGCGCTGGCCGGCGTCTCCCTGACCATCGCGCGCGGCGAGCATACGGCCATCATCGGCCCCTCCGGTTCGGGCAAGTCGTCGCTGATGAACATCCTGGGCGGCCTGGACCGACCCACCCGGGGGACCTACCGCTTCGAAGGCGAGGATGTCGGTCAGATGGACGACGACTCGCTGGCCGACTTCCGCAGTCGACGGATCGGCTTCGTCTTCCAGTCCTTCCAGCTGCTGCCGCGGCTGTCGGCGTTGCAGAATGTCGAATTGCCGATGGTCTACGCTGGCCTGCTTCCCGCGGAGCGTCGCGAGCGGGCGGCCGCGATGCTGGAGCGGGTCGGCCTCGGCTCCCGCATGGGACACCGCCCTACGCAGCTCAGCGGTGGACAGCAGCAGCGGGTGGCCATCGCCCGCGCGCTCGCCAACGCGCCCGATCTGCTCCTGGCCGACGAGCCGACCGGCGCCCTGGACAGCCAGACCGGCAAGGACGTGCTGGCCCTGTTCCACCAGCTCAACGCCGAGGGCCTGACCATCCTGATCGTGACCCACGACCATGACGTCGCCGCCCAGGCCGGCCGGCGGGTGACCTTCCGCGACGGCCTCATCGTCTCCGACGACAAGGGAGGTCCGGCATGATGCGGCGCATCGACCTCGTCGGCTTCGCGGCCGGCGCCATCGCGGCGCACCCGATGCGCAGCGCCCTGACCTCGCTAGGCGTGGTCATCGGCGTCGCCGCCGTGGTGATGATGACCTCCATCGGCCTCGGGGCGCAGCAGCGGGTGACCAGCGCCATCGGCGGGCTGGGATCCAACCTGCTGATCGTCTCGCCGGGCGCCTCGCGCGGCCCAGGCGGCGGCTTCGTCAGCCAGGGCGCCGGCAGCGGCATGTCCCTGAACGACGACGACGCCGAGGCCATCGGCAAGCTCGATGGCGTGGCCGCGTCCGCCCCGTCCGTGCGCGGCGGGGCCCAGCTGGCCTCTGAGGGCGCCAACTGGAGCACCCGGGTCGAGGGGGTCACCCCGGACTACCTGGTGGCCCGCGACCTGACGATCGCCAGCGGCCGGATGTTCGACGAGAACGAGGCCCGGCAGGGCCGCAAGGTCATCGTCATCGGCCAGACCATCGTCACCGAACTGTTCGGCGAAGGCGCCGACCCGATCGGCAAGCGCATCCGCGTCGGCGCCGTGCCCTTCGAGGTGATCGGCGTCCTGGAGTCCAAGGGACAGAGCGGCTTTGGCCAGGACCAGGACGACATCGTGCTGGGCCCGCTGCCGGCGGTGCGCTCGCGCATCGTCGGCCGCCGGGTGCGGGGCGACAACGTCCAGACCATCTATGTGAAAGCCGGGACGGCGGACGACCTCGACCGCGTCCAGGAGGACCTGTCCAACCTGCTGCGCGAGCGCCACCGCATCCGGCCCGGCCAGGAGGACGACTTCAGCGTCCAGAACATGGCCGCGATCATGGAGGCCATGCAGGCCTCGGTGAAGACCTTCACCGGCCTGCTCGCCGCTGTCGCCGCCGTCTCACTGGTCGTCGGCGGGGTGGGCATCATGAACATCATGCTGGTGGCTGTAACCGAGCGAACCCGCGAAATCGGACTCCGCATGGCCCTGGGCGCACGCCGTATCGACGTGCTGCTGCAGTTCGCGCTGGAGGCCATGACCCTGTCGGTGATCGGCGGCGCGATCGGCCTGGTCATCGGCGTCGGCGGCGGGGCCCTGATGGCGAAACTCGGCGACTGGCCCGTGGCCATCGCCGCCTGGTCGATCCCGGTGTCGCTGGGCTTCTCGCTGCTGGTCGGACTGGTGTTCGGCGCCTACCCCAGCTGGCGCGCCGCACGGCTGGACCCGATCGAGGCGCTAAGAAGGGAGTAGTCCTCCCTCCCCTTTATGGGGAGGGACAGGTCCGCGCAGCGGACCAGGGTGGGGCACGTAATGGGCACCTTCTGAGTCGGCTAGGGATCACTACTTGCCCCACCCGTCTCGTCTCGGCTTCGCCTCGCCGATCCACCCTCCCCACAAGGGGGAGGGAGATGGCAAGATCAGTACGGCCGGTCCCCCACCACCGTCACCCGCTCCATCCGCCGCACCGCCGGGAAGTAGTCGCTGGCGGCGTAGTGCTGGCTGGCGCGGTTGTCCCAGAAGGCGATCGCGTTCGGCGTCCAGCGGAACCGGCACTGGTATTCCGGGATCGCCGCCTGGGCGTAGAGGTGGGCGAGCAGCGCATCGCTCTCGGCCTTCTCCATCCCGACGATATGCTGGGTGAAGCCGGCGTTGACGTAGATCGCCTTGCGGCCGGTCTCGGGATGGGTGCGGATGACCGGGTGCTCGACCTTGGGATATTGCCGGTCGAAGGCGGCGATCTCCTCCTCGGACACGCCGCGCTTGCGCATGCCCTTCCGGAAGTTGACGAAGTCATGGACGGCGACCTTGCCCTCCAACTTCGCCTTCACCTCGTCCTTGAGCCCGTCGTAGGCGGCGTACATGTCGGCGAACAGGGTGTCGCCGCCGACCGGCGGGATCTCCAGCGCGCGCAGGATCGAGCCGAGCGACGGCTCCAGCCGCCAGGTGACGTCGCTGTGCCAGGTGTTCTCCTTGCCCCGGCTGTTGGCGTCGTGAGTGATGGCCAGCACCTCGGGATAGCCCGGCTTCTGCGGCGCGAAGGGGTGCACCTCCAGATCGCCGAAGTTGCGGGCGAAGGCCAGGTGCTGCTCTGTGGTGATGTCCTGGTCGCGGAAGAACAGCACCTTCCAGTCCAGCAGCGCCCGGCGCAGGGCCGACACTGTACGCGCATCGAGGGGACGGCTGAGGTCAATGCCCTCGACCTCGGCCCCGATGGTCGGGGTCATCGGAAGGATGGTGAGATCCTCGATCTCGAGACTGCGGACCAGCTGGTTCATGGCGTCCTCCGGTGCGGCTATGGCCGTCTGCGGACCAGTATGTTACCTTCCGGTCTCATTCGGCAAGCCCGGTTCGATGGGCTACAGGACCCCCATGGACGACGCCGCGCCGCTCCCCTCGCCTGTTCGCCGCAAGCCGCGCGTCGACCATGACGCGCGCCGCGCCGAGTATGTGTCCGTCGCCGCCCGCGTGCTGCTGGACAAGGGCCTGCACGCCGCCACCATGCGCGACATCGCCGAGGCGGCCGGGGCGGCCAAGGTGCTGTTCTACCGCCTGTTCCCGTCGCGGGAGGCGCTGGTCGAGGCTGTGTTCCAGCGGGTCGAGGCCGCCATCGATGACGCCTTCGTCCAGCCCTGGGAGGGTTACGGTTCGATGGTCCGCCATGTGCTGGCCACCGCGCGCCGGGAGCCGGCGCCCTTCCTGCTGGTGCTGAAGAACTGCCGGTCGGGCCAGCTCGACTGGGAGCCCAGGCTGCGAGTGGCGCTGGCGAAGACCTCGATGCCGCTGTTTCGGCCCGGACCGGACGCCGCCCCCGGCGCCGAGGAGCGGGCGCTGCGGGCGTCCGGCGCCATGTTCGGCCTGTTCGTGGACAGCATGATCACCTGGCTGGAAGACCTGGACGGCCTGACCGACGAGGAACGCATCCGCTGGTGGGGCAGGATCGTGAAGGCCTGGCGCGAGGCCGCCCGCGAGGCCTTCCGGCTGGATTGACAGACACCGCCCGGCGCCGTTCCTGAGCGCCAATCACAAAAACCATGAGGAACACGCCGTGATCCCAGGCCTGATGCAGGACGTCCCGCTTCTGACGACCAACATCCTGACCCACGCCGAGGTCGCCCACGGCCGCGTGGAGATCGTCTCCCGCACCGTCGAGGGCCGCGTCCACCGCTATGACTACGCGGGCCTGGCGCGGCGCACCCGTCAGCTGGCCCGGGCGCTTCAGGGGCTGGGCGTTCAGAGCGGCGACAGAATCGCCAGCCTGGCCTGGAACACCCACCGGCACCTGGAGCTGTTCTACGGCGTTCCCGGCCTGGGCGCGGTGCTCAACACGGTCAATCCGCGCCTGTTCGACGACCAGATCGTCTATGTGCTGGAGCACGCCGAGAGCACGGTGCTCTTCTACGACCGCACCTTCGCCCCGCTGGTCGAGCGGCTGTCGGACCGGTTCACGACGGTGAAGACCTTCGTGCTGATGTCGGACGCCGAGCAGCATGAGCCCGGCGCGGTCGGGGCGCTGAACTACGAGACCCTGGTCGGCGCTGAAAGCGGCGAGGCCTTTGACTGGCCGAGCTTCGACGAAAACGCCGGCGCCTTCCTCTGCTACACCTCCGGCACCACGGGCGATCCCAAGGGCGTGCTCTACAGCCACCGGGCGGTGGTTCTGCACGGCATGGCGGCGGGGCTGGCCAGCGCCTTCGGCCTGACCGCCTTCGACGTGGTCATGCCCTGCTCGTCGCTCTACCACGCCACGGCCTGGGGCCTGCCGTTCATCGCCCCGATCAACGGCTGCAAGATCGTGCTGCCGGCCGAGAAGATGGACGGCGCTTCGCTGCAGGAGCTGATCGTCGGCGAGGGCGTCACTTTCACCGGCGGGGTGCCGACCATCTGGACCATGTACCTCGACTGGCTGGACCAGAACGGCCAGGGCGTCGGCGATCTCAAACGCGTCATCATCGGCGGTTCGGCCGTGCCCCGGGCCATGGCCGAGAGCTTCAAGCGCAAGTACGGCGTCCAGGTGCTGCAGATCTGGGGCATGACCGAGACCTGCCCGCTGGGCGTGGTCGCCACCCCGACGCCGTCCGTCACCGCCCTGGGCGAGGACCAGGTCGACGAGATCATCTGGACCCGTCAGGGCCGGCTTCAGTTCGGCATCGAGCTGAAGGTGGTCGACGACGACGGCGCCGAATGCCCGCGCGACGGCGAGACCAGCGGCGCCCTGATGGTGCGCGGGCCCTGGACGGTGAAGCGCTACTTCCGCAAGGACGAGGACGCCATCGACGACGGCGGCTGGTTCGACACCGGCGACATCGCCACGCTGGACGAACACGGCTTCATGCGCATCACCGACCGCGCCAAGGACGTCATCAAGACCGGCGGCGAATGGATCAGCTCCATCGACCTGGAGAACATCGCCGTCGCCTGCCCGGGCGTGAAGATCGCCGCCGTCGTCGGCATCCCGCACCCCAAGTGGGAGGAACGCCCGCTGCTGGTCATCGAGACCCACGAGGGCCGCACGGTCACCAAGGAGGACGTGCTCGGCTTCCTGCAGGGCAAGATCGTCAAATGGTGGACGCCCGACGACGTGGTCTTCGCGCCCGTGCCCCTGACCGCGACGGGCAAGATCGACAAGAAGACGCTGAGGAAGGCGTGGAACGAGCATCTGATGGGGTGAGGCCTTGCGTCCTTCCCCCGGATCAAGTCCGGGGTCGCCCAAGAGCTCGCTCCTCAGGATGACGAAGTCTTTGGAACGCAAACCACATTCGTCATGGTGAGGAGCCGGCCCTTGGGCAGGCGTCGCGAACCACGCAGGGCGCCCAAGCCCCCGGGCTACTGCACCTGCGTCGCCGTGCCGGCCACCACGTACCAGGTCACGAGCATGCCGCAGATCAGCGCCCCGGGCACGGCGCTGCCGGTCCGCCGCCAGGTGAAGGTCGCGATGATCGCCACGATGGCCAGCAGCGGCACGAACTGGATGGCGACCACGGTGCTCAGCGGATCGAACCCGGTGACCAGCCGCCCGGTGGCGAACAGCAGGCCGTAGATCACCGCCAGCATCGCCGTGAACCCGCCGGCCATGGCCGCGACCGCCCAGCCGTACTGGGCCCCTGCCCCGTCGCCCTGAACGGTCAGCCGCGACAGGCCTCGCAGCGCGACCATGAAGAACAGCGTGAGCGGCAGCACATAGACCAGCGCCGTCATCGCCTGATGCGGGCTGAACAGCTTCAGCGCCACGACCCAGAACCGGAAGTCGACGGTGTACAGCCGGTCCACGACAAGCAGCGACAGGTAGCCAACCCCGACCGTGGCGACCGCCGCCAGCGCCGCCGGCAGCCAGCGCGGCCGGGCCGCCTCGCCCTTGTGGCGGCTGAAGAGGCCGATCAGCAGGGCCAGCACCAGATTGATCAGAGCCCAGACCATGACCTGATTGCTGATCGTCTGTTTGAACAGGCCCGAGGGCGGCATCAGCAGGGTCACGGCGATGAAGGCCGGGAAGAAGGTGATCACCGGAACCAGCGCCGTGGCCGCCAGCATGCCCCACCAGCCGGCGGTGCGCCGCTCGCGCGCCGGATGGGCTGGCTGACGCAACGCCACGATCACCGGCAGCCGCAGCAGCAGGTCGAACGTGCCCAGCAGCAGGATAACGAAACCGATCAGCGCCGCGCCCGTCCCGACCTCCTTCCAGATCCAGATCTGGTCCCCCGCCGGTCGCGGCGTGCCGCCCTTCAGGGTGCGCGAGAACCAGTCGAGGCTGTGGCCGATGGCCCGGTGGGAGATGTGGTCGCCGGGATGGGTCACCGGCGGATCGTAGAGCACCCTGGTCGTGCCGGCGCTCATGTCGCCGTAGAGACGGCCCGGCTCGATGGTCTCCTTCGTCCCGAACAGCGCCTTCGCCTTGGGACTGGTTCCGACATCGGCGGCGTCATCGACGCCCCACATGAACTTGCCGAACTCGTCATAGCGGCTGAACACCAGCGCCAGGTTGCGCGGCCAGGCCGGCGTGCCCTCGGCCGCGAACGGCGCGCCGGTCGAAGAGCCTTGCAACACCACCGAACGATAGGCGTCGGGCATGGCGGCGGCGGCGGCCAGCACCGTCCAGCCGCCCATGCTGTGACCTTCCAGCCCTATGTTGTCCGGGTCGACCATCGGCTGGCGGCGCAGAAAGGTCAGGCCGTCCGGACCGCCAAAGCCGTTGGAAAAGGCCGCGCCGCCGCTGTAGCCGTGGCCGGTCTGGTCCAGCGCCAGCACGACATAGCCGCGCCGGGCGAACTCGATGGCGAAGCCGCTCTGGGTCTCGCGGCTGTTGATGTAGCCGTGGACGGCCAGCACGCCCGGCGCAGGGGTCCCGGCCGTGGCGTTGGGCGGCACATAGAGCAGGCCGCTCATCATCACCCCGCCCGTTCCCGGGAAGCGGATGTCGTGAACCCTGATCCCGCCGGTCGTCTGGATCGCGCTCGCCAGCGCCGCCCCGCCCAGGATCAGCGCCCAGCCGGCCAGAAACAGCAGCCATCCTCTACGCATCCTCGTTCCCCGCCCCCGCCGCGCGGCGCATCGCCGTCACGGTCCTTGTGGCGGGAGCATCGGCCACGGCGCGCGGTTCGACAACCTCCGCCCGCGGTCGCGGACGCCGCCCGTTGGACCCGGTTCCGCGATCCGTGCCCCGCGCGGCGAAATCAGCGTGCGCGGCACATTGCGAAGCGCCCGCCACTTGGATATGAGAAGCGTCCCGCGACGTGGGGGTCCAGGAGACGTGCCCGAGAGGCCGAAGGGACTCGTTTGCTAAATGAGCGTACCCCAAAAGGGTACCGTGGGTTCGAATCCCACCGTCTCCGCCACCCCGCCCGCTAGATGGTCCTGAGAACTGGACGGCCCCCGCGCCGGGTATGGACCGCGCCGGGCGCGCCGCGACCGGCCGGGCCGGACGGGTGGCGGACGGAGTCACATCAGACCTTTTCCGTCTCCTTCGGCGCCGAAACGCGCCGCGGTCTGGACTGGGCCTTGGGCTTGGGCAGGAGCCGGAAGCGGGATTGGCACCAGGCGAAGTCGACACCGACGTCCAGCAGGGCGTCTGATCGTCCGCAGGGGCAGGCAAAGTCCATCACCATGTAGACACGGTAGGTCTCGCCGGCCACGAGCGGCACCGCCTGGCCGGTGACGTGGTTTGGCGCGGCGTTCACGCAAAGAACCAGATCGCCAGGGCCGACTGCGTCACTCATGGGTTCCATCCACTCCGGTCGGCGGCAGATTAACCCCTCGCCCCTGCAGAGCAAGGACCGCCCTTCAGCGCCCCGCTAGCGCCCCCCCCCGGTCGAGGGCCGACATTTCAGTTCGCCGCGGCTCGTGCGACGCCCCGCGATCAGCGCGGCGACACTGTCACAAACTTGCGATAACTCCACGACCATCTGCTGGAGTCGCTCGCCATGTCCCTGTCCCGCCGCGGATTCATCGCCACGTCCGCCGCCTCGCTGGCCTTCGCCGGCCTGGCGCGCGCCCAGGCCGGGCCGGAAGAGACCTACCGGAACGAGATCGAGGGCTACGGACCGCTCAAGACCGATCCTTTCGGTGTGTTCGATCTGCCGGAGGGCTTCTCCTACCGCATCGTGTCCCAGGCCGGCGACCTGATGAGCGACGGCTTGGTGGTCCCCTACAAGTTCGACGGGATGGGCTGTTTCGCGACGGGCAAGGACAGGGTCACCCTGGTTCGCAACCACGAGCTCAAGGTCGGCGACGTCAACCACGGCGCCACCGGCGTCCGCGGGCGCTACGCCGACAAACTCGACACCGCGAAGGCCTTCGATCTCGATGCGGCCGGACGCCCTCTCCCCGGCGGCACGACCACGCTGGTCTACAACCTGCGCACCGGCCGGGTGGAGCGGGAGCACCTGAGCCTGGCTGGAACAGCGGTGAACTGCGCCGGCGGCGTCACGCCCTGGGGATCCTGGCTGACCTGCGAGGAAAACACCGCCCGCGCCGGCAAGGGCGGGAACAAGGACCACGGCTGGGCCTTCGAGGTGCCGGCCGGCGCGAAGGGGCTGGTCGATCCCGTTCCGCTCAAGGCCATGGGCCGGTTCAAGCGGGAGGCGGCCTGCGTCGATCCGCGCAGCGGCATTGTCTACATGACCGAGGATACCGCCGACAGCCTGCTGTACCGCTTCATTCCCGAGGTTCCCGGCGAACTGGCCCGGGGCGGACGGCTTCAGGCGCTGGGCTTCGCCGATGCGCCGGAAGGCTGCGACACCCGCAACTGGAAGGGCGCGGTCGGCATGGTGAAGGGAGCCTGGCGCAACGCCCGCTGGATCGACCTGGACAATCCCGAGAGCCCGGAAGACGACCTGCGGCTTCGCGGCGCCAAGGCCGGCGCGGCCGTCTTCGCCCGCGGCGAGGGCATCTACTGGGGCCGTGACGAATTCTACTTCACCTGCACATCAGGCGGCGCAAAGGGCCTCGGGCAAATCATGCGCTACGTCCCCGGCCCTCGCGAAGGCCAGGCGGACGAGGGCGAAGCGCCCGGAAAGGCGCAGCTGTTCCTGGAGTCCGTCGACGACGCCGTGCTCGACTATGCCGACAACATCGCGGTCGCGCCCTGGGGCCACATCATCGTCTGCGAGGATCGCTACTCGGACACCAAGCGCAATCACCTCAAGGGGATTTCGCCGGACGGCAAGGTCTACACGATCGCCCGCAACATGTTCCGCGAGAACGCCGAACTGGCCGGGGTCTGCTTCTCGCCCGACGGCTCGACCCTGTTCGTCAACATCTACTGGCCGGGCATCACCCTGGCCGTGACCGGCCCCTGGGCGTCGCTGAAGGGCTGATTGAACCACGCCATCGCCACGATCGGGCGACCGCCCAGGCTAACCGGCGGACCGGCCATCGCCCTGCGAGGACCCGGCCAGGGTGGCGAGAAAATCGGTCAGCGGCGCGAGGGTGGCGGGGTTCAGGGAATAGGCCGTTCGCGGACCGTCCACCTCGCCCAGGACGATCCCGGCGGCGCGCAGGATCCTCAGGTGTTCGGCGGTGGTGGACTGGGCCAATCCGATCCGGCCGACGATGTCGCTGCCGGCGCAGCTGGTGTTGGCTTGCAGCAGGTTGACGATGCCAATCCGCGCTGGATGCCCGAGCGCCTTGGCCAGGACAGCCAGGCGCTGAAGGTCTTCTCCGGCCCGGGGCGCGCCGGCTGATCGCTTCTGGACGCCCCGCTTCATCACCCGAGCCAACGGAACCACCGTCCCTAGCCGAACCGGCCCGTCACGTAGTCCTGGGTCTGCGTGACGGTCGGATTGGTGAACATCTGCTCGGTTTCCCCGAACTCGATGAGATTGCCCATGTGCATGAAGGCCGTGTGCTTCGAAATCCGCGCCGCCTGGGCCAGATTGTGGGTGACGATCAGGATGGTGACGTCCTTCACCAGGCTGTCCATCAGCTCCTCGATCTTGGCGGTGGCGATCGGGTCCAACGCCGACGTCGGCTCGTCCAGCAACAGCAGCTTGGGCTTGGGCGCCAGCGCCCGGGCGATGCAGAGCCTCTGCTGCTGGCCGCCGGACAACTCGTAGGCCGGCTTGCTGAGGCGGTCCTTGACCTCGTTCCAGATAGCGGCCTGGCGCAGCGCCTCCTCGACCCGGCCCTCGACCTCGGACTTGTTGCGGATCCCGCGGACATAAAGCCCGGCCGCCACATTCTCGAAGATCGACTTCGGGAAGGGGTTGGGCTTCTGGAAGACCATGCCGACGAGCAGCCTGACCAGGATCGGGTCGATGCCGCGCTCGACGAGATTGACGTTCTCCGGCGCCAGGTTGATCTCACCCTCGTAGCGGATGCCCGGATAGAGGTCATGGATCCGATTGAAGCAGCGCAGCAGCGTGCTCTTGCCGCAGCCGGACGGACCGATGATCGCCGTCACCTTGCGGTCGTAGATCGGCATGGTGACGCCGTTCAGAGCCTGGAACTTGCCGTACCAGAACTTGAGGTCGCGGACTTCGGCGCGGATCGCGGCCGCGGTCTCGGAATTGGAGGCCTGGGTCATGGTCGGGTCGCCGATGTTGTCGCGAAGGAGGGTGGAGGCGCGCGTCGGGTCGCTCATGTCTTGAGCCCCTTGCGCAGACGATAGCGGAGGTAGATCGCAAAGCCGTTCATGATCAGCGTCATGCCCAGCAGCAGTACGCCGGTCGCCGCGGCGTTCTCGTGGAAGCCGGCCTGGGGGCGCGAGGTCCAGTTGAACATCTGGATCGGCATGACCGTGAACGGCGAGCTGAGCCAGTCGGCGTTGAGGAAGGGCGGAGCGGCCTGAAGCGGGCTGGGCGGCAGGAAGGCGATAAAGGTCAGCGCGCCGATGGTGATGATCGGCGCCGTCTCGCCGATCGCGCGCGAAAGGCCGACGATGGCGCCGGTCAGGATGCCCGGCCGCGCCGAGGGCAGCACATAGCTCCAGACGACCTGCCAACGGTTGCAGCCCAGGCCGTAGGCGCTTTCGCGAAGGCCCGAGGGCACCGCCCGTACGGCTTCGCGCGTCGCGACCACGACAATGGGCAGGATCAGCAGGGCCAGCACCATGCCGCCGACGAGGATCGTCTGGCCCATGCCGAGCGCGTAGACGAAGAAGCCGAGCGCGAGGAGGCCGTAGATGATCGAAGGCACCCCCGCCAGATTGCTGACGTTGATCTCGATCAGGTCGCTGAGCCAGTTCTTCGGCGCATACTCTTCCAGGTACAGACCGGCGCCGACGCCCAGCGGGATCGCCAGCAGGGCGGTGACGAACATCACCAGCGTCGTGCCAACCCAGGCCGACAGGATGCCCGCCTCGGCGGGTCGGCGAGAGGGGAAGTCGCTCAGGAACTGCATGTTGATCCTGGCCAGCCCGTCAGTGAGCAGGTCGATCACCAGCGTCGCCAGCATCGCCATGGCGAAGAACAGGACGACAATGCCCAGCAGCGCGAAGACCAGGTCCTGGACCTTGGCCGCGGCGACGATGCGCCGTTCACTAATGCCGCCCGCCATCAGTAGGCCTCCCGGAATTTGCGGCGCAGGAAGAAGCCGAGGACATTGAAGCCCAGCGTGATGATGAAGAGCACCAGGCCGGTGGCGAAAATGGTCGAGTATGCCAGGGAGCCGTGCGGCAGGTCGCCGAGGCTCATCTGGACGATATAGGCGGTGATCGTCGCCGCGCCTTCGCGCGGATCACCGGTCAGATTCGGGTTTTGCCCGGCGGCGATGGCCACAACCATTGTCTCGCCGACAGCGCGGGCGAACGCGAGCAGATAGGCCGCGGTGACGCCCGAGAAGGCGCCGGGAATGATGACCGTGAAGGCGGTTCGCCAGCGGCTCATGCCGAGCGCGTAGGCGCCTTCGCGCAGCGTCATGGGTACGGCCCGCATGGCGTCCTCGCTGATCGAGACGACATAGGGCAGGATCATGATGCCCATGACAAAGCCGGGAACCAGCAGGTTGAAGCCGGACAAACCCGGAATGAACTGCTTGGCCAGCGGCGTCAGGAACAGCAGGGCGAAGTAGCCGAAGACCACGGTCGGCACGGCCGCCAGCATCTCGAGAATCGGCTTGAGCACCTCCCGGACGCGCGGCTGGGCGAACTCGCTGAGATAGACCGATAGGATCAGACCCAGCGGCGTCGCCACGGCCATGGCGATGCCGGCCGCCCACAGGGTGGCCGTCAAAAGCGGAAGGATGCCGTACCGGGCGTTGGTGAAGGCGGGCGTCCATTGGGTGTCGGTCAGGAAGGCGACCAGCGGGATCTGCTGGAAGAACATCCAGGACTCGGACACCAGAACCCAGAGGATCGACGCGGTGATCACCACCGAAAGCGCGGCGCAGGCGAAGAGGATCACCTGCATCGCGCTGGCGACCATCCGCCCGCGCCGCAGATATCCGCTGGCCTTCAGCGCGGCGAATGTCTGACCTTCATCAACGGTTTGCGACACTGTGTCCCTCGCAACGGCGGGCCGTGGGTTCATTGTCCCAGGGCCGACTTTGACGGCCGAAGCCCTATTTGCTGGCGTCGGCGAGCAGTTCCTCGACGGTCACGCCCACCTTCGAGCCCCCGCCGAAGTAGCTGCCGGTCTTACGGGCGTCGAACTTGGCGAGCGCCAGGCTATAGGCCACCGCGGGAAGCGGGACGTACCCGACCTCTGCAACGAGCTTTTCGCTCTCCGCCGGGCTGAAGGCGAACTTGACGAAGTCACTCACGTGCGGGCGCTCATCAGCATGCTTCTTGTTGATGTAGATGAAGAGCGGACGCGACAGCGGCTGGTAGGAAGCGTCGCGGGCGGCCTGGACGGAGGGCGCGATGCAGGCGCCGTTGGCCTGGCGGATCGGCACCGCGCGAACCTTGCCGAGGTTTTCGGTGAGATAGGCCAGACCAAGGAAGCCCAGCGAGCCGTTGTCGCCGCCCACCCCGGTGATCGTGACGTTGTCGTCCTCCGTCGCGGTGTAGTCGCCGCGCGAGGCGCCCTCCTCGCCGTTGATGGCCGCGGTGAAGTAGTCGAAGGTTCCGGAGTCGGTGCCGGCACCGAACAGCTTCATCTGCTCGGCCGGGAAGCCGGGACGAACCTGGTTCCAGGTGGTGATCTTGCCCTGGGCTTCCGGGGCCCAGATGGTCTTCAGTTCCGCCACCGTCAGACAGTCGACGAAGGTGTTGGCGGGATTGACGATGACCGCCAGGGCGTCGAGGGCCACCGGCAGTTCAATGAACTCGACGCCGTTCTGCTTGCAGAGCTCGACCTCCTCGCCCTTGATCGGGCGCGAGGCGCTGGCGATGTCGATTTCGCCGCGGCAAAGCTTCTTGAAGCCGCCGCCCGTTCCGGAGAGTCCGACGGTGACGCGCGTGCCATTGGCCTTCTGGAACTCCTCGCCCAGCGCCTCGGTGATCGGATAGACGGTGCTCGATCCGTCAATGAGCACGATCGCGTTGCTGTCAGCGCCGGCCTTCGCGGCGGGGGCGTTCTGATTGCAGGCGGTCAGGGCGAGCGCCGCGACTCCGCAGAGCACCAGCTTTTTCATAGTCATCCTCATCACGCGTTTGAATGGGGATGTCCCAGCAAGACGGCCTCCCCATGACCAGCCGTCTAAGCTGTCGCGACAACAGTTTTGTGACATCAAGCGGCAATCGTCGATAAACGATTATTCCGGACTCGCGCGGGTTTGCCGCGGTTGCGGCTTCGCGGCCGGCCCCTGATGCTCGACTGACGGTCGCTGCCCCGTGAGCAAGCCTGAAAAGGCCATCGGCCTGCGCGTTTGCCACGCCGACGTTCCCGAAGCATGATGGGCGCAACCTTCGCCGCCGTCGGGCGCTTGGAGGGGCGGTCGCCCCACCTGCATGGGCCGGGGCGGCAGGGGATCCTGACATGACCTTCCAGATCGACGCGCGGCTGGTCTACCGCTTCGACCAGGCCTGCGAAGTCCTCCTGCTGCTCGAGGCGGCGCGAAGCGCCGACCAGGTCGTCCTGTCCGAATCGCTTCACCTGACGCCAGCCGTGGACGTCGCCCGGCTGGACGACGCCGTGGATGGCGAACGCCGCGCGGTCTTCCTCGCTCAGGGCAGCATGGAAATCACCTATTCAGCACGGGTCGAGGTTCTTCCCCGGCGCTCCGGGCTGGGCGAAGGAAGGGTCTCGCCGGTGCGGGAACTGCCCGGCGAAGCGCTGCGCTACCTGCGCCCCAGCCGCTACTGCCCGTCCGACCGGTTCGAATCCTTCGTGGCCCGTGAGTTCGGCGCCCTGCCCAGCGGCCGGCAGGTCACCGCTCTTCTCGCCTGGATCAACGCGCACATCGACTATCGCGCCGGTGTCAGCGACGTGGAGACAACCGCGCTGGACACCTTCGTTGATCGGGCCGGGGTCTGCCGCGACTTTACCCACCTGGCCATTTCCCTTTGCCGCGCGGCCGGCGTGCCGGCGCGGGCGGTGAGCGCCTACGCCTGGAACCTCGAGCCGCCGGACATGCACGCGGTCCTCGAGGTCTATCTGGGAGACCGGTGGCACCTGATCGATCCGACCGGCAGGGCGCCGGTGGACGGCCTGGTCCGCGTGGCGACCGGCCTGGACGCCGCCGACATCGCCTTCATGACCATCTTTGGCCGTGGCGAGCATGTGGAACAGAGCTTCACGATCACCCGCGCCCCCTGAACCGCCGGCCGCGACGGCTGGGCTACCCATTTCCGGTCGCGTCCGCGGGGAGGCCGTCCGGTTCGGAGACCGGTGTTAACCGCCGCTTGAGGCGATCGCGTCATTGTCGGGCCATGATGACCGCCCCGGCTCACCGCCCCGAAGAGCAAGGCCAGCCTGATGACGGCTGGGTCGCGGCTGTTCGCGCCTTGCGCAACGGCCTGGTCGAGGGGCTTGGTCCAAGCGCGGCGACGCCCGGGGATGACCCCCGCGACCGGCGCGGCCCGTTCCGCCCCACGAGGCTCACGCCTGTCCGGTCACGGCTGGAGATGCAGCAGGTCACCCGGCTGTACGGCTGGGTCGACGGGGCGGCGGCGGCCGTCTTCGCCGGTCTGGTCACCCATGTCGTGACGCAGGGAGGCCTGCTGGCCGCGACCGTGGGCGAGATCCTGCCGCTGGCCGTGGGTTTCGCCATCCTCGTCTGGGCGCTGGGGGCGCTCGGCTGCTACGGCTTCGCGCAGCGCGAGACGCTCCCCCGCCATCTGCTGCGCGTCCTGGCCGCGTTCGGCCTGACCGGCGCGCCGCTGCTGCTGGGCGAGTTCCTGCTGCCTGGCGGGCGCAATTCACTGCCGCTGCTGGCGCAGTGGTTCGGCCCGGTGCTGGCCGGGCTTTGCCTGCTCCATGTCGTGTGGTGGAACACGGTCCGCCGCTGGCGCCGGGACGGCAAGCTGACACCCAACATCGTCATCGTCGGGGCCACCGATTCCGCCCGCAAGCTGATCGAGACAGCCCTGAAGACGCGGGAAGTGGCCGTGCTGGGCGTCTTCGACGATCGCCTCGGCCGCGCGCCGAAGGAGATCGCCGGCGTTCCCGTGCTCGGCGACACCGGCGACCTGCTCGGCCACAAGGTGCTGCCCTACGTCGACCGCATCGTCATCGCTGTGGATCCGAACGCCCAGACCCGGGTGCGGGAAATCATCGCCCGCCTGCGCGTGCTGCCCAACGACGTCAGCCTGGTGCTCGACTCCGGCGGCGAGGACGGTCGCGTCCGCGCCCTGTCGCGCATCGCCGACGCCCAGCTGGCCCAGGTCTCCGGCGAGCCGGCCGACGTCCGTCGCGCCGTGGTGAAGCGTTTGCAGGACATCGCCGTCGGCTGGACCGCCCTGATCCTTGGCCTGCCCGTGATGGCGCTGGTCGCCGTCGCCATCAAGCTGGACAGTCCGGGCCCGATCTTCTTCCGCCAGCGTCGTCACGGCTTCAACAACGAGGAAATCCTCGTCTGGAAGTTCCGCTCCATGCGCCAGGAAGCCGCCGACTTCGCGGCCGTACAGCAGGTGCAGGCCGGGGACGATCGGGTGACCCGCGTCGGTCGCTTCATCCGCAAGACCAGCCTCGACGAGCTGCCGCAGCTGCTCAACGTCATCGGCGGCGAGATGTCCCTTGTCGGCCCCCGCCCGCACGCCGTGGGCATGAAGACCGGCCAGACCGAGTCCGCCCGCCTGGTGGCCGAGTATGCCCACCGCCATCGCATGAAACCCGGCATGACCGGCTGGGCCGCCATCAACGGCTCGCGCGGTCCCGTCGACAGCCCCGAGCTGGTCCGCCGCCGCGTGGCGCTGGACATCGAGTACATCGAACGCCAGTCGTTCTGGTTCGACGTCTACATCATGGCCATGACCATCCCCTGCCTGCTGGGCGACAGCGAGACGGTCCGGTAGCGCCCGATGTATCGCCGCGGCCTCCTCGGCTATCTGCCCGCCAACATCACCTCCGGGATCGTTGGGCTGCTCACCATCGTGGTGTTCACGCGCCTGATGACGCCCCAGCAGTACGGGGCCTATGCCCTGGCCATGACGGCGATGATCCTGGCCCATACCCTGCTGTTCACTTGGGCAGAGGCGGCGATGGCGCGCTTCCAGGCCCGGGCGCGGACCCAGGGTGAAGTCGCCGGCCACATGACGACCATCTACCGGTCCTGGCTGCTGCTGGCGCTGGCCTTCCCGCTGGCGTCCGGGCTGGCGATCTGGATCGCGCCGATCAGCGACAGCCTGAAGGCCGCCGTGGCCGCGGGCCTGCTGGCGGTGGTTTTCCGCAGCCTGATCAAGCTGGTGCAGGAGCGTCGCCGGGCCGACGGCGAGGTCGGCGCCGCCTCGCTGCTCGACATGGCCCAGTCGGCCGGCGGGTTCGCCGCGGGCGTGGTCTATGTCGCCATCGGCTTCGGGGGCGGTGGTCCGCTGATGGGCATGGCCGTGGTCGCCCTGCTTTGCCTGGTCTTCACCCTGCGCCGCGAGCTGACGATGATGCGGGGCGGCCAGACCGACCGCGCCCGGCTGCGCGAGTACGCCGGCTACGGCCTGCCGGTGGCGCTGTCGCTGATCCTGGCCCTGGTCATTTCCTCCACCGACCGCTTTCTGCTGGCCGCCTTTCTCCATGAGGAGGCGGTGGGCGTCTATCATGCCGGCTACAGCCTCGCGAACCGCACCCTGGACGTGATGTTCATCTGGCTGGGCATGGCCGGCGGCCCGGCCATGGTCCAGGCGCTGGAGCGTGGCGGCCGGACCGCCCTGGCCGAGACCGCCCGCGAGCAGTCGTCCTTCATGGTCCTGCTGACCCTGCCCGCCGCCGTCGGCGTGGCCCTGGTGGCCGGCCCGCTGGCCCAGGTGATGGTCGGCGCGGCGCTGGTCGAGGGCGCGGCCCAGGTCACGCCGTGGATCGCCATCGGGGCCTTCTTCTCCGGCGTCACCACCTACTACCTCCACCAGGCCTTCACGCTCGGCCAGCGCACGAAGCTTCTGTCGGTGGCCATGACCATCCCGGCGGGCCTGAACCTGGCGCTGAACCTTGTCCTGATCCCCCGTTTCGGCATCGACGGGGCCATGTGGTCGACCGCCATCAGCTATGCGGTCGGGGCGGTGGCGTCCTGGGCGCTGGGCCGGCGCGCCATGCCCCTGCCGCTGCCGTTTGAGGCCCTGTGGAAGGCCGGCGCGGGCTGCGCGGCCATGGCGGTCGTCGTGCTGGCCCTTCCCGAGCTGGGCGGCATCCTCGAGCTGGCGCTGAAGGCCGGAGCCGGCGCGGTCGTCTACGGCCTGGTCGTTTTCGCGCTGGACGCGGCGGGCGCCCGGACGCGAGGCCATGCCCTGCTCGCCGGCCTGCGACCCGGAGCGGCGACATGACCGTCCAGCCCATCGAATGGACCATCGAGAGCAAGGCCTGGCGCGGCGAGGCCTCGCCGGCGCTGTCGGTCCTCATCCCCTTCTTCCGCGACGACCCTGTGCGGCTGCTGGCGGCGCTCGACGGCGCCACCGCGGCCGGCGTCGAGGTCATCGTGCTGGATGACGGCTCGGGCGACGCCGATCTGGCCACGCGCGTGGCGCGGGCCGTCGGCGCCATGGCCCTGCCCGCCCGCTTCGTGCGGCTGTCGACCAATGAGGGGCGGTCGAAGGGCCGCAACCGGCTGGCCGGCCATGCGCGCGGCGGGCACATGCTGTTCCTCGACGCCGACATGCTGCCGGACCGGCCGAGTTTCCTCGCCGACTGGCTGGCGCTGGTCGCCGGGACAAGCCCGGCCGTCGCCTTCGGCGGCTTCTCGCTGGACCAGACGCCGCGCACCCGCGAGCACGCCCTGCACCGGGCCATGGCGCTGAAGAGCGACTGCCTGAGCGCCGCTGTCCGGGCCGAGGCGCCGGCGAAGTACGTCTTCACCTCCAACCTGCTGGTCCGCCGGGACGTGTTCGAGACCATCGGCTTCGACGAGGCCTTCACCGGCTGGGGCTGGGAGGACGTGGAGTGGGCCATGCGGGTCGCCCGCGACCATCCCATCGTCCATGTCGACATCGCGGCCAGCCACCTCGGCCTCGACACTGCCGCGACCATCGCCCGCAAGTACGAGCAGTCGGCGGCCAACTTCGCCCGCGTCGTCGCCGGCCACCGGTCGGTGGTCGAGACCTATCCCAGCTACAGGGTCGCCCGGCTGCTGAAGCGCGTCCCGCTCAAGGGCCTGTGGCGTCCGGCGCTGAAGGCGGTCGCGGTCGCCGATCTCGCTCCCCTGCCCGCCCGGGACCTCTTCATGCGGCTCTACCGCGCCGCCCTCTACGCCGAGGCCGTCTGATGGAAGCCTACAGCGCTGACCGCTCCCTGAAGGGCAAGCTGCGCCGCCGCATCGCGCGGCTGGCCCAGCGCCGCCCGGTGCGCATGGCGCTGGAGCGGCCGATGATCAGCTTCACCTTCGACGACATGCCGGTGACCGCCGCCCTGGCCGGGGCGCGGGAACTGGAGCAGCGCGGGGTGCGCGGCACCTACTACGTTTCCACGGGCCTGGCCGGACAGACCGGCCCGATGGGCGTCTATGCGGAGGCCGAGGACGCCCGGCGCCTCGCCGCCGCCGGCCACGAGATCGCCTGCCACACCTTCTCCCACCTCGACTGCGGCCAGGCGAACGCCGCCGCCATCGTCGGGGACGTCGACCGCAATTCCGAGGGGCTGAAGGCCTGGGGCGCGGCCTATACCGAAAGCTTCGCCTACCCCTACGGCGACGTCTCGATCCCGGCCAAGCGCGCTCTGGGCGGTCGCTTTCGCACCCTGCGCACCGTGCAGGCGGGCCTCGTAGAGGACGGCGCCGACGCCAACCAGCTGCCCGCCGTCGGCATCGAGGGCCCCGAGGGCGAAGCCGCCGCCATGCGCTGGCTGGACCGGGCCGCCGAGCGGCGGGCGTGGCTGATCCTCTACACCCACGACGTGGCCGAGACCCCGTCGGCCTGGGGCTGCACGCCCGAAGCGCTGGGTCATCTGGTCGATGCGGCGGTGGCGCGCGGGTTCGACGTGGTCACGGCCGCCGAGGGCGCGCGACGGCTGGGGCTTTAGGTCACCCGCTTTTCCGTCATGGCCCGACTTGTTCGGGCCACCCATGAACGCTGCTTACGCGGTGCGTCCTTCGACACGCCGCTGCGCGGCTGCTCAGGATGACGTGGTAAAATGCCTCCCTTCCCGAGTCATGCTGAGCAGCGCCGAAGGCGCGTGTCGAAGCACGCAAGACGCATGCTGGCTCACCAGGCATGGGTGGCCCGAACAAGTCGGGCCATGACGGGGTTTGGGAGCTACTCCCGATCTCCCCCGGCCAACTTCACCGCCAGGGCCACGAAGATCGCCCAGCGCAGGTCGTTGTAGCTGACGGCGATGCTCTCGGTCAGGCTGACCAGGGAGTAGATGACCAGGAACGGCAGGGCCAGGTAGGCCCCCTTCTCGCGGAACACCGCCACCAGGGCGGCGAGCACCGTCTGGCCGTAGAACAGGGCCCAGGCGATCAGGCCGCCAAGGCCCATGCCCAGCCACTGCTCCAGCCAGCTGTTGTGGGCGTGCTGGGCCTTGAAGCCGGCGTCCTTGGTGATCCAGGCCAGCGGGCCCCAGCCGCTCTTGTCGTCCCAGACGGCCGAGTAGCCGAAGCCGGTCCAGGGGCGTTCCTCGATCTGGCGCATGACGGCGGCCCAGATCTTGGTGCGGCCAGTCAGGGTGGCGTCCTTGCCGAGCAACTCGAGAAAGACGTCGGCGGCGAACAGCAGGAAGGCGGCCAGCAGCGCCGCGCCCGTCACCGCCGCCCAGGTGGCCGCCACGCCCGAGGCCGCGCCCCGGCGGCAGATCCAGACGAAGGCCAGCGCCGCGCCGCCCAGCCCGAGCGACACCAGCGAGGTCTTCGACGTCGACAGCAGCACCAGGCCGAGCGCCAGCCCGGCCAGCGACCACCAGAGCCAGGCCCTCTTCGGGACCAGCAGCGCGGTGGCGCCGAAGATCGAGAAGGCCATGGCCATGGTGCCGCCGAGCGCGTTCTTCTCCATCCACACGCCGCGCCAGGCGCCGGGGAACAGCTCGGTCATCCTGCCGAACGGCAGCACCAGGCCGGCCACGAACGATGCGACGGCGAGCAGACCCAGGGTCGTGGCCATGATCTCGGCCATGGTCGCCCAGCGGAAGCGCACGGCCAGCACCACCCCGGTCAGGGTGGTGGCGAACAGCGCCACCAGTCGGCGGACGGTGGCGTCCGGGGCGATCGACCAGACCATCGACAGGGCCGCCACCGCCAGCAGGGCGAGCAGGAACGGCTGGCGCAGCGTCGCCATCGCCGTGTCCCACGGCCGCATGGCCAGGACCGCCACCCCGGCGGCATAGGCCGGCAGATAGGCGTTGCGGATAGCGGCGGAGCTGGCCTCATCGAAGCTTTCGCCGAAGATCGGCAGGATCCAGCCCTGGCTGTAGAGCAGCAGGCTCATCACCAGCATGCCGAAGGCCAGCACGTCCCAGACGTCGATGCGGTGCGCGGCCGGCCGCCCGGCCTCCCAGGAGGCGGCGGCCCAGGTCACGGCAGGATCCGGCGCAGGAAGGCCGGCGCCTCGACCCGGGCGCGGTTGAAGAACACGCCCGAGGGCCGCCCGCCGGCGGCGGTGACGGCGTCGCGCAGCCGGGCCGGGGCGCTGACGTCCGGCTGGTCGGCGGAGACCACCAGCACCGTCTGGTCCATGAAGGGCGCCACGGTCAGGGCCGCCTGCGAGCGGTCGGCCGAGGGGCTGTCGACGATGACCAGGTCGGCGTGGCGACGGAGCGTGTTCCAGTAGTCGCTGCTGGACAGGATATGGACGGCCTGCTTGCCGCGCAGGGCGTCGGCCCGGAAGCGGGTGACCCAGAACCGGTCGCCGCCGACCTGGTGGGCCACCAGGAACTTCGAATCCGGCGCGACCGTTCCGTCCGGCATCGGCGTTGGCGGCTGCACGGTGAAGAACACCCCGCCGTCCGGGGTCGCCGACACGGCCTTGCCCAGGTCGCCGTACAGGTCCGGGCGGGCGGAGATGGCGCTGTGCTGCGGTGAACTGAACAGGTCCAGGTCGACGAGCCAGACCGTGCGGCCGGCGCGGCGAGCTGCGAAGGTCGCCAGCTCCCGCGCCACGGTCGAGGCCCCCTCGCCCCGCCGCGCCGCCACGAACTGGATGGCGCGGGCGCGACCGGGCGCCGGCGGCCCGAGGGACGCCCAAAGCTCTGCCGCTTCAGCGCTCAAATCCACCATGGCTCGAATCGTTACGCGCCCAAGTCCGACAAACTAACGCATGAAGGGATGGCGGGAACCTGTCGACATGCCGCACGGAACGGGGACATGCACTTGAGTGCGTGTCCCCGCCCTCACCGCCCCTTGTACGCCGCAACGCCGAGCACCGGCATGTCCAGCGTGCGCGAGGCGGAGGCCGGGGTCGGCAGGCCGGGGCGCAGGAAGACCCGGATCAGACCCGCGCACAGGGCCGAGAAGGCCCCGAACAGGAAGGCCAGGGCGAACACCGGCTTGCGCAGGCTGTCGCCCCGCGTCGCCGGCACGGCCCGGTCGACGATGCGAATGTTGTCGTTGGTCTCCGAGGCGATCTGCCGCGCCGCGTCGTCCTGGCGTTCCTTGACCGTGAAGTCGCGGACGCTGGACTGCAACACGTCGCGGTCCATGCTCAGGGCCTGGAACTGCGGCTCGATGATCGCCAGCCGCTGCAGCTGGTCGGTCGCCTGCTGCGCCTGGCGGGTATAGGCGGCCAGGGATTGTTGCAGGGCGGCGACCTCGGCCGCGGTCTGGATGCGGTCGGTCTGTAGGGTCTGGTGCACCGGATTGACCCCGATGCGGCGCGCGCCGTCGGTCTGGGTCCGGCCGGTGTTCATCCCCGCTTCGAGCTGGACGATCTGGGCCTCGACGTCCCTCACCGGCTGGGCGGTCGGCAGGTAGCGGGACAGCATCTCCTCCCGCTGCAGCCGCAGGGCGGCCAGCCGGGTGGCGGCGGCGGGATCGATATCCCGGAACAGGCCGATCTCCGGCGCGACCTGGGCCAGCTGGGCCTCCAGGGTCGCCAGCCGGGCCTGACGGTCCTGCAGGGTGACCTCGGCCATCTGGCGCTGGGTCTCGATCTGGCCGATCAGGCCGGTCAGGGCGGTCTTCTGGGCGTTGAAGTCGCCGATGTCGTTGGTGGTCAGGAAGCCCTGATAGGCCGTGTCGGCCTGGGCCAGCTGGTCTTCGAACAGCACCCGCTGGCGTTCGAGAACCGGCGAAGACGGCTGGATCAGCACCGTGCGGCGATAGATCAGGTACTCCTCGAGCAGGGTGTTGACCGCCCGGGCCGCCATCTCGCCGCTCTCGTGTTCAAACCCGATGCGGACGACGGGGTTGTCCGGCGCCGAGCCGACGGTGAGGTTCTTGCCGAAGTCCTCGACCGCCTTGGCCATGACCTGGGCCTTACCGGCCGGCGGGGCGGCGGCGTACTTCTCGCCGAGCGTCGGATAGAGAACCTCCAGCCCGATGCGACGGATAGTCCGCTCGCGCAACTGGGCGCTGATCAGGATCTCGACTTCCGACTGAACCAGCGAGTCGTTCTCCGGAACCGCGCCGCGGGCGGCGTCGCCTGCGCGGGGTTCGTAGACATACTCCTGGCCCAGCTGCACCAGGATGCTGGCCGAGGCCGGATAGGATTTCTTGAGCGTGAGGGCGAAGGCCGCGCCGACGCCGAAAATGACCAGGAAGATCACCAGCATCAGCCAGCGCTCGCGCCACAGCAGCGTGATGAAGTCGCTCGGCGCGTAGCGCGGGCGCGAGGCCCAGCCGGAGCCGGCCATCGCCCGGCCCGGCAGCGGGTCGTGCGGGAGCGTGCTCCAGGCGCTTTGCGTGCTCATGCGAATCTGACGGACTCTGCGGCTTCTACCGGACACGACCGTCGCGGAGCGCGATTAACACTCCGTTACCCCTTTTCCTTAACCTTTGGATCATGCGCGCATCCGCCCCGCCCCGAGCCGTCCTTATGGCCTGCGCCGCCCTTCTGGCGGCGTCGCCCGCGATGGCCGCCCGGGCGCCGGCGACGGGCTTCGTCGACATCGGCTACGCCGACTGGTCCGAGCAGGAGCCTGACTACCGCTTCTATCCGGGCGACACGATCGACATCACCGTCCCCTCCGCGCCGGAGCTGGCGCGCACCGGGGTCATCGTCCAGCCGGACGGCCGCATCACCATGCCGCTTGTCGCGCCGCTCATGGCGGCCGACCGCACCATCGCCGAGCTGGAGGCCGACCTGACCCGCGCCTACGCCAGCCAGCTTCTGCGGCCCGAGGTGGTCATCCAGGTGAAGTCGGTGGGCGCGCTGAAGGTCTTCGTCGGCGGCGAGGTCGGCGCGCCGGGCGTCATCGACATGCCAGGCGACATCAACAGCCTGCAGGCGGTCATCCAGGCGGGCGGCTTCAGGCCGACCGCCAAGGTCGATCGTGTGGTGATCATCCGCCGCGGCCCCGGCGGGCGGGCGATGATGCGGACTGTGAACCTGCAGAGCGCCCTGAAGGCTCCGCTGGGCGCCGACCTGGTGCCGCTGCGTCGGTTCGACATCGTCTATGTGCCGCGTTCGAACATCGCCGAGGCCGGCCTGTTCATGCAGCAGTGGTTCCGCGACGTGTCGCCGATCCAGGGCTTCAGCTACGCCATCGGCGGGCAGAACGGGCAGTGATCGTCGAGAGGGACCGGCGAGCTGGCGGCGTCGCCAGCACATAACCTTCGCATAATCCGCATAGCGTCGACCGCCTTGAATGGGGCGTCGAGGCTACGGCGACCACGCGGGCTGATCGGCCCGGGTGCGCCGGGCTCGGTGCTTCACCGTGAAAACCCCTCGTTGGGAGCCGAGCCGCCGGGATGGCCAGCCTGTACCCTGATTTCATACCGCCGCACGCGGCCCACCCGACCCGCGAGGACTTCGCGGTCGTGCAGCATCCTCAGATCGGCACGGTCATCGCCTGCCGCCGTCCGTTTCGTAAGGGTGAGGTTCTGGCCCGGTTCGACGGCGTCACGCTGGGTTATGTGACGCAGCACAGCCTCCGCAAGTCGGAGGGGGTGCACCTGCTGGACCGCTACTTCCTGGGGCTGCTGTCGCACGCCTGTGATCCGAACGTGTCGGTCGACATGGAGCGACAGCTGGTCACGGCCCTCAAGCCGATGGAGGCCGGGACCGTGCTGATGATGGACTACGGCTCCACCGAGGATTTCCTGTTCACCGCGTTCGACTGCGCCTGCCAGGCCCCGGCTTGCCGGGGCCGCATCGTCGGGCGGCAGGAAACCATCGCGTAGGCGGCGGTACAGGTCAGCCCTGGGCCAGCCACTGCCGCGCCTGGCGCTGGGCCTCGGCGACGTCCATCGGATCCATCTCGGCGCTCAGTTCCTTGCGGTAGACCTTGGCCTCGAGCGATCCGCGCATGGCGGCCAGGTTGAACAGCATATGGGCCGAAACGTAGTCGAGCGGCGCGCCGCCCTGGCCCGTGGAATACAGCAGTCCCATCCGGAACAGATCGTCACCCGACGAGTCCGGGCCCGGCAGCGGCATGGTCGCGGGAGCTTCGCTCTCGACGCTCGCAAGCATGGTCTTCTTCCCTTCAAACCCTCGCCGGACCATTCTGTCCGGGAGCCGATGTCGACAGGAAAATACCTTCGCGCTGAACATAGGGTTAACCGCGCCAAAGTCCTGTATTCAGGAGCGAATACAGGACTCGTTCACCTGCGTTACTGGCCGTAAAGCTGTGTCGCCGTCAGGTTAAGATCGCGCCGATGATCAGCCCTGCGCAGCCTGCAGCTTGTCCAGCGTCCGGGTCTCGAAATCGGCGGCGTCGTGGCGCTCCGGCAGGCAGCTGGCCGGGTCGCCGAACACGCGGTTGACCATGCGGCCGCGCTTGACCGCCGGACGGGCGCCGATCTGGTCGGCCCAGCGGTTGACGTTCCTGTACTCCTGCACCTGCAGGAACTCGCCGGACTCGTAGAGTACGCCCTTGGCCAGCGCCCCGTACCAGGGCCAGACGGCGATATCGGCGATGGTGTAGTCGCCGCCGGCCAGGTACTCGCTCTCGGCCAGGCGACGGTCCAGAACGTCCAGCTGGCGCTTCACCTCCATGGCGAAGCGGTCGATGGCGTATTCGATCTTGAACGGCGCATAGGCGTAGAAATGGCCGAATCCGCCGCCCAGATAGGGCGCGCTGCCCATCTGCCACATCACCCAGGACAGGCACTCGGCCCGCGTCGCCACGTCGGTTGGCAGGAACTCGCCGAACTTTTCAGCCAGATGTATCAGGATGGCGGCCGACTCGAAGATGCGGATCGGCGTCTCGCCGCTGTGGTCCATCAGGGCCGGGATCTTGGAGTTGGGATTGGCGGCGACAAAGCCGCTGGAGAACTGGTCGCCCTCGTTGATCTTGATCAGCCAGGCGTCGTACTCGGCCCCCGAATGGCCCCTGGCCAGAAGTTCCTCGAGCATGACCGTCACCTTCACCCCGTTGGGCGTGCCCAGCGAGTAGAGCTGCAGCGGGTGCTTGCCGACGGGCAGGTCCTTGTCGTGGGTCGGCCCGGCGATCGGCCGGTTGATGTTGGCGAACCGGCCGCCGCTGTGCTTGTTCCAGGTCCAGACCTTGGGCGGGACGTAGTCGGTGGTTTCGGTCATCGGTGTCTGGCTCCGCCCATGGTTTTCATTCTGGACGCAAGATGCCCCCCCGCTCCCGCTTCGCGCAAGGCGCCGGAACCGGAAACCTGACGGGCCCGTTCAGCCGGCGTTCAGGCCGGGCGATTCACCCTGTTCGCAGTCGAGGGAACCCTTGCGGCAGGGCTGCGCCGCGGGACGACATGAACAAGATCGAGGAGACCTTCCGATGAAGCGTCTGATGATGACCCTGGCGGCGATGGCCGCTGTCGCCGGCCCGATCGCGGCCGGAGCCACCAGCGCGGCCGCCGACGATCGCGGCCGATATGATCGTCGCGAGGACCGCGGAGATCGCCGGGAAGACCGCCGCGACCGCCGCGAGGACTACCGCGACGCCCGCCGTGACGATGGCCGCTGGGACCGGCGCGAGGACCGCTGGGACCGGCGTGAAGATCGCTGGGATCGCCGGGAGGACCGGTGGGACAGCCGCAGCCGGTGGGACCGCGGCCGCCACAACGGCTACTACTGGAACAACCGCTGGTACTACGGCCCGCCCCCGGCGACCTACTACGGCCATCCGGGCTATCGCCCCGGCTACGCCGCCTGGCGTCGCGGCGCCTACCTGCCGCCGTCCTACCGGGGCCGCGGCTACGTGATCAACGACTACGGCCGCTACGGCCTGCGTCCGCCGCCGCGCGGCTACTACTGGTACCGTGACGGCGACAACTATCTGCTCGCCGCCCTGGCCACCGGCCTGATCCTCGACGTGATCATCAACCACTAGACCGTCGACGACCGCTACGAAGAGCCCCCCGGAAGCCTTTGCTTCCGGGGGGCTTTTTCATCAGACCCTCAAGGCGTGGCCCGGCTATTTCGGCGGCGGCGCACCGCCGAGGTCCTTCACCATGGAGCGGGTGATGTCCTCTTCCTGGTCGGCGCCGCGGCGGGCCGCGCGCTTGGCGCCGTACAGCCCCTTCAGATAGGCCTTGTCCCATTCGGTCATGCCGGGGACGGGTTCGACGCCGGCCACGCGGTCGGCGAACAGGTTCAGCACCGAGGACACACCGGCGGGGTTCGCGTCCGGGTCGACCTGCGCCAGGCCGACCATGGCGATGTAGTCGGCAAGGCTGGTCATGCGCAGCTTGCCCATCCGGGTCACGTCCATGACGATGATCACACGGTCGAAGTCGTCCCGGGTGCCGCTGTTCAGGCGGCCGACCTGGCGGACCCTGACCTGATCACCCCTGTTGTACTGCTGGCCATCGGCGGTCGTACGGCGGGTGACATGCCACCAGCGCACCGGAGCCTTCGACGCCATGAACGCGTCGAACGAGGTCCTGGTAGCGCGAATGCCGTCATCGTATTTGGCGAAGGCGGAAGGATACTCCTTCACCAGGTCCCTGGTCAGCGCATCGGAATCGGCGGTGCCGAAGATGATCATGTTCGGCTTGCAGCCCGGCTTTCCGACTTCCAGGCCGATCTCCAGGGCGGCGGCTGCAATACGGTCGAGGATGAGCTGACCGTAGTAGGGCCGAAAGCCCATCACGCCGGGGCAGACCTTGCGATCCCAGCGGCCCAGCCGCCTGTTGCCCGTCTCGTCGGCGACCGTGGCCACGAAGGCCTCGATGGCCCTGGTTTCCGGGAGCGGCCGGGCCGTGACGACCAGGCTTTCGACGGTCGAGCCCTCTTCAGCCGGGCGCGTCGCGGGTTGCTGCGCGAGAAGCGCGACGCTGAGCGCCGCCGCGGACCAGATCGACATCGGATACTCCCCAGAACACTGTGACAGGAGCACGCGCGCCCGCCCCCGTCGCGTTAGCCGTCGCCGGCTCGATCTTCAAGTTAAGACGCCGCAATGCGGCAACAGGATCCTGAAACGCAAAAGGGCCGGCGCGAGGCCGACCCATTCACACAGTCACCGGCGCGCGCGGCGCCGATCAATCAATAGCCGTCGGGCAGGTCGTCCTCGGCTTCGATCTCCTTCTTGGAGACCTTCTTGTCCTTGATCGTGGCCTTGGCGAAGATCAGCTCGACGACCTTGTCCTCATAAAGGGGCGCGCGCAGCTGGGCCTGGGCGTTGGGGTTGGAGCGGAAGAACTCGAACACCTGCTGGGCCTGCTGGCCGTACTGCATGGCTTCGCGCTGCATGGCCTGCATCAGTTCCTGGTCGGTGACCTGGACGTTGTCGCGGCGGCCGATCTCGGCCAGCACCAGGCCCAGGCGCACGCGGCGCTCGGCGATGCGGCGGTACTCGTCCTTGAGCTGGTCTTCGGTCTTGCCGGCGTCTTCCGGCGGCAGACCACCGGCCGCCTTGTCCTGCTCGACCTGTTGCCAGATGCCGGCGAACTCGGCGTCGACCATTTTCGGCGGCAGATCGAAGGCGTGGCCCTTGTCCAGCTCGTCGAGCAGGGCGCGCTTGAGCTTGAAGCGCGACTGGTTGTCGTAGCCCTGCTGCAGGTTCTTGCTGAGGGTTTCCTTCAGGGTCGCCAGGTCCGACAGACCCAGGCGCTTGGCCAGCTCGTCGTCCGGCTCGGCGTCGACCGGGGCGCGGACTTCATGCACCTTCACGGCGAACTCGGCGTCCTTGCCGGCCAGGTCCTCGGATTGATACGGGGTCGGGAAGGTCACCTTGACCGTGACGTCGTCACCCGGCTTGGCGCCGACCAGCTGGCCTTCGAAGCCCGGGATGAACTGGCCCGAGCCGAGCGTCAGCTCGAAGCCCTCGCCCTTGCCGCCCGGGAACTCGACGCCGTCGACGCTGCCGACGAAGTCAATCAGAACCTGGTCGCCGTCCTTGGCCTTCAGCGACTTGCCGGTGCGCGGCGCGAAGGTCCTGGCCTGCTTGGCCAGGTCGGCGAGCGCCTCGTCGACTTCCTTCTCGCTCGGGCTGTAGACCGGACGGGTCAGCTTGATGCCGGCGATGTCGATGGGCTCGAAGTCGGGCATGAGCTCGAGCGACAGCTCGTAGGACAGGTCGACGCCGCCGGCCATGACCTTTTCCATGTCGGATTCAGGCTTCAGATCGGGCTGCGACGCCGGACGAAGCTTGTTGTCGTCCAGCACCTTCTGGGTGGTCTCGTTGAGCGCCTGCTCGATGACCTCGGCCATGAGAGCCTTGCCGTGCACGCGGCGGACGTGAGCCGGCGGAACCTTGCCCTTGCGGAAGCCCTTGATGTTCATCTGCGGCGCGATCTCGGCGATCCGGGCGTCCAGACGCTTGGCGAGCTCGCCGGCGGGAACAGTGACGCCATAAACGCGGCTCAGGCCTTCACCAGACTTTTCAACGATCTGCATCGACATTCTTTGAGTCCCGGACGACCGGCCCGGGGGCCGCTTCATCCGCCTTGGAGTGGAAACGGGTAGCGCGCCCGGATGAGGGCGGCGCAAAGCGGTGGCCCTTATGTCACGCGCGGCTTTGAGGGCCAAGCGCGAGTTTCAGGGACCGGCGCCGGGCTTGCCCGCCGCCGGGTCTTCGCCTAAGCCCGCCGGCGAACCTGCGGATGTGGCGGAACTGGTAGACGCACTGGATTTAGGTTCCAGCGCCGCGAGGCGTGGAGGTTCGAGTCCTCTCATCCGCACCAGCCGCTGTTCCAGCCAGCGGCGCAAAAGTCCGCACGATCCTGATCCCCGTTCCCGGCATCGTCGGACTTGTTCCGACGACCCATGCGCGCTGAGATGCCGGAAGGGCGCGGCGAGCGACGAGGTTGCTGATCAGACGCCGTGTTCATGGGTCGTCGGACAGGGTCCGACGATGACGAAACAATGGAGGAACCAGGTCCCGTGAACGCCAACGCCGCCGAAGCCATCCTCGAGCCCGACCTGCCGATCATCGATCCGCATCATCACCTTTGGGACCGCCCGTCCCTGCCGCCGGCGCGGGAGGGCGGGCATGCGTTCGAGGACGTGGTGCGGCTGACGCCACGCTACCTGCTCGACCAGTTGCGGGCCGACGCGGGCAGCGGGCACAACGTGGTGGGCACCGTCTACGTCCAGTGCGGCGCCTTCTACCGCGCCGACGCCGAAGCCGCGCTGGCGCCGGTCGGCGAAGTCGAGTTCGTCAACGGCGTGGCGGCCATGAGCGCCAGCGGCATCTACGGCCCGTTCCGCGCCTGCGCCGGGATCGTCGGCCACGCGGACCTGCTGCTGGGCGACGGCGTGACGCGGGTGCTGGAGGCGGAAGTCGCCGCCGGCAATGGGCGGTTCCGGGGCATCCGTCACATGGTCGCCAGCGATCCCGATCCCGCGGTGCTGGGCCCGATGGCGCATACGCCCGGCGGACTGATGACCGACGGCCGCTACCGCGAAGGCTTCGCGCGGCTGGCCCCTCTGGGCCTGACCTTCGATGCCTGGCTTCTGGAGCCGCAGCTGCCGGAGCTGATCGCTCTCACCCGCGCCTTCCCAGACCAGGACATCGTGCTGGACCACGTCGGCACGCCGCTGGGCATCGGCGCCTACTCAGGCCGGCTGGCCGAGCGGTTCGACGTCTGGGCGGCTAACATCCGCGCGCTGGCGAAGTCTCCGAAGGTCACCGTCAAGCTGGGCGGGCTGGCTATGCCGTTCGCCGGCTTCCCGGGCCTCGACGGCAAGGCGCGGCCGACCTCGCAGACGCTGGCCGACCTTTGGCGCCCCTACATCGAGACCTGTATCGAGGCCTTCGGCGCCGACCGCTGCATGTTCGAAAGCAACTTCCCGGTCGACCGCTGGGGATGCGACTACGCCACGCTCTGGAACGCCTTCAAGCGCATCGCCGCCGGGGCGTCGGACAGCGAGAAGGCGGACCTGTTCGCGGGAACGGCGCGGCGGTTTTATAGCCTATAGGTCACGCTCTCCCCGTGGGAGAGCTGTCAGGGCGGAGCCCTGACTGAGAGGGAGACACAGCGGCAGACGCCTGGCCGCTGGTCTTCCCTCTCCGACCTCGCTCCGCGAGGCCACCTTTCCCAAGGGGAGAGGAAGAGCGGTCAACGCGCCATCCAGGGCTTGGACTTGCCGGTCTGCTGGGCGGCCGCCTGCTGGCGCTGGAACTTGCCGCCGCGCGGGGCCGTGGGCTTGGCTGCGAGGGCGGCCTTCTTGAGTCGCAGCGCCTTCTGCATCGGCGTCTCGTCGGGCGGCGGGGGCTGTTCGTCGGACATGTCGGCGGTCTCCCTGTACCGAGGCGTTCTAGCGGCCCTGCTGGTGAAGACTCGCCAGCACCCCGACGGCCAGGCCCGGCAGGTCCTCGGCGATCAGGCCGGGACCGTGGCGGCGGGCGCATTCGGCATGGATCCAGCTGCCGGCGCAGGCGGCCTCGAAGCTGTCCATGCCCTGGGCGATCAGGCCGGCGATGAAGCCGGCCAGAACGTCGCCGCTTCCGGCGGTGGCCAGCCAGGGCGCCGGCTCGACATTGACGGCTGCGCGACCATCCGGCGCGGCGATCACCGTGTCGGCGCCCTTGAGCAGGACGACGGCCCCGGCCCGGGCCGCCGCCTGACGCGCCGCCTCGATCCGGTGCGGGCCAGCCTTGAGCAGGCCCGGGAACACCCGCTCGAACTCGCCGGGATGGGGGGTGAGGACGTCGTCGCGGTCGAGCGCCTTGAACAGTTCGGCGGGCCGGTCGCGGAACACGGTCAGGGCGTCGGCGTCCAGCACCAGGGCCACCCCGGTGCGGGCCAGGGCGGAGACGCGTGCGCGGGTCTGCGGCGTCACGCCGGCGGCGGGGCCAATGACCACCGCCTCGGCGCGGTCGGCCGCCTCCACAAGTTCGGCGTCGGTTTCGAAGGCGCGCAGCATGATGGCTTCGAGATGGGCGGCGTTGACCGACAGGGCCGAAGGCGGCGACAGCACCGTGACCACGCCCGCGCCGATGCGCAGACCCCCGCGGGCCGCCAGCCTGGCGGCCCCGGTCGACAGCTGCTCGCCGCTGACCACCGCCAGCCGCCCGCGGGCGTGCTTGTGCGAGGCGGCGTCCGGCCAGGGGAAGCGCTCCAGCCACAGGGCCGGACCATTCTCGACCAGAGGCGACGGCGTCGTCCCCAGACCGATGTCGGCGACCACGACCTCGCCACAGGCGGCGCGCCCGGGCTCCAGCACATGACCGATCTTCTTGCGGTGGAAGGTCACCGTCAGATCGGCGCGCACCGCCTCGCCGCCGACAATCCCGCCGCTTTCGCCGGAGACGCCGCTGGAGACATCGATGGCCACCACCCTGCCCTTCAGGGCCTGGGTCGCCTGGGCGAATCGAGAGGCCTCGCCCGCCAGCGGCTTGCTCAGCCCGGCGCCGAACAGCGCGTCGACATAGAGGTCGGCGGGCCGGTTGTCGGCCGCCATCGGCCGGGTATCGCCGCGCCATTTCCCGGCCATGGCCCTGGAGTCGGCCGTGGACGGTTGTCCGAAGGTCTCGACCCAGACGGTCCAGCCGCGCCGCTTCAGCAGCCGTGCCACGACATAGCCGTCGCCGCCGTTGTTTCCCGGGCCGCAAAGCACCGCGACCCGGCAGGGCGCGAAACGGGCGCGGATCGCGTCAGCCACCGCCGTCCCGGCCCGCTCCATAAGGACCTGGCCGGGGGTTCCGGCAGCGATGGCGGCCTGGTCGGCGGCCGTCATCTCCGCGACGGTGAGGATCTCGGGCGCGGCCATGGGAACTCTTGAGACTAAAGGACTTGAGTCGCAGCTTCGCGCCCGCGGGCCACCAGGATCAAGGCGCCATCGTCATTGATCCCGAAGGTCTGGATCGAGCAGTGGTCCGGACGGAAGCCCATGACCAGGTCATGCCCCTCGGCGGTCGAGACCGCAGCGTTGATGGCGACGTAGTGGCTGAACACCGCAGTTCCCGGATAGCCGGCCACGGCCGCGGCTACGCAGCGCCGCCAGGCGTCGTAGTCGAGGTCGCCGACGATCTCGCCCCAGCGGCCGGCGAAGGCGTTGCGCAGCCAGGCGCCGCGGTCGTCGTGGCTGATCGCCGACGGCGTCGGGATTTCGCCGACCATGGGATCGATGATCAGCTCCAGGCCCAGCGCTGCGGCAAACGGCGCGGCCGTCTCGCGGCACCGGCGCAGCGGCGAGGACACCACCTTCGTCGGCCGCTCAGGCTCGGGCAGCGCCAGTAGCGCCTCGGCGGCGGCATGGGCCTGCATGCGGCCCACATCGTCCAGGCCGGGATCGCCGTCGTCGTTCGAGTCCCCCCAGGTGGCGGCGGGCTTGCCGTGGCGGATCATGTAGGTGCGGGTCATGCGCGGCCTTTCGGGGACAGTTTAAGGCGTCCCAGGGGACATCTTAAACTGTCCCCTACGCTTTGATCAGTCCGGCGTGAACAGGTTCCGCTTGCCGTCGGGGTGGCGGCTGACCGTGCCGGTCCGGCCCACGCCCTCGGCCGCCTCGAAGCTCTGCAGCGTCGCCTCGTCTTCCGGCAGCACGGCCATGAAGCGGTTGTCGTGCGAATCGCGGCCGACGACGATGCCCATGTGGTAGCCGTCGCGGGTGTGGACGATCGTATAGGTTTCAACGGTGGCCGGTCCGACGGGGTGCTCCTCGACGGCCGGGTGCGGCAGGGCGTCGATCTGGCGCTGGATCACCGCCGGATCCTCGCGCTCCCAGACGCCCTCGACCGGCGTGGTCGAGTAGATGCCGGTCGACTGCTTGGTCAGGTACCAGCCGTTGGCCGTGCACAGACCCCAGCCGCCGGGCTTGCCGCGCAGCTTCTCCAGCATCGTGACCACCGAGTGCATGGCGTAGTTGTTCCCCGGGCCGCCGAAGTACGGCAAGCCGCCGGTCACGGTCAGGCCTCGCGGGTCGTCCAGCGAAAGGCCCAGCGCCTCGGCCCCGACTTCCACCGCGATGGGGAAGCAGGAGTAGAGGTCGATGAAGTCGAGGTCGGCCGGGCCGACCCGGGCCATCTCGAACGCCCGCTTGCCGGTCAGCTCCATGGCCGGGCTGGAGTGGAAGTTCTGGCGGTCGATCGGGTGCCACAGGTCGCTGGCGTCGGCGCAGCCGTGGAGGAAGACCCACCTGTCCTCCGGAACGCCCAGCTCGCGGGCCTTCCTGACCGAGGCGATCAGCACGCCGGCCGACTGGTCGACCTCCATGATGGCGTTCAGGTACTTGGGGTACGGGAAGCTGACCCAGCGGTTCTGGCCGGTGACCTCGACCAGTTCGGTCTCGCTGCGCTCGGTCGGGAACCAGGCGTGTGGATTGGCGGCCGCGACGCGGGTGAAGGGGGCGAACAGCTCGCCCAGCCGCTTCTGGTGGTCCGGTATCGAGCGGCCGTCGCGGGCCCGCAGCGCGTTCTCGAACATCGGATAGACGTTGATCGGCCGGTTCAGGCCGTGGGCGTTCTCGTAGGCTGTCGTGCCCGGGCGCGGGTCGCCGATGCGTTTGGGCTCGTCTTCGATGGCGTAGGGGTCGTCCCAGCCGGCGAAGCCCGCCCCGCCCTTCAGGCGCTTCATCAGCGAGCCGAGGAACTCGGCGCCGGCGGCCAGCACCAGCTCGTTCTCGCCCCGGGCGATGCGCTCGCAGGCGGTGTTTATCAGCTGCTGGGGGCTGTTGCCGCCCATGTGGGAATAGATCTCCCACGAGGGCTGCGCCCCGACCGCGCGGGCGAAACTGGCCGGCGGGTTCTTCAGGCGCGGAAACGGCAGGTTCTGGAAACCGCCGGGCGCGTCGATGGTGAAGCCGACCACGGCGACGCCGTCCAGTTGCGAAAGAATCGACGGATCGAGCCCGGCGTCGACGGCGGCCCGTTCCGCCGCGACTTTGAGCAGGTCCAGCGGCGAGGGTGATGTGTCGGCCGCGCCCCGGTAGGTGAATTGTCCGCCCCCGATGAGAACCGGCGTGTCGTCGCGCATCGTTCCACTCCCTCGAACCGCGTTTTGCCCCTCGCTACCCCCTTCACGCGGCGGCAACCAAGGGCTTTGCCCTCATGCCCTTGCCTTGGGCGCCGGGCGCCTGTTTCATGGGCGCCGGAAATCTTTCGCCGCAGTGCAGCGCACGTGTCGCGGGTCCGCCCTTGAAGCGGCCGCGCGGCGCATGCTCCGTCCCGCCAACCGCCCGCCCAGAGGCCCGCATGAAGAAGATCGAAGCCATCATCAAGCCGTTCAAGCTTGATGAAGTGAAGGAGGCCCTGCAGGAGCTGGGCGTCCAGGGCATGACCGTGCTCGAGGCCAAGGGCTATGGCCGCCAGAAAGGGCACACCGAACTGTACCGCGGGGCCGAATACGTCGTGGACTTCCTGCCCAAGATCAAGATCGAGGTGGTGGTCGCCGACGACCAGCTGTCGGGCGCCCTGGAGGCGATCCAGAACGCCGCCCGCACCGGCCGCATCGGCGACGGCAAGATTTTCGTGTCCGAGGTCGCCGACGTGATCCGGATCCGCACCGGAGAAAGCGGCGCGCTGGCCGTCTAGGCCGCCGCGTCAAAGTCAATTCGCATCTACATAAAGCCTAGGGGATACGGCACATGGCCAAGAAGACGACCGCGAAAGACATCCTCGCGATGATCAAGGAGAAGGACGTCAAGTACGTGGACGTCCGCTTCACCGATATCCGCGGGAAGATGCAGCACGTCACGTTCGACATCGACCTCGTCGACGATGACTTCCTGGAAGACGGCACCATGTTCGACGGCTCGTCGATCGCCGGCTGGAAGGCGATCAATGAGTCGGACATGAAGCTGCGTCCCGACCTGGACACCGCCTACATCGACCCGTTCTACCAGCAGACCACGCTCTGCCTGTTCTGCGACGTGGTGAACCCGGACTCGGGCACCCCCTACAACCGCGACCCGCGCTCCATGGCCAAGACGGCCCTGGCCTACGTGAAGTCCTCGGGCGTGGGCGACACCGTCTACTTCGGCCCTGAAGCCGAGTTCTTCATCTTCGACGACGTGAAGTGGTCCACCGACCCGCACAACACCGGCTACAGCTACGACTCGATCGAGCTGCCGACCAACACCGGCAAGTCCTACCCGGAAGGCAACATGGGCCACCGCCCCGGGCCCAAGGGCGGCTACTTCCCCGTCAACCCGATCGACAGCGGCCAGGACCTTCGCGGCGAGATGCTGGAAGTCATGGGCCAGCTGGGCATGAAGCCGGAAAAGCACCACCACGAGGTGGCGCCCGCCCAGCACGAGCTCGGCCTGAAGTTCGACACCATGATCACCATGGCCGACCGCCTGCAACTCTATAAGTACGTGATCCACAACGTGGCCCACGCCTACGGCAAGACGGCGACCTTCATGGCCAAGCCGATGTTCGCCGACAACGGCTCGGGCATGCACGTGCACCAGTCGATCTGGAACGACGGCAAGCCGCTGTTCGCCGGCGACCAGTACGCCGGCCTGTCGCAGATGTGCCTGTGGTACATCGGCGGCATCATCAAGCACGCCAAGGCCATCAACGCCTTCGCCAACTCGACCACCAACAGCTACAAGCGCCTGGTGCCCGGCTACGAAGCCCCGGTGAAGCTGGCCTACTCCAGCCGCAACCGCTCGGCCTCGATCCGCATCCCGCACGTCGACAGCCCCAAGGGCAAGCGCATCGAGTGCCGGTTCCCCGATCCCATGGGCAACCCGTACCTGACCTTCACGGCGCTGCTGATGGCCGGCCTCGACGGCATCGAGAACCGCATCGATCCGGGCGCGCCCGCCGACAAGAACCTCTACGACCTGCCGCCCCGCGAGCAGAAGAAGATCCCGGAAGTCTGCGGCTCGCTCCGCGAGGCGCTCGAGAACCTCGACAAGGACCGCGCCTTCCTCAAGAAGGGCGGCGTGATGGATGACGACTTCATCGACAGCTACATCGAGCTGAAGATGGAAGAGGTCATGCGCCTCCAGCTGCACCCGCACCCGGTCGAGTTCGACATGTACTACAAGTGCTAGTTCGCGCGGGGACATGCACTTCAGTGCGTGTCCCCTGCCGCTGCACCGCGAAGGGCCGGAGAGCGATCTCCGGCCCTTTTCGTTGGGGCTGACAGGGGACCGCTTCCGGCGAAGCCGGTAGCTGTCCCTCGACACCCTTGGACGCCGTTGAGGGACAGCTACGCTGCGCGAAGCAGTCCCCGCCCCTGCCGCCATGCGCCCTTTCAGATAGTCCCCAGTTTTGTCACCACTTCGCGCCTTTATGAGCGCATGATCCTCCCGCCCCGCTCGACCGTCCTGACCACGCCCCGCCTCCTGCTGCGTCCCAGCGACGCCGCCGATGCGGCGCGGGCGTTCGAGATCCGGTCGGATCCGGCGGTGTCGCGGATGCTGAGCCGCGCCCGCTTCCCGCCCGACCCTGACGAGACCGCCGCCTGGTTCGCCGACCATCCGCGCGAATGGACCGAGAGCCTGGCCTTCCGGTTCGCGATCGAGCGCGAGCGCCGAATGATCGGCCTTGTCGACCTGGATGACGTATCCATGGACGGCCAGGAGGCCGAGATCGGCATCTGGCTGGAACAGGCGGGCTGGGGCCATGGCTACGCCAGCGAGGCGGCGCGGGCGATCCTCGACTGGGCGTTCGGACCGCTGGGCCTCACCCGCGTCCGGGCCGGCCACGCCGAGGACAACGCGGCCTCGGCGCGACTGATCGCATCCCTCGGCTTCCGGCGCGTCGGAGAGGTCGTCGTCCCCTCCCGCTCGCGCGGCGAAGATGTCCTTCAGCACCGCTACGATCTGCACAGGCCTTGAGCGCCTGTCACGACTCTGTCGCATCCTCGACACAGGTTCGAGACAATCGCCCGGTTATCCACAGCCGCCCGGCCCCTCGCGCTAGATGCCGCGTCGCAAAAGGCTACCCTCTGAACCCGCGCATTGAAGGGCTGGGGGGCGTTCCGGCCCGCGCAGCCGCGCCTGCGGCGGACATCGCGAGGACTATCCATGATCAAGACGACGTCGGCCCGACGCGGCCTGGCCCTTTCCTGCGGCGTCGCCGCCCTGACCGCCGCGCTGGCGACCGCCGCGCCGGCCCTGGCCCAGGAGGCGACGGTCAGCGAGATCGTCGTCACCGCGCAGAAGCGTAGCGAAAACCTTCAGGACGTGCCGCTCTCGGTGGCCGCCGTCGATGGGGAAGAGCTGCAGACGATCGCCGCCGGCGGCGACGACATCCTGGCCCTGGCCGCGCGGGTGCCGGCGCTCTACGCTGAATCGTCCAACGGGCGCATCGCGCCCCGCTTCTACATCCGCGGTCTCGGCAACTCCGATTTCGATATCGCCGCGTCCCAGCCCGTCTCGATCATCATGGACGAGGTGGTGATGGAGAACGTGGTGCTGAAGAGCACGCCGCTGTTCGACCTCGACCGCATGGAAGTGCTGCGCGGCCCGCAGGGGACGCTGTTCGGCCGCAACACCACCGCCGGCATCATCAAGTTCGACAGCGTCAAGCCGTCCGACACGCTCAGCGCCCGCGCCACCGCCTCGGTCGGCAGCTTCAACACCGTCACCTTCGACGGCGGGATCGGCGGACCGTTGTCCGACAGCCTGTCGGCCCGGGCGTCGGTGCTGGTGCAGCATCGCGATGACTGGATCAGCAACGGCTTCACCGGCAAGAACGACGTCATGGGCGGGTTCGACGAAGTCGCCGCCCGGCTGCAGTTCCTGTTCACGCCGTCCGACAGCCTTTCGGCGCTGTTCAACATCCATACCCGCTCGCTCGACGGCACCTCGGCGATCTTCCGCGCCAACGTCCTGACCAAGGGCAGCAACAAGCTGAACGGCAACTACGACCGCGACAAGGTGTTCTTCGACGGCGGTGGCGGCAACCCGCAGGCCTATGACGCCTGGGGCAGCTCGCTGAAGATCGACTACGATCTGGGCGGCGCGACCCTGACCTCGATCACGGCCTTTGAAACCGCCAACGGCTCGGGTCGGGGCGATATCGACGGCGGCAATCCCGGCGGTCCGGGCTTCATCCCCTTCGGCAGTGATACGTCCGACGGCGTTCGCGACCTCGACCAGTTCAGCCAGGAAATCCGCCTGGCCAGCGGCACGGATCAGGCCCTGACCTGGCAGGTCGGCGCCTACTACTTCAGCTCCGAGCTGGAAGTCTTCACCGACCCGGGCTTCGTGGCCGCCACGACCCTGATCCACGAGAACACCTCCTGGGCGGTGTTCGGCCAGGCGACCTATGACCTGTCGGAAGCCACCCGCCTGACCGGCGGCCTGCGCTGGACCAGCGACGAGAAGGATCTGACCGGCGTCACCCCGCCGATCCCGTTCGCGAAGGTCAATGTCTCGGACGAGCAGTTCAGCTGGGACGTCAGCCTGTTCCACGACCTGTCCGATGACGTCAGCGTCTACGGCCGCGTGGCCCGGGGCTTCCGCGGACCGTCCATCCAGGGCCGTGACGTGGCCTTCTTCGGCGCCCCCTCGGTGGCGCAGTCCGAAACCATCCTGTCGTGGGAAGCCGGCTTCAAGAGCGAGCTGTTCGACCGCCGCGTTCGTCTCAACGGCGCGCTGTTCACCTACACCCTCTCCGATCCGCAGTTCAGCGCGGTCGGCGGCGCCGGCAACAACACGATCCTTCTCAACGCCGAAGAGGGCAAGGCCTGGGGCTTCGAGGTCGACGGCGAGTGGGTCGTCAGCGAAAACCTCGTGCTGACCGCCGGCTACAGCTTCAGCGACACCGAGATCAGAGACTCCAAGCTGACCGTCGCCGTCTGCGGCTCCGGCCAGTGCACCCCGACCGACAAGGTGGCCGCGGCCGGTCGCGTCTTCGTGGACGGCAATCCGTTCCCGAACGCGCCGGAGTACATCTTCGACGTCACCGCGCGCTTCAGCCTGCCGCTCGGCAACGGCGGCGAGTTGTTCGCCTTCACCGACTGGAGCGTCCAGGGCAAGACCAACCTGTTCCTCTATGAGTCGAAGGAATACTTCACCGACGGCAACTTCGAGGGCGGCCTGAAGCTCGGCTATGCCCGCGACGACGGCGCCTGGGAGCTGGCCCTGTTCGGCCGCAACATCACCGACGAGGACAACATCAAGGGCGGCATCGACTTCAACAACAACACCGCCTTCGTGAACGAGCCGCGCGTCATCGGCGTCTCGCTGACCACGCGCCTGCCGTAAGGCGGGCCGTCACGGCTGAAAACGGCAAGGGCCGGGGAGCGATCCCCGGCCCTTTTCCGTTGGCGCCAGACCTGAAGACAGGGACTGCTTCCGGCGGAGCCGGTAGCTGTCCCTCGGCGCCTTTGGGTGCTGTTGAGGGACAGCTACGCTGCGCGAAGCAGTCCCGCCCCTGGCCATCTACCCCCTGCACTCCCCCGGATAGGCGACGCTGACCCCCGCCGAGGCGGCGGTGCAGCCGTTGCCGTACGTCTTGCCGTCGGCGCCGCAGACCGGGCGGTACTCGCGGGTGCAGATCTGCGGCCGCTTGCGGCAGACGCCGGCGCCGTCGGCGGCCTGCTGCATCTCCGGCGTCATCGAACAGTAGAGGCCGTCCTGGCACTGGAAGCCGGCGATGCCGCCGCACAGGCCGCCCTCGGCGCGCGGCGCCCGCGGATCGGGCTGGGGCTGGCCGTCCGTCTGGCAGGCCGACAGGGTCAGGATCGCGGCGGCGGCGAGGGCGAGGGTGCGAAGGGTCATCACGGGCTCCGGAGGCGGTCCGTGCTCAGTACGCGCCGCGTCGCCGGAGATTGCAAGACGCACGGCCTGATCACGTCAGGCGGCGTTTAGCGCCTCCCTTCCTCCTCGATGGAGGAAGGGCCGGGGATGGTGGTGTAGCTCCGGTGGTGCGGGGGGCTCTGGATGGCGCCGTCGCCTCGCTGAGCCCGTCCACAGACTCAGCGGCCACACCACCACCCAACCCTCCTCCATCGAGGAGGAGGGCTTTTTGAGCACGCCTTAAAGCCCGAGCTTCGCCTTCAGGATCTCGTTGACGGCGGCCGGGTTGGCCTTGCCGCCGGTCTCCTTCATCACCTGGCCGACGAACCAGCCGATGGCCTGCGGCTTGTCCTTCACCGCGGCGGCCTTGTCGGGGTTGGCGGCGATCAGGGCGTCGACGGCGGTCTCGATGGCGCCGGTGTCGGTGATCTGCACCAGGCCGTGCGTCTCGACGATGGCGGCCGGAGCCCCCTCGCCGTCCCACATGTGCTCGAACACGGTGCGGGCGATCTTGCCCGAGATGGTGCCGTCCTCGATCAGCCCGACCAGGGCGCCGATGTCGGCGGCGCTGATCGGCGAGGCGGTGATCTCCAGCCCGTCCTTGCCCAGGCGCCCGAGCAGGTCGTTCAGCGTCCAGTTGGCGACCAGCTTGGCGTCGCGGCCCCGGGCGGCATCCTCGAAGAAGGCGGCCACGTCGCCGTCGGAGGTCAGCACCGAGGCGTCATAGGCCGACAGGCCGTAGTCGCCCATCAGCCGCGCCTTCTTGGCGTCCGGCAGTTCCGGCAGGCCGGCCTCGATGTCCTTGACCCAGGCGGGGTCGAGAACCAGCGGCAGCAGGTCGGGATCGGGGAAGTAGCGGTAGTCGTGCGCCTCTTCCTTGGACCGCATCGAGCGGGTCTCGTTCTTCGTCGGATCGTACAGGCGCGTCTCCTGATCGACCTTGCCGCCGTCCTCGAGAATCTCGATCTGGCGGCGGGCCTCGACGTTGATGGCCTGCTGGATGAAGCGGTAGGAGTTGACGTTCTTGATCTCGCAGCGCGTGCCCAGGTGGCTGAAGCTGCCGGTCTCGCGGAACTTCTCGTAGTCGCCCGGGCGGCAGACCGAGACGTTGACGTCGGCGCGCAGGTTGCCCTTCTCCATGTCGCCGTCGCAGGTGCCCAGCGTGATCAGGATGGCCCGTAGCTTCTTGACGTAGGCCGCCGCGTCCTCGGGCGAGCGCATATCCGGCTTGCTGACGATCTCCATCAGCGCCGTGCCCGAGCGGTTGAGGTCGACGTAGGTCGCCCTGGGATCCAGGTCATGGATCGACTTGCCGGCGTCCTGCTCCAGGTGCAGCCGCTCGATGCGCACGGTGAAGCTGGTCCCGTCGATGCGGTCGACGATGACCTCGCCCTCGCCGACGATCGGGAACTCGAACTGGCTGATCTGGTAGCCCTGCGGCAGGTCCGGATAGAAGTAGTTCTTCCGGTCGAACCGGCTCTTCAGATTGATCTGCGCCTTCAGGCCCAGCCCGGTGCGCACCGCCTGCTCGACGCAGTAGCGGTTCAGCACCGGCAGCATGCCCGGCATGGCGGCGTCGACCAGCGACACCTGCTCGTTGGGGCCCGCGCCGAAGCCGACCGCCGCGCCGCTGAACAGCTTGGAGTTGGACGCCACCTGGGCGTGGACTTCCAGCCCAAGGACAATTTCCCAGTCGCCGGTGCGGCCCTTGAGGGTGAAGGAAGCAGAGTCAGTCATGGCGTCGCCTATACACCTCTCCCGGAGGGAGAGGGAGGGGCCCGTCCTCCGAAGCCGAAGGCGAAGGAGGATGGGAGGGTGAGGGTTTAAGGCCTGCTGAGCCTGAGCTCGGCCAGGATGGCGTCGATGACGCCCTGGGTCTCGGTGAGAACAGGCGTGTTCCAGAATCGGATGACCCGCCAGCCCAGCGAGTCGAGAACCTGCGTTCGGTGCTCGTCGTACTCGACCCGCTCTGCGTGCTGCCCACCGTCCAGCTCCACGATGATGCGGGCCTCGAAACAGGCGAAATCGACGAAGTAGCGGTCGATCGGAACCTGCCGACGGAACTTGAAGCCATCCAGCCTACGGCCGCGAAGGATCGACCAGAGCTTTCGCTCCGCGGCCGTATGCTCTTGCCGCAAGCGACGGGCATTGGCGATGCGATCCATGGTTGCATTATGTGGAACCGCCCTCGACTTGCCAAGGCCGCGCTACTTCCCTTCTCCCTAAGGGAGAAGGAGGGCCCGCGCACCGACGGGGAGCGGGAGGATAAGGGATCAGCAACGGCAAGCAGCGAAGCCCCTCACCTTCCCACCGCTTCGCGGCGGGCCCCTCCCTCTCCCTCCGGGAGAGGTGGACTACCACCACCGCTCCGCCTTGGCCCGGAAGCCCGCCGCCTTCTCCAGCGCGCCGGCGACCGAGAACACCGTCCCCTCGTCCAGCGCCCGGCCGATGACCTGCAGGCCCAGCGGCAGGCCGCCGCTGTCCAGGCCCGCCGGGACGCTGATCGACGGCAGGCCGGCCAGGTTGGTCGTCACCGTGAAGACGTCGTTCAGGTACATGGCGATCGGGTCGGCGTTGCGCTCGCCCAGCGCGAAGGCCGCCGACGGGGCCGTCGGGGTCAGCAGGGCGTCGCAGGTTTCCCAGGCCTTGTCGAAGTCGTCGGCGATGCGCCGGCGGACCTTCTGGGCCTTGAGGTAGTAGGCGTCGTAGTAGCCGGCGCTCAGCACATAGGTGCCGATCAGGATGCGCCGCTTGACCTCCTGGCCGAAGCCCTGCGCCCGGGTGTTCTCGTAGATCTCGGTCAGGTTGCCGCCCTCGGCGCGCAGGCCGTAGCGCATGCCGTCGTAACGGGCGAGGTTCGAGGACGCCTCGGCCGGGGCCACGATGTAGTAGGCCGGCAGGGCGTACTTGGTGTGGGGCAGCGAGACCTCGACGATCTCGGCGCCCGCCTCTTTCAGCCAGTCGATGCCGTCTTGCCAGAGCTTCTCGATCTCGGCCGGCATGCCGTCGACGCGGTATTCCTTCGGCACGCCGATGCGCAGCCCCTTCACCGACTTGCCGACGAAGGGCGCCAAGTCGGGCGTCTCGACGTCCAGGCTGGTGGAGTCCTTCGGGTCGTGGCCGGCCATGCTGGTCAGCAGGATGGCGGCGTCCTCGACCGTCTTGGCGATCGGGCCGGCCTGGTCCAGCGAGCTGGCGAAGGCGACAATGCCCCAGCGCGAGCAGCGGCCGTAGGTCGGCTTGATGCCGACCGTGCCGGTGAAGGCGGCCGGCTGGCGGATCGAGCCGCCGGTGTCGGTCGCCGTGGCGCCCAGGCACAGGTCCGCCGCCACCGCCGCCGCCGAGCCGCCCGACGAGCCGCCGGGGGTCAGGGCCTTGTTGCCGCCGCTGGCTGACTTCCACGGGTTGATGACGTTGCCGAAGGCGCTGGTCTCGTTGGACGAGCCCATGGCGAACTCGTCCAGGTTCAGCTTGCCCAGCATGACCGCGCCGTCGCCGAACAGGTTGGCGGTGACCGTCGACTCGTACTCGGGGATGAAGTTGCCGAGGATTTTGCTGCAGGCCGTCGAGCGGACGCCCTTGGTGCAGAACAGGTCCTTGATGCCCAGCGGCGCGCCTTCCAGGGCGCCGGCGTCGCCCGAGGCGATGCGGGCGTCGGCGGCGGCGGCCATCTCGAGCGCCTTCTCCGGCGTTTCCAGCACGAAGGCGTTCAGCGGCCGCGCGGCCTCCACCGCCGCGATGTGAGCGCGGGTGATCTCGACGGAGGAGAAGGTCTTCGAGCGCAGCCCATCGAGGGCGGCCTTGAGGGTGAGTTTGGTGAGCTCAGACATCAGCAGCATCCCCCAACCGTCATCGTCGGACTTGTTCCGACGACCCATGCGTGATGGGCAAGACGGTTGGCACGGTGTTCATGGGTCCTCGCGACAAGCGCGAGGATGACGGGGTTGGGGTGCATCTACTCGACCACCTTCGGTACGACATAAAACCCGTCGGTGCTGCTGGGCGCGTTGGAGAGGACCCGCGCGGCGTCGCCGCCGTCGGTGACGACGTCTTCGCGCAGCGCCAGGGTGGCGTGGACGACGCTGGTCAGCGGCTCGACGCCGTCGGTGTCGACCTCGGCCAGCTGTTCGATCCATTGCAGGATGCCGTTCAGTTCCTGGACGAGCGGCTCGATGCGCTCTTCAGGTTCGGCGATGCGGGCGAGCCGGGCGACCTTGCGGACGGTCGCGGCGTCGATGGCCATCGTGGCCTCCTTTGTCTTGAACGCCGGGGTTACCCGCCCAAGGGGCGATATTGCAAGCTGTTCGCCCGCTTTCGCGCTAGAGACGGCGCAAATGCCTGTCCTCGACATCACAGACCTCGCCGCCGCCCTGCCGCAGTACGCGCCGCTCGTGGGCCTCGACCCGGGGGAGAAGACCATCGGCGTCGCCGTCTCGGACGTCACCCGCACGGTGGCCAGCCCCCTGCACACCATCGAGAAGACCAGGTTCACCAAGGACGCCGAGGCCCTGTTCAAGCTGATGGACAGCCGCGGCGCGGTCGGGATCGTCATCGGCCTGCCGATGAACATGGACGGCACCGAAGGCGTGCGGGCCCAGTCCAACCGCGCCCTGGCCCGCAACATCCTGCGCCTCAAGGACCTGCCCATCGCCTTCTGGGACGAGCGGCTGTCGACAGCGGCGGTGACCCGGGTGCTGATCGACGAGCATGACGTCAACCGCAAGCGCCGGGCCGAGGTGGTCGACAAGATGGCCGCCGCCTGGATCCTCCAGGGCGCGCTCGAGCGCATGCGGAACGGGTAGCTCCGAAAATCAGGTTCCTCTCCCCTTGGGAGAGGTGGCCCGGCGAAACCCGCAGGGTGAAGCCGGGTCGGAGTGGGAATCGCGGCCATCGACGGGCGAAACGCCGCACTAATCTGACCGTCGCGCCCCGACCTCCCGCAGGATCGTCCTCAGCGCGCCATCCATGTCCTTGAGGACCAGCCGCGCGGGCAAGCGCAACGTCCGGATGCCCCGTTGGAGCAGCCAGGCATCCCTAGCCGCGTCACGCTCGGGGCGTCCCTCCAGGTAGTGCATCGCGCCATCGACTTCGACCGCGAGGTGGGCGGCGTCACAGTAGAAGTCGAGGACGTAGGGGCCGACGGGATGCTGACGCCGGAAGTGCAGCCCTTCAAGGCGATGCGCCCGAAGTGCTCGCCACAAGAGGCCCTCCGGCAAGGACATTTCCTTGCGGAGGCGCCGGGCGCGAGCCCGCGTTGAGGATGGCGACTGCATTGTTGAATGCTATCTTGGGTTGCATCTCTGAGCAACACGCCCGTCGTCGGCGCCTCCCACTCCGACCCTGCTCCGTCCTTTCGGACTTCGCAGGGCCACCTCTCCCAAGGGGAGAGGAACCGGGTATGGTGACGCCCCGATGCCCGATATCACCGTCGTCCCCGCCACCGCCGCCGACCGCGCCCTGATCGCCGGGCTGATGCAGTTCTACGTCTACGACTTCTCGGAGATGCATCCGGACGAGCTGGAGCGTTTCGCGGTCGAGCCGGGCGGGTTGTTCGGGCCCTATCCCGGTCTCGACAGCTACTGGGACGAGGAAGGCCACTGGCCGTTGATCATCCGACGCGGCGGCGCGCCGATCGGGTTCGTGCTGATCAACCAGGTCAGCCACCGCGACGACGGCTTCGTGGAGCGCAACATGGCCGAGTTCTTCGTCATGCGGCAGCACCGGCGCGGCGGACTGGCCACCAAGGCCCTGCGCCAGGTCCTGGCCCTGCATCCCGGCCGCTGGCAGGCCGCCGTCCTGGCCCGCAACACCGGCGCCCTCGCCTTCTGGCCGCGCGCGTTGCAGGCCTGCGGGGTCAGGGACCTGACATCGGCGGAGGGCGACGGCGTCCACTGGACCGGGCCGATCTGGACGTTCGCCTGCTGACAGGCCGGCCCTGTCAGGCCTTGCGTCCTTCGACACGCCCGCTAAGCGGGCTGCTCAGGATGACAAACTTTGTTCGAGTCGGGATTGGGGACAGCTCAAGGTGTCCCAAAGGACAGCTTGAACTGTCCGATACGGCAGCCCCATGACCGCCATCCTGCTGGGCGTGCTGCCCGTCTTCGCGATGATCGCGCTCGGCTGGGCGCTGAAGGCGTCGAGGTTCATCCCCGAGCCGAGCTGGCCGCCGATCGAGCGTCTGACCTACTTCGTCTTCTATCCGGGCTTCCTGATGCCGGCGGTGTGGAAGGCCGATTTCGGGGCGCTGTCGGCCGGCCCGCTGGCGCTGGGCACGGTCGGGGCCATAGGGGTGGTGGCGCTGGCCGTGCTGGCGGCCAAGCCGCTGATCCGCCTGCCGGACCCCAGCTACACCAGCGTCTTCCAGGGCTGCCTGCGCTGGAACACCTTCGTCTTCCTGCCGCTGGTCGCCGTTGTGTACGGCGCCGAGGGCGCGGGCCTTGGCGCGATGATCATGGGCGCCCTGATCCCCGCCATCAATGTGGTGGCGGTGCTGGTCATGGCGAAGTGGGGCGAGGGCCAGGGCGGCGGCTGGAAGACCGCGTTGCGCGGCCTGGCCCAGAACCCGGTGCTGTGGGGCTGCGCGGTAGGGGCGCTGTTCAATGTGCTGAAAGTCCCGCAGTTTCCGCCGCTGATGGGCGCCATCGACCTGCTGTCGAGCGCCGCCCTGACCCTTGGGCTGGTGGTGGCCGGGGCCGGGCTGAACTTCGCATATGTCCGCCGCAACAAGCTGACGATCGTGGCGGTCAGCGCGGTGAAGCTGCTGGTTCTGCCGGTGCTGATGTGGGGCCTGACCCGGCTGGCCGGCGGCGACGAGACGGCCCAGGGCATCGCGCTGCTGGTCGGGTCAGCGCCGGGCGCGGCGGCCTCCTACGTCCTGGCGCGGCAGATGGGCGGCGACGCCCCGTTGATGGCCGGCGTGGTGGCCTTCACGACCGCCGCCAGCCTGGTGACGATCCCGGCGCTGCTGCTGGTGTTTCATCTGGCTTAGGGGGCGGCAAGCGCATTGCGTCCTTCGACACGCCGCTGCGCGGCTGCTCAGGATGACGTGTTTGGAAGGCTCCCTCCTACGTGATGCTGAGCAGCGCTCCACGAGCGCGTGTCGAAGCACGCATGGATCCTAAAGCTTGTCCCCGCGCCCGAGCGGATCGGGCAGCGCCTCGCCGTCGGCGACGAAGCTCAGCGACACCGAGTTGATGCAGTAGCGCAGGCGGGTCGGCGGCGGGCCGTCCGGGAAGACGTGGCCCTGGTGGCTGCCGCAGCGGGCGCAGATCGTCTCGATGCGCAGCATGCCGTAGCTGGTGTCCCGCACCTCGCCGACATGGGTCTCGTCCAGCGGGGCGTAGAAGCTGGGCCAGCCGGTGCCGCTCTCGAACTTGGTCTCGAAGCGGAACAGCGGCAGGCCGCACAGCCGGCAGCAGTAGGCGCCCGGGCGCTTTTCGCCCAGCAGGCCGCCGCAGAACGGCGCCTCGGTGCCGTGGTGCAGCAGCACCTCGGCCTCTTCGCGGGTGAGGTCGGCTTCCAGGCGCGCGCGTTCGGCGTCGGAGGGCGGGGCGAGGTCGAAACCCGAGGGAGAAACGGTCATGCCGCGAATGTAGGGCGTCCCGGGCCCTTCGGAAAGTCGCCGGCGAGGCATGGCAAGGCGACCGCCGGTTTCATATCTTCCACCCAACGCCATCCCAAGCAGGACATCCGATGCTCACCGCCACCACCCATTCCATCGCCGAACGCCCCACCACCCAGACGCTGGGCGTCGTGGCCGGCGAGGCGATCATCGGCGCCCATATCTTCAAGGACCTGTTCGCCGGCATCCGCGACATCGTCGGCGGCCGGGCGGCCAGCTATGAGGATACCCTCCGCGAGGCGCGCCAGATGGCCACGCGGGACATGATCGAGGCCGCCCAGCGTCTCGGCGCCGACGCGGTGGTCGGGGTCGACTACGACTACGCGACGATCGGCCAGAACGGCAGCATGCTCATGGTCTCGGCCACAGGCACCGCCGTGAAGCTGGGCTGACGCCCTCGCCGCCCTATCTGGCCGCGGATGATAGCCACCTGCCCGCTCGAGAGCTTCCCCGCCGACGGCTGCGCCGTGGTCATCGGCGCGGGCGGCGGCATCGGGGCGGCGCTCGCCGATGGGCTGGCGGCGAGCGGGCGATTCCCGGCGGTCCATGCCCTGCGTCGGGCGGACCTGGACCTCGAGGACGAGGCGTCGATCGCCGCCGCCGCGGCGCGGCTGGACGTCCCGCCCCGGCTGGTCATCGTCGCCACGGGCCTGCTGCACGGCCAGGGCGTGGCGCCGGAGAAGGCCCTGCGCGCCGTCGATCCGGCCGCCCTCCTGAAGAGTTACGCCGTCAACGCCGTCGGGCCGGTGCTGGTCGCCAAACACTTCACCCCGCTGTTCCCGCGCACCGGCAAGGCGGTGTTCGCGGCGCTGTCGGCCCGGGTCGGCAGCCTGGGCGACAACCGTCTGGGCGGCTGGCACGGCTACCGGGCGTCCAAGGCGGCGCTGAACATGCTGCTGCGCAATGTCGCCATCGAGCTGACGCGGAGCCGGCCGCAGGCGGTCTGCCTGGCCCTGCATCCCGGCACGGTCGACACCGGCCTCAGCGCCCCCTTCCAGGGCGGCGTGCCGGGCGAACGGCTGTTCACCCCGGCCTTCAGCGCCGCCCGTCTGCTGGAGGTGATCGATCGTCGGGGCCCGGAGGACAGCGGCGGCGTTTTCGACTGGGCCGACAAGCCTGTGCCGTGGTGACGCTACGTCCACGCCTGTCAGGCGTTGCCAATCCCGCCCATGCGGTCTAACCCGCAACGCAACAATCGTGCGCAAGGGACGACCGCAGGCCTATGTTCTCGAAGATTCTGATCGCCAACCGGGGTGAAATCGCGGTTCGGGTCATCAAGACCTGCCGCCGGATGGGGATCAAGACGGTCGTCGTCTACTCCGAAGCCGACGCCGACAGCCTGGCCGTGGAGATGGCCGACGAGGACGTGTTCATCGGCCCGGCCCCGGCCAGCGAATCCTACCTGGTGCAGGACAAGATCATCGCCGCCTGCAAGCAGACGGGCGCCCAGGCCGTGCACCCCGGCTTCGGCTTCCTGTCGGAGAACGCCAGCTTCGCCCAGCGCTGCGCCGACGAGGGCATCGTCTTCATCGGTCCCAACCCCGGCGCCATCAGCGCCATGGGCGACAAGATCGAGTCCAAGAAGTTCGCCGAGAAGGCCGGCGTCAGCTGCGTCCCCGGCCACATCGGCGAGATCGCCGACACCGCCCACGCCATCGAGATCTCCGAGGAGATCGGCTATCCGGTGATGATCAAGGCCAGCGCCGGCGGCGGCGGCAAGGGCATCCGCGTCGCCCACAATCGCCGCGACGTCGAGGAAGGCTTCCCGGCCGTGCGGTCCGAGGCCAAGTCCAGCTTCGGCGACGACCGCATCTTCATCGAGAAGTTCATCACCAGCCCGCGCCACATCGAGATCCAGGTGCTGGGCGACAAGCACGGCAACGTGGTGCACCTGTTCGAGCGCGAATGCTCGATCCAGCGCCGCAACCAGAAGGTCATCGAGGAGGCGCCGAGCCCGCTGCTCGACGAGGCCACCCGCGCCGCCATGGGCGCCCAGGCCGTCGCCCTGGCCAAGGCCGTGAACTACGACAGCGCCGGCACCGTCGAGTTCGTCGCCGGCCAGGACAAGAGCTTCTACTTCCTGGAAATGAACACCCGCCTGCAGGTCGAGCACCCGGTCACCGAGCTGATCACGGGCCTGGACCTGGTCGAGCAGATGCTGCGCAGCGCCGCCGGCGAGACGATGGCGTTCGGTCAGAAGGATCTGAAGATCAACGGCTGGGCTATAGAAAGCCGCATCTACGCCGAGGACCCCTACCGCAAGTTCCTGCCGTCCATCGGACGCCTGGTCCGCTACGACCCGCCGGTCGAGGGCGAACACGAGGGCTACACCGTCCGCAACGACGCCGGCGTCCGCGAGGGCGACGAGATCTCGATGTACTACGACCCGATGATCTCCAAGCTCTGCACCTGGGCCCCGACGCGCCTCGCCGCCGTCGACGGCATGGCCCGGGCGCTGGAGGACTTCCACATCGAGGGGCTGGGTCAGAACATCCCGTTCCTGGCCGCCGTGATGGACCAGGAGCGGTTCCGCACCGGCGCCCTGGCCACCAGCTACATCGTCGACGAGTTCCCCGAGGGCTTTGACGGCACAACCCCGACCGCCTTCCAGGTCGACGTCCTGACCGCCGCTGGCGTGGCCATGCACCGCATCATGTCCGCCCGCGCCGGCTCGCCGGCCCGCAACGACTGGCGGGTCTTCGTCGGCCACGCCGGCCGCGCCGTCGCGGTTGCCGACACGGCCGAGGGCCTGACCCTCACCCTGGCCGACGACGGCCGGGTGATGGGCCTGACCGACGTGGTCTGGCGTCCGGGCCAGGCCCAGTTCCGCGGTCGGCTGGACGGCAGGGCCTTCACGGTCAACGTCGCCCCCGCCGCAGAGGGCTTCGTGATCCGCCACCGCGCCGCCAAGCAGAAGGTGCTGGTCCTCTCGCCCCGCTCGGCCGAGCTGCACGGCAAGATCCCCGAGAAGAAGCCCGCCGACACCAGCAAGATGATCATCTCGCCCATGCCGGGCCTGGTGGTCAGCATGGACGTCGAGGTCGGCCAGACCGTCCGCGAGGGCGAGGTGGTCTGCGTCATCGAGGCGATGAAGATGCAGAACATCATCCGCGCCGAACGCGAGGGCGTGGTGAAGGTCGTCTCCGCCAAGGGCGGCGACAGCGTCGCCGCCGACGAGGTGCTGGTCGAGTTCGGCTAGAGCCAGCGCTCTTCAGCGCTCGCGACGCCTGCCGCCTCCGTCTTCCCGGCGAAGGCCGGGATCCATGACGCGCGACGCGGTCCTTCCGTTTTGTCCGCCGCAACGGCGGCCGGGACTTGCCCCCGCCCTTGCCTGAGCCGTTCCCCTCGGGCCGGAAGCACACTAGATTGGTCGCGGTCACATCGGACTCGGAGCGCAATCTCGTATGGGAAGCCAGATCGACTGGTTGGAGCTGTTCTTCTCCTCCACGGGCCGCGTCTCGCGCGGGCCGTTCCTCATCGCCGCCGCCGTGCTGATTTCGCTCGCCGCCCTCTACGAGGCCGCCGTCGGGCCGACGACCCATTTCCTGACCGGCTGGTTCGTCTATCCGGGCCTGCTGTTCTCGGGCTGCTGCGTCCTGTCCCGGCGGCTGCATGACCGCGGTCGCTCCGGCTGGCTGGCCGCCGTCCTTCTGCTGGCCCTGGCCCTCGCCTGGCCGCGCCCCGAGGGGCTGATCGACTACATCGCCGCCGTCGTGGTCGTCTGGGCCGTGGTCGAGCTGGGCGTCATGCCCGGCGAGCAGGGCGCCAACCGCTTCGGTCCCAATCCCGTCCGTACTGTTCAGGTCTAGGAGCCTCCTACATGCGCACTCTCCTCGTCACCGCCCTCGCCTTCATGATCGCCGGCCCTGCCCTGGCCGCCGATCCGCTGACCCCGGAGGCCCAGGCCGGCGTGAACGCCGTCATGGCCACGATCAAGAGCGCCAAGAACGCCCGCTTCCGCAAGGTCAAGACCACCGCCGCGGGCGACGTCTGCGGAACGGTCAGCCCAAGCTCCTCGTCGCGCGACATCGAGTTCCTTTGGACGAAGTCGACCGGCGTGATCTGGATCAACGAGGCGGCCCAGGAACCCCAGTCGGAGTTCGGCTACGGCATCCCCAACCTGAAGCGCTCGACAGAACGCGCCGACTACAAGGTCTGGAAGGCCTGCCAGACGGGCTGATCCCCTCCCGATCCGTCATGGCCCGGCCCGTCCGGGCCATCCATGAACACTGCGTTCGCGGTGCGTCCTTCGACACGCCGCTGCGCGGCTGCTCAGGATGACGTCGTTCGAGGGCAATACACCTACGTCATGCTGAGCAGCGCCGTCAGGCGCGTGTCGAAGCGCGCAAAGCGCCTTCCGGCTCACCACGCATGGGTGGCCCGGACGGGCCGGGCCATGACGGGCCTCGCATAGAACGCCCGATCAGCCGCTAGACCGGCGCCGCCGCCGCCGCGACCGGCCCGAACACCCGCGTGAACGCCGCCTTCAGGGCGGCGTCCGCCTCGTCCATGGTGACGGGCAGGCCGAGGTCGACCAGGCTGGTGACGCCGTGCGCCGTCTGGCCGCAGGGCACGATGCCGTCGAAGTGGGTCAGGTCCGGCTCCACGTTCAGGCTGACGCCGTGGAAGCTGACCCAGCGGCGCAGCTTGACCCCGATGGCGGCGATCTTGTCCTCGCGCGACCAGCCCGGGCCCTTGCGCTCGACCCAGACCCCGACGCGCCCGTCGCGCAGCTCGCCCTCGACATTGAAGGCCGCCAGGGCGTCGATCACCCAGGTCTCCAGCGCGCCGACAAAGGCCCGCACGTCCCGGCCCCGCGCGGTCAGATCCAGCATCACATAGGCCACCCGCTGGCCGGGCCCGTGGTAGGTGTACTGCCCGCCCCGACCGCTTTCGAACACCGGAAACCGGTCCGGCTGCAGCAGGTCGGCGGCCCTGGCCGAGACGCCGGCGGTGTAGAGCGGCGGATGCTCCAGCAGCCAGACCAGCTCGCCCGCCGTTCCCTCGGCGATGGCCGCGGCGCGCGCTTCCATGGCCGCCACGGCCTCCGGGTAGGAGACGGGCGTGGTCGAGACCGCCCAGCCGGCGGCGACACCGTCGGCGCGACCGAATAGCGCGGTCGGAACGTCGGGACTTAACGGCTGATCAAGCATGCTGGCCGCAATGTGACCTGTCGGCGCGAGTTGCGCGAGAGGGGCTGCGTTTTCGTGAGTCAGGTCAAAGCCGTCAACGTCGATATCGCGGTGCTTCTGGGCCGCTCGACCCTGCCGATGCAGCAGCTTCTGCGCATGGGCCGGGGCGCGGTGATTCCGCTCGACGCCAAGGTCAATGACGAGGTCTGGATCCTGGCCAACAACCACCCGGTGGCCCGCGGCGAGATCCAGATCAACGACGACCGCATCAGCATCGCCGTCACCGGCCCCGCGGACGTCTACGACTTCATGGCTGGCGGCGGGTAGCCGCAGTCTCGGCGGTAGGCGTCATCAATATCAGCCATCCTCTCCTCGAGCATCCCGCCGGCATCCTCGGCGAGCGCTTCGAAGAAGCCTTCGAACAGGTTTGATCGCGCGCGCGTTCTCGCTGTGGCGCCCGAGGCAATCTCGCTGACCAGCGTCAGGTGCGCCGTCATGGCCGCCTGCTTCGCGCGTTGGCGAGCGTCTACAAGCGCCTTCAGGCGCGCGGGGCTTGGACGGGGTTTTGACACGGCGGATTCCCTGGTTGCCACGGGTTCGCGACCCGCCACGAATGAACAGGTTGGGGAGGTGGTGCGGAGCGCTCCGGTCTTGCCCGGATGTCTGTTTGTGCAAGGTGCAAGAGTGGGAAGACCGTAACGCTCCACGAAGATCGTTATCCGGAAGCTTCCGCTCGGCAGCCGTGTTCGGGCTTAACCGGAGCGCCTCCGACGGGCGGGCAAGGCAGCGGCCTCGTCCCGGACCGGATGAGTAACCCCCTCATCCCTGTCCCCGCTCGAACTCCGTCCCGTCGCCGCAAGGTCGCTGGCCATGCGCCCTCCCCGTGCGACGGGACGAGGTGAAGGATACGGGCGCTGGATCGGAGGGGGATAGAATTGGCTTCATCCCCTTATTCCCGTCTCCCCGGCGAAGGCCGGGGTCCATACGGGGCAAGGGCTCGGGGCGTATCGTGGATCCCGGCCTACGCCGGGAAGGCGGGGGATAGATCGGCCTTCGGCGCATCCCTCGCCACCGCTCTCCGAGCGGTCCCCCTCTCCCAAACGGGAGAGGATAGAGGGAGCTACCGCTTCTTGCCGAGCTCGGCGGCGATGTCTTTCGTCGCCTTGCCGACCTTGCGGTGGGCGGCGGTGATCTGGTCGCGGGTGACGCCCCAGCGCTTCATCCAGTATTCGACGGCCTGCCGCTCGGACAGGTCGAGGCGGTCCTTGTCGATGAAGCCGCGCTTGTCCTTCAGTCCCGCCATGCCGCCGCTCCGTGATTTGCCCTTGGGGCCATTATCCCGGTAAGCCGGGTCCATGACCAGCCAGCCCAAGCTCCGCCGCCTCATCGACCTGCCCGGCATCGCCGACCTGGAGACGAAGGCGCTGATGAAGCCGGCCTGGGCCGAGCCGGAGGCCCGCGCCGAGCACCCCGAGATCGACGCCTGCTCGATGGCGATCTTCGGCCTGACCGCCGATGAGGCCGGGGCGGTCGAACGCCCGGCCGACTGGGACGACGTCGACCAGCTGCCGCTGCGCGACCAGGTCGACGCCTTCGAGGCGGCCGGCTGGGACGTCACCGAGCGGCGCAAGCCGCTGCGCATGCTGGGTCACTTCAACCAGCAGCTCTGGCTGGCGATCCGCGGCGTGGCCGGGACCCTGCCCTTCGTCCCCGAGGACGAGACGACGATGACCGGCTGGGGCGCGTCGCTCGCCGCCGACGCCAAGGCCTTCAAGAAGCGCTAGCCGGACTGGCCGCCGGCCAGCGGATCGGGCGGGCGAACGACGCGGCGGGCGCTGAAATGCTGATTCTGCTGCTGCAGCCGGGTGACCTGGCTGTTCAGGTCGACGATGTCGTCTTCCAGCTGGGCGATCCGCTGCTTGAGATAGGTGTTCTCGCGCTGCAGCTTGCTGAGGTCGTCGTCGGTCATCGGGGCGGTCCTTGAGGGCTGGAGGGGGTCAGCGGGCGGTCGCCCGCTCCTGGCTGCGGATCACCGCCCGCAGGAGCAGGGCCCGCCGGGGCGACAGCTGGCGGTCGGCCAGTTCGGCGCGGGCGCCGAGCAGAACCTCGCCGGCGTGGCGGCCGCCCAGCGCCCAGGTCTCGGCGCGGATCTCGCGGTCCGACACCGCCCCGCCGAAAAGCGCGTCCTTCAGGTCCTTGAACAGGGTCATGGCGAGCCTCCGGCCCGGTTTGGCGGCTGCAGGCGCGGGCTCACAGCCGGATGAAGTCGATGACCTTGCAGCGGGCGTCCCAGGCGACGCCGTCGCCCTGGGTCACCTCGGCGACCTCGACGTCGTAGAGGCCTGCCGGGCGACTGAAGGTGTAGATGTCGCCGACCACGAGCGGACGGGCGGTCGTGGCATGGATGGTGACCTCCATCGCCTGCTCGAGGCGACCGTAGGTGATCACATAGTCATGGGCGCCGAAGGGGCCGTCCCGGCCCGAGTCGTCCCGCTCAGAACCCGTCATTGGCCGCCCCTCCCCATATCGGCGCGACATCGACGGTCGGACCGGTATCAGCGACGTCGGGCATTCTGGAATTCCCTCGCACGTGTCCGAATACGGCATCGCGCAGAATTGTATTCGGCAGCCCGGAATTCAGTTTCACCGGGCCCTTGTATTACCACGATAAAATGGCGAACAGCCGGAATATTCTTTCGACGATGATGAGATCATGTGGCTGGCCCGCGGGATTTTCGGCGGGCGCGTCTGGCGACAGGCCGATTCCCCGCGGCCCGGAAACCCATTAGACAGCGGCCATGGCCTGGACGCGAACCTATGACGAAGCCGAGCCCCAGCGGGTGAACCGCTGGCTGGCGCAGAGCGGCGTCTGCTCCCGGCGCGAAGCCGAGGGCCTGATCGCCCGCGGGCTGGTCAGCATCGACGGGGAGACGGTCGAGGACGTCGGCCGCAAGATCCTGCCGGGCCAGACCCTGACCCTGGCCGATATCGCCACCGCCGACCTGGGCGCGGCGATGACCCTGATGATCCACAAGCCGGTGGGAATCGTCTCCTCCCAGCCCGAAGGCGAGCAGATCCCGGCCGTCCGGCTGATCACCCGCGACACCCTGTGGGGCGACTCACCGGCCATCCCGGGACGCGACAGCCGCCTGGCCCCGGTCGGCCGGCTGGACATGGACTCGCGCGGCCTGCTGATCCTGTCGGAGGACGGGGTGGTGGCCAAGGCGGTCATCGGCCCCGACTCGCTGCTGGAGAAGGAGTACGTCGTCACTGTCACCGGCCAGATCAACGAGGCGCGGCTAGCCCTGCTGCGCCACGGGCTGGCGCTGGACGGCCGACAGCTGCGCCCGGCGAAGGTGACGCAGGAGGGGCCGCGGACTCTGCGGTTCGTGCTGACCGAAGGCCGCAACCGGCAGATCCGCCGGATGTGCGAGCTCGTCGACCTGTGGGTCGCCGACCTCTACCGCGTCCGGGTCGGACCGCTGACGCTCGGCGACCTGCCCGAGGGGCGCTGGCGACCGTTGACCGCGCAGGAGCGCGCGGCGCTCATCGCCGGGGATCAGTAGCCCGGCGGCGGGACGAAGCCGCCGAATTCGCGCTCCAGCAGGCCGGCGAAGGCGATCGGGGTGCGATCCTCGAGATACGGCCCGAGGATCTGGATGCCGATCGGCAGGCCGGCGCGCGACAGGCCGATGGGCGCCGCCGTGGCCGGCAGGCAGGCCAGGGTCGCCATGCCCGGCCAGGCCAGCTGGTCGAAGTAGCGCGTCGCCTCGCCGTTCAGCGTCAGCTTGCGGGCGCCCATGTCCGGGCTGGGATCATGCGGGAAGGCCAGCGACCCGTGGGCGGGCGCCAGCACGACGTCGAAGCCCTCGAACAGCCGCGCCCACTGGCGCCGGACGGCCAGCTGCCCGTCGAGCAGGCCCATCCACTCGTGGGCCGAGGGCGAACGGGCGCCGGGCTGGCCGCGGGTCATGGCGACATTGAGAATCGCGCCGTAGAGCATCTGGGCGTCCGCCAGGTCGGGCAGCAGATCGCTCTGCCGGTCGACCCGGGCGCCGGCGTCCTCCAGCCGGTCAGCCAGGGCGTGAAGCGCGGCGACGATCTCGGCGTCGACCTTCGCCATCGGATGGGTGTCCAGAATCAGCACGCGGAAGTCGGCCAGCCTGTCGTGGCGCGGCGGCCGGAGGGCCAGACCGTAGCCCACGGCCTCCTCCGGCGCCGGGCCGGCCAGCACGCCGAGCGCCAGGTCGAGGTCGGCGGCGGTGCGCGCCATCGGCCCGACCACGGCCAGCGGCACGTCGCTCCCGTCGACGACCGGCGGCGTGTGCCCGCGCAGGGGCACGAGCCCGTAGCTCGGCTTGTGGCCGTATACGCCGCAGAAGGCGGCCGGAACCCGGATCGAGCCCCCGATGTCGGACCCGAACTCCAGCGGGACCATACCGGCCGCCAGGACCGCGGCGCTGCCGCCCGACGAGCCGCCTGGCGTGCGAGACAGGTCCCAGGGATTGTTGCTGCGACCATAGACGGGATTGTCGCTCTGCCAGTCGGCCAGCATCGGCGGGACATTGGTCTTGCCCAGGATGACCGCCCCGGCCGCCTTCAGCCGCGCGACGCCGACGCCGTCCACGGACGCCCTGGCTTCGCGCCACATCTCCATGCCCCAGGTGGTCGGCGTGCCGGCCAGCCAGTTGGCTTCCTTGATGGTCATCGGCACGCCCAGCAGCGGCCGTCGCTCGCCGCGGGCCAGGGCCGCATCCGCCGCCTTCGCGGCGTCGCGGGCGCGGTCGAAGTCGCGGACGACCACGGCGTTGATCGCGCCGTCGCGGGCGTCTATCCGGGCGATGGCGGCGTCGGCGAGCTCCAGCGCGCTGACCCGGCCGGCCGCCAGGGCGTCGACCAGCGTCGTCGCCGAGGCGTCGGCGAAGTCCTGCTTGAGTGTGTCGGACACCGCCGCCTCCGTGCTTCTGTCTGTTCTGGTTGGCGGATCGTCACCCGCCGTCGGGCAGTCGAGTGCTGATCGGCGCGTCCGGATCAACCTGCGGACGCGGCGCCGGCGGCCCGATCCGGAAGGCGCTCTGCGGCTGCTTCCCCCAGACCTTCTTGTAGCCAAAGGGGTTGGCCGGATCGTCCTTGGAAGGCGGCTCCATGTCTTGCTCGTCTCCACGCCTGGGCCGCGAATCTCGCCGCCGATCTGGACGCTTGTATGACAATCAGACCCGGCGGCGACAGATTGGCCAGGACACGGCGGCGGTCAAGCGCCCGGCCCCGTCAGGCGGCGAGCGCCTCCTCGATGAAGTCCAGCCGATCCTGACCGAAGAACATCTCGTCCTCGACGAAGAAGGTCGGCGCCCCGAAGGCCCCGCGCGCCACGGCGCTTTCGGTGTTGACCTTCAGCCTGTCCTTGGCCTCCGGACTCTCGGCCAGCGCCAGAAGCGCGGCGGCATCGAGGCCGGCGTCGCCCAGAACGGCGGCCAGCACCTCCGGGTCGCCCATGTTCTTGCGGCCCTTCCACATGGCGTCGAACAGGGTGTCGACCAGGCCGGGGAAGGCCTCCTCCCCCAGCAGCCCGGCCGCTATCCGCATCATGGTGATGGTGTTGATCGGGAAGTAGGGGTTCATGTTCAGCGGCACGCCGAACTTCTTCGCGAACCGCGCCATGTCGGCGCCCATGTACGCGCCCTTGGCCGGCACCATGACCGGCGAGGCGTTGCCCGTGGCCTTGAAGAGGCCGCCCAGCAGGACCGGCACATAGATGACCTCGGCGCCGGTGCGTTCGATCAGGCCGGGGATGCGCTTGTGCGCCAGGTAGGTCGTCGGGCTGCCGACATCGAACAGGAACTCGAGCGTCTTGGTCATCAGAAGGTCTCCATCCAGGGGCGCAGGTCCAGCTCGTGGGTCCAGGCGTCGCGGGGCTGGCTGTGCAGCATCCAGTAGGCTTCGGCGATGTGGTCGGGATCGAGGATGCCGTCCTGGTCCTTCAGCGCATGGCGCTGCGGGAAGTTCTCGGCGATCCAGGCGGTGTCGATGGCCCCGTCGATGATGGCGTGGGCGACATGGATCCCCTGCGGACCCAGCTCCCGCGCCATGCTCTGGGCCAGACCCCGCAGCGCGAACTTGGCGCCGGCGAAGGCCGAAAAGCCCTTGCCGCCGCGCAGGGAGGCGGTGGCGCCGGTGAAGAGGATCGTGCCCCGGCCGCGCGGGACCATGTGTTTCGCCGCCTCCCGTCCGGTCAGGAAGCCGGCGAAGGCCGCCATCTCCCAGACCTTGCGGTAGACGCGAGCGGTGGTGTCGCGGATGCCGAAATTGACGTTCGCGCCGATGTTGAAGACCACGGCCTCCAGCGGCGCGATGTGGGCTTCGATGCGCTCGAAAAGCGCGACCATCGGCTCCTCGAGCCTGGCGTCGACGCCGAACGGATGCGCCTCGCCGCCCTCGGCGCGGATCTGGTCGGCCAGCGCGGTCAGGTTCTCGGCGTCACGGCGCACGATGACAACGGCATAGCCCTCGCGGGCGAACCGCCGGGCGATGGCGCCGCCGGTGGCGTCTCCGGCTCCGATGACCAGCACGGACTTCTTCGACATTCGCGGCGCCCCCGTAGAAGGTTGCAAATAGAAACTGACAAGAGGGCGTTGTAAAGGGAAGAGGTGGAAGCGCGTTGCGTGGTTCGACACGCGCTCTGGCGAGCGCTGCTCACCATGACTTCAAAATGATTGTCATCCTGAGCAGCCCGCGCAGCGGGCGTGTCGAAGGACGCACTGCGGGCATTACCGATACAGCCCCTTGTGCTGCTCCCGCAGCAGCGCCTTCTGGACCTTGCCCATGGCGTTGCGGGGCAGGTCGTCGACGAACAGCACGCGTCTGGGCTGCTTGAACCGCGCCAGCCGGTCCTTCAGCGCGGCGATGACGGCCTCTTCGCTGAAGGCGCCCTTCCCGCCGGTCGCCACGACCGCGGTGACCCCCTCGCCCAGGTCCGGGTGCGGCAGGCCGATGACGGCGCTCTCGACCACGCCGGGCAGCGCGTCGAGCTCCTCCTCGACCTCCTTGGGATAGACGTTGAACCCGCCGGAGATGATCAGGTCCTTGCCGCGCCCGACGATGCTGACGTAGCCGCGCGCGTCGATCGTCCCCAGGTCGCCGGTGATGAAGAAGCCGTCGGGCCGGAACTCGGCGGCGGTCTTCTCGGGCATGTTCCAGTAGCCGGCGAAGACGTTGGGGCCCTTCACCTCGATCATGCCGATCTCGCCTGTGGACAGCGGCGCGCCCGTCTCCGGATCAGCGATGCGCAGCGCCACGTCAGGGAGCGGGTAGCCGACCGTCCCGGCCACCCGGTCGCCGTCATAGGGGTTGGAGGTGTTCATCCCCGTCTCGGTCATGCCGTAGCGCTCGAGGATCGCCGTGCTGGTCCGCTCGCTCCAGTCGCGGTGCACCTCGGCCAGCAGCGGGGCAGAGCCGCTGATGAACAACCGCATGCCGGCGACGGCCTCGCGGGTCAGGGCCGGCTGGGCCAGCAGGCGGGTGTAGAAGGTGGGGACGCCCATGAGAGCGGTCGCGCGAAGCATCAGCGACAGCGCCTCAGCCGCATCGAACTTCGGCCGGAAGATCATCGAGCCGCCGGCCATCAGCAGCACGTTGGTGGCCACAAACAGCCCGTGCACATGGTAGATCGGCAGGGCGTGGATCAGCACGTCATCGGCGGTGAACTTCCACAGCTCCACCAGCGTCGCGGCGTTGCTGGCCAGGTTGCCGTGGGTGAGCATCGCCCCCTTCGACCGCCCCGTCGTGCCGGAGGTGTAGCAGATGGCGGCCAGGTCGGTCGGCGCCCGCTCGACGGTGGCGAAGGTCGAAGGCCGGCTCTCGGCGATGTCGGTCAGGGTCCCCTGCCCGTGGGCGTCGAGGGTCGCGACCCTGGCGTCCATTGGGTCGATCAGCCCGGCGATCTCCTCCTCGACCATCGGGTCGCAGACCACCAGCGACGGGCCAGCGTCGCCGATGAAATAGTCCAGCTCGCGGATCGTGTAGGCGGTGTTGAGCGGCAGGAAGACCGCCCCGGCCCGGATCGTGGCCAGATAGAGGTAGAGGTTCTCCGGGCTCTTCTCGACCTGCACCGCCACCCGGTCGCCGGCCTTCACCCCCAGCGCGCGCAGGGCGTGGGCGTAGCGGGCGGTATGGGCGTCGAGGTCGGCATAGGTATCGATCCGGCCGTCCGGACGCTCGAGAAAGGGTGCGGACGGGACGGCGTTGGCGGTGAGGGTGGTGAAGAGATTGGACATCGGCCTTGCGTGGTTCGCGACGCGCTACGCGCTCCTCACCATGACGAGCTCTGTGCAGTCCACAAGAATTCGTCATCCTGAGGAGGCCCGAAGGGCCGTCGCGAAGGACGCGTGGCGGCTAGGCCAGCATCCGCTCCAGCCCCGCCCGGTCCAGCACCGTGATCACGCCATAGCCGCGGGCCACTCGGCCCTGCCCTTCCAGCGCGCCCAGCCAGCCGTTCACCGCCTTGCGGGTGACGCCGATCATCTCGGCGAGGTCGGCCTGGGAGACGGCGATCTCGCCGCCGGTCTGGGCCGACAGCTGCAGCAGGCGGGAGATCAGCCGCTCGCGGGGTTTCAGCGCCACGAACTCGGCCACCGCCTGGGCGTTGAGGCGCAGCTGGCCATAGACCAGCGCCGACAGCGCTTCCCACAGCCCCGGATGGTCGGCGGCGACCTGGCGCAGGGCCCGGTCGCTGAGCGTGAATACCGTGGCGGGCGTGGCGGCGATGGCGGTGACGATCCGCGGGCCGCCGCCGAAGGCCGCGCTCTGGCCGATCACCGTCCCGGCGGGCAGCAGGCTGATCAGCGCCTCGCGGCCGCCCGGCGCCTGGCCGTAGACCTTCAGCGCCCCGTCGACCACGGCCAGCACCCCGGTCTCCTCGTCGCCCTCGCCGTGCATCCATTCGCCCGCGCTCCGGCGGGACAGACGGCCGGCCCGCAGCAGGGCGTCGCGCCGGTCGGCCGGCTGGCGGGCGAACCAGGGGATGGCCGCCACCCTGGCGAGGTTGTCATCGCTCATGCCGCTATGTAACCAAAGTGACAGTCAGCGCGCCAGCGCCGTGGCCTGATCGGGTCAATGACAAGGGAGACCGCCATGCTCGCCACCGCCCTGAAGATCGAACCGGCCGACGGCTGCGGCGCCTATGTGTCCGGCGTGGACCTGGCGGGCGCCAGCGACGCCGACGTGGCGTCCATCCGCCGGGCGCTGTTCGACCACGGCGTCCTGTTCTTCCGCGGCCAGTCGATCACGCCCGAGCAGCACATCGCCCTGGCCGAGCGCATCGCGCCCATCGACGTCAACCGCTTCTTCCCCGCCGCGCCCGGCTATCCGGTGATCGCCAAGGTCGAAAAGACCGCCGAGCAGACCACCAACATCGGCGGCGGCTGGCATACCGACCACAGCTACGACATCGCCCCGGCCATGGGCTCGGTACTGGTCGCCCGCGACCTGCCCCCCGGCGGCGGCGACACCCTGTTCGCCGACATGTACGCGGCCTTCGACACCCTGGACGAGGACCTGAAGGCCCAGGTACGCGGCCTGCGCGCCGTGCACGGGTCCGACCATGTCTTCGGCGAGAAGGGCGTCTATGCGAACACCGACCAGCCCGAGCTGGCCAAGGGCGGCGTCGAGACGCCGGAGACGGTGCATCCGGTGGTGATCAAACACCCCGGCAGCGGCAAGAGCGTGCTCTACGTCAACCCCAGCTTCACCCTGCGCTTCGAGGGCCAGACCCGCGAGGAGAGTATGCCGCTGCTGATGAAGCTCTACGCCCACGCCATGAACACCGCCCACGTCCACACCCTGGTCTGGGAGCCCGGCACGGTCGCCATCTGGGACAACCGCGCCACCTGGCATTTCGCCAGGAACGACTACCACGGCCACTACCGGCTGATGCACCGCATCACCCTGGCCGGGTGCGAGCTGGAGGCGGCTTAGGCCTTGCATGCTTCGACACGCGCCTCCGGCGCTGCTCAGCATGACGTGGGTGAATAGCTTTCCAGATACGTCATCCTGAGCAGCCGCGAAGCGGCGTGTCGAAGGACGCACAGCGGGCCGTTCAGCCCCCCTCTAAGGCTTCGCGCTGCGCAGCGCGGCGCTGCCGAACGCGTCGACGTCGGTCACCTGCCTGACCACCTCGTACCCCGCCGGCAGCTTCGGGCCGATGAGCGGCAGGTCCCGGGCCGAGCGGTCCGCCACCACGATGAACCCCGCCGCGCCCAACGTCGGCTGCAGCGATGTGCCCAGCGAGGGCGCGCGCATGAAGCTGCCGATGTAGGTCGCCTTGCCGGGCTGGATGGTGAAGCGGATGGCGAAGGGTTTCGCCGACGACCAGTCATAGGTTGCGCCGGTCGGGCTGGAACCATAAAAGGCGAAGTTGTCGATCAGGTAATCGCCGGGCGGCAGGCGGCGGACGACGATCTGGCCGGTCTCGCGCCCCTCGAAGTCGGGGTTCTTGATCTTCAGATAGATCGCGCCGCCCAGCTTCGGCTCGATCGACCCCCTCCAGTCGCTGACGGCCGTCCCGTCCGGCAGCGCCACGCGGCCGTAGGGAAAGTCGAAGTGCATGCCGATGGCGATCGTCCCGACCGCATAGGCGACATAGCCGCCGTCCTCGCCGGCGTACTGGGCCGGGGCTTTGGCGGCGAGCGCAGGCGTGGCGAGAAAGGCCAGCAGGGCGAAGAAGACTCCGACGAATTTCATGCGCGCTCCACTCCGTTCATAGACCCCATTCTTTGTTGCTGGCCTTCGCCGGCGCAAGCGCAGCGTCTTCCCTCCCCTTCATGGGGAGGGACAGGCCGCGAAGCGGCCAGGGTGGGGAAGCAGGGCGCCAACCGCAACGCCTTGAGACTGGCGCCGCCATCCCCCACCCGGTCCGGCGTTGCCGAACCACCCTCCCCATGAAGGGGAGGGAAAGAAAAAGGGCGCGGCCCTTACGACCGCGCCCCTTCGCATTTCAGTCCGAAGGTAAGCCTCAGCCCGCCTTCTTCTCCGCGTAGATGACCAGCGGCTGGGCGCGGCCTTCGACGACCTCGGCGTTGACCACGACCTCCTCGACACCCTCGTAGCTGGGCAGCTCGAACATGGTCTCCAGCAGGATGCCTTCGAGGATCGAGCGCAGGCCGCGGGCGCCGGTGCGGCGCAGGATGGCCTTGCGAGCCACCGCGTTCAGTGCGTCGTCGGTGAACTTCAGGCCGACGTTCTCCATCTCGAACAGACGCGCGTACTGCTTGATGAGCGCGTTCTTCGGCTCGGTCAGGATCTTCACCAGGGCGACCTCGTCGAGGTCCTCCAGCGTGGCGATGACCGGCAGGCGGCCGATGAACTCGGGAATCAGGCCGAAGCGCAGCAGGTCGTCCGGCTCCACCTGGCGCAGGATCTCGCCGGTGCGGCGCTCTTCGGGATCGGCGACCTTGGCGCCGAAGCCGATCGAGGTGCCCTGGCCGCGGCTGGAGATGATCTTCTCCAGGCCCGCGAAGGCGCCGCCGACGATGAACAGGATGTTGGTGGTGTCGACCTGCAGGAACTCCTGCTGCGGATGCTTGCGCCCGCCCTGCGGCGGCACGGAGGCGACGGTGCCTTCCATGATCTTCAGCAGCGCCTGCTGGACGCCCTCGCCCGAGACGTCGCGGGTGATCGAGGGATTGTCCGACTTGCGGCTGATCTTGTCGATTTCGTCGATGTAGACGATGCCGCGCTGGGCGCGTTCGACGTTGTAGTCGGCGGCCTGCAGCAGCTTGAGGACGATATTCTCGACGTCCTCGCCCACGTAACCGGCTTCGGTCAGGGTCGTGGCGTCGGCCATCGTGAACGGCACGTCGATGATTCGGGCCAGGGTCTGGGCCAGCAGCGTCTTGCCCGAGCCCGTCGGGCCGACCAGCATGATGTTAGATTTGGCCAGTTCGACGTCGTTATTCTTCGTCGCGTGGTTCAGGCGCTTGTAGTGGTTGTGCACCGCGACCGCGAGCACCTTCTTGGCGTGATCCTGCCCGATAACGTAATCGTCGAGGACCTCCCGGATTTCCTTGGGGGTCGGAACGCCGTCCTTGGACTTCACGAAGGCGATCTTGTGCTCTTCACGGATGATATCCATGCAGAGCTCGACGCATTCATCACAGATGAACACCGTCGGTCCGGCGATAAGCTTGCGCACCTCATGCTGGCTCTTTCCGCAGAAAGAACAGTAGAGGGTGCTCTTGGAATCGCCGCTGGCGGCCTTGGTCATATGTCTTCTCACGCTCGGGCGCTCGTCCCGCGGACGAAATCGCCATCCCCACCGGAAGTTCCCTGCCAACCGGTCTTGCAGGATACACGCCGGGGGTTTTCCAATCCTTGACAATCCCCGATCCGGACGACGTGGACAAGGGGTTGGCGGCCACAGTCCGGCGATGTCGAAACGATCACCCTGTGCGTCACGGCGCCGGTCTGGATCGTCATCGAGATGGGAACTGCCCCGTTCCGGCACAAGCGCCCGGTCTGGCGCGGGTCTTGCGAGCAGGGGCCCGCGATGTCCCGGCAGTGTCACATCTGCCGGAATCGTGATCGAAAACAGGCCGCTCAGGGGTCGGGACCAAAGTGATTATGACACGCAGACCATCGATGCTGGCACGGGGACTGACCGTGGCGCGGCCGATGATGGCCGATCCGCTGTCGGAGATACCGATCGTGGCCTTCGATTTCGACGGCACCCTGACGGTCCGCGACAGCTTCTCGGCCTTCCTGAAATGGCGCGCCGGCCCCGGCCGCTGGGTCGCCGGCTGCACGCGGTTGTTCCCGGACAGCGCCGCCTACCTGTTCCACCGCAATCGCGGACGCATGAAAGCCGCGGCCGTGCGCGAGTTCCTGTCCGGCGCACCCCGCGAGCAGCTGGAGAAGGAAGCCAAGGCCTTCGCCAACTACGCCTCGGCCACCCTGTTCCGCCCCGACGCCCTGGCCACCTGGCGCCGCTGGCAGCAGCGCGGCGCGCGGATGGTCATCGTCACCGCCTCGCCGGACATCATCGTCGCCCCGTTCGCCCGGGGCCTGGGCTGCGACAAGCTGATCGCCAGCGGCATCGCCTTCGACCAGGGCGAGCGGGTCATCGGAACCCTGGCCGGCCCCAACTGCCGCGGCCCCGAAAAGGTCCGCCGCCTGCGCGAGGTGTTCGGCGAGGACCTGCGCCTGACCGCCGCCTACGGCGACACCTCCGGCGACCGCGAGATGCTGCAAATCGCCGAGGAAAAGGGATACCGGGTGTTCAAGGGGCGGCCTTGAACCTAAGATTGCATTTCAATGCATTTCGCGCTTAACTGCCTCCCTTCCCCTTGTGGGGAGGGACAGGCCGCGAAGCGGCCAGGGTGGGGCAAGTGTCGATCATCCGGGCGCGACAGCTTCGATCCGCAATGCCGCCGATGGAGGCGAAGCTGTGGGTTCGCCTCAGGGCGCTCCGGGCAGAAGGCTTCCACTTCCGGCGACAGGCGCCGTTCCGAGGCTACTTCCTCGATTTCGTCTGCTTCAGCCGAAAGCTCGTTGTGGAGCTTGACGGCGCCCAGCATGGCGATGACGACCAGTGGCGCCATGATCGGATCCGCGATCAGGTGATCGAGGGCGAAGGGTTCACGGTCTTGAGATTCTGGAACCATCAGGTCCGCGAGAACGTCGACGGCGTGATGCACAACATCAGGCTCTAGCTCGGCGTCCCGGTGTGAACCCGGCTACTACTTGCCCCACCCTGACGAGGCTGCGCCTCGTCTGTCCTTCCCCACAAGGGGGAGGGAGAAGAAACAAGGCCCGGCGTTTCCACCGGGCCTTTCCGTAAATCAGAATCCTGAACGCCCTAGGCCGCGCCGGCTTCGCTGGCTTCGCGGGTCTCGTAGACGTGGTCGACGATGCCCCAGGCCTTGGCTTCTTCCGAGCTCATGAAGTGGTCGCGGTCGAGGGTCTGTTCGACTTCCTCGTAGGTGCGGCCGCAGTGCTTCACATAGATCTCGTTGAGGCGCTGCTTGGTCTTCAGGATGTCCTCGGCGTGGCGCATGATGTCAGACGCCTGGCCGCGGAAGCCGCCGGAGGGCTGGTGGACCATGATGCGGGCGTTGGGCAGGGCGACGCGCTGGCCGGCGGCGCCGGCGCAGAGCAGCAGCGAACCCATCGAGGCGGCCATGCCCATGCAGACCGTGGTCACCGGGCTCTTGATGTACTGCATGGTGTCGTAGATCGCGAGACCGCTGGTCACCACGCCGCCCGGCGAGTTGATGTACATGCTGATCTCCCTCTTGGGGTTCTCCGACTCCAGGAAGAGCAGCTGGCTGCAGATCAGGGCGCTCATCCCGTCCTCGACCGGTCCGGTCAGGAAGATGATCCGCTCCTTCAGCAGGCGCGAGAAGATGTCGAACGCGCGCTCGCCGCGGCTGGTCTGTTCGACCACCATCGGGACGAGATTCATCGCGGTGTGCATGTAGTCAGTCATGATTGGCCCTTCGCTAGGAGGCGTGTCGCGAATCATACCGCGCCATCGCTGTCCCTTCGATATCGGGCGGAGGTTAAGGGGATGCAAGCGGCCGGCCGCCGGCGCGGGGCCCTGTCGCAAAGATTACGGTCTTGTAATCCGCCCCCGAATTGACCGCGTACGGCAATTGGTCTGATCTCACCGGCTTGGAATACGGGACGGGGCGATGACATCCAGACTACGCGCGGCGCTGGCCGCTTCCGCCACGGCGGTCCTCATGGCCGCCTGTGCGACCACCGGCCTGCCCGGATCTGCGGGTGACAAGCCGGCCAAGGCCGAAAGCGCGCCGGCCAAGCCGGTGCGCGCCGGGCTCGATCCCGCCGCGCGGCCCGATCCCTTCCCCAGCACCTACGCCGCCCTGCCCTCGCGGCCGACGGCGATACGCGGCGCCACGATCCTGACCGCGACCGGCCAGCAGATCGAGGGCGGCGTGATCGTGATGTCAGGCGGAAAGATCGTCTCCGTCGGCGGTCCCGAGACGGCGATTCCGGCCGACGTCGAGGTTATCGACGGGCGCGGGAAGTGGGTGACCCCCGGCATCATCGACGCCCACAGCCACCTGGGCGTCTATCCCTCGCCGGCGGTCGGCTCGCGGTCGGACGGCAACGAGGCCACCGACCCGAACACCGCCTATGTCTGGGCCGAGCATTCGATCTGGCCGCAGGACCCCGGCTTCAACCGCGCCCGGGCCGGCGGGGTGACCACGTTGATGATCCTGCCTGGCTCGGCCAACCTGATCGGCGGCCGCTCGGTCACCGTGCGCAACGTGCCCTCGATCACCATGCAGGGCATGAAGTTTCCGGGCGCGCCCTACGGCATGAAGATGGCCTGCGGCGAGAACCCCAAGCGCGTCTACGGGAGCAAGAGCCGTACGCCCGCCACCGCCATGGGCAATGTCGCCGGCTATCGCCGCGCCTGGATCGACGCGGCCGACTACACCCGGCGCTGGGATGAGTACCGCGCCAAGATCGAGAAGGGCGAGAAGGCCGACGCGCCCAAGCGCGACCTGACCCTGGACACCCTGTCGGGCGTGCTTCGCGGCGAGATCCTGGTGCAGAACCACTGCTACCGGGCCGACGAGATGGCCGTGATGATCGATATCGCCCGGGAGTTCGGCTACCGGATCACCATGTTCCACCACGCCAGCGAGGCCTACAAACTGGGCGCGGTGCTGGCGAAGGAAGACATCTGCTTCGCCACCTGGGCCGACTGGCAGGGCTTCAAGATGGAGTCGCTGGACGGCATCGAGGCCAACGCGGCGATCGGTTACAAGGCCGGGGCCTGCACCGTCATCCACTCCGACGACGAGACCATGACCCAGCGGCTCAATCAGGAAGCCGCCCTGGCCATGACCGCCGGCAACCAGATCGGTTTCGGCATCACGCGCGCCGAGGCCATCGCCTGGATCACCGCCAACCCGGCCAAGGCCATGGGCATCGCCGACCAGACCGGCTCGCTCGTCGCCGGCAAGCGCGCCGACGTGGTGATCTGGAGCGCCGATCCGTTCAGTGTCTACGCCCTGGCCGAGCGGGTCTATCTCGACGGGGCCGTGGTCTATGACCGCAAGGACCCGCGTTACCAGCCCAAGTCCGATTTCGAACTGGGCCGTCCGGGCGAAGGAGCCTTCCACTGATGAAACGCCTGCTCCTCGCTTCCATCGCCGCACTGGCGCTGACCGGAACGGCCTCGGCCGAGACCGTGGCCATCATCAATGCCCGGCTGGAGACCGCCACGAGCGCCGGCGCGGTGCCGTCGGGCGCCATCGTTCTGAAGGACGGCAAGATCGTCGCCGTTGGCGCGGGCGTCAGCGCCCCGGCCGGCGCCCGCGTCATCGACGCGAAGGGCGGCGTGGTCATGCCCGGCATGATCGCGCCCTCCTCCAACCTGTCGGTCTCGGAGATCGAGCTGGAATCGTCCACCCGCGACGACAGCTCCGGTCGCCTCTCGGCCGGGTTCGACATCAGCTACGGCGTCAATCCGGACTCGGCGATGATCCCGCTGGCCCGCCAGACCGGGATAACCCGGGCGGTGGTCACCCCGGTGCTGGGTCGCGGCGGCGGCGGTCACGTCCATGACGGCGGGGCCGGCGACGGCCACGACGACTTCGCCGGCGGCGGCGGCGGCGGCGAAGGCGATCCGAAGATGTTCGCGGGCCAGGCCGCGGTGGTCGGCCTGGGCGCTGGCGACAAAGACCCTGTGATCAAGACCCGCGTCGCGGTCGTCCTCGACCTCGGCCAGGCCGGGGCCCGCAACGCCGGCGGCTCGCGCGGCGCGGCGATGGTGCTGGTCAAGGCGGCGTTCGAGGACGCCCGGGCCTTCTCCCGCAGCCGCTCTGCCTACGAGCGGGGCGGCACGCGCGAGTTCGGCCTGTCGCGCATCGATCTGGAAGCGCTGATCCCGGTGGTCGAGGGCAGGACGCCGCTGCTGATCCGCGTCTCCCGCGCCGCCGATATCCGCCAGGCGCTGAAGCTGGCTCGCGACGAGAAGGTCAAGGTCATCCTCGAAGGCGTCGAGGAGGGCTGGATGGTCGCCGACGAGATCGCGGCGGCCGGCGTGCCGGTGCTGATCGACTCCCAGGCCAGCCTGCCGAGCCAGTTCGAGAAGCTCGGCTCCCGCCTCGACAACGCCGCCCGCCTGCAGCGGGCCGGGGTCCAGGTGGCGATCATGGGCAGTCGGGACTTCAACAACCTGCGCCAGGCCCGGGTCAACGCCGGCCTCGCCGTCGCCTACGGCCTGCCGCGCGAGGCGGCCATCGCCTCGGTGACCTCCACGCCGGCCCGTATCTGGGGTCAGACCTCGGCCGGAACGCTGGAGGTGGGCAAGGACGCCGACGTTGTGCTGTGGAACGGCGATCCGCTGGAAACCACCAGCTGGCCGCTGGCGGTGTTCATCGAAGGCGTCGAGCAGCCGAACACCAGCCGCGCCTTCGAGCTGCGAGACCGCTACGCGACGCCGTCAACGACCGGCTACCCGCTCGCCTACCAGTAGGGACGCAATGGGAGGGTGCGTTTGTCGCCCTCCCGCGTTATCCCATGGGCAATGGCCAAGTCCCGCGCCCCGCGCACGCCCCGCATGCCCCGCCTCCCCCAGGGGCTCCCTGACCGCGAGACCCTGATCCGCTTCCTGCGCGACGCGGGCAAGGCGGAGAAGGCTGATATCGCCAAGGCCTTCGGGCTGAAGGGCGCCGACCGCCGCGCGCTGCGCGAGATGCTCAAGGGTCTGGAGGCCGAGGGCGCGCTGGGCAAGCGCGGCCGCCGCGGCTTCTCCGAGGCCGGGGCCTTCCCGCCAGTCGGCGTCGCCGACGTGGTCGAGCGCGACAATGACGGCGATCTCTATGTGAAGCTGGTGAAGGGCGGCGAGGATCTGCCGCTGATCCGGCTGGCTCCCGACCGCAACGAGGCCGTCACCGGCGCGCCGGGCGTCGGCGACCGCTGCCTGGTCCGCTTCGAGCGGCTGGAGAGCGGCGAGACCGAGGCCCGGCTTATCAAGAAGCTGGGCCAGAGCGCCCACCGCATCCTCGGCGTCATCCGAAAGGGCAACCGCGAGGTCCGGGTCGAGCCGGTCGATCGCAAGTCCAAGGACAGCCTGATCCTCGACCCGCACGAGGCGCGCGACCTGAAGGACGGCGATCTGGTCCTGGCCCAGGTGCAGCTGCAGCCGGGCAGCCAGCGCTACGGCCCCAAACGCGGCAAGCTGCTGGAGCGCATCGGCCGCGAAGACGAGCCGCGGGCGGCCTCGCTGATCGCCATCCACACCCACGGCATCCCGATGGGCTTCACCGCCCAGGCGGAAGCCGAGGCGGAAGCCGCCCAGAACCCGACGCTGCAGGGGCGCGAGGACCTCCGCGACCTGCCGTTCATCACCATCGACCCGTCCGACGCCCGCGACCACGACGACGCCGTCTTCGCCCATCCCGATCCGGACGCGAAGAACCCCGGCGGCTGGATCGTCTGGGTCGCCATCGCCGACGTCGCCGCCTACGTCCGCCACGGCATGGCCCTGGACGAGGAGGCCCGCGAGAAGGGCAACAGCGTCTACTTCCCCGACCGGGTCGAGCCGATGCTGCCCGAACGGCTGAGCAACGGCCTCTGCAGCCTGCGCGAGGGCGAGAACCGGGCCACCATGGCCGTGCGGATGGTCTTCAACAGCAACGGCAGGAAGACCGGCCACCGCTTCGTGCGCGGCCTGATGCGCTCGGCGGCCAAGCTCAGCTACGAGCAGGCCCAGGCGGCCATCGATGGTGATCAGGACGACAAGACCGGCCCGCTGGTCGAGGGCGTGCTCAAGCCGCTGTGGACCGCCTACCGGCTGATGCTCAAGGGCCGCAACGCCCGCTCGCCGCTGGCCATCGAGAGCGACGAGCGGCGCATCATCATCAGCGCCGAGGGCGAGGTCGCCTCGATCACCAAGCGCGCGTCGCTGGAGGCGCACCGCCTGATCGAGGAGATGATGATCCAGGCCAACGTCTCGGCCGCCGAGACGCTGGAGCAGAAGCGCACGCCGCTGATCTACCGCATCCACGACACGCCCAGCCCCGAGAAGATGCAGGCCTTGACCGACTTCCTGCAGACGCTGGACATCCCATGGAGCAAGGGCGAGGCGCCCAACACTCACCGCTTTAACAAGCTGCTGGACGACACCCGCGAGGGCCCGCACGCCGATATCGTCAACGAGGTGGTCCTGCGCAGCCAGATGCAGGCGCAGTACAATGCCGAGAACATCGGCCACTTCGGGCTGAACCTGGCGAAATACGCCCACTTCACCAGCCCGATCCGCCGCTACGCCGACCTGATCGTGCATCGCGGCCTGATCCGGGCGCTGGGCCTGGGCTCCGATGGCCTGACTGACGAGGACATCAAGCAGATCAAGGACACCGCCGAGCGGATCACCCACGCCGAGCGGCGGGCCATGGCCGCCGAGCGCGACGCCACCGACCGCTACGTCGCCGCCTTCCTGGCCGACAAGGTGGGGGCGGAGTTCGAGGGGCGGATAACCGGCGTCACCCGGTTCGGCCTGTTCGTGCGGCTGGTCGACACCGGCGCCGACGGCCTGATCCCGGTCTCCTCGCTGGGCGACGAGTTCTTCGTCCACGACGACCGCAGCCACGCCCTGGTCGGCGAGCGCAGCGGCGCCCGCTGGCCACTGGGCATGGCGGTTCAGGTCAGGCTGCGCGAGGCGACCCCGGTGACCGGCGGCCTGCTGTTCGAGATGCTCAGCGAACCGGCCAGGGCCGATCCCAACGCCCCCAGGCCCCGGCTGGGCGTGCGTCGTCGCGGCGACTTCGGCAAGGACCCCGGCCGCGGCGGCCCCAAGCGCGGCGGCACGCCAAAGGGCGTGAAGAAGGGCAAGCGGCGGTAGGGATCCGGACCGCTACCTTTACGGTATTTCTTGCGTTTTCCCGCATGGCATGTAGCATGAAGCCGATGATCAAGCGATTCACGGTGGACCGGGCGACAACGGTCTCGAACGCGAGCGGTGTATTCCGGGACCTGCGCAGCGGCGCCTGGGCGACCCGGGTCATGTCGGCGAGCACCTATGACAAGGCCTGTGGTCGCGCGAACACCGCGCTGGAGCAGGCGATCAGTCATCCGCCCGCCCTTCCAGGGCGATGACCCACAACAGGATGTACGAGCAGCTTGTTGTCCAGAACGGCAACAAGGTTCAGGGCTTCATCGCGTACGGCCTCTACAAGTCCGCCAAGCGTGAATGGGTCCGCAAGTACCTCGCGGACCACGGGCGATCGCCGAAGGCCGCTGAGGTCGCCGCCTACGTTTCCGCCTACACGTCCCAGACCATCGAAGCCTTCGAGGCCCAGGCAGCGGGCGTGCTCTCCCAGTTCGCCGGCGGCGTGGTTGCGGACGCGCGACCGGAGATTGTCGAGGAGACTCTCAGGGGCACGTTCTGGAAGGGCGTCGCGCAATCGATCATCGCAAACGTCATCTACACGACCATGCTTATCGCTATCGCGCTGATCCTCGGCGCGGCCGGCATCGACCTGCTGGAGATCGCGACGACCCTGGCTCCCGGCCGCGATTGACGAAGGCGCGCCTCGCCCTGAACACCGTGATAGACGCCGGGCGTTGATCCGATCCCTGCAGCAAGGCGGAGCGCGCCATGATCCTCGATCTCGACCACATCAACATCGCCACCGACCGGCTCGCCGAGACCCGGGTCTTCTATGTCGAGGTGCTGGGCCTGACCGAAAAGTGGCGGCCGGACTTTTCCTTCGACGGCCACTGGCTCTACGCGGGTGACCGACCCGTGGTGCATCTGATGACGCGGCCGACGGCGGGCGTGGGTTGCGATGCGGCGGCGCTGAGCCATGTCGCCTTCGCCATCGCCGACATCGACGCCGTGAAGGCCCATCTGGACGGGCTGGGCGTCGCCTACCGCGAGATCGGCGTCCCGAATGCGCCCATCCGCCAGCTGTTCCTGAACGACCCCAACGGCGTGACCATCGAGCTGAACTACCTAGGCGCCGCGACCGCGCGGGAGCGGTCGGCTCCGGCAACGGAGCCAGGGACCGCTTAAGCTGTCCCTCGGGACACCTTAAACTGTCCCTCCGGCCCTGTTACGCTCCATGCCGATAGGGGGGTCTTCGATGAAACACATCCTGCTCGCCGCGCTGTTGGGAGCGGCGCTCGCCGCGCCCGCCGTCGCCAACGATTCCACCGCCGAACTGGCCGCCGGCGGGCTGGTGCTGACGCGCACCGACGCCATCGTCATGAAGTCCGAGGACCTCTACATCTCCGCCGAGGCGGTGCGGGTCCGCTATGTGTTCCTGAACACCTCGGGCAAGGACGTGACCACGCGGGTCGCCTTCCCCATGCCCGACATCGGCGGGCCGGCGTTCTACTACCACGAGACCCACATCCCCGGCGGCGAGGACCCGGCCAACCTCCTGGCCTTCCGGACGCTTGTCGACGGCAAGGCCGTCAAGATGGCCTTCGAGCAGAAGGCGCTGGTCGACGACGTCGACCATACCGCCTGGCTGACCGCGCGCGGCGTGCCGCTGGCCCTGCACGTCGACGGCGTGATCGCCCGGCTGGAAGCCCTGTCGCCCGCCGACCAGGACGAGGCCGTGCGGCTGGGCCTGGCCCTTCTCGACGAGTACGACGCCGGCAAGGGTTGGGAAAAGCACTTCAACCCCGCCTGGATCCTCAAGACCACCTTCCACTGGGAACAGACCTTCCCGGCCGGGCGTGAGATCGTGGTCGAGCACAGCTACAGGCCGGCCACCGGCGGCTCGGTCGGGACCATCGTGGGCTCCTCCTCCGTCAGGGCGACGCCCCAGTGGGACGAAGTCCGCGACCGCTACTGCATCGACGCCGCCTTCCTCGCCGGCGTGAAGAAGGTCCAGGGGACCGCGGAATACGCCCCCTTCACCGAACAGCGGGTGGCCTACGTCCTGAAGACCGGCGGCAACTGGGCCGGACCGATCGGCGACTTCCGGATGGTCATCGACAAGGGCGCGCCCGCCAATCTGGTCAGCTTCTGCGCCAGCGGCGTGAAGAAGATCGGGCCGACGTCCTTCGAGGTGCGCAAGACCAACTGGACGCCGGACAGGGACCTGTCGATCCTGATCCTCAAGCCCCTGCCGCCCGCCGAATGACGTTGGGTCACGGTTTTCAGCCCGTCATGACGGAGCCTATGCTCAGCCCATGACCGGACCCGTGCTCGACCCCAACTACGACCCCCGCAGCGACGGGGCCATGCGCGACAAGGGCGGCAAGGCCGTGAAGCCGCGCCACGCCGCCACCCTGATCATCGTGCGCCGGGACGCGAAGAAGCCCCGGCTGCTGATGGGCCGTCGGAACGGCGGCCACAGCTTCATGCCCGACAAGTGGGTGTTTCCCGGCGGCCGGGTCGACCGCGGCGACTTCAACGCCCCGTCGGCCAACGAGCTCGACCCGGACGTCAAGGCCAAGCTGATCCTCACCGCCCGCCACGACAGCCCCCTGCTGCCCCGCGCCCTGGGCCTGGCGGCGATCCGCGAGACCTTCGAGGAGGCCGGGCTGCTGCTGGCGAAGGAAGCCCCCGTGCGGCCCGGAGCGGGGGCCTGGCGGCCGTTCCTGGAGGCCGGCGCCCTGCCCGACCTGTCCGCCCTGCAGTATGTCGCCCGCGCCATCACGCCGCCCTACCGGCCCAAGCGCTTCGACGCCCGGTTCTTCATGGCGGAAGCCGAGTCGCTGCTGAGCCTGGAGCGCCGCCCGGACTGCGGCGAGCTGGACGAGATCGAATGGGTCGACCTCGATGAGGCCCTGGCGCTGGACCTGCCCAACATCACCCGCTTCGTGGTCGCCGAGATCGCCGAGCGGCTGGCGTCCGGCCCGCGGCCGATCCCCTTCATGCGGTTTCTGAACGGCGCGCGCCGGCTGGAGCACCTGTGAGCGGCCCGGTGCGGCCCCGTCACGCCGCCAGCCTGATCCTGCTGCGCCGCGAGCGCGCGGGCCCCACGGTGCTGATGGGCCGGCGGCCGGCGAAGTCCCGCTTCGCGCCGGACGTCTTCGTGTTTCCGGGCGGCAAGCTGGATCGCGCCGACTTCGATCAGCCTGTACTCAGCGCGCTGGCCGAGGACAGCGTGCGCCGCGCCGCCGCGCCCGGCCGGCTGGCGTCCGCCCTGGCGACCGCCGCCATCCGCGAGACCGCCGAGGAGACCGGCCTGATCCTGCCGGCCGAGCACGGCGCGCTGTCGGTCGCGGCAAGGGCCATCACACCGACCAACAGCCCGGTGCGGTTCCACGCCCGCTTCTTCGTCGCCGACGCCGATCTGGCGGTCGGCGAGGCGGCGGAATCACCCGAGCTGGCCGACCTGGCCTGGCGGCCGCTCGACGAGGCGTTGAGGCTGCCGCTGTTCGACATCACCGAGGCGATCCTGCGATCGCTGGCGGCGGGCGACTCGCCCTTCCTGATGACCTACCGGCGCGGCAAGCCGCTGGTGAAGCCGCTGGCCTGAGGTCAGAGGGGCTTGCTCAGGTCGAACTCGACCCGGAAGAAGCGGCCCGGGCGGCGCAGCTCGTAGGCGTAGGTCTCACCCGGATGGACCTCGACGGCCCAGACATTGGTCACCGAGGCCGGATTGCCTTTGCCGAGGAACAGGGTGCGGCTGAAGGCGTCGGCCGGGAATTCCTGCCGTGCGACGGAGCCCGCGGTTTCCGTATCGCCGCCGTACTGCGACAGCTCGTCCTCGGTTCCGTCGGTGTGACGGTGATCATGCTTCAGCCTCAGGCCCTCGGCCGTTCGCGTGATGACCCAGGTGCGAGAGCGGTCCTCGCCGACGGCGAAGGGGATGCGGACCTCGCGGTCGGTGCAGCCCGTGACCCGCATCACCAGCGGCTTGCCGGCGAAGTCGGCGTCCTGCGGGTCGGTGCTGACGACCCGACCGGCGAAGCTCTGGCCGCACAGGGCCTGAAGGCGGCCGAAGAAGGCGTCGGCGGGACGCGGGGCCGGGATCACGGCGCAGGCCGACAGCAGAAGGGCCGCGACGGCGGCGAACGGGCGAAGGCTCATCCGGTGATCGTATCCGCGACAGACATTGACTTCCAGCCGGCGGTGAGTATTTTCCGCGTCTCCAAGTTTCGGCCCGCGCGGCTACCGAAGGATTCCATCGATGGCCAAACCGGCTTCCATCAAGATCCGTCTGAACTCGACGGCGGACACCGGCTTCTTCTACGTGACCAAGAAGAACGCCCGCACCAAGACCGAGAAGATGGTGCTCAAGAAGTACGACCCGATCGTGCGCAAGCATGTCGAGTTCAAGGAAGGCAAGATCAAGTAGGAGGCTTTCGGCCCCTTCGGGATTTTCGTGAAGGCCGGCGCCCTAGCGCCGGCCTTTCTTTTTTCGGGCTCTGGCCAAACGCCTGCCTGGGACGGGCGGTTGCCGCAGAGCAGGCGCGTTTCTGTGGATATCAGGCCGCGCGCGCGATGACGCGATTTCGCCCAGCCGCCTTGGCCTCATAGACCGCTTCATCGGCGCGCTTGAGCAGCAGCTCCGGCGTATCGTTCTCCCCGATGGTGCTCGAAACACCGATCGAGATCGTCACCGTGAGCAGTTCTCCGCCGCCGGCAACCCGGAAGGGCGAGCCGGCCACGTGCAGCCGGATCCGTTCGGCGACCCGTTCGGCGTCCTGCAGCCGGGCGCCGGGCATGATCACCGTGAACTCCTCACCGCCAAAGCGGCAGGGCAGATCGATGGCCCGGACGTTCGAGGCCAGGCGGACCGCGAACTCGCGCAGCACTTCGTCACCGATGTCGTGGCCGAAGTTGTCGTTGATCTTCTTGAAGTGATCGATGTCGATCATCAGGGCGGACACCGGATCGCCGCCGTGCATCGCACGCTTCACCAGGGCGCCGAGCTGGCCCTCCATGTAGCGACGGTTGTGCAGACCGGTGAGTTGGTCGGTGACCGCCAGCTCGAGCGAGTGATCGAGATTGTCGCGCAGGAAGTCGGTGTAGCGCTTGCGCCGGATCTGGGTCCGGGCCCGGGCGGCCATTTCCTGCGGGTCGATCGGCTTGGTCAGGATGTCGTTGACGCCAATCTCCAGCGCCTTGACCAGGCGGTGGCGCTCGTCGGAGTCGACGATGGCCAGGATCGGCAGGTGACGGGTCGCCTCGTCGGAGCGGATGTTGGCGGCGAAGCGGAGGCCGTCGAAGCCACGCGCCGTCGCGTTGACCACGATCAGGTCCACCGGTCCCCTGGCCGTCATGTGCGCCTTGTCCGGATCGGTTTCGGCCACCGGCCTGTGCTCGACCGAAAGTTCAGCCATCAGCCGCTGGGCCTGGCGTTCGTTGTCGTCGAGGACCAGCACCCGCCCGCCCGAACCGCCCAGACGGGCGGCGGCGCCGGCGATCACGCCGATCCGGCGTCCCGAAGCCTCGCGGGCCCGCAGTTCGTCCAGAACCTGCTTGAGTCGGGTCAGGCTGCGGACGCGGGCGAACAGCATCACGTCGTCGATCGGCTTGGTCAGGAACTCGTCCGCGCCGGCTTCCAGGCCTGTGATCCGGTCGGAGCGGCCGTCGAGGGCGGTGACCAGCACCACCGGGATGTGACGGGTGATCGGGTCGTCCTTCAGCCGTCGGCAGACCTCGAAGCCATCCATGCCGGGCATCATGACATCGAGCAGGACGATGTCGGGCTTCTCGGAGGCGGCGAGCGCCAGGGCCGTGGGCCCGTCACTGGCGGTCAGCACCTCGTAGTACTCGGCCGTCAGACGGGCCTCGAGCAGCTTCACGTTGGCTTCTATGTCGTCGACAACCAGGATCCGCGCGCTCATCGCCTGCCCTCTCCTAGTCCAGAAGCCGCTTGATGGTGTCCAGGAAGTGCACCACCGAAATCGGCTTGGAAATGTAGGCCTCGCAACCGCCTTCGCGAATGCGCTCCTCGTCGCCCTTCATCGCGAAGGCGGTAACGGCCACGACCGGAATATGGTTCAGGTCGTCGTCTTCCTTCAGCCATTTGGTGACCTCCAGACCGGAGATCTCGGGCAGCTGGATATCCATGAGAATCAGGTCGGGACGGTGCTCGCGCGCGATGGCGAGCGCCTGCAATCCTTCGCGCGTCTGAAGGGTTTCGTACCCTTGCGCGTCGAGCAGGTCGTGGAAGAGCTTCATATTGAGCTCGTTATCCTCGACGATGAGGACCTTCTTGGCCATTTACGGACCTGAACCCCAGACATCTGATGCGACGCGAAAACAAGCGACTCGCCGCGATTTCTCCGGTGCAGTAGTCCCTGAATATCCTTAAACCCGAGCTAACCCGATCTTGCCCCAGCCCCTGACCCTCACCGACCTCTCCATCCACGCCGACGCGCCGCTGCTGATCGTCGACGTCGACGAGGTGCTGGCCCACTTCATGGCGGGGTTCGAGCGCTATGTCGGCCGCCACGGCTACGAGATGCGGATCGACCGTTTCGCGCTGTTCCAGAACATCTACCGCCCCGGCGAGGTCGAGAGCCTCGACTTCGCCACCGGCAAGGCGCTGTTCGACGACTTCTTCCGCGACGGCGCCGGCGACCTCGATCCGGTGGAGGGCGCCGCGGACGCCCTGGCCACCCTGTCGACGAAGGCCGGCGTGGTGATTCTGACCAATGCGCCGGCCCATGCGCTGGAGTCGCGCACCGGCTGGCTGAGCACCCACGGCTTCGACTACCCCATGATCCTGCATTCGGGGCTGAAGGGTCCGACCATCCGGGAGATGAGCGGCCGCACCTCGGGCCGGGCCTGCTTCATCGACGACATGCTGCCCAATCTCGACTCGTCGGCGGAGGCGGCGCCGGACGTGAAGCGCTTCCAGATCATCGCCGATGCCCGCCTGCGGCCGCTGGCGCCGACCGCTCCGGACCGCCACGGCCTGCACGAGGACTGGGCGACGCTCGGCCCGGCGCTGGAGGCCGCGGTCCGGTGATCCGCGTCGGCGTCGATTTCGGGGGCACCAAAATCGAGGCGGCGGCGCTGGGCCCGGACGGCGCCTTCCTGGCCCGCGTCCGGGCGCCCAACCCCGGCGACTATGACGAGGCCGTGGCGGCGGTGCGGGACCTGGTGCGCGAAGCCGAGCGCGAGGCCGGCGCGGCGAACGCCACCGTCGGCATGGGCATCCCCGGCTCGGTTTCTCCCGTGACCGGACGCATCAGAAACGCCAACTCCGTCTGGATGAACGACCGCCCGTTCAAGGAAGATGTCGAAGCGGCGCTGGGCCGTCCGATCCGGCTGCAGAACGACGCCAACTGCTTTGCGCTGTCCGAGGCCGTCGATGGCGCGGCGGCCGGGGCGAACGTCGTGTTCGGCGCCATCCTGGGCACCGGATGTGGCGGCGGGGTGGTGGTGCGGGGGGAAGCGCTCCAGGGCCGCAACGGCATCGCCGGCGAGTGGGGCCATGGGCCCCTCCCCTGGCCGACGCCGGAAGAGCATCAGGCCCACAGGTGCTGGTGCGGGAGGACCGACTGCCTGGAAACCTGGGTCTCAGGCTCCGCATTTTGCGAGGACTATGAGCGCCGCACGGGTCTCAAGGCCGACGGCCGCGCGATCATCGAGCGTGTCCAGGCCGGCGAGACGGCGGCGCAGGCCTGCCTCGATCGCTACGTCGACCGGCTGGGCCGGGCGCTGGCGGCGATGTGCAACCTGCTCGACCCGGACGTCATCGTGCTGGGCGGCGGCATGTCGAATGTCGAGGCCCTTTACGATCGCGTCCCGCCCGTCGTGGCGCGCTACGCCTTCACCGACCGGTTCACGACACCGATCGTACCGGCGAAGTACGGCGACTCCTCCGGGGTTCGCGGCGCGGCCTGGCTGTGGCCGACCGCCTGAGCCCTTCCGCCTTCTGGCCGGACGGGGGATACAGGGTCCATGCAATCCCTCTGCCGCGACTGCTTCCGGACCGGAGATGACCAGCCGCGCCGCTGCCCGGCCTGCGGCTCGATGCGTGTCGTCCGGCATGAGGAACTGGCCACGCTCGGCATGGCCCACCTGGACTGCGACGCCTTCTACGCGTCGGTGGAAAAGCGCGACCGGCCGGAGTTGCGCGATGTCCCGGTGATCGTCGGCGGCGGCGTGCGCGGCGTGGTGACCACCTGCTGCTACATCGCCCGGATGAGCGGCGTGCGCTCGGCCATGCCGATGTTCAAGGCCACCCGCCTGTGCCCCCAGGCCGTGATCCTCAAGCCCGACTTCCAGAAGTACCGCACCGAGAGCAAACGCATCTTCGGCAAGGTCCGAGACCTGACCCCGCTGGTGCAGGGCCTGTCGCTGGACGAGGCCTGGATGGACCTGTCGGGCACCGAGCGCCTGCACGGCGCGCCCCCGGCTGTCACCCTGGCCAGGCTGCAAGCGGAAATCGAGGCAGAGATCGGGCTGACCGTCTCCATAGGCCTGGCGCCCAACAAGTTCCTGGCCAAGATCGCGTCCGATCTGGAAAAGCCGCGCGGGTTCTCGGTGATCGGCGAGGCGGAGGCCGTCTCGTTCCTGGCCGGCAAGCCCGTCGCCATCATGCCTGGCGTGGGGCCTGTCATGGTCGCCAGCCTCGAGAAGGCCGGCTACCGCACGGTCGGCGACATCGCCGCGGCCGACCTGAGGGACCTGGCCGACCGCTTCGGCGCCCAGGGCCTGCAGCTGCACAGGCTGGCGCTGGGCCAGGACAGTCGCCCCGTAAGTCCCAACGAGGCGCGCAAGACGATCAGCGCCGAGACCACCTTCAACAACGACCTCAGCGCCGTGGAGGCGCTGGAGGATCGCCTCTGGCCGCTGTGCGAAAAGGTCGCGCGGCAACTTCGGGCCGAGGGCATCGCCGGGCGGGTGGCGCATCTGAAGCTCCGGACGCCCGACTTCCGCATTGTCACCCGCCGCCGCACCCTGGCCATGCCGACCCAGACCGCCCGGACCCTGTTCGGCGTGGCGCGCGAGCTGCTGGCCGCCGAGCGGCCGGGGACCGCATACCGTCTGATCGGCGCCGGCCTTTCTGATTTCTCCCCAGCGGATGAGGCGGGCGCGGACCTTTTCGCGGACGATGAACGCCGGGCGCTGCGCGGCGAAACCGCCGTCGACGCCCTGCGCGCCCGATTCGGCAAGGCGGCGGTGGTGACCGGCCGGGCCCTGCGGAGCGAGGATCGGGAGTGAGGCGACTCACCCCGGCGGCAGCCTCGCGCCGGCGCGTCCGCGGGCTCGCCTTGGGCCGCAACCGCCCGCCCGCGCCCCGGTCGAACCCCTCCCCAGCGGAGAATCGTGATCACGAGCGCGCCAAAGCAGCCCATAGCGGGCCGTCGCCCCTTCCAAAGCGGCGGCGTTTCCATATCTAATCGTCTGGTAGGCGGCCCTGTCCCGGGTCGCCGGGAATGGATGTTCATGGCGGAAAAGAAGTCAGGCGGCGGGCAGGACGGCGTGGGTTCGGCGGTGGTCACCCAGACCCGTCCGAAGACCGCGAAGCCTTCCCTGTACCGCGTGCTTCTGCTGAACGACGATTACACGCCGATGGAATTCGTCGTGTACGTGCTTGAGCGCTTTTTCAACAAATCGCGCGAAGATGCGACCCGCATCATGCTCCACGTGCACCAGAATGGCGTCGGCGTCTGTGGGGTCTTCACCTACGAGGTCGCGGAGACCAAGGTATCGCAGGTGATCGACTCCGCCCGCCGGCATCAGCATCCGCTACAGTGCACTATGGAAAAGGATTGAGGAGCCCAGCTTGCCCTCGTTTTCGCGCAATCTCGAAGAGACCCTCCACCGCGCCGTGGCCTACGCCAACCAGCGTAAGCACGAGTATGCGACCCTGGAGCATCTGCTCCTGTCCCTGACGGACGACGAGGACGCGGTGGGGGTGATGAGCGCCTGCGACGTGGACCTTGCGGCCATCAAGAAGACGCTGACCGGCTATCTCGACACCGAGCTGCGCAGCCTGATCGTCGAGGATGGCGAGGACGCCAAGCCGACCGCCGGCTTTCAGCGCGTGATCCAGCGCGCCGTGATCCACGTCCAGTCCTCGGGTCGCGATGAGGTCACCGGCGCCAATGTGCTGGTCGCCGTCTTCTCCGAACGCGAGAGCCACGCCGCCTATTTCCTGCAGGAGCAGGACATGACGCGGTACGACGCGGTCAACTACATCGCCCACGGCATCGCCAAGAAGGCCGGCGCTTCCGAGCCCAAACAGGCCAAGGGCTCGAACGCCGGCGAAGCCGACGAGGAGAAGGCCGCCGTCAAGACCGGCGGCGAGGCCCTGGAGGCCTACTGCGTCGACCTCAACGAGAAGGCCCGCCAGGGCAAGGTTGATCCGCTCATCGGCCGGATGAACGAGGTCGAGCGCTGTATCCAGATCCTGTGTCGCCGGACCAAGAACAACCCGCTGCTCGTCGGCGACCCGGGCGTGGGCAAAACCGCCATCGCCGAGGGCCTGGCCCTGAAGATCGTCCGCCACCAGGTGCCGGAAGTGCTTGAGGGCGCGACCATCTTCTCGCTCGACATGGGCGCGCTGCTGGCCGGCACCCGCTACCGCGGCGACTTCGAGGAGCGGATCAAGCAGGTGGTCAAGGAGCTGGAAAACCACCCCAACGCCATCCTGTTCATCGACGAGATCCACACGGTGATCGGCGCCGGCGCGACCAGCGGCGGGGCGATGGACGCCTCCAACCTGCTCAAGCCCGCCCTGGCCAGCGGCTCACTGCGTTGCATGGGCTCGACCACCTACAAGGAGTTCCGTCAGCACTTCGAGAAGGATCGCGCCCTGGTCCGTCGCTTCCAGAAGATCGACGTGAACGAGCCGACGGTCGAAGACACCCTGAAAATCCTCAAGGGACTCAAGATCTACTACGAGGAATTTCACAAGCTGAAGTACACCAACGACGCCCTGAAGACGGCTGTCGACCTGTCGGCGAAGTACATCACCGACCGCAAGCTGCCGGACAAGGCGATCGACGTCATCGACGAGGCGGGCGCCGGCCAGATGCTGCTGCCCGAAGGCAAGCGCAAGAAGACCATCGGCGTGAAGGAGATCGAGGCCGTTGTCGCCAAGATCGCCCGCATCCCGCCGAAATCGGTCTCCAAGACCGACACCGAAGCCCTGAAGGAGCTGCAGAGCGATCTCGAACGCGCCGTGTTCGGCCAGGACGAGGCCATCGCCCAGCTGGCCAGCGCCATGAAGATGGCCCGGGCCGGCCTGCGCGATCCCAACAAGCCGATCGGCTGCTACCTTTTCAGCGGTCCGACCGGCGTGGGCAAGACCGAGGCGGCCCGTCAGCTGGCCTCCACGCTCGGCATCGAGCTGCTGCGCTTCGACATGAGCGAGTACATGGAGCGCCACACGGTCAGCCGCCTGATCGGCGCCCCTCCAGGCTACGTCGGCTATGACCAGGGCGGCCAGCTGACCGACGCCGTCGACCAGCACCCTCACGCCATCGTCCTGCTCGACGAGATCGAGAAGGCGCACCAGGACGTCTACAACATCCTGCTGCAGGTGATGGACAACGGCCAGCTGACCGACAGCAACGGCAAGAAGGTCGATTTCCGCAATGTGGTCCTGATCATGACCACCAACGCCGGCGCCGCCGACGCCCAGCGCCAGACCATCGGCTTTGGCCGCGGCCGGGCCGACGGCGAGAGCGACGAGGCCATCAAGCGGATCTTCACGCCGGAGTTCCGCAACCGTCTGGACGCCGTCGTCGCCTTCAAGCCGCTGACCCAGGAAATCATCCGCCAGGTCGTGCAGAAGTTCGTCCTGCAGCTGGAAGCCCAGCTGGCCGACCGCAACGTGACCATCGAGACCAGCGACGAGGCGGCCGACTGGCTGGCCAAGAACGGCTTCGACGAGCTCTACGGCGCCCGGCCCCTGGCCCGCGTCATCCAGGAGCACATCAAGAGGCCGCTGGCCGACGACATCCTGTTCGGCAAGCTGGCCAAGGGCGGCCACGTCAAGGTCGTGCTCAAGGACGGCAAGATCGCCTTCGAGTTCGAAGTTGATCGCGCCACGCCCCGCGCGCCGGGCGCCCCGGAGATCGAAGAGCCCGCGCTCGCGGAATAGTGGACAAAATGGGAACAACCGGTTAGGTTGTTCCCATGACGCCCTTCCCGTTTGACACGCTCAGCGCCTCCAAGCAGCTTCGCAAAGCGGGCATGCCCGAAGGCATGGCCGAGACGGTGGTGTCGGTGTTCCAGCACGCGGCCATGCCGCCGGACATCAGCGACCTGGCGACGAAGTCTGACATCGCCGGGATGACGACCAAAGCCGACATCGTCGACATGGTCAGGACGGCTGACATCGTCGACATGGCCATGAAGCAGGATATCGCCGACATGGCGACCCGGGCGGACCTGTCGGAGCTGCGCCTCGCCGCAAAGGCGGATCTGCTTGAGCTGGAGGTCCGGATCATGGAGCGGATGCGCCAGCAGGGCTGGGCGCTGCTGGGCGGGACGACCATCCTGCTTGCCGTTTCAACGGGAATCGGCAGGCTCATCGCCTGATCGACTGCCCGAACGGGGTTGCGTCGAGAGGCCCCTCAGCCCGATGCTGTCGGCCAGCCTCCGGAGAATCCCATGAAGTACCGCATGCTCGGCGCGAGCGACCTGAACGTCTCTGAAATCTCCCTTGGCTCCTGGCTGACCTACGGCGTCGGGGTCGAGGCGGACAACGCCCGGGCCTGCGTGGACCGCGCCTTCGACCTGGGGATCAACTTCATCGACACGGCCAACGTCTATGGCCGGGGCTCGGCCGAGACGGTGCTGGGCGAGACCCTCGCCGGCCGGCCGCGCGACAGCTACGTTCTGGCGACCAAGCTGTGGGGTGACATGGGCGGCGGGGACAAGGGCCTGTCCCGCGCCCAGGTCCACAAGCAGATCGATGCCTCTCTGACGCGCCTGCGGACCGACTACGTCGACCTCTACCAGTGCCACCGATATGACCCCGACACGCCGCTGGAAGAGACCATGGAGGCCCTGAGCGAGATCGTGCGCGCGGGCAAGGTGCGCTGGATCGGCTTCAGCGAATGGGGTCCAGAGCAGATCGAGGCGGCCTTCGCGATTCCCGGCGTCGAGCGGTTCGTCTCCAGCCAGCCGCAGTACTCGATCCTGTGGAGACGGCCGGAAAAGGCGGTGATCCCGATCTGCGCCGCCAACGGCGTCTCGCAGATCGTCTGGTCGCCGCTGGCCCAGGGCGTTCTGAGCGGCAAGTACGATCCGGACAGCGCCCCGCCCGCCGACTCCCGCGCCGCCAGCGACAGCATGTCGGGCGCCATCGGCGGCTGGATGCGGCGCGAGGTGCTGGAGGCGGTTCAGCTCATGAAGCCGCTGGCCGCGGAGGCGGGCTGCACACTGGCCCAGTTCGCGCTGGCCTGGGTGCTGCGCGAGCCGAACGTGGCCTCGGCCATAGTCGGCGCCAGCCGCCCCGCGCAACTGGACGACAACGCCGCCGCCGTTGATCTGGTCATCGATCCGGCGCTGTTCGCGCAGGCCGAGGCGATCGCCGACGCCATCCCGCGGCGCTGACCGTCACACCCCTGGCGACAACATCGCCTCGACAAGGGCGGCCTTGGCGAGATCCTTGGGCCGCCCGAACCGCCGGAACAGGGCGGCCTGAGCCGGCAAGACGGGAACCCGGACCGGCAGGCCGGCGAACTCCACCACCTCCGTGTCCGGCACGGCCACGGGGATCCAGCCGCCATCGCCGCGCAGGGTCAGGTCGCCCATGACTTCGACCCGCCCGCCGGGAAAGTCGTAGGCCGAGAAGCGCGAGCGGAACGGCGCGGCGACGTCGGGGGCATGGGCCCGATCACGGTGCGCGGTCCAGGCCGCCTCCAGCGTCTCCGCGCCCCAGGCCGTCGTTAACAGGTCCAGGTCCGCGCAGGCGTCGATCGGCCCGCCGGCGACCATCAGGGCGCCGCTGCCGATCAGTGACCAGGGTGCGTCAAGAGATTCGAGCGTCGGGAGCAGAGTCGCGTAGAGCGCCGCGAACGCCTCGCGGTTCATGCAGGCTCCAGCGCCGCCGAGATCTGCGCCGCCAGGGCCCTGAGCTCCTCGACGTCGGCCATGCCCCCGGCGTGGCGGCCGAGCGCCACACCCTCCCAGCGCGGGATGATGTGGACATGCAGATGGAACACGGTCTGGCCGGCGGGCGCGCCGTTGAACTGCGTCACCACGATTCCGTCGGGCTTGAGCGCCGCCTTCACCGCCCGCGCCACCTTCTGCACCCCGCCGATGACGCGGCCCAGGGCCTTGGGCTCGGCGTCGAGCAGGTTGCGGGCCCTCGAGGTCTTCGAGATGACCAGGACATGCCCCTTCGCCTGGGGGAAGACGTCCATGAAGGCCAGGATCTCGGCGTCCTCGTAGACCTTCACCGCGGGCATCTCGCCACGCACGATCTTCGCGAAGATGTTGCCGTCGTCGTAGGCGCCGTCGAGGCTCATGGGTGTTCTCCGTTGAGTACCGGCTGCTCGTAACCCACACCGGAAGGAGTGCAAGCCTGCGCGTGCCGTGGCGTCCTCACCCCGCCTTGAACGGCGAGTACTCCTCCGCCAGCCAGTCCATCTCCTGCCGCACGGCCGTGCGCTCCTGATCGAGGTAGCGGCGCACGGGCTCGCGCAGGCCCGGGTCGGCGATCCAGTGGGCGCTGTAGACCTCTGCCGGCAGATAACCACGGGCGATCTTGTGCTGGCCCTGGGCGCCGGCCTCGACGCGAGGCAGGCCCAGGCGGATCGCATGCTCGATGGCCTGGTAGTAGCAGAGCTCGAAATGCAGGAAGGGGATGTTCTCGACACAGCCCCAGTTGCGGCCGAACAGGCAGTCGCCGCCGATCAGGTTCAGCGCTCCCGCCACCCAGCGTCCGTTCTTGCGCGCCATGACCAGCAGCACCTGGTCGGCCATCCGCGCGCCGAGCATCGAAAAGAAGGCGCGGTTCAGGTAGGGGCTGCCCCACTTCCGCCCGCCGGTGTCCTGGTAGAAGTCGTAGAAGGCGTCCCAGTGCTCTTCGGTCAGCGCCGCGCCGGTCAGGCCGACGATTTCGTCGACGCTCGCCTGGGCGTCGCGGCGTTCGCGGCGGATGGTCTTGCGCCGGCCCGACGACAGGGCGGCCAGGAAATCCTCGAACGTCCCGTAGCGGTTGTTGAACCAGTGGTACTGCTGGTCCTGGCGCGGCAGCAGGCCGGCGCCGGTCAGGAAGCGCCAGTCGTCCCGGTCCGGGAAGGTGACGTGAAGACCCGAGGCGCCGAGGCGCTCGCACAGGGTCAGGGCGCCGCCCAGCAGCGTCTGGCGGCCCTCGTCAGGATCGACGTCCGGCCGCACCAGCAGGCGCGGCCCGGTGACCGGCGAGAACGGCGCGGCGCACTGCAGCTTCGGATAGTATCGCCCCCCTGCCCGCTCGTAAGCGTCGGCCCAGGACCAGTCGAAGACGTACTCCCCCTGACTGTGGCTCTTCAGATAGAGCGGCATGACCGCCGCCACGCGCCCGGCCTCGTCCTCGACGCTGAGGTGATGCGGCGCCCAACCGGTACGGTCGCCGACGCTGCCGGACTGCTCCAGCGCATCGAGGAAGTCGAAGGCGACGAAGGGGTTGTAGCCCGCGCCCGCCGGCGCGCAGCCGTCCCAGTCCGCCCGCTCAAGCTCGGCGATGCGGCGGTGGATGCGGACGGCGGACTTGAGGGGGATTGTCACGGCAAGGGCAAGATAGGCGGCGTCGCGGCCGCGGCAAACGGGGAACGCGGCGGGTCGTTGCACATTCGTCAGTGTCGGCGGCGCCGCCGTGCGGGGTTCGCGACGCGCTTGGCGCTCTTCACCCTGACGAACTCAGCACGGCCACCCACCAACCTTCGTCATCCTGAGGAGCGCCCAAAGGGCGCGTCGCGAAGGACGCACGACGTCAATGCGTTCTTCGACACAGCCGCTACGGCCTGCTCAGGATGACGTCGGTTGAAAGCCAACCACCCACGTCATGTTGAGCAGCGCCACGGGCGCGTGTCGAAGCACACACCGGGTAAACCAGCCCTAGGCCGCGAACCCTTCGAAGATCACGTTGTCGACGTGGGGGCGCAGACGTTCGACTTCCTTTTCGGTGCGGACGGTCCAGGCGATGACCGGCATGCCCTGGTCGCGGAAGGCCTGCGCCCGGTCCCAGGGCAGCATGCCGCGCTCCAGCGCCAGGAAGTCCGGGCGGGCGATCTCGACCTGCTCGAGGTTGGCCATCGACTTGCGGATCTCCGGCGACAGGTGCCTGGCCCCGTCATCGGCCCACTGATAGCTGTCCAGCCCGCGCAGGATCTGCGGATGGTGATCGGCGAACCAGGCGTGGCTGTAGGGGTTGAAGCCGATCACGCAGGTCGGGCCGTTGTGGTCGAGCAGCACCTCGCTGACCCGCTTTTCCAGCGGGCCGACCTCGCCGAACGGCGTCTTCAGCTCGATATGGATCATGGCGCGGTGGCCGACCTCGACCAGCACCTCGGCCAGGGTCGGTATGCCCTCGTCCGTGCCCTTGAGCCGCATAGCGCGCAGGTCGTGCAGCGCGCGGTCCGACAGCCTGCCCTCGGCCCCGGTCATCCGCTCCAGCCCGTAGTCGTGGAACACCACCACCTCGCCGTCGGCGGTGATCTGGACGTCGAGCTCGATGCCGTAACCGCCGGCGCAGGCGGCCTGGAAGGCGCCCAGCGAGTTCTCCGGCGCGCCGTCGGGCGTCCACAGGCCACGGTGCGCGATGGCAGGGCCGAACAACAGCTCCCAGGCCTCGCCGAACTCATGCGGTTGCGGACGCGCCCGGGGCTTCATCATGCGATCTCCACCACCGCGTCGACCTCGACCGCGAAGTTGCGTGGCAGCCGGTAGACGCCGACCGCCGAGCGGGCGTGACGCCCGGCCTCGCCGAACGCCTCGACCATGACGTCGGAACAGCCGTTCACGACGCTGGGGATGTCGAAGAAGTCCGGACCGGCCTGGACGAACCCGCCCAGCTTGACCACCCGGACCACGCGATCGAGGTCGCCGTCACAGGCGGCGCGCATCTGCACCAGCAGGTTGACGCCGCACAGCCGCGCGGCGCGCTGGGCGGTCTCCAGATCGACGGCCTCGCCGACGATGCCGGTGATGCCGCCCGAGGCGTCCAGGGACACCTGGCCGGAAATGTGGACGAGATTGCCGCTGCGCACGAACGGTACGTAGTTGGCGATCGGAGCGACCGGACTGGGCAGGGTGATGCCGGCGGCGGCGAGGCGTTGTTCAACCTTGGACATGCCGTGCTTCTAGCCCGCGTCGGCGACGGACGGAAGCGGACGTGAAAAAGGCCCGGGTTGGGGAACCCGGGCCTTCACGCGAACTTGACCGGCTGTCTGGGGGGAGAGGGGCCGGCCCTGTGCGTTCGTTTACTTCGCGGCTTGCAGCTTTTCGACGGTCGCGGTGACGCGCTCGTTGAGCGGCTTGACCGAGTCCTTCACCGAAGCGGCGACGACTTCGCCCATCTTCGAGGCTTCGGCCATGTAGCCTTCCATCGCGGCCTTGACCCAGGCGGTCTGCAGCTCGACGGCTTCCTGCACGCTCTTGGCGCCGGCCAGCGCCTTGGCGGCGGCGACCTGGTCTTCCATCGACTTCTTGGAGAAGGCCATGACCTGCGCGCCGAGGGCTTCAGCGCCCTTGGTGGCGGCGGTCACCGAAGCGACGACGGCTTCCAGGTTCTTCTTGGAGTAGGTGTTCACTTCGTTGAGCGTCGCCAGCGACTTCTCGACGTTGTCCTTGAACGCCTGATTGCCGGCGGTGGTGAACTGCTCGACGGTGGTCTTCAGGGTTTCGGCGCCAGTGGCCATCGGAAAGCTCCTTTTGGTGGTCGGGGAGGACCTGGAGGAAAGGGGATGAGGCGGCAAACGAGTCGCCGCCGCTGGTCATCCTTGTTTCATGTTGCAGTGCAGCGGTCAACGAAATTTTGTGCACTGCACAATAAGCGTCGCGAAGCGCGATCCGACCGCGCCGGCGCCCGGAGCGCGACCACCCGCCGCAAGGGCGCCCCGGTTCGCTCAACAGTTGTTTACTTTGGCTAAAGACGACAGCATGCATGCTAATGAAATAGCCCGAAAAGACTTTCGGGGGCGTCCCGTTTCAGCCATTTGACGGACGAAGCATGCTCCAGCCCGCCCGCCGCGCGCATCTCGCACTTGCCCTGTTCGCCATCCTGGCGGCCGGTCTGGTCGCGCCCGGCCTGGCGCTGGCCCAGGTCCCCTACCTGTCCATTCCGGCCAGCGAACCGAAGTACGCGGCGATCGTGGTGGACGCCAACACCGGCGAAGTCCTGTACGCCAAGCGCGCCGACAGTCCGCGCTATCCCGCCTCGATCACCAAGATCATGACCATGTACCTGGTCATGGAGGCGATGTCCGAGGGCCGGGTGAAGCCGACGGACATGGTGACGATTTCCGCCCGCGCCGCGTCGCAGCCGCCGACCAAGCTGGGCTTGCCCGCCGGCGATCAGGTCAGCGTCGATGATGCGCTGAAGGCTCTGGCCACACGGTCGGCCAATGACATGGCCGTGGCCCTTGCCGAGCATATCGCCGGCACCGAGCAACGCTTCGCCGCCCTGATGACCCTGCGCGGCCAGGAGCTGGGCATGAGCAACACGCGGTTCGTGAACGCGTCCGGCCTGCCCGACAACCGTCAGATCTCCAGCGCCCGCGACATCGCCATCATGTCGCGCGCCGTGATGCGCGATTTTCCGCAGTACTACGGCTACTTCAGCATCAAGGCCTTCTACTTCCGCGGCCGGCTGATCACGAGCCACAACCGGCTGATGGGCCAGTTCGCTGGCATGGACGGCCTGAAGACCGGCTACATCAACGCCTCGGGCTTCAATCTGGCGGCCTCGGCCGTGCGCGACGGCCGTCGGCTCATCGCCGTGGTTCTGGGCGGCCGCTCGACGGTGACGCGCGACGACCACGTCGAGGACCTGCTGCTGACCGGTTTTGACGTGCTCAAGCGCCGCTCGCTGGGCGAGTCCATCACCGTGGCCCAGTCCATGTTCGAGCCGGTGATCGAGGGCCCGGTGATCCGGCCGCCGACCGCCATGGGCGACTCCGGCGAGATCGCCGGCCTGCGCGTCGTGCTGACCGACGGCCCCGCTCCGTCCACCCCGATGGCGATCCAGCGCACGATGGCGCCGGTCGCCGATCCGGTGAGCAAGCCGACGCCGGCCAAAAAGGCCGCGCCGAAGAAGCCCCGCGGCCAGTATGTGGTCCAGGCCGGCGCCTTCAAGTCCCGGGACCAGGCGCGCCAGCAGCTGAAGCTGATCCAGAAGCGCTTCGCCTCGGCCTTCTCCGAGGCCGAAGCGGACATCGGCGGCGCCGTCGGCGGCTACTTCCGTGTCCGGTTCGAAGGCATGACCGCCGACGCCGCCCGCGCCGCCTGCAAGACCCTCAAGGCCAAGAAGCAGGCCTGCATGGTCATCGCGCCTTAGAGTCCAGCGACAGTCACAGAGAACCAGCGTCAGCGTGGCCCGGATGCTCCCCTCTGGGGGAGCTGTCGGCCCGAAGGGCTGACTGAGGGGGTCCGTAGCGCCTGAGGAGGACCCCCTCCGTCTCTGCTTCGCTCTTCGAGCTGCGCAGAGCCACCTCCCCCAGTGGGGAGGATCAGGGGCGCAGGCCGCCCGTACCTCTGTGAACGTCGACTGGACCTGACGTCTACCGCTTCAGAAGCGTATCCCGCGCCGCGTTGAGGCGCGCCGCAAGGCCGCTGGTGCCGCCGGCGTCGGGGTGTACGGCGCGGATCAGCCGGCCGTAGGCGGCCTGGATCTCCTCGCGGGTGGCGTCAGGCCCGACGCCCAGGATCTCGCGCGCTTCCGAGATGGCGGCGTCATCCGTCGGGTCGGCGGGCCGCGCCGGAGCCCCGCGCCCGATGAAGACCAGACCGACGCCCACCGCCGACAGGATCGCCCCCGGGAGGTAGCGCCCGCTCGCGGCCAGCAGGCCGCCCGCCGCGACGATGGCCCCGCCGATGCTGCCGGCGAGGATCTTCATCTCGCGCTGTTGCAGAAGCGGACGCGCCCGGCGTCCGACCCAGACGAGCAGGACAAACAGGGCGACGCCGATCAGGATGTAGATCATGGAGCCGCTTGTAGCCCGGCCGCTACTCGGCGGCGAGCAATCGTTCGCCGGTCCAGGCCGACAGGCCCACCGCATGCAGCAGGGCCCGAAGTTCCTGCCGGGCGGCGACGTGGGTCAGCGACACCGGGATCGGCCGCACCTTCGGCGACAGGTCGGCGACCGTCAGGCCGAACGGGAACAGCTCGCGATAGATGACCCGGTCGCGCAGGCCCGAGGCGACCCGGAAGCCGACCCGCTTGGCGAGCGCCATCAGCCGGTCGTCGATCCGCTTGCGGTTGCGGGCCTCGACGCTGGCCAGGCGGTTGCGCAGCACGACCCAGTCGAGCGGCGCCCGCTGTCCCGCCAGGGCGCGGGCCTTGCGGGCCTCCCAGACGATCTCCGAATAGAGACCCGGCTTCTGCAGCTCGAGCGTCACCGGGTCCACATGACCCAGCATGTCGAAGTCGACGAAGCTGTCGTTCATCGGGGTGACGACCATGTCGGCATGGGCGTGGGCTGTGCGCGACAGGGCGGTGTCGCCGCCGGGGGTGTCGATGACCACGAACTCGGCGTCCCGGCGGGCGCGGTCGAAGGCCTCGTGGAAGCGCTCGACCTGCTCGGCGTCCGGCGCCCGGGCCAGGGCGACGCCGTCCTCGGCCGGGTGGCGGGCCAGCGGCTGGGGCAGGACGACGCCGTTGGAGGCGCTCCAGAGCTGACGGTTGTTGAAGAACCGCCCGGTCGACGACTGGCGCAGGTCCAGGTCGATCACCGCGACCGAGGCGCCGTCGTGCAGCAGGCCGCTGGCCAGGTGAACAGCGATGGTCGACTTGCCGGCGCCGCCCTTCTCGTTCCCGATGACGATGACGTGTGGCTGTGTGGTGGCCATGTCCTGGTCCCGCTTCAACACCGACTCAGCGCCGGGCCTTACCCAACGAGACACCCGTAGCGTCAGCCCTGCAATCGCACGGGACGATTTGTCCACAGGCGGCTTGTCACAGGGGAACGCCGCGCGATAAGCCGCGCGCCATGGTTCAGAGTCCCCTCCCCGTCGTCCGCACCGTCGCCGCCCTGCGCGCCCAGGTCTCCGCCTGGAAGCGCGAGGGCCTGCGCGTGGCCATGGTCCCGACCATGGGCGCGCTGCATGAGGGGCACCTGTCGCTGGTCCGGCTGGGCAATGAACTGGCCGACCGCACGGTGGCCTCGATCTTCGTCAACCCGACCCAGTTCGCGCCGCACGAGGACTTCGAGGCCTATCCGCGCGGTGAGGACCACGACACCGCGCTGCTGGCCGCCGCCGGCTGCGCCCTGCTGTTCGCCCCGACGGTCGGCGAGATGTATCCCGAGGGGTTCGCCACCACGGTCAACGTCAGCACCGGAGTCTCCGAGCCGCTGGAGGGCGTCGCGCGGCCGCATTTCTTCGGCGGGGTGGCCACGGTGGTCGCCAAGCTGCTGAACCAGTGCCGGCCCGACGTCGCCGTCTTCGGCGAGAAGGACTATCAGCAGCTCATGGTCATCAGGCGCATGGCCCGCGACCTGGACCTGGGCGTCGAGATCGTCGGCGGACCGACCCGCCGCGAGGCCGACGGCCTGGCCCTGTCCTCGCGCAACGCCTACCTGACCCCCGAGGAACGCGAGGCCGCCGCCGCCCTGCCGGCCGCAATGGCTGCCGCCGTCGATTGGCTGCGCGAAGGCCAGGCCGCCGACGGCGTCGAGGGCCGGGTCAAGGCGATCCTGGGCGAGGCGGGCTTTGGCAAGATCGACTACGTCGAGGTCCGCGACGGCGAGGCGCTGGAGCGGCTGGGTCCTGGCCCGGTCGGGGCCAGCGCGCGGGTGTTCGTCGCGGCCTGGATGGGTCGGACGCGGCTGATCGATAACTGGGGGGTTTGAAATCATGCTCTCCCCTTGGGAGAGCTGTCGCCGCGGAGCGGTGACTGAGAGGGAAGAACCGGCGCCAGCCTGTTAGGCGCCGCGCCTCCCTCTCCGACCCGGCTCCGCCGGGCCACCTCTCCCACGGGGAGAGGACTAGGTTACCACGCCCCCAGCTCCCGCAGCTGCCGCGCCAGGTCCTGCGGCACCGCTTCCTCGCCCGCCACCGCCAGGTCCGGCGGCGCGTCGGCGGCCTCGAGGTAACGCCAGCCCTGGAAGGCGCGGCGCGGCTGCGGGGCGGTCTCGATGAGGTCGGGCTTGAGGTAGATGCGGCAGGGCTGCGGCCCGCCCTCCTCGGTGACGATCTCGTCGATAGCCTGTCGCACCAGCACCTGGCCCTTGATCACCCAGTAGAGCGATCCTCCGTCCAGCAGCTCGGCCGCCCGCTTGGGCGTCTGGCGCGTCGGCGCGACCGACCGATGCCCCTGCGCCGCCCGATGCGCCCGCCAGGCCCGCAGGTCCGCGACGCTGTCGATGCCGACACAGAGCTTGATGAGATGGAGGGGCATGGGGTCCTGGGTATCGATCCGCTCATCGTTGGCGTTCGGGGACATGTACCGTCTTCGGTACGTGTCCCCCGCAGCTTCGAAGCGGCAGGGGACACGCACTGAAGTGCATGTCCCCGGTCTATTGCGCCTCCAGCTTCACCAGCACCACACCCTCGCTGACCTGCCCGCCGGCCTCGGCGGAGAGTTCGGCGACGACGCCGTCAAACGGCGCGGCAAGGGCGTGTTCCATCTTCATGGCTTCCAGCACCAGCAGGGTCTGACCCTTGGTCACCGTGTCGCCGGCCTTGACCGAGACCGAGACGATCTTGCCCGGCATGGGGGAGATGACGGCGCCGTCGGAGGCTTCTCCGCCCTCGCCCCGCGCAACCGGTTTGCGGGTCGTGAACTCGAAAGCTGCCCCGTCTTCGAAGGCGATCACGCGCTGACCTTCTCTGAAGGTCGTCCTTCGATAGAAGGGGAGTCTGGATCGCACGACCTCGCACGCCTCCTCGCCGCGCCAGAGTGAAATCCGGGTCTGAGGTGCCGCATTCAGCCGGAATCCGGCCGCGCCGGCCAGCGACGACCAGGCGGAGGACCGCTCATTGCCGGGCGGATTCAAGTCGATGGCGCAGAACGCCGCCTCGGACAGCAGGATCGGACTGGGTGCGGCTTCACCAACGAGGTCGTCGAGCCGGGCCTCAATGAAGCCGGTATCTATATCACCATGGATGAAATCAGCATGGTCCGCGCAGCGGGCCAGGAAGGCTGCATTCGTCTTCACCGGCCAGACTTCCACGGATCGACAGGCATCGGCCAGTTGCCGCGCTGCTGCGTTGCGATTGTAGGAATGCGCGATCAGCTTGGCGATCATCGGATCGTAGAAGGGCGAGACCTCGCCGCCCTCCTCGACCGCGCTATCCACCCGCACCTCGTCCTCCGGCAGCCGGAAATGCGTCAGCGGCCCCGTGCTCGGCAGGAAGCCCGTCGCCGGATTCTCCGCGTAGAGCCGGGCCTCCATCGCCCAGCCGTCCAGCGTGATCTCGTCCTGGGTCAGCGGCAGCGGCTCGCCGGAGGCCACGCGCAGCTGCCATTCGACCAGGTCCTGGCCGGTGACCATCTCGGTGACCGGGTGTTCGACCTGCAGGCGGGTGTTCATTTCCATGAACCAGATGCGGTCGGCGCGCAGGCCTTCGCTGGCGTCGGCGATGAACTCTACCGTGCCGGCGCCCTCGTAGTTCACGGCCCGCGCGGCCTTGACGGCGGCGGCGGTGACGGCCTCGCGGGTCGCTTCGTCCATGCCCGGCGCCGGGGCCTCCTCGATGACCTTCTGGTGGCGGCGCTGCAGCGAGCAGTCGCGCTCGTAGAGGTGGACGACATTGCCGTGGCTGTCGCCGAACACCTGCACCTCGATGTGGCGCGGGCGGGTGACGTACTTCTCCAGCAGCACGCGATCGTCGCCGAAGCTGGCGGCGGCCTCGCGACGGCACGATGCGAGCGCGGCGAGGAAATCTCCTTCCGCCTCGACCTTGCGCATGCCCTTGCCGCCGCCGCCGGCCACGGCCTTGATCAGCACCGGATAGCCGATAACCTTGGCCTCGGTCGCCAGGCGCTCTTCCGACTGGTCATCGCCGAGGTAGCCGGGGGTGCAGGGCACGCCGGCGGCGATCATCAGGCTCTTGGCGGCGTCCTTCAGGCCCATGGCGTTGATGGCGGCCGGCGGCGGGCCGATCCAGATCAGGCCCGCGTCCTTCACCGCCTGGGCGAAGGCGGCGTTCTCGCTCAGAAAGCCGTAGCCGGGGTGGATGGCCTGGGCGCCGGTCTGTTTCGCCGCCGCCAGGATCTTCTCCGCGACCAGGTAGCTCTCGCGGGCCGGGGCCGGGCCGATCAGCACCGCCTCGTCGGCCTCGGCGACGTGCGGGGCGCCGGCGTCGGCCTCGGAATAGACGGCCACGGTCCGCACCCCGAGCCTGCGGGCGGTGCGGATGATCCGGCGGGCGATCTCGCCCCGGTTGGCGATGAGCAGGCTTTCGATCATGCGTCCGGGCCTACTCGGCCCAGCCGGGCTTGCGCTTGTCGAGGAAGGCGCGGACGCCCTCCTGCCCTTCCTCGCTGGCGCGGCGGTCGGCGATCAGCCTGGCCGTCTCCTCCAGCAGCTCCTCGTCGATCGGCAGGCCGGCGATGTCGTCGACCAGCGCCTTGGACGCCGCCACGGCCCCCGGCGCGCAGGCCATGATCTCGGTCGACAGCCGCTCCATGGCGTCGTCCAGGTCGGCGGCGGCGGCGACCACCTCGTCGACCAGGCCGATCTTCTCGGCGAAGGCGGCGTCGAAGATCCGGCCGGTGGCGAACAGGCTCTTGGCGCGGCGCGGGCCGATGGCGGCGACGACATGCGGGCTGATGGTCGCGGCGACCAGACCCAGCTTGACCTCGGAGAAAGAGAACTTCGCGCCCGGGGCGGCCACGGCGTAGTCGCATGCGGCCACCAGGCCGGCGCCGCCGCCGAAGGCCGGGCCCTCGACCAGGGCGACAGTGAACTGCGGTAGTTCGCGCAGGGCCAGCAGCATCTCCGCCAGCAGCAGGGCGTCGGCGCGGTTCTCCGCCACCGTCCAGTCGGCGGCCGAGCGCATCCACTCCAGGTCCGCCCCGGCGCTGAACGCCCCGCCGGCCCCGCGCAGGAAGACGATGCGCACGCCGTCGGCGTCCTTCAGCGTCTCGAAGTGCTGGCTAAGGGCGGCGATCACCTCGGCGTTGAAGGCGTTCTTGCGGTCTGGGCGGTTGATGGTGACGACGGCCACGCCGGACGGGCTGGCATCGAGCTCGACCAGAGCGCTGAGCGCGTCGGTGTCGGTCAGCTCGACGAGAGGATCGGCGATGGGGTTGGTCATGGGGTGGTCCTCGGCGTGGTGGGGCGGGCCAGCGCGGCGCGCCAGTCCTTCAACAGGGTGAAAGCCTGCGAAGCGACGGCCGGGTCGGCCGCGCACTGGGCATCGGCCAGTGTCGCGATCGGCGAGCCAGCGGGAATGGGAGCGTCCGGCGCATAGGCGGTGCGGCCGATTTCAACGCCTTCGGCGTTGTAGGCTCGGCCGGACGACACCTGGAAGACCTGCTTCCGGCAATTGATCCAGAGCCGGGCCACCTGCAGCGGCCGTTCCTGAACGGCCGGGGTGATCATGATCGCGGTTCCGCGCACGAGCCCGGGAATGTCGGAGCGCTCAAAGCTGCCCGGGGCGAAGTAGAGCGAGCCGCTCGCGGTGTCCCCGACCAGGGCGAGCTCCCCGGCCGGAAGCCTGGGGTCCTCGACGGGAACCTGGACCATCGGGCCGGCGGCGAGCGCCAGAAAGAACGATAAAGCGATCATGGTCACATCCTGAACACGCCGAAGGTCGTCTCCGGCACCGGGGCGTTGAGACTGGCCGAGATTGCCAGACCCAGCACATCGCGGGTCTGCGCTGGATCAATCACCCCGTCGTCCCACATGCGCGCCGTGGCGTAGTAGGGGTTGCCCTCGTCCTCGTACTTCTGGCGGACGGGCGCCTTGAAGGCCTCGGCCTCCTCTGGCGTCCACTTGTCGACGTCGCGGTGGACGGTGGCCAGCACCGAGGCGGCCTGCTCGCCGCCCATGACGCTGATGCGGCTGTTGGGCCAGGTGAACAGGAAGCGGGGGCTGTAGGCCCGGCCGCACATGCCGTAGTTGCCGGCCCCGAAGCTGCCGCCGATCAGGACGGTGAACTTGGGGACATTGGCGGACGCGACGGCGGTGACCATCTTGGCCCCGTCTTTGGCGATGCCGCCGGCCTCGTACTTGCCCCCGACCATGAAGCCCGAGATGTTCTGCAGAAACACCAGCGGAATCCGGCGCTTGCAGGCCAGTTCTATGAAGTGGGCGGCCTTCAGCGCGGCTTCCGAGAACAGCACGCCATTGTTGGCCAGGATGGCGACCGGATAGCCCCAGATGCGGGCGAAGCCGGTCACCAGGGTGGTCCCGTACAGCGGCTTGAACTCGTCGAACTCGCTGCCGTCGACGAGGCGGGCGATGACCTCTCGCACGTCGTAGGGGGCGCGAACGTCGGCCGGGACGACGCCGTAGATGTCCTTCGGGTCGAACAGCGGCGGCTTCGGCTCGCGAACGTCGATGTCCAGCGTCTTGACCGTGTTCAGGTTGCCGACGATCGAGCGCACGATCTCCAGCGCGTGCTCGTCGTTGGCGGCGACATGGTCGACCACGCCGCTGCGGCGGCCGTGGACGTCGGCGCCCCCCAGGTCCGTGGCCGAGATGACCTCGCCCGTGGCGGCCTTCACCAGCGGCGGGCCGGCCAGGAAGATGGTGCCCTGGCTCTCCTCGCCGGCGCCGCGCACGATTACCGTCTCGTCGGACATGGCCGGCACATAGGCGCCGCCGGCGGTGCAGCTGCCCATCACACAGGCGATCTGGCTGATGCCCTCGGCGCTCATGCGGGCCTGGTTGTAGAAGATGCGGCCGAAGTGGTCGCGGTCGGGAAACACCTCGGCCTGGTGCGGCAGGTTCGCCCCGCCGCTGTCGACCAGATAGATGCAGGGCAGCCGGTTCTGCAGCGCGATCTCCTGCGCCCGCAGATGCTTCTTGACCGTCATCGGGTAGTAGGTGCCGCCCTTCACCGTGGCGTCGTTGGCGACGATCATCACCTCGCGGCCCGACACCCTACCGATACCGGTGATGATCCCGGCGCCGGGGATGTCGTCCTTGCCGTAGAGCGCGTGGGCGGCCAGCTGGCCGATCTCCAGGAAGGGCGAGCCGGGGTCCAGAAGCCGCTCCACCCGCTCGCGCGGCAGCAGCTTGCCCCGGGCCGTATGGCGCTCGCGGGACCGCTCGTCGCCGCCCAGGGCCGCGCGGGCCACATGCTGGTGAAGCTCTTCGGCGAGGGCCGTGTTGACCGCAAGATTCTTGCGGAAGGCCTCCGAGTTGGTGTCGACGGTCGTGCTCAGCTTCGGCATGGCCGAGGCATAGCGTGTTCCGCGGGGCCTCGCCAATCCTCCCCGCGCCCGGGCGCGGCAGAGGCCGTTAGAAACGACTCACCGGTCGCGCTAGCCTCCCCGCGTGGGGCCCGATGATCGACCGTGAGAACGACACCGCGCTGGAGAGATTGTTCGCGGTTGAGCGGCTGAGCGGCGCCGCGCGCTGGTTCTCCCTGCCAGGCGGGGCGCACCTCTACGCGGCCGGCGAACTGTCCAGCGAGCTCTACCTTCTCAAGGCCGGGCGACTGGGCGCCTTCCGCAAGGAAGAGGGTCAGGAACGGCAGTTCCTGGGCGTCATCCGGCCCGGCGAGCCGGCCGGGGAGATGGCGCTGATCGCCGGCGCCCCGCACTCGGGCCAGGTCGTGGCGTTGCGCGACTCGGAGATCCTGGCCCTGTCGCGCGAGGACTTCTTCGCCGCCGCCGAGGCCGATCCGGCGGTGATGACCGAGCTGGCGAAGTTGATGATCCTGCGCATGCGCCAGGCGACCGGCGCGGCGGCCAGCCACGGCGATCCCACGGTGTTCGGATTCATCCCCACCGACGCCGGCCGCAAGATCCGCCCCCTGGTCGAGAAGATCGCGCTGTGCATCGCCCGGCTGGGTTTCTCGGTCACCGTCGTCGGGGCCGAGGCCACCCACGCCCCGACCGAGTGGTTCTCCAACACCGAGGCTGACTACGACTACGTCCTCTATGCCGCCGAGTTCGGCGAGACGGCCTGGAAACCGCTGGTCGGCCGGCAGGTGGACCGGCTCTTCCGCATAGGGCGCGGCGACCGCCCGCCCCCGACAGCGTTCGAGAGCCACGCCTCCGAACCGCTGCAGGAACAGCAGCTGGTCGACCTGATCCTGGTCCAGAGGGCGGACTGCCGCCGGCCGGTCGGTTCGGCGGCCTGGCTGACCGCCACCGGCGCGGCCCGGTTGTTCCATCTCAAGGACGGGCGCCAGTCCGACCTGGAGCGGCTGGCGCGGGTGCTGACCGGGCGGTCGGTGGGGCTGGTGCTGTCCGGCGGCGGCGCGCGAGCCTATGCCCACATCGGCGCGATCAAGGCGCTGCGCGAGCGCAATGTGCCGATCGACTTCGTCGGCGGCGCCTCGATGGGGGCGGTGATCGCCGCCGGGGTGGCCATGGGCTGGGAAGAGGCGGAGATGGACGCCCGCATCCGCGCCGCCTTCGTGGACTCCAGCCCGCTGGATGACATCGCCTTCCCGCTGATCGCCATGACCCTGGGCGAGAAGGTCCGCCACCGCCTGCGCGACCACTTCGAGGAGGTCGACATCGCCGACCTCTGGCTGCCGTTCTTCTGCGTGTCGTCGAACCTGACCACCGGCGCCTATCACCTGCACCGGATGGGCGTCCTGCGAACGGCGCTGCGGGCGACCATCGCCCTGCCCGGCGTCATGCCGCCGGCCATCGACGGCAACGACGTGCTGGTCGACGGCGCGATCATGAAGAACTTCCCGACCGACGTGATGCGGTCGATGCATCTGGGCCCTGTCGTCGGCGTCGACGTGACCCGCGGCCGCAGCATCAGCGCCGACGATGTCGCACGCCCCTCTTCCGTCTGGCGCTGGATCCTGTCGGGCGAGTGGCGCAAGGGTCCGCCGATCGTGGCGCTGCTGATGCGCACCGCCACTGTCTCCACCGGCCGCGAGATCACCGCCTCGCGCCAGGCCACCGACCTGCTGATCCTGCCCAATGTCGAGGGCGTCGACCTGCGCGACTGGAAGGCCTACGACCCGACCATCGCCATGGGCCACAAGGCGGCGATCGCGTCGCTGGACGCGCTGACGCACCCGGTGACGGACCTGCGCCGGCGGCGTTAGCGACGCGTCGCGACCATGAACATCCGCGGGAACGGGAACAGCGTCACACCATCCTCGCGGGCCGGGAATGCGTCCGCGATCTTGTCCCGGAACGCGTCCAGGAAGGCCTCGCGCAGGTCCGGGTCGGTCAGAACGTCGAGATAGGGTCGCAGCCCCGTGCCGCGCATCCACTCCACGACCGGATCGTCCCCCTCCAGCGCGTGCAGATAGGTCGTCGTCCACAGGTCGATCTCGCCGCACAGCGGGGCCAGCCAGCGGTAGTAGTCGTCCATGGAAGGCGTGGGCCGGATCACGCGCGCCGACGCGGCCAGCGAGGCCCAGGCCCCCTGCTCCGCCGTCTCGCGCAGGATGCGGTGGTGCTGCGTCTCGAATGCCATCGGCATCTGGCAGGCCAGCACGCCGCCGCTGGCCAGCGCGCCGGAAAGGCGCGGGAACAGGGTCTGGTGATCAGGCAGCCACTGCAGGGCGGCGTTGCTGAAGATCAGGTCCGGCGCGACGGTCGGGACCCAAGCCTCGACCCCGGCCAGCACCCAGTCGACATCCACGACGCGCCGACGGGCGGCGGCCAGCATGTCGGGACTGGAGTCCAGGCCGTGCACCCTCGCCCCCGGATGCCGGGCGGCCAGCAAGGCGGCGTGCTCGCCGGTCCCGCAGCCCAGGTCCCAGATCTCGTTGAAGTCATGCGGCGGGATCTGGACCATCAGGTCCAGGGCGGGACGGTCGCGGTAGACCCTGTACCGCTCGTAGACGTCGGGATCCCAACTCGGCATGAACCTCGCCTACACCTGTTTGCAGCGGCTGGTCATCGTGCATTCATGCGCGACAGGCCAAAAAGGCCGCCACGCTTTCCACGCAAGACACGGACCCATGAACACCATCCGCATCCTCGCCTCGCTCGCCGCTGTCGGCCTGCTCGCCGCTCCCGCCGTGGCCCAGGAGCCGACGACCATCCAGCCGGGATGGTGGGAAAGCACCAACACGCTCAACTTCATCATCAAGGACGTGGACCACGAGCGTCGCTGCATCACGCCCAAGGATGTCGACAAGGTCATGTCGGGCAGGATCAACCGCCACTACACCTGCACCTATCCGGAAAAGCGGGTGGCGGACGGCAAGATGTTCTTCAAGGGAACCTGTGTCGACAAGCGCGGGCGCAAGGTCAATGTGACGGCCACCGGGACCTATTCCCCGACCGCCTTCACCCTGACCGCCAACCTGTCGGGCAAGGTCGCCGGCGTGCGGGTCTCGGCCGTGGCGAGCACCTCGGCGAAGCGGCTGGGAGACGTCTGCCCGATGGAGGTCCAGAAGCTCAAGTGACCTGAACAACGCACCTGACAGCAAGTTGTCGCGGCCCGCGAAATCAGGGTTTGCGACTCCGGAAACAGGACCCATAGTGAAGGTCCTGTTCAACAGCTGAAAGGAGGTGACCACGTGTCTCATCGTATGAGCCCTCGGTCGCAACGCATGACCTGGTCTTCCGCCACGGCGGAGGTCAGCGCCTGATCAGCGCGAAGCGTTAATGCCGTGACCGCGGCAAGACGATGGAACGGCCGCCGGGGCGCCCCGGCGGCCGTTCGCATGTCCGGGGTCCGGGACGGCCGCTACCCCCCGACCAGCTCCCGACCGATCAGGAACCGGCGGATCTCGTTGGTCCCCGCGCCGATGTCGTAGAGCTTGGCGTCGCGCAGGTAGCGCTCGACCGGCCATTCCTTCGTGTAGCCGGCGCCGCCCAGCGCCTGGATGGCCTCATTGGCCACCTTCATGGCGTTCTCGCTGGCCAGCAGGATGGCGCCGGCGGCGTCGAAACGGGTGGTCTTGCCGGCGTCGCAGGCCCGGGCCACGGCATAGACGTAGGCGCGGGCCGAGTTCAGCGCGACATACATGTCCGCCACCTTGCCCTGCATCAGCTGGAACGAGCCGATCGGCTTGCCGAACTGCTTGCGGTCGCGAACGTAGGGCAGGACCACGTCCAGACAGGCCTGCATGACGCCCAGGGGACCGGCCGACAGCACGGCGCGTTCGTAGTCGAGGCCGCTCATCAGGACGCCGACGCCGCCGTTCTCCGGGCCCATGATGTTCTCTTCGGGAACCTCGCAGTCCTCGAAGACCAGCTCTGCGGTGTCGGACCCGCGCATGCCCATCTTGTCGAGCTTCTTCGAGACACTGAAGCCCTTAATCCCTTTTTCGATCAGGAAGGCGGTGATGCCGCGGCTGCCCTCATCCGGGCTGGTCTTGGCGTAGACGACCAGGGTGTCGGCGTGCGGCGCGTTGGTGATCCAGAACTTGGTCCCGTTCAGCACGAAGCGGTCGCCGCGGCGGTCGGCGCGCAGGGTCATCGAGACCACGTCGGAGCCCGCGCCGGCCTCGCTCATGGCCAGGGAGCCGACATGCTCGCCGCTGATCAGCTTCGGCAAGTAGCGGCGCTTCTGCTCAGGCGTCGCCCAACGCCGGATCTGGTTCACGCAGAGGTTGGAATGGGCGCCGTAGCTGAGGCCGATCGAAGCCGAGGCGCGGCTGATCTCCTCCATGGCGACGACGTGCTCGAGGTAGCCGAGGCCGAGGCCGCCGAATTCCTCCTCCACCGTGATGCCGTGCAGGCCCAGGTCGCCCATCTCAGGCCAGAGCTCGCGGGGGAAATGGTTGTCGCGATCAATGTCGGCCGCCATCGGCGCGATACGGTCGGCGGCGAAACGGGCTGTGGTTTCGCGAATGGCGTCGGCGGTCTCGCCGAGGCCGAAATCCATGGAAGGTCCGGTCATGAGGGGGGAGTTAGCACGCTCAAACCGGGTCGGCACGCACGATCATTGCGGCGGGCGGATACATAAGCGCCCCGCGGACCGCCCGATCCGCGGGGCGCGCCGGCTCCCCCAAGCCGGCTGTACGTGCGATCAGGCCTGGGCCCGCTCGCCGTCCTCTTCGGCCGCCTCGGCCTCGTCTTCATCGTCGAACGGAGCGCCCGCCAGGCCGTCCAGCCAGCGCCAGGCGGCGAAACCGGCCATCACGATCCCGGTCAAGCCGGCGCCCCAGCTGATCACCAGCGGGTTCAGCAGCCCCTCGCCGCCATTGGCGTTGAGCCCCCAGGCCACGCCGCCGGCGAACAGGGCCATGCCCCCCAGGCCCAGACCCAGCAGCGGCAAGCCCTGGATGCGGGCCTGCTCGGTCGGGGTCTCGAAGGCAAAGTCGCCGCCCAGGTCGGCCATCTCGTCCTCACGGACCAGGCGGCGAATGTAGTCCTCGTTGACCAGCGGCCGGGTCGCCCCGCCCTGGTGGACCGGTTCGGCGAAGGTCACATCGAACAGGCCGGGCGCCGACTCGTTGGCCGGCTCGGGCAGATCGATACGGAAGGCGTCGTCCGACAGGGTCTCGACCACGGTTTCGGGCGCCGGCGTCAGGGTGAAGCCGACATCGCCATTGACCACCGCCAGCACCGGAGCCGGAATTGGCGTCGGCTCGGGCTGCGGCAGTTCGACGACGGTCATCACCGGCGCCGCGGGCGCCTCCGGCTCCGGCGAGCGGGCGACGGTGACGATCTGGACCGGTTCGTCGGAGAACGGCGCGTCCGGCGCGTATTCGTCGATCACCGGCGGCGGCGCGGGCTCGAGCTCATGAACCGCCAGCACAGGCGCTTCCGGTTCCGGCGCCGGCTCGGCTTCTACCGTATGCGGCGCCTCGGGCGCGGGCTCGGGCATCAGCTGTTCAAGAGCGGCGCCCACACCGGCCGCGGCGATTTCGGTCGCCAGCGGCGCGGTGTGCGGCGCGACGGGAGGAGCCGTCGGCAGCGGGGCGTTGGTTTCGTCACGCTCGACCACGACGCGGTCGTCGACGGTCGAGGTCTTCAGGACGGTCGGCGTCTCACGCGGGCTGGCCGCCACGACGTCGTAGTCGACCCTGGGACGCAGCACCGGCGACGGCGCCGGGATCCAGCCGCTGGCCGGGGTGAGGAACAGGGTCTTCTCGGCCGAACGGCGGCGCACAAGCGCGTCGATGACGATACGCTCGCCCTCGAAGTCGGCCTTGCGCCACATCTCCATGGCGCAGGCGGCCTGCAGCAGCTGGCCCTCGTTGACCCGGCGCAGGACTGACGAGCGGCGGAAGTTCTCGACCCCGACGTTGAAGGCGAAGCAGCACAGGGCGTCGAACTGGTTCTGCGTCAGCGGCGTATAGCTGTGCTCGTTCACCGCATGAGCCACGTTGATCAGATCGTACATCAGCAGGGCTTCGGCGTCCGACTCCGACACCTCGGCGCCTTCGCGGGCGGTCAGTGTGTGGCCATAGCCGATCGTCCAGCGTCCATCCGGAAGCTGGGCAGCCTTGCGTCGGTAGCCTTCGAACGACTTGATCAGTTCGATGGCGGCGCGAGATATCTGGTGGCGGGATTTCATCGGCCTGTTGATCCGAAATGAGACAGGGGCAGTTACGTTCCATCCCACTCCCGCAAGAGGGATGCCGGACCGCAGCTGAACTCCCCCTGAACGAGAAAGCGCGAACGATCAGTGGTGCGGAGGCGGGGCTCTGTCCCGGAACCCGGACCCTGTTCCGCGTGATGACCCGACGTGTTCGCGCCACCCATGAACACTGCGCACAAAATGCGCCACGGCCCGTCAGCCACCAATCACAAGCGTCACCAGGCTTGGGTGGCCCGAACACGTCCGGCCATGACGACCGGTGAGCGCTTCTTGTCAGGCTGGCCGCCCGCTCAAAGCAGGATGAGCGCAGCCAGTCCGAGGAAGGACAGGAAGCCCATGAAATCGGTCACGAAGGTGACGAAGACCGATGAGGACACTGCCGGGTCGCGCTCGAGCTTGTCGAGGGCCAACGGCACCAGGATCCCGGCCAGGGCGGCCATGAACAGGTTGATCACCAGCGCCAGGCCGATGGTCAGGCACAGCATCGGATCCCGGAAGAAGACCCAGGTGGCCAGGCCCATGATCACGGCCAGCACGCCGCCGTTGACCAGGCCCACCGCCATCTCCCGCAGGATGATGCGGACGGCGTTGGAGGCGTTCAGCTCGCGGCTGGCCAGGGCGCGCACGGCGACGGCCAGGGTCTGGGTGCCTGCGTTGCCCCCCAGCGAAGCCACCACCGGCATCAGGATGGCCAGGGTGACCAGCTTGGCGATCTCGGCCTGGAAGACGCCGATGACGCTGGCGGCGGTCGCGGCCGTCAGGGTGTTGACCACCAGCCAGGGCAGACGCGAGCGCGCCACGTCCCAGACGCCGGCGTCCCGGCCGGCGTCGGACACACCCGCCAGGGCCAGGATGTCCTCCTCGCCCTCGTCCTGGATGACGCCGACGATGTCGTCGACGGTGATCTGCCCGACCAGCCGGCCGCCGGAGTCGACGACCGGCGCGCTGATCAGGTGGTACTTGTTGAAGGTGTAGCCGACCTCTTCCTGGTCCATGTCGACGGTGATCTCGGTCACCGGCTCCATGATCTCGGCCAGGCTGGTCTCGCGCTTGGCCCGCAGCAGCTGGCTGATCGCCGCCGCGCCGATCGGCCGGTAGGCCGGATCGACGATATAGACGTCGAAGAACAGCTCCGGCAGTTCGTCGCCCGCGTTACGGACGTGGTCGATCGTCTGGCCGACGGTCCAGAACTGCGGCGCGGCCAGCACCTCGCGCTGCATCAGGCGGCCGGCGGTCTCGTCCTCGTAGGCCAGGGTCTGTTCGATGGCCGCCCGGTCGGTCTCGTCCATGGCGGCGAGCACCTGGGCGCGCTTTTCGCCCTCCAGGTCATCGACGACGTCGGCGGCGTCATCCGAATCGAGCTCCTCGAGCGCCCGGGCCAGCGCCGTCGGGTGGACGGTGTCGAGCACCTCCTCGCGCAGGTTGTCGTCCAGCTCGGACAACACCTCGGCCAGGGTCTCGGAGTTGAGGCAGGGGATGATCTCCTCGCGGTAGTCCGCGTTGAGAAAGCCCATCAGGTCGGCGACGTCCTCGGAGCGCAGCGCCCCGACCAGCTCGCGCAGGCGCTCGGCGTCGCCACGGTCGGCGGCGTCGATGACCATGTCGACGTATTCGGGATTGAGGGCGTAATCATCGCCAAGGGCGAGGTCTTCGAGGTCCTCCGGGCGCTCGCCGGCTTCGACGAAGCGCCCGTGGGATTTACCCCTCTCGTTCAGGTCGGCGTCTTCCCGGGACATGTCGGGGCCTCCTGTACGAGTTGTGAAGCCTAAAGCGCTTTAGGCCCCTGATTCACTGGTGCGGTCGAGAAGACTCGAACTTCCACTCCGGTTAAGGAACAGCGACCTCAACGCTGCGCGTCTACCAATTCCGCCACGACCGCCCGTGGTGAGGCGCGGGGGTTAGCAAAAGCCGGACGCGATGGGAAGAGCCGTGTTGCGCCGTGTGGTCGCCACGGGCCATTCGTCGCGTCCGAACAAGACAGGTTGGCGGAATCTCCCCGCTCGCCTAGAAGAACGGCTCATGACGACATTGGCTCCGGGTATCGACGAGGTCCGCGCACGGACCTTCCCCTTTCCACGCCGCCATTTCCTTTCCGCGCTGGATCTGAACGTTGTCGAGGCGAACGCCCTGCTCGACCTGGCGGACACCTTCGTCGACCTCAACCGCCAGACCACCAAGAAGCTGGACCTCCTCAAGGGCCGCACCCTGGTGAACATGTTCTTCGAGAACTCCACCCGCACCCAGGCCAGCTTCGAGCTGGCCGGCAAGCGGCTGGGCGCCGACACCATGAACATGAGCGTCAAGACCTCCTCGGTCACCAAGGGTGAGACCCTGATCGACACGGCGGTGACGCTGAACGCCATGCGGCCGGACCTGCTGGTCGTGCGCCACGCCTCGTCCGGCGCAGCGGCCCTGCTCGCCCAGAAGGTCGGCTGTAGCGTGATCAACGCCGGAGACGGCCAGCACGAGCATCCGACACAGGCGCTGCTCGACGCCCTGTCCATGCGCCGCGCCTTCGGCGCGCTCGCCGGCCTGACCGTGGCCATCTGCGGCGACGTCATGCACAGCCGGGTGGCTCGCTCGAACGTCAATCTGTTGGGAGTGCTGGGCGCGGAGGTGCGGCTGGTCGGCCCGCCCACCCTGATGCCGGCCGGCGCCGATCGCTGGGGCGTGAAGGTGTTCCACGACCTGGAACAGGGCATCGCCGGGGCAGACGTGGTGATGATGCTGCGCCTGCAGCTGGAGCGGATGCAGGGGGCGCTGGTCCCCTCGACCCGCGAGTACTTCCGCTACTGGGGCCTGGATCGCGAGAAGCTGAAGGCCGCCGCCGACGGCGTGAAGGTCATGCACCCCGGCCCGATGAATCGCGGCGTGGAGATCGATTCGGATGTCGCCGACGATCCGGCGATCAGCCTGATCCAGGACCAGGTCGAGATGGGCGTTGCAGCCCGCATGGCCGTGCTGGCGGCCCTTTCCGCGCGACTGGACAACGACCGATGAGCCGCGCCCGCCCGTTCGCCTTCAACAACGCCCGCCTCGTGGACCCGGAGACCGGCTACGACGGCTCCGGCGCGGTGGTCGTGTCGGGCGGCGTCATCGCCGATATCGCCCGGGGGCGGGACTTCACCGACCTCTCGTCGGATGTCCGGGTGATCGACTGCAACGGCGGCATGCTGGCCCCCGGACTCGTGGACCTGCGGGTCAAGACCGGCGAGCCCGGCGCCGAGACCAAGGAGACCCTGCGCTCGGCCGCCCAGGCCGCGGCGGCGGGCGGCGTGACCTCCATCGTCGTGCAGCCTGACACCGACCCGGCCGTGGACGACCCCTCGGTCGTCGACTTCATCCTGCGCCGGGCCCAGGACATCGAGAGCTGCCACATCCATGCCGCCGGCGCGGCGACCAAGGGTCTTCGCGGCGAGCAGATGGCCGAGATCGGCCTGATGCGCGACGCCGGCGCCCGCTACATCACCGACGTCGAACGCCCGATCATCGACTCCAAGGTCATGCGGCGCATTCTGTCCTATGCCGCGTCGTTCGGCATGGCTCTGGCCCACCGGCCGCAGGATCCCTGGCTCAGCAAGGGGGCCGCCGCCACCGAGGGCGAGTTCGCCTCCCGCCTTGGGCTGCCCTCCGCCCCCGCCGCGTCAGAGCGCATCGGGCTGGAGCGCGACCTGGCGCTGGCGGAACTGTCCGGCGGCCGGCTGCTGGTCGACCAGATCACCTGCGGCGCAGCGCTCGAGGCCCTGGCCCGCGCCAAGGGTCGGGGCGTCAATGCCGTGGCCACCGCCTCGATCAACCATCTGAGCTTCAACGAGCTCGACATCGGCGACTACCGCACCTTCGCCCGCATGGACCCGCCGCTCCGGGCCGAGGACGACCGTCAGGCGTTGATCGAGGCGCTGGCCAGCGGCCTGGTCGACATCGTCGTCTCGGCCCATGCCCCGGCGCCGGCCGAGGACAAGCGTCTGCCCTTCGATGAGGCGACGCCCGGCGGCGTCGGGCTGGAGACCCTGCTCCCGGCCCTGCTGTCGCTCTATCACGACGGCCGCTTGCCGCTCGTCGACCTGATGCGGACCGTGACCCTGGCCCCCGCCCGGTTCCTGGGCCTGCCCACCGGCCGCCTGGCCTCCGGCGCCCCGGCCGACCTGGTGCTCTGTGACCTGGACGCGCCGGTGATCATCGACGCCGACAAGCTGGTGTCGAAGTCCAAGAACTCGCCCTTCGACGGCCGCCGCCTGCAGGGTCAGGTCGTGATGACCGTCTGCGGCGGTGTGATCGTCCACAGGATCGCGGAGTAGGCAGCCTAAACCGCCGCGATTTGCGCCCGGCCCCCGCGCCAGCGATGATCGCCCGAGTCAGCGCCGCCCGGCGTTGAGCGGACTCCACAAGAACAACTTTTGCGGGTATTGGGGCGGGACATGGAAGATCTGGCGCAAACTGTCTGGCTGACGCTCGGGCTGATCGTCGTGGGGGGCTACCTCCTCGGCTCGATCCCGTTCGGCATGATCGCCACCCGGCTGGGCGGCGCGGGCGACATCCGCAAGATCGGCTCGGGCAACATCGGGGCGACCAACGTCCTGCGCTCGGGCCGCAAGGACCTGGCCGCCATCACCCTGATAGGCGACGCCGGCAAGGGCGTGGTCGCCGTGCTGCTGGCCCGCTGGCTCACCAACGACAACGCTGCCGCCGTCGCGCTGGCGGGCGGCGCGGCCTTTGTCGGCCACCTGTTCCCGGTCTGGCTGAAGTTCAACGGCGGCAAGGGCGTGGCCACCTTCTACGGCGTGCTGCTGACCGCGGCCTGGCCGGTGGGTTTGCTGGCCGCCCTGACCTGGCTGGCGATGGCGGCGCTGTTCCGCATCTCCTCGCTGGCCGCCCTGACCGCCGCCGCCCTGGCGCCACTGTTCGCCTTCGCGACGGACCAGCCCTATCCGATGGTCCTGCTGTCGGCCTTCATGGCCGTGCTGATCTTCATCCGCCACCACCAGAACATCTCCCGGCTGTTGAAGGGCGAGGAGCCGAAGATCGGGGCGAAGAAGGACGCCGCCCCGCCGCCCGAGGCGCCGTGACGGCCGCGCCGCCGACCGACGCGGAGCGTGTCGCCTGGCTGAGGCTGGCGAGGACGCCCAACGTCGGACCGGTGGCGTTCGATCACCTCACCAACCGCTTCGGCTCGGCGCAAGCCGCGCTGGACGCCCTGCCCCGGTTCGTCCAGCGCGGCGCGGTCCCGCAACCGCCGGCCGTCGACGAGGCCCGGCGTGAACTGGAGGCCGGCGATCGCCTCGGCGCCCGGCTGATTCTGGGCCGCGAGCCTTGCTTTCCATCGCTGCTGGCCGCCCTGGACCCGCCGCCGCCGCTGATCTGGGTGCTGGGCGATGTGGCGATGTTGTCGCGCCCCGCCGTCGGCGTGGTCGGGGCCCGCGTCGCCTCGGCGGCCGGCCAGCGGTTCGCCCGCGCCCTTGCGGTGGACCTCGGAAACGCCGGGCTGGTCGTAGTTTCCGGCCTGGCGCGCGGCATCGACGGCGCGGCGCACGAGGGGGCGCTGGAGACCGGCACGGTCGCGGTGCTGGGCGGCGGCGTGGGCGACCTCTATCCGCCCGAACATGCCGACCTGCATGCCCGCATCGCCGCGCGCGGGGCCATTGTCTCCGAAAGCCCGCCCAACCACCGCGCCCAGGCCCGCGACTTCCCGCGCCGCAACCGTCTGATCAGCGGGCTGTCACGGGCCGTGGTCGTGGTCGAGGCCGAGCTGAAATCCGGCTCGCTGATCACCGCCCGCCTCGCCGCCGAACAGGGGCGCGAGGTGCTGGCCGTGCCGGGATCGCCGCTGGACCCCCGGGCGCGCGGCACGAACGACCTTCTGCGCCAGGGTGCGGCGGTCTGCGAGGGCGTGGAGGACGTGCTTCGCGTGCTGGAAGGCCTGGGCGGTCTTCATGAGCCCGAGCGCCGCACCTGGCGCGGTCCGGTCGCCGCGCAGCCGGACGCGGCGCTGCAGGACCGGCTGGCCGATTTGCTGTCGCCCACGCCGGTGTCGCCGGACGATCTGGTTCGGGCGGCGGGCGCCCCGGCGCCGGCGGTGTTCGCCGCCCTGGTCGAACTGTCGCTGGCCGGGCGGGCGGTGTTCGGCCTCGACGGGATGGTCTCCAGGAGCTGAACAGCAAAAAGGCGACCCTTTCGGATCGCCTTTCGCCGCTTCAACTGAACCGCGCAGGCCCCTACCGGGAACCTGGAAGCATCGCGGGGCCCCACGCCCTGACGGCCCGTCGCCGGCCCGTCGTCGAAATCACTATCGGGCCCGATCTTTTGGCGCGCAACGCGCCATAACCCGTTCGCCGCACTTCCGCCGCCGCCTGTGTTCCGCAAACCACGGTCGACTGCGGCGCCGAATGGTCACAATCAGGGCTTGGGACGGCCATATCGGTCCGCGAGATTATGAGCGTCGGTCGATCGCATCCGGTGTGGTCCTGAACAGCCCCCCCAGCCCCTCCGTATCGGGCGCCGGTCGGCCGACACCCTCCCCCTTCAGACTGGACGACCCCGGAGCCCAGGGCGTTCCGCGCCGGAGACACGGCGGACGGCGATGCTCCAGAGCCGCCCGATGACGCGTTCAAACGGGCGCCGACCGGCGATTCGCGCTGGACGAAGCCGCGCCAAGTTGACATTGCCCCTGCCCCGCCCCCACTTTCCGCGCTCGCTCGGCAGGCGATACCGCCCGCCGACTCTCCTGATCATTCCCGGACAAGCATGCACGTCGTCGTCGTCGAGAGCCCGGCCAAGGCCAAGACCATCAACAAGTACCTGGGCTCGGACTACAAGGTTCTCGCCTCCTACGGCCACGTCCGCGACCTGCCCTCCAAGGACGGTTCGGTGCTGCCGGACGACGACTTCTCGATGAGCTGGGAGGTCGACGCCAAGTCGGCCAAGCGGATCAGCGACATCGTCGACGCCGTGAAGGGCGCCGACACCCTGTTCCTCGCCACCGACCCCGACCGCGAGGGCGAGGCGATCAGCTGGCACCTGCTGGAAGTCCTGCAGAAGAAGAAGGCGCTCAAGGACGTGAAGGTCCAGCGCGCGACCTTCAACGCCATCACCAAGACCGCCGTCCTCGACGCCATCGCCCACCCCCGCGAAATCGACATGGAGCTGGTCGAGGCCTACCTGGCCCGCCGGGCGCTGGACTACCTCGTCGGCTTCACCCTCTCGCCGGTGCTGTGGCGCAAGCTGCCGGGCAGCCGCTCGGCCGGCCGGGTGCAGTCGGTCAGCCTGCGGCTGATCGTCGACCGCGAGCTCGAGATCGAACGCTTCCGGACCCAGGAATACTGGACCGTCGAGGCCGACGTCGCCGCCGGCGCGGATCCGTTCCTCGCCCGCCTCGTCAAGCACGAGGGCAGGAAGCTCACCAAGTTCGACCTGGGCAACGAGGTCTCGGCCCAGGCCGCCCAGGCCGCCGTGAAGGCCGCGACCTTCAAGGTCCATTCGGTCGAGAAGAAGCCGGCGAAACGCACGCCGCCGCCGCCGTTCACCACGTCGACCCTGCAGCAGGAAGCCTCGCGCAAGCTGGGCTTCTCGGCCCAGCGCACCATGCAGGCGGCCCAGAAGCTGTACGAGGGCATCGACATCGGCGGCGAGACCGTCGGCCTGATCACCTATATGCGGACCGACGGCGTCCAGTCGGCGCCCGAGGCGCTGGACGAAGCCCGCAAGGTCATCGCCGGCCTCTACGGCAAGGACTACGTCCCCGAGACGGCCCGCCACTACAAGACCAAGGCCAAGAACGCCCAGGAGGCGCACGAAGCCATCCGTCCGACCTCGCTGGAGCGCAATCCCGGCTCCCTGCGGCTCGAAAGCGACCTTGGCCGGCTCTACGAGCTGGTCTGGAAGCGGATGATCGCCTCGCAGATGGAAGCGGCCCGCATCGAGAAGACCACGGTCGAGATCGAGAGCGCCGACGGCCAGACCGGCCTGCGGGCCACCGGCCAGGTCATCCAGTTCCCCGGCTACCTCGCCGTCTACGAGGAAGGCCGCGACGACGCGGAAGATGAAGACAGCGCCCGCCTGCCGGTGATCAACGAGGGCGCGGATGCGAGGGTTCTCCGCGCGAGGGCCGACCAGCACTTCACCGAACCGCCCCCGCGCTATTCGGAAGCCAGCCTGGTCAAGAAGATGGAAGAGCTCGGCATCGGCCGGCCCTCGACCTACGCCTCGATCCTGACCGTGCTGCGCGACCGCGCCTATGTCCGGGTGGAGAAGCAGCGCTTCATCCCCGAAGACAAGGGCCGGCTGGTCACCGCCTTCCTGGAAGAGTTCTTCAAGCGCTACGTCGAGTACGACTTCACCGCCGCGCTGGAGGAAAAGCTCGACCTCGTCTCTGACGGCAAGCTCGACTGGAAGGAGTTTCTCCGCGACTTCTGGAAGGACTTCCACGCCGCCGTCGGCGAGATCGCCGAGCTGCGCGTCACCCATGTGCTGGACGCCCTGAACGAAGCGCTCGGCCCGCACATCTTCCCGGCCAAGGCCGACGGGTCCGACCCGCGCCTCTGCCCGACCTGCAACGTCGGCCAGCTGAGCCTCAAGACCGGCAAGTTCGGCGCCTTCATCGGCTGCTCCAACTATCCCGAATGCCGCTTCACCCGGCCCATCGCCCAGCCGGACGGCGAGGGCGACGCCGCCGAGGGCGACCGCGAACTGGGGATCAACCCCCGAACCAGCCAGCCGGTCTGGCTGAAGAACGGCCGCTTCGGCCACTATGTCGAGGAAACCCCGACCGAGGGCGACAAGCCCAAGCGCTCGAGCCTGCCCAAGGGCTGGCCGCCGGCGGCGATGGACATCGACAAGGCGCTGCGCCTGCTCGAACTGCCGCGCGAGGTCGGGAAGCACCCCGAGGACGGCAAGCCGATCACGGCGGGCCTTGGCCGCTACGGACCGTTCGTGCTGCACGAAGGGACCTACGCCAACCTCGAGAGCATCGACGAGGTGTTCGAGGTGGGCCTGAACCGCGCCGTGACCGTGCTGGCCGAAAAGCGCGCCGGCGGCGGCAAGGGCGGCCGGGCGACGGCCTCGGCGCTGAAGGACCTGGGCGCCCACCCCGAGGACGGCCAGTCGATCAAGATCCTGTCGGGACGCTTCGGCCCCTACATCAAGCACGGCGCCACCAACGCCAACGTCCCGCGCGGCAAGGAACCGACGGAGATCACGCTCGAGGAGGCCGTGGCGCTGCTGGCAGAACGCGCGGCCAAGGGCGGCGGCGGCAAGAAGAAGCCGGTGAAGAAGGCGGCGGCGCCCAAGGCCAAGGCCGAGACGGCGCCGGCGGCGGCGGCCAAGAAGAAGCCGGCCGCGAAGAAGAAGGCTCCGGCCAGGGCGAAGGCGACCAAGGCGGCGGCGGAGTAGCTCTCCCCCGCCGGCCCTTGCCTCGCCCGGCGGCTTGGCCGCATACCCCTTCGTTCCCGAATCGTTCGATGCTGTCGCTTACATGACTTCCCCTGCCCTTCCCCTGTTTGGCGATGACGACGACGCGCTGAAGCCCGTGCCGGCCAGTCCGCTGGCCACGCCGCATGAACCGCGCCCCGACCCCAAGGCCGTGACCTCCGCAAGGGCCGCCGACAAGCCGGCGATCGCCGCGCCGTCCGGCGCCTATGACGCCAGCGCCATCGAGGTTCTGGAAGGGCTCGAGCCGGTGCGGATGCGGCCGGGCATGTACATCGGCGGCACCGACGAGCGGGCGCTGCACCATCTGTTCGCCGAGATCCTCGACAACTCCATGGACGAGGCCGTCGCCGGCCACGCCAAGACCATCGAGGTCTCGCTCGACGCCGACGGCTACCTGACGGTCAAGGACGACGGGCGCGGCATGCCGGTGGACCCTCACCCCAAGCACCCCGGCAAGTCGGCGCTGGAAGTGATCATGACCGTCCTGCACGCGGGCGGGAAGTTCAGCGGCAAGGCCTACGAGACGTCCGGCGGCCTGCATGGCGTCGGCGCCAGCGTGGTCAACGCCCTGTCGTCGGAGCTGGAGGTCACCGTCTGGCGCGACGGCTTCGAGCACCGGCAGGACTTCTCGCGCGGCAAGCCGGTCGGCGGTCTCGTACAGGTCGGTCCGTCCCGGAAGAAGGGCACCCAGGTCCGCTTCCTTCCCGACACCCAGATCTTTGGCGACAGCCTGGTGTTCAAGCCGGCGCGGCTGTACCGGATGGCGCGGTCGAAGTCCTATCTGTTCCGTGGCGTGCAGATCAAATGGTCCTGCGACCCTTCGCGGATCCACGACCAGACGCCGCCTGAGGCGGTGTTCCACTTCCCCAACGGCCTCGCGGACTTCCTCGCAGAGCGCACCAAGGGTGTTTCGACTGTCACCGAGACCGCTTTCAGCGGCAGGATCGAGCGTACCGGCGAGGCCGGGGCCGTCGAATGGGCGGTCACCTGGACGCCGCAGGGCTTCGGCGAGGCCGACGGCTTCATGCAGTCCTATTGCAACACCGTGCCCACGCCCGAGGGCGGCACGCATGAGGCCGGCTTCCGCGCCGCCCTGACCAAGGGCCTCAAGGCCTATGCCGAGATGGCGGGCGAGAAGCGCGCCGGGATCATCACCGCAGATGATGTGATCGCCAACGCCGGCGCCCTGATCAGCGTCTTCATCCGCAATCCCGAGTTCCAGGGCCAGACCAAGGAGCGGCTGTCGTCGTCCGACGCCCAGCGTCTGGTCGAAGCCGCCCTGCGCGACCCGTTCGACCACTGGCTGACCGCCTCGCCCAAGGCGGCCCGCGCCCTGCTCGATTTCGTCGTGGAGCGGGCCGAGGAGCGGCTGAAGCGGCGCAAGGACAAGGAAGTCTCCCGCGCCTCGGCGACCCGCAAGCTGCGGCTTCCGGGCAAGCTGGCCGACTGCTCCGGCACGGCGACGGACGGCAGCGAGCTTTTCCTGGTCGAGGGCGACAGCGCCGGCGGCAGCGCCAAGCAGGCGCGCGACCGCCGGACCCAGGCCATCCTGCCCCTGCGCGGCAAGATCCTGAACGTCGCCAGCGCCACCGGCGAAAAGCTGATGGGCAACAAGGAGCTGGCCGACCTTATGCTGGCCCTGGGGGTCCAGGGCGGCAGCAAGTACCGCGAGGACGACCTCCGCTACGACCGCATCATCATCATGACCGACGCCGACGTGGACGGCGCCCACATCGCCAGCCTGCTGATCACCTTCTTCTACCGGACGATGCCGGAGATGGTGCGCGGCGGGAAACTGTTCCTGGCCATGCCGCCGCTCTACCGGATCAGCGACGGCAAGAAGTCGCTCTACGCCCGCGACGACGCCCACAAGGACGAGCTGCTGGCCACCGTGTTCAAGGGCAGGAAGCCCGAGATCGGCCGCTTCAAGGGCCTCGGCGAGATGATGCCGGCCCAGCTCAAGGAAACCACAATGGACCCGGCCAAGCGCACCCTGGCCCGGGTGACCCTCCCCCGCGACGAGGGGCACGTCGAGGAGCTGGTCGAGACGCTCATGGGCCGCAAGCCCGAGCTTCGCTTCCGTTTCATTCAGGAAAACGCCGAGTTCGCGGCGGCCGACGTCGACATCTGACCCGATTTCAGGCGGACCATTGGCCGGTCTCGCCGACACTTGCCGAGGTCCGGACAGAAGAGGTCATCGCTGAGCTCCAGCGCGGCCGGACCGTCATGGACGGTCCTCGCCTGATTGCACCCTGATCAGGCGCGGTTCTGCCGAAGGGGCCGCCATGACACGGGTCGAGCAGACTCGTCGCTGAACCAGCGATCATCAAGGGCGTCAGGAATGTTGTCTTTGATCGCGGCCGTTGCATCTACCACGGCCGCGTGAAGGACCTCGGAGAGGCCGCCCGAAAGGCCGGGCTGAATTTCACGACCGGAAAGGGCAAGTCCTCCGGCTCCGGTAAGGACCAGAGCCGGAGAGGTATGCCTATCGGCCGGCCTGGATGGTGACCGTCACCGGCGCGCCGCCCTGGCCCGTCGACTGCCAGCTTTCGCCGACGTTCTTGCTCACGGTCTTGGAGCAGGATGCCGGCGTGGGCTCGGGGCTCGACTGGGTGAAGCAGGTCTGGCTGCCCGAGATGGCCCAGGTCCCGGCGCTTTCGCCCGCCGGGCTGCTGCCGGTGTAGGTGCCGTCTTCGTTGATGTAGAGGCTGACGGCCGTGCCGTCACCGTAGGTGATCACCACGGTATTGCCGTAGGCGGTCGCCATGGGGTCGGCCAGGGCCGGACCGGCCAGCATAGCGGCGGCGAGCGCCACGGTCGCAAGAAGTCGCATGTTTGTGTTTCCCACCCGAAGTGTTGTCGCAGGTTCGCCTCATTGGCGAACCCGGGGATGCTAACCAGAAAAACAGCGCTCCGTTAACCCTTCTCGGATCGATCAGGGCAACATGCCCCTCCCGGCGGTCAGGGTATGCCGCACGGGCTCGCCCTTCAGACCCCTGGCCATCCAGCTGGCGCCGATGCCGCCGCTGGTCGGGGGAATGGCGGTGCAGAAGGCAAGCGGCACGTAGAAGGGCCGCTTCTGTGTCATGCAGACCTGCTGACCCTTGAGCGCCCAGGCCCCGCCCGTACGCTGGCCATTGGCGCGCTCGGCGTCATAGGTGCCGTCCGGGTGCAGCCACAGGCGGGTCGACTTGCCGTCCGGATAGAGACTGACGATCGTGTTGCTGAAGGCCGGCTTCAGAGCGTCAGGCGACGGCGACGCGGCCAGGGCCGCGCCCATGAGCGCGCCGGCGATCATCTGTACTGACATCGGCTTCCTCCCCGCCCGACGACACGGTCACTTCATCACATATCCTTTGTGAAACTGTCATCAAACTTCCCGCGTCCGGGGAGCCGTTGACGCTGCCGGCTATTGACGTCGGCGCGGCGGGCCGCCATTCGCCCCGGACCCATGGACTCCCCGCCCCCTCCCCGTTCCTCGATCGAGAGCCTTCAGGCCGGGCGCGCCTTCGCGGCGCTGGCCGTATTGCTCTTCCACGTCGAGCTGACGCTGGCCCTGCCGCAGTACCTGGCCCGGGACACCTTTTCGATCTTCCGGTCGGGCTATTCGGGTGTGCATTTCTTCTTCGTGCTCAGTGGCTTCGTGATCCTGATGGCCCACGGCCGCGACATAGGCCGGCCGGGCCGGGCGCCGACCTACGCCTGGAAGCGGATGCGGCGGATTTACCCGCCGCTGTGGGCGGCGCTGCTGATCTTTACGCCCGCGACATTGCTCCTGCCGCTGCTCAACAACGGGAACGGATTCGGCGCGCTGGATGTCCTGTCGGCCATCGCCCTCACGCCGGCGACGCATGACCCGGTCCTGTCGGTGATCTGGACCCTGCGGCATGAGGCGCTGTTCTACGCCGTCTTCGGCCTCATTCTGCTGTGGCCGAGGATCGGCCTCGCGATCGCCGCGGTCTGGATGGCCCTGTCGGCCACCCTGCCGTGGCTGGGCATCGACGGCTGGCTGCGGTTCTTCTTCACCAGCCAGCACCTGCTGTTTGCGCTCGGCGCCGCCGCCTTTCTGCTGTTCCAGCGCGGCAAGGTTCCCGTGCCGGGGCTCGTGATGGCCGCAGGGTTGCTGCTGTTCGCCACCACCTGGGCCATCCCGCTTCTGAAGCTGCAGCTCAACGGCATCATCGGCAACTGGGCGTTCGGCCTGGGCGCCGCCCTGGCGGTCCTCGGCGCGGCGAGCCTGGAGAAGACAGGGGGGCTTCCCGTGCCCCGCTGGCTGTCATTCCTGGGCGAGGCCTCCTACGCCATCTATCTGGCGCATGCACCGATCGTTTATGCGACGACCGCCGGCGCCCTGGCGCTGGCGCCGCAGCTTCGCGAGGCGCCGATCGTCCTGTTCATACTGGTCACCGCCGCCGCCCTGGCGGCGGGTGTCGCCTTCCACCTCTTTGTCGAGCGCCCCCTGCTGGACCGACTGCCCCACACCCCGCCGGGCAGCGGGACAGACGAGCCCGCGAAGACTTCCGGACCCTAGGCAACGCAAGGCTTTCGTTGACTTTTCGAGGTTTGTGGCTAAGACACCGCAAGCTCCGGGCAGGTCTGGCGAATCCGCGCCGCCCGCTCGCCCAATGATCCGGGCGGCTCGGCGCTTTCGATTTAAGCGAGACATGACCGAATTTTCCCAGCTGGGGCTTAGCGCCTCGACACTCAAGGCAGTGGCCGATACCGGCTACACGACCGCCACGCCGATCCAGGAGCAGGCCATCCCGGTGGCCCTCGCCGGCCGCGACGTTCTTGGCATCGCCCAGACGGGCACCGGCAAGACCGCGGCCTTCACCCTGCCGATGATCGACCGGCTGGCGGCGGGCCGCGCCCGCGCCCGCATGCCGCGCGCCCTGGTCCTGGCGCCGACCCGTGAACTGGCCGACCAGGTGGCCAGCAGCTTCGAGAAGTACGCCAAGGGCACCCGCCTGAGCTGGGTGCTGCTGATCGGCGGCGTTTCGATGGGCGACCAGGTGTCGGCTCTGGACAAGGGCGTCGACGTGCTGATCGCCACCCCGGGCCGCCTGCTCGACCTGTTCGAGCGCAGCAAGATCCTGCTGACCGGCGTGCAGATGATGGTGGTCGATGAAGCCGACCGCATGCTCGACATGGGCTTCATCCCCGACATCGAACGCATCTTCAAGCTGACCCCGCCGAAGAAGCAGACGCTGTTCTTCAGCGCGACCATGCCGCCGGAGATCACCCGGCTGACCAAGCAGTTCCTCAATGATCCGACCCGGATCGAGGTCTCGCGCCCGGCCACCACCGGCGAGAACATCACCCAGTTCCTGGCCCGCATCCCGTCGAACGATCCCAAGGCCAAGCGCACCGCCCTGCGCAGCCTGATCGACCGCAGCGAGATCCAGAACGGCATCGTCTTCTGCAACCGCAAGAGCGAGGTCGATATCGTCGCCAAGTCGCTGCGGACCCACGGCTACGACGCCGGCGCGATCCACGGCGATCTGGACCAGGCGACCCGCATGAAGACGCTGGAGAGCTTCCGCAAGGGTGAGCTGAAGCTGCTCTGCGCTTCGGACGTCGCCGCCCGCGGCCTGGACATTCCGGCCGTGAGCCATGTGTTCAACTACGACGTCCCCCATCACGCCGACGACTACGTGCACCGCATCGGCCGCACCGGTCGGGCCGGTCGCAAGGGCGAGACGTTCATGATCGTCACCCCGGCCGACGACCGGAATCTCGACAAGGTCATCAAGCTGACCGGCAAGGTGCCCGAGGAAGCTCTGTTCGAGGGTATCGACTGGTCGACCCTCAAGACCGAGCAACGACACAAGGACGCCGCCAAGAAGGACCGCGAACGCAGCCGCAGCCGCAGCGACCGCCCGGGCCGCGGCCGGCCGGAGTCGGAGACGTCAGTGGTCTCGATGAAGGCGATCACAACCTCCGACGCCAGCGAAGCCGCCGCCGCGCGCCCCGCTCGCCCCGCCAGGGCGCCGGCGTCGCCCGTCGTCGAGGCCGAGACCGCCGGGGCCGAAAAGCCCGCGCGCCGCCGTCGCGCCCCGCGCGGCGAAAGCATGGAAGCGGCTGAAGTCCCCGCCGTCGCGGCCGATGTGGTCGACACCGCCGCCGCGCCCGTCCCGGTCGAGGCCCGCGAAGACCGCCCGCGCCGCGAGGAGCGTCCCCGTCGGGAGGACCGTCCCCGTCGCGAGGAGCGCCCGCGCGCAGAGGAGCGTCCTCGCCCGGCGGAAGCGCCGCGTCGCGAGGAACGCCCCGCCGCTGGCGCCGAAGGCCGTGACCGCGACCGCGACCGCCGCCCGGCCCGCGGCCGCGACGACGACCGCCGCGACAACCATCACCGCCGCGACCGCGACGACGACGGTGGCCGGGTGGTCGGGTTCGGTAACGACCTGCCGGCCTTCATGGCCCGCGCAACCCCGCTGAGGCCGGTCGCCGGCGACAATTAGCCGGCGCGCCGGCAGGATCCGGCTCAAGGTACGAAAAAAGGGCGCGGCCTGGAGCCGCGCCCTTTGTCGTCTGTCGTCCAGCCCGACCCTACTGGCCCAGCAGGCTGTCGCAATCGTCGGCGGCGGCCTGCACCTGGGCGGCCGGGAGGGCGTCGAGGCGCGTTTCCTCGGCCCGGCGTTCCTGCTGGCTGGCGCGGCTGTCGGCGGGCGTCAGGTCCGTACGCGTGGCGAGCGCCAGCGACATCTTTTCGCGAGCGGCATCCAGCCTGCCGATGCGCTTCTTGACGGCCACCGACGCGGCATCTGCCTCCAGCTGGCCGGCCGCGACCTCGTAGGCGGCGATACAGCGGGCCTGCGCCTTGTAGTCCGGCTCCGCGCCGGCGGAGCCGGCGGCGGTCAAGGCGACAATGAAGCCCGCAAGGGCGGCGGTGCGCATATCAGTCTCCTGTTCCGGGTCCGGATGAACCCGTGGCGACCTATCGTGCGTCGCCATCACGGCTTCAATACGACAGCCTGCCTGACGCCAGGATGAACGGCGGGGTTTCCCCCGCCGCGCTTTGTCAGCGCTTAACCTGTCCGCCCAGCATCTTGCGGATGGCGTCACCATAGGGCGGGCGCATGGCGATCAACGGGCCGATGTCCTTCTTGATCTGGGTATAGATCGCCTTGCGGTGGCTGAACTCCAGGAAGCCGTCATGGCCGTGATAGCTGCCCATCCCCGAGGGGCCGACGCCGCCGAACGGCAGCTCTTCCTGGGCCACGTGCATGATCACGTCATTGACGGTGACCCCGCCGCTGGTGGTGTTGGCCAGTACGTTGGCCTTCTCCGCCTCGTCGGTCCCGAACCAGTAGAGGCCCAGCGGACGCTCGTGGGCGTTGATGTAGTCCACCGCGTCCTGGGCCTTCTTGTAGGTCTTCACCGGCAGCACCGGGCCGAAGATCTCCTCCTGCATCACCTTCATGTCGTCGGTGGGATTGAGGATCAGGGTCGGCGGGATCTTGCGGTGTTCCTGCTGGCTGAAGTCCTCGCCGGCCGGGTTGATCTCGACGATCTGAGCGCCCATCGCCCGGGCTTCGTCGATGTAGCCCTTGATGCGCTCGTAGTGCCGCTCGGCGATCACGGCGGTGTAGTCGGGATTGTCCTTCAGGGTCGGGAACATGCGGCCGACCGCGCCCTGGGCTTCCTTCACGAACTCGGCGACCTTGCCTTCCGGCGCCAGGACGTAATCAGGCGCCAGGCAGATCTGGCCGGCGTTGAGGGTCTTGCCGTTCATGATCCGAGCGGCGGCGGTGGCGATGTCGGCGCTCTCCGACAGAATCACCGGGCTCTTGCCGCCCAGTTCCAGCGTCAGCGGCACCAGGTTCTCGGCCGCCGCGCGCATGACGTGGCGGGCGATCGAGGTCGCACCGGTGAAGATCATGTGGTCGAAGGGCAGCCCGGAGAAGGCCTGGCCAACCTCGGGACCGCCGGTAATCACGGCGATCTCTTCCTCGCTGAACACGCTGCCGAACATCGTCTTCATCAGTTCGGACGTCGCCGGCGTGAACTCGGACGGCTTGATCATGGCGCGGTTGCCGGCGGCGATGATCCCGGCCAGGGGCGCGAAAGTCAGGTTGACGGGGAAGTTCCAGGGGCTGATGACCCCGACAACGCCCTTGGGCTGATAGACGACCTGCGCCTTGGCGCCGAACAGGCCAAGGATCGCCGGGGTGGTCTTGCGCTTCTGGCCCTGCATCCATTTGCGAAGGTGCTCCTTCGCATGCTTCAGCGGGCCGATGGAGCCCGAGACGTCGGTCAGCAGCGTGGCTTCCCGCGAGCGGTTCCCGAAATCGGCGTTGATAGCGTCCTGGATGTCCTTCGTATGGTCGACCAGCAGGCCGATGCAGCGATCCAGCCGCTCGATCCGTTGCTCGGCGGTCGGCGCGCCGTCGCGAAGGTGCGCGGCCTTCTGCTTGTCGAGAATGGCGAGCATCGCGGCCTTGTGGGCGTCGGCGCCGAGGTTGGCGTGAGCGTTCATCGAAGTGTCCCTCCGGAGGGCCGGGCTGGTCCCGGCTCAGGTAATCGGCGTTCAGAATGACGGGTCGGCGCGTCGGCCGCAAGCGAACCGCGATCCACGCCTTAACCAGTCATTGGGGCCTTGCCCCATAGTGTTCACCATCTAATGAGCGAGACCGCTCCAGTCGGGGCCGGCCTGGTTCAGGGGGGAAACGAGAATGTCCGCCGACTTCGAAACCAGGATGCGGGGTCCCGACGCCTACAAGCTCGCCCATGAGACGCTGGACGTCATGGAGCGCCACGCGGTTTGGCCAACTCCCCTCAACTTCGAGATCTGGTCGCACTTCGTGGCCGATCCGAACGGCGAACTGGCCCTGGAACTCAGGCGTCTGATCCTCTCGGGCGAACCGATGACGGAGGTGATGAGCGAGGAGCTCGCCGCCGCCTACCTGCCCAAGGCCCGCCTGAACGACCAGATCCGCGACGCCGGGGATCAGCTGTCCAAGGAACTGGCCGCTGTCTCGACGGCGATCCGCGAGGCCCAGAAGTCCACCGAAACCTACGGTCAGACGCTGGCCAGCGCCGGCAAGGGCCTGACAGACGCCAAGGACACGACCCAGATCAAGGCCATGGTCGATTCGCTGTCGACCGCGACCCGTCGGGTGCAGAAGGAAAACAAGTCGCTCGAGAAGCGGCTCGCTGAATCGACCAGCGAGGTCCAGCGCCTGCGCGAGCACCTGGAGCAGGTCCGCCGCGACGCCACCACCGACGGCCTGACCAACCTCGCCAACCGCAAGGCCTTCGACGACGAGCTGGCCCGCGCCTGCGCCGACGCCGAGGAGTCCGGCACGCTGCTGACCCTCGCCGTGCTCGACATCGACCACTTCAAGAACTTCAACGACACCTGGGGTCACCAGACCGGCGACCAGGTCATCCGCTACGTGGCCAGCGTCATCGGACGCATGGGCTGCACGCCGCGCTTCTCGGCCCGCTACGGCGGCGAGGAATTCGCGATGATTTTCCCGGGCGAGGACGCCGCCATAGTCGAGCAATGCCTGGAGGAGATCCGCGAGGAAGTTGCTTCCCGCATGCTCAAGCGTCGCTCGACCAACGAGGATCTCGGCACGATCACCATTTCGTCCGGCCTGGCCACGCGTCGGGAAGGCGAGAGCGGCGCCTGTGTGATGGATCGGGCCGACGCGGCGCTCTACGCGTCCAAGCGCGGCGGCCGCAATCGGGTCACCAACGGTGAGATCGTCGCCGTCGCGGCCTGATCCCTATCGGCATTGCCCTGAATCGAGCCGCGTGCGAGACCTTCGGTATTCGAAGGAGCACACCGCTCATGTGTGAGACCCACCTCTAGGACCTGCCACGGGCCGGTCGACCGCAACCCAGGACCCGGCGGCCTCCGCCGGGTCCTTGCCGTCTCACGCAAATCTTCGGGTCATCATGTCCCAGTTCAATGATCACGCGATCCGTCGCGCGACCTTCCACTACGCCATCCAGGCCTTCGCCCAGGCCGCTGGCGGCATCTTCATGCTGGCGTTCCTGCTGAAGGCGGGCGTCTCGGCGCCCGTCGCCCTGCTCTACCAGGCCGGCGTCGTCGCGGGCCGACTTCTCATCCGCCCCGCCGTGCTGCCGCTGGCGATCCGCTTCGGCGTGCGGCCGCTGCTGATCGCCGGCGCGTTGCTGATGGCCATGACCTACCTGTTTGTCGGCCAGATCACCGGGCCGGGCTGGCCCCTCGTCGCGCTCTGCGCCTTCAACGCGCTGGGCTATCTGCTCTACTGGCTGTGTTTCCATGCCTACTTCGCGGCCCTGGGCGACCCGGACCGGCGCGGCGGACAGGTCGGTATGCGCGAGGCCATCGTTGCCGGGGTCGGCATCCTGGCCCCGCTGCTGGGCGCCTGGGGGCTGACCATGCTGGGTGGCCCGGCGACCTTCGCCCTGGTCGCGGCCATCATGGCTTCGTCGGCCCTGCCCCTCATCGGCGCGCCGGATGTCCCGGTGGCGGCGACCGCGCCCGAAGGCTACCGGACGCCACGGATCGGACTGGGCCTCATGGCCGGCGACGGCTTCATGTCTGCGGGCTTCCACTTCGCCTGGCTGATCGCGTTGTTCACGGCCCTGGGCGAAAGCTACACCGCGTTTGGCGGTGCGGCGGCGGCGGCGGCCCTGACGGGCGCGGCGGGCGGACTGCTGCTGGGCCGGGCGGTCGACTCCGGACACGGGCGGCGGGCGGTCGTCATCGCCTACGCCTGCGTCGCCGTGGTCGTGATCGCCCGGGCCGCCAGCCTTGACGCGCCATGGCTGGCAGTGCTCGCCAACGCGGCGGGAGGATTGCTGACGGCCATCGTCACCCCGGTGCTTATGACGCCGGTCTACAACCTGTCGAAGGCTTCGCGCTGCACGCTGCGCTTCCATGCCGCCACCGAGGGAGCCTGGGACATTGGCTGTCTGACCGGCTGCCTCGGGGCCGCGGGGCTGGTCGCGCTCGGCCTGCCGCTGTCGGTCCCGATCCTGACCGCCCTGCTGGCGGCGGGCGGGCTCGTCGTGCTGCTGTTCCGCTACTACGGGCGCGGAGCGGCCTGATTTTTCCGTTGGCGTTCCGCCGCGTTACGGGCGCTAGCGTCCGTGCAAACAAGCATCAGGGAGGATGTTCGCGTGGACTACACCAAGATCAAGGTCGAAGTGACCGACGGCGTGGCCGTGATCACGCTCAATGACCCCGGAACGATGAACGCCGCTGGCCTGGACCTGGCCGGCGAACTCTCCCACGCCTTCAGCAGCATCGCCGCCTGTAAAGTTCAGGCCCGCGCCATCGTGCTGACCGGCGAGGGGCGTGGATTCTGCTCGGGCGCCAACCTGGCGGGCGGCGGGGCCGGCGCCAGTGAGCTGGACGTCGACGGCAAGCCGGACGCCGGCCGGGCGCTCGAGACTGTCTACAACCCGCTGGTCACCCAGATGCGCGACTGCCCTCTGCCGGTCGTCACCGCCGTCAACGGCGCCGCGGCCGGGGTCGGCTGCTCGCTGGCCCTGCTCGGCGACCTGATCGTCGCGGGCGAGAGCGCCTACTTTCTGCAGGCTTTCCGCCGCATCGGCCTGGTGCCGGACGGCGGCTCGACCTACCTGCTGCCGCGCGCCATCGGCCGCGCCCGGGCCATGGAAATGGCCCTGCTGGGCGAGAAGATCGGCGCCGCCAAGGCGCTGGAGTGGGGCCTGGTCAACCGGGTCGTTCCTGACGCCGACCTGCGCGCGACGGCCATCGAACTGGCCAAGGAACTGGCCAACGGCCCGGCCTCGCTGGGCGCCATCCGCAAGCTGATCTGGGAAAGCCTCGACACCGACTGGACCGGCCAGCTGCAGGCCGAGCGCAAGGCCCAGAAGATCGCCGGCAAGTCCGAGGACTTCATCGAGGGCGTCAGCGCCTTCCTGCAGAAGCGCGTCGCGGCGTTCAAGGGACGCTGATCTATCGGGGACAGGTCAAGGTGTCCCAAGGGACATCTTAACCTGTCCCCCCTACTGTCCCCTTACCTACCCATCCCAGGGGCCGGGCCCGATGTCGTCGCGCATCGCCCGGCCCTTCTTCGTCTTCGGCTTGCGGGCGCGGTACGCGGCCTCGAGCCCCAGACGAGCCCAGCGCACGGCCTCGTCGAAATCATCCAGCGCCCGTTCGGGCAGCGACCAGTAGTGCAGGATTCCCGTCCGGCCGTCCTTCATCGCGTAGGTGAACGGCGCGCTGCCTTCGGCCGCGAAGGCGGCGCGGTTGTAGTCGTCGACCTTCAGATAGAGCGTCTCGCCGAACACAAGGGCGAAGGCCGCGTCATCGACCGACAGGCTGGCCCCGCCGAACATCTTCTTGACCCGCAGGCGGCCGAGGCCGGCCAGCAGCTCCTCAAGGTGCGCCAGGAAATCAGGGCTGACGGCCATCATCGCTCCATGTGAGCATTTGCTCATTGCGCGGCGCGGCGAAATGTGAGCAAATGCTCACACAAGGAGTCACCCCGCATGTCCGCCAAGCCTCGCATCGAGCGCGCCGCGCTGGAAGTCTTTGTCCGCGACGGCGTCGACGGCGCCACCACCCGCGCCATCGCCACCCAGGCCGGGGTGTCCGAGGGCGCCCTCTACCGCCACTACCGGTCCAAGGACGAGCTGGCGATCACGCTGTTCATGACCGTTCACCGCCGCCTCTCGGGCCTGATCGAGGAGAGCGCTGCAGGCGCGACCGGCATAAGGGCCAAGGCCGCCGCCATCGTCGCCGCCTACTGCCAGGTCGCCGACGAGGACTGGCTGACCTTCAGCTTCCACCTGACCCAGATCGACCGCTTCATCCCCTACTACCAGGAGGACGGCCGCGACCCGGTGACGGTGGTCGAGAACGTGATCAAGGCCGCGATGATCAGCGCCGAGCTGCCGCCGGCCGACCCCCGCGTGCTGGCCGCCATGGCCATCGGGGTGATCACCCAGACCGCCCAGAACAAGGCCTACGGCCGGATCGGCGACGATCCGCTGTCAGCCCACGCCCTTCTCATGACCGCGGCCGTGCAGGCCGTGCTGTTCGCTCGCTAGAGGCCCCTGCCCCATGACCTTCCGCAACAGGCTCTTCAACGCCTACTACTGGGTGCTATCGATCTTCTACGGCCTCAGCGCCGCCCTCCTGGCCCTTGCGCCGGGGCGTGGGCCGATGACCGGCGCGATCAAGCTCTACACGCGCCGCATGCTCTGGGCGATGGACGCCATGGCCGGCATCAAGATCGACCTGCGCGGGCAGGACAAGCTGCCCGAGGGCGCCTTCATCATCGCCGCCAAGCACCACAGCTGGGGCGACGGCTTCGTGATGTTCGCCAACGTGCCGAACCTCAGCTTCGTCACCGGAGACCACATGGAACGCTTCCCGCTGGTCGGGGCCATCCTGCGCAAGTTCGGGGCGATCATCGTCGACAACTGCGGCGGGCCCGAAGCCCGCAAGGCGCTGTCGGAAAGCGCCGCCCAGGTCGCGAAGGAAGGCCGCCGGATCCTGATCTATCCGGAAGGCAACCTGGCCAGGCCCGGCGAGCGGTTTCGCTACCGCACCGGCGTCTACTACATGAGCCGCGACTTCGACCTGCCGGTGGTGCCGGTGGCGACCAACCTCGGCCTGTTCTGGGAGCAGACCTCGGCGATCAAGACGCCGGGCGTGGCGACCATCGAGTTCCTCGACCCGATCCCCACCGGCCTTGAGCGGAGCGAGTTCCTGGCGCGGCTGGAGTCGGTCGTCGAAGGCCGCACCCAGGAACTGATCGCCATGGCGACGGGCGAGCCGGTGCGAGAGTCGGTGCTGGTGCCGGCGCCGGATGAGGTGCGGAAGGCGCAGGCGGCGGCGGAGGAAGCGGCGGCGAGTGGCTAGCCGTCAGGCGGTGTAAGCCCTCACCCTCCCACGCTTCGCGCGGGCCCCTCCGTCTCCCTCCGGGAGAGGGTTATTGCTCCGCCGACCCCGCCGGCACGATCGTCACGCTCTCGCCGCAGCCGCAGGCGTCGGTCTCGTTCGGATTGCGGAACACGAACTTCGAGCTCAGCCGGCTGACCTCGTAGTCGATCTCGGCGCCGATCAGGAACAGCACCGCCTTGGGGTCGATCAGGATGGTGACGCCGTGATCCTCGATCACCTCGTCCAGCGGATCAGCCGTCTCGGCGTATTCGAGGATGTACTCGGACCCGGCGCAGCCGCCGTTCTTCACCCCCACGCGCAGGCCGGCGTAGGGCTTCTCCGGCTCCTCGAGCGCCTTGCGGGTCATGATTTCCTTTACGCGCTCGGCGGCAGCGTCGCTGAGGGTGACGACCTTGGGGCGCGGGCGGCGGGTGCGGGGGGTCAGGGCAGGTTCCATATCAACACCAAACTCCGATCTCCCCGGCGAAGGCCGGGGTCCACGGTCCAGCCCGTGGGGCGTCAAGATGGGTTCCGGCCTTCGCCGGGATGAGCGGAATCTGGCCCATCAGAACATGTTCAGTTGCAGCTTGGCCTCGTCGCTCATGCGCGAGGGGTCCCAGGGCGGGTCGAAGACGAGGTCGACGGTGCAGGACTTCAGGCCGGGGATCTCCATCACCGCGTCCTCGACCCAGCCCGGCATCTCGCCGGCCACCGGGCAGCCCGGGGCGGTCAGGGTCATGTCGATCTTGACCTCGCGGTCGTCGGAGACGTCGACCTTGTAGATCAGGCCCAGCTCATAGATGTCGACCGGGATCTCCGGGTCGAACACGGTCTTCAGCTGCTCGACCAGCCGGTCGGTCAGGGCGTCCAGCTCCGCCTGGGGAATGGCGGACGGCGCCTGGGTCTCTGGTGCGGTCTCGGTCATGCGTGTCTCAGGCAAAGAAGCTGCGGGCCTTGACCAGAGCGTCCACGAACGCGTCGGTCTCGGCCTCGGTGTTATATAGGGCGAAGGAGGCCCGGGCGCTCGACGTGACGCCGAACCGGGTCATCAGGGGCTCGGCGCAGTGGGTCCCGGCGCGAACCGCCACCCCCTGCTTGTCGAGGATCTGGGCGATGTCGTGAGCGTGGGCGCCCTCGACGGTGAAGCTGAGGATGGCGCCCTTGCCCGGCGCCGTGCCCAGGATCCGCAGCCAGTTGGCGCCGTCCAGCCGCTCGACCGCCCGGTCGTAGAGCCGGCGTTCGTGGACGGCGACGGCCTCGCGGTCCAGCCCCATCAGCCACTCCAGCGCCGCGCCGAGCGCGATGGCCTCGAGGATCGGCGGCGTTCCGGCCTCGAACCGCATCGGCGGCTCGGCGTAGGTGATGACGTCTTCGGAGACCGTGCCGATCATCTCGCCCCCGCCCTGATAGGGCGACAGGTCGGCCAGAACCTCGGCCTTGCCGTAAAGCACGCCGATGCCGGTCGGGCCGTAGAGCTTGTGGCCGGTGGCGACATAGAAATCGACGCCCAGCGCCTTGACGTCCACGGCCATGTGCACCGCGCCCTGGCAGCCGTCGACCAGCACCAGCGCCCCGGCCGCGTGCGCCGCGTCGGTCAGCTCGCGCACCGGATTGATGGTGCCCAGGACGTTGGACATGTGGGTGAAGGCGACCAGCCGGGTCTTCTCGTTGATCATCGCCTTCGTGGCGTCGAGGTCGAGCGACCCGTCCTCCAGCACCGGCGCGAACCGCAGCACCACGCCCTTGCGCTCGCGCAGCAGGTGCCAGGGCACGATGTTGGAGTGGTGCTCCATCTGGGTGATCAGGATCTCGTCGCCCGCGACCAGCCGCTGGCCGAAGGACGAGGCGACCAGGTTCATCGCCTCGGTGCCGCCCTTCGTGAAGACCACTTCGGTGGTGGCGCAGCCGAGGAAGCGCGCGACGGTTTCCCGGGCCTTTTCATAGGCTTCCGTCGTTTCGTTGGCGAGCGTGTGAAGGCCGCGGTGGACGTTGGCGTAGCTGCCCTCCATCGCCTGCGTGATCGCCTCGATCACCGCGCGCGGCTTCTGGGCCGAGGCGGCATTGTCGAGATAGACCAGCGGCTTGCCATTCACCGACCGCGACAGGATCGGGAACTGGGCGCGGATGGGCTCGGGATCAAACAGGGTCATTCGCACCTCCCCAGCTGCTCGGCCACCCAGGCGGCGGCGATCTCCCGCGCGCCCTCGTGCTCGATCCGGTCCACGACCTCGCCGACGAAGGCCTGCGTCAGCATCGCGCGGGCGGTCTCGAAAGGCATGCCGCGCTGCTGCGCATAGAAGAGCGCGTTCTCGTCCAGCGCGCCGATCGTGTTGCCGTGCGCGCACTGGACGTCGTCGGCGAAGATCAGCAGCTCGGGCTTGGCGTCGATTTCGGCCTTGTCGGACAGGATCAGGGCGTGATGGCCCATGCGGGCGTCGGTCTGATCGGCGCCGCGCTCGACGACGATCCGCCCCTGGAACACGCCCCGCGCCTGGCCGTCGACGACGCCCTTGGTCAGCTGGCTGGTGACGCCGCCGAGGCCGCTGTGCGTGACGACGGAGGTGGTGTCGGCGTGCCGCTGCTCATGCAGCAGATAGGCCCCGTCGAGTCGGACGCTGGCGCCCTGCCCCGGATGGCTGACCCGCGTCTCGATCCGCTGGCGACGGGCGCCGGAGGTGAGGATGGTCTGGGCGTAGTGGGCGTTGGGGGCGAGGGTGACTTCAGCGATCGACACGGTGACGCTGTCGTCGCGATCGACAGCCAGCACGACGCGCTCGAGCGACGCCCCCTCGGCGACGTAGAACTTCAGGTCGACGCTGGACACGGCGTGATCAGCCCGAGCCTCGTAGCTTTCGAGCAGTACGACCTTGAAGCCGGGCTCAATGAGCAGTCCCTGTCGCGCGTGCACAGCGCCCGGCGCGGTCGACACGAACCTCAGCTGGATGACGTCATCGCTTGCGCAGGCAGCGTCGCCGTGACCATCCGGCCCAAGGCCATCGACGAACAGCCAGATATCGCCGCCAAGCGCGGCGAACGGCCCATCCGCCGGCGCCTCAGCGGACGCGCCGCGCTTCGGCATCTCCCGCAGCAGCCCGCGCAGGTCCGTCCAGCGCCAGTCCTCGTCGCGGCGCGACGGCAGCTGGGTCAGGTCGCCGGTCTCGATGGCTTTGGCGAGGCTGCTCACGAGGCGCCGCCTTGCGTGGTTCGCGACGCTCGCCTTAGGGCTCGCTCCTCACCATGACGAAGGGGGGAGCGTTCCACTGAATTCGTCATCCTGAGGAGGCCGCGCAGCGGCCGTCGCGAAGGACGCACAACGCTGATGCCATCCCTCACGCCGCCACCTGCGCGTACTTGTCGTAACCGTCCCGCTCCAGCTCCAGCGCCAGTTCCGGCCCGCCGCTCGCCACGATCCGCCCGGCGCTCAGCACGTGAACCCGGTCGGGTTTGATGTAGTCGAGCAGGCGCTGGTAGTGGGTGATGACCAGCATGGCGCGGTCGGGGCTGCGCATGGCGTTGACCCCCTCGGACACGATGCGCAGGGCGTCGATGTCCAGGCCGCTGTCCGTCTCGTCGAGGATGAGGAAGCGCGGCGACAGCATCGCCATCTGGAAGATCTCCATCCGCTTCTTCTCGCCGCCCGAGAAGCCGACGTTCAGCGCCCGCTTGAGCATGTCGAAGTCGATCTTCAGCGCCGCCGCCTTCTCGCGGGCCAGCTTCAGGAGCTGCGGCGCGCTGATCTCGTCCTCGCCGCGCGCCTTGCGCTGGGCGTTGAGCGCCGTGCGGATGAAGGTCAGGGCCGGAACCCCCGGAATTTCCAGCGGATACTGGAACGACAGGAACATGCCCTTGGCTGCCCGCTCGGCGGGCTCCAGCGCGAAAATGTCCTCGCCGTCGAGCGTCGCCGTCCCGCCGGTGACCTCATAGCCCTGCCGACCGGTCAGGACGTAGCTGAGCGTCGACTTGCCGGCCCCGTTCGGCCCCATGATGGCGTGCACCTCGCCGGCCGGAACCTCGAGCGTCAGCCCGTTAAGGATCGGCTTGTCGGCGACCGTGGCGTGGAGGTTGGTGATGGAGAGCATGGGGGTCACGAATGAGCTTTCAAAATCACCGTCATCCTCGCGCTTGCCGCGAGGACCCATGCACGCGGCCGTTCGCCGGTGTTCATGGGTCGTCGGAACAAGTCCGACGATGACGAAAGGGGGGATGCTGCGCTGATCATTGGGGAGCGCTCAGCGGCTTCAGGAACTCCAGCCGATTTCCGAAGGGGTCGTAGATGAAGACGCGCTCGACACCGTCGATCTCGTCGTTGGATTTGGTCTCGTAGCCAGCGGCGGCGGCGCAGGCGGCAATGACGGCGACGTCATCCACCACGAACGCCACATGCGCCTTCACATTGGCGCGGAAGTCCTGCTCGACGCCGAGGTGGACCTTCACGGCGCCCTCGAACCAGCAGCCGCCGCGCTTGGCCATCTCGGCCGGCTTGGGGACCTCGGTCAGGCCCAGCAGGTCGCCGTAGAACGGGCGCGCCTGCGCCTCCCCGCCGACGGGGATGGCGATCTGGACATGATCGATGGCCTTCAACACTAGCCGACCGACCCTTCCAGCGAGATGGCCACCAGCTTCTGCGCTTCCACCGCGAACTCCATCGGGAGCTCCTGCAACACCTCGCGGACGAAGCCGTTGACCAGGAGGGCGACCGCCGACTCCGTGTCGAGGCCCCGTTGCTGGCAGTAGAACAGCTGGTCGTCGGACAGGCGCGTCGTCGTCGCCTCGTGCTCGAAGACGGACTGGCCGTTGCGGGCCTCGATGTAGGGCACGGTATGGGCGGCGCAGTCCTTGCCGATCAGCAGGGAGTCGCACTGGGTGAAGTTGCGCGAGCCGACGGCCTTGGGGTGGGCGCTGACCAGGCCGCGGTAGGTGTTGGACGACTTGCCGGCGCTGATGCCCTTGGAGATGATCCTGGACTTGGCGTTGGCGCCCAGGTGGATCATCTTGGTGCCGGTGTCGGCCTGCTGATGGCCGTTGGTGACGGCGATCGAGTAGAACTCGCCCGAGCTGCCCTCCCCGCGCAGGATGCAGGACGGGTACTTCCAGGTGATGGCGCTGCCGGTCTCGACCTGGGTCCAGCTGACCTTGGCCCGGGCCTCGCGGCAGTCGGCGCGCTTGGTGACGAAGTTGTAGATGCCGCCCTTCCCGGTCACCGGATCGCCCGGGTACCAGTTCTGGACGGTCGAGTATTTGATCTCGGCGTCTTCCAGGATGACCAGCTCGACCACGGCGGCGTGCAGCTGGTTCTCGTCGCGCATCGGGGCCGTGCAGCCCTCGAGGTAGGAGCAGTAGGCGCCCTTGTCGGCGATGATCAAAGTCCGCTCGAACTGCCCGGAATCCTTGGCGTTGATGCGGAAATAGGTGCTGAGCTCCATCGGGCAGCGTACGCCCGGCGGGATGTAGACGAAGCTGCCGTCGCTGAAGACGGCGCTGTTCAGACAGGCGAAGTAGTTGTCGCTGACCGGCACGACCGAGCCGAGGTACTTCTTCACCAGCTCCGGGTGCTCGCGGACCGCCTCGCTCATCGAGCAGAAGATGACCCCGACAGCGGCCAGCTCCTTCTTGAAGGTGGTGACCACGGAAACGCTGTCGAACACCGCGTCGACGGCGTACTTCGGCGCGCCCTGTACCCCCGCAAGAACCTCTTGTTCGCGCAAGGGAATCCCCAGCTTCTTGTAGGTCTCCAGGATGTCCGGATCGACCTCGTCCAGGCTCATCGGCCCGGCCTTCTGGGACGGGGCGGCGTAGTAGTAGGAGTCCTGGTAGTCGATCTTAGGGTAGTTGACCTTGGCCCAGTCGGGCTCCTCCAGCGCCAGCCAGCGCTCGAAGGCGTCCAGGCGCCACTGCAGCATCCACTCCGGCTCGTCCTTCTTGGCCGAGATGAAGCGCACGATGTCGGCGTTCAGGCCCTTGGGGGCGAAGTCCTGCTCGATGTCGGTGACGAAGCCGTGCTGGTACTTCTCCAGCTCGGCGACCGCAGCGACCGTTTCCTTGACCGCAGCCATCAGGCCACTTCCTTCCTGCGCGACGCATGCCGCGCGTACAGTTCCAGCCAGGCGTCGCCGGCCGAGATCCAGTCTTGTTCGTTGGTGTTCCAGCCGCCGCTGATACGCACGGCGAAGGGCGCCAGATCGGCGCGACCCATGGCTGCGACCACGTCGCTGGGCTTCATCTTGCCCGAGGAGCAGGCCGGGCCGGCGCTGATCGCGACCCCGGCCAGGTCCATGCCCATGACCTGCATCTGGGCGTCGAAGCCCTGCGCCGCGAAGCCCAGCGTCTGCGGCAGGCGGGCGGCGGCCTTGCCGAGGATGACGGCGCCGGCCTCTTCCACCCGGGTCTGCAGCGCGTCGCGCCAGGGCGACTGGGCGGCGATGGCGGGCAGATCATCGGCGGCGGCGACCGCGGCGGCGCCGAAGCCGGCGATGCCGCTGAGGTTCTCCGCCCCGGCGCGACGCCCGCGCTCCTGACCACCGCCGTGCAGGCGTCGGACCAGGGTGGCCCGCGTGCCGGCCACCAGAGCGCCGGAGCCGAACGGCCCGCCGATCTTGTGCGCGGCCAGGGCCAGGGTGTCGGCGCCCAGCGCGGTGAAGTCGATGGCGATCTTGCCGGCCGCCTGCACCGCGTCGACATGCAGCCAGCCGCCGGCCTCGCGCACCAGCGCCGAAGCCTCGGCCACCGGCTGGATGACGCCCGTCTCGTTGTTGGCCAGCAACAGGCAGACCAGCGGCCTGCCACCCTTGCCGAGTTCGCCCCGCAGCCAGTCCAGGTCGGCGACGCCATTCGCGTCCACCGGCCAGACCGCGACCGGCAACCCGGCGGCACGGACGTTCTCGGCGACCGCCCCGTGCTCGGTCGCGCCCAGCAGGATGCGGTCGTAGCCGGCGGCCACGGCGCTCTCGATGGCCAGGGCGTTGGACTCGGTGCCACCGCTGGTGAAGGTCACCGAGCCGGGGACGACGCCGACCAGCGCCGCGACCTGCGCCCGCGCCGTCTCGATCAGCGCGCGGGCGGCGCGGCCGGCCGCATGGACGGACGAAGGATTGCCCCCGACCTCCAGCGCCCGCAGCACCGCGGCCTTCGCCTCCGGGCGGACAGGGCTGGTGGCGTTGTGGTCGAGGTAGATCACGCCGCCTCCGACACCGACGGACGCAGCTTGCCGGCCAGCACGTCGGCCAGCGACACCGAGGCCAGATAGCTGTGCAACTGGCGGCCCATCTCTTCCCACAGGTCGTGGGTCATGCAGCGCTCGCCGCCCAACATGCAGCCCTTGCCGCCGACCTTGCCGCAGCGGGTGGCGCGCAGCGGCTCGTCGACGGCCAGCACGATGTCGGCGATGCGGGTGTCGTGGGCGGTCTGCGCCAGGCGGTAGCCGCCGCCCGGCCCGCGCACGCTCTTGACCAGGCCCCGCCGGCGCAGCCGGGCGAACAGCTGCTCAAGGTAGGACAGCGAAATCTGTTGCCGTGCGGCGATGTCGGCGAGCGACACGGCGCGCCCGGAATCGTCCGCGTCCTGCCGTCCGGCGAGGTCGGTCATGGCCATCACGGCGTAGCGGCCCTTGGTGGACAGGCGCATGGCGAGATTCCTTGGCATCCGGCGGGCGGCCTGTGCTAAAGCCGCGCCTCGCGCGAGCCGGGGAAGCCCGATCGCACAAGGCGGATTTAGGAAGACCAAGCGGAATGGTCAAGTATTCTGACCCCGCATTGGCCAAGAACAGGAGCCCGGGATGCCCGAGGTTGTTCTGACCGGCGCGGCCGGACGGATCGAAGGTCGCTACTCCCCCGGCAAGCGTGAGAACGCGCCGATCGCCCTGATCCTGCACCCCCACCCCCGCGCGGGCGGGCACATGAACCATCCGGTGTCGGTTCAGCTCTACCACCTGTTCATGAAGCGCGGCTTCTCGGTGCTGCGCTTCAACTTCCGCGGCGTGGGCCGCAGCCAGGGCGAGTTCGACGCCGGCATTGGCGAGCTGGCCGACGCGGCCACGGCGCTGGACTGGCTGCAGGCGACCAACCCGCAGGCCAGCCAGTTCTGGGTCGCCGGCTACAGCTTCGGCGCCTACATCGGCATGCAGCTCCTGATGCGCCGGCCGGAGACCGACGGCTTCATCAGCGTCTCGCCGCCGACCAACATGTACGACTTCAGCTTCCTGGCCCCCTGCCCGGCCTCGGGCCTGATCCTGCACGGCCAGGCCGACACCATCGTGCCGCCGGTCGAGGTGGAGCGGGTCGTCTCCAAGCTGCGCACCCAGAAGGGCATCGTCATCGATTACGAACTGATCGAGGGCGCCAACCACTTCTGGGCCGAGAAGCTGTCATCGGTCGAAGGCCATGTCGGCGACTATCTCGACAAGCGTCTGGAAGCCGAGCCGGCCTGATCGTCCGAAGACCTGATCCGTAGAAGGTAGAGCCATGCGTCTGGAAGCGGTTCCCGTCGGCGCCAACGCGCCGCACGAGGTCAATGTCGTGATCGAGGTGCCGATCGGCGGCGAGCCGATCAAGTACGAGATGCACAAGGAGTCGGGGGCCCTGATGGTCGACCGGTTCCTCTACACGGCCATGCGCTACCCCGGGAACTACGGCTTCATCCCGCACACCCTGTCGGACGACGGCGATCCCTGCGACGTCATCGTCGCCAACACCCGCGCCATCGTGCCGGGCGCGATCATGAGCTGCCGCATCGTCGGGGTGCTGGTCATGGAGGACGAGGCCGGCGGCGACGAGAAGCTGATCGCCGTCCCGTCCAGCAAGCTGACCAAGCGGTACGAGCACGTCCAGAACTACACCGACCTGCCGCAGATCACGCTGGACCAGATCGAGCACTTCTTCGCCCACTACAAGGACCTGGAACCCGGCAAGTGGGTCAAGATCGTCCGCTGGGGCGACGCGGCCGAGGCGCAGAAGATGATCGTCGACGGCATCGCGCGGGCGAAGGCGGCGAAGTAGGGCTGAGGCCTTGCGTGCTTCGACACGCGCCTGCGGCGCTGCTCAGCATGACTGAGTTGGACGCTCTTCCCTTTCAGTCATCCTGAGCAGCCGCGAAGCGGCGTGTCGAAGGACGCAAAGCGCCTGCAGCATGAAGCGCGGCTCAAACCCCCAGCAGCGCCCCAATCTTCAGCACCGTGTTCCAGTTCCGGCCCGTCGCCACGGCCTTCACCGCCTTGCGGTTCAGCACTTCGGCGGCCTTCGACTGGCCCATGCCTTCGCCGAAATACGCATAGACCTGCCGCTCGACGGCCTCGAGCTTCTCATGGGGCAGCATGACGGCGCGGACGGCGTCGAGCGCCTCGCCCGGCATGGCGGCGCGGCCGACGGTGACCAGCGTGCGCGAAGGTTCGGCCTGCGCCTCCTCCGGAAACGGATTGGCGTCGATGATGGCGCGCCACTGCATCGCATCGCGGACGAGGTAGCGGGTCTTCAGGCCCAGCCGCGTCTCGGTCTCGGCCTCCAGCAACGTCTCGAGGTCGGCCTCCGCCTCGTCGCCGGCCCGGAACACGACGTTGCCGCTCTGCAGCAGGGTCTTCACCTCGGAAAAGCCCATCGCCTCGACCATGGCCTTCAGGTCCGCCATGGCGACCTTCTTCGCGCCGCCGACATTGACCCCGCGCAGCAGGGCGATGCGCCGGGTCATGTCAGTAGATCAGGAACGGCCGGCGGGCCTCTTCCCAGGCTGTCTCGTCGGGCGTGGTGATCGCATCCAGGTCGCCCGGCGCCCCCTCGCTGTCGTCGACCCATTCGCGCAGGCCGGGGCCGCCGTTGATGACGTCGATGGCAAGCTTGTCGAACACGTACTCGTAGGGGAAATCCCGCCACAGGTCGTAGTCCGGGTACAGCGCCCGGATCGCCTTGAAGCCCAGGGCCTGCACGCGCCAGGGCTTGAAGGCCTCGTGGTCGTAGCTCGGATCCTCGACGTGGATCTGCACGCCGTTGTTCAGCACCCCGACATGCTTGTGGAAGGTCGGCTGGAACCAGACGTCGCGCAGGCGGCAGCCGTGCAGCCACTGCGGCGCGAGCGCCCGCATGGTGTCGATTACCTTGCGGGCGTCGATGTCCGGCGCGCCGAACAGCTCCAGCGGCCGGGTCGTGCCGCGGCCTTCGCTCAGGGTCGTGCCCTCCAGCATCACCGTGCCGGCGTAGGCGCGGGCCATCGACAGGTTGGGGGCGTTGGGGCTGGGGTTGATCCAGGCCCGCTCGCCCAGCGGCCAGCCGAAGCCCGGCCCGGCGGCGGGGTCATAGTCCTCCATCTCGACGACGCGGTACTCGACGTCGAGTTTGTAGTGGTCGATGAACCACTTGCCGAGCTCGCCCAGGGTCAGGCCATGGCGCATCGGCATCGGCCCGGCGCCGACGAAGCTCTCCCAGCCGGGCAGCAGGGTCAGGCCCTCGACCGGCCGGCCGGCGGGGTTGGGGCGGTCCAGAACCCAGACTTCCTTGCCGTGCTCGGCGGCGGCTTCCAGCACGTAGAGCAGCGTGGTGATGAAGGTGTAGATGCGGCAGCCCAGGTCCTGCATGTCGACCAGCAGCACATCGAACGTGCCCATGGCTTGGCCGGTCGGCCGCCGCGTCTCGCCGTAAAGGCTGAACACCGGGAAGCCGTGGACCGGGTCGGTGAAGTCCGGAGACTCCATCATGTTGTCCTGCAGGTCGCCGCGCATGCCGTGCTGCGGGCCGAAGGCGGCGCTGACGGTGATGTCCGGACAGGCGATCAGGGCGTCGATCGAATGGGTCAGGTCCGCCGTCACCGAGGCCGGATGGGCCAGCAGCGCCACGCGCTTGCCGGCCAGCGCCTTGCGCAGCTCGGGCTCGGAGATGAGGCGGTCGATGCCGAACTTCACCAGTACACCACTGTCGGAATCTCCCTCGCGAACGCGATCGGATGATGAAAGTCCGGCTTACCCGGCGGATGAGCCAGCGCCCAGTAGGACTTGCGGCCGTCGGTCTCCTCAATGACCGCTGATAGTCCGGCGGTCAGCGGCACGTTCAGATTCAAGTCTGGCAGGCCTGTGAGATCGACGGTGGAGTGACCACCGAAGATACCGGGTTCCACTCGCCCGCCCACCCCGGTGATCGACGCAGGGGCTGCTTCGCGCATACCAGATCGATAGCCGTCGAAGCGATACGCTGCCCACTGCAGAGACGGTGAGAAGTTGAACTCGTAGTAGCCCAGATCTCCGGCCTTCAGGAACAGCTCGAAGCAGGTGTGCCTCCATAGGTCGTCAGTTCGGTCGGGGTCTTGCCTGCCAGGAAGGCGAATACGTTCCTGGTCGCCCATAATGGTCCACGTCAGCTCAAGCTTCTCGGGACTGCCGCGATGAACAGCCACCTCGACGGCGGTTGCAGCGTCAGAGGGCGTGTCGGGGTGTGGCGTCAGGCGCACGGTCATATGTCCTTCGATACCCCGCGGTTGACGCCGGTCAACAGCGCAGGCATCTGACCGCCCATGATCGCCAAGGCCGCCCTCGCCGCCCTCTATTACGCCCGCTCGTTCTGACGAGCGGCGTTGCGATCGCATGCCGCCCACTTTCCGGCGGCATGTGACACCTTCAAGTCCCAGCCCACAGCCGCCGGTCCCCCCTTCAGGAGACCTGACGATGCTCATGACCTTGAACCCCTCCCCGTCCGTGGTAGAGCCCACGGCGCAAGGAGTTTCCCCGCAGATGACCGCCGAACCCCAGTTCAAGTCGACCTTCCTGCAGCTGATGCAGGAGCGCGGCTACATCCACCAGATCACCCATCCGGAGGAGCTGGACGAGGCGGCGAGCAAGGGCGTGATCACCGGCTACATCGGCTACGACGCCACCGCCCCCAGCCTGCACGTCGGCAACCTGATCACCATCATGATGCTGCGCCGGCTGCAGCAGGCCGGCCACAAGCCGATCGTCATCGTCGGCGGCGGCACGACCAAGGTCGGCGACCCGTCCGGCAAGGACGAGACGCGCCAGTTGCGCACCCATGACGAGATCCAGGCCAACATCGCCAGCCAGAAGCAGGCCTTCAGCAAGTTCCTGACCTTCGGCGACGGGCCGACCGACGCCATGCTCGTCGACAATGACGGGTGGCTGAGCAAGCTCGGCTACATCGACTTCCTGCGCGAGTACGGCGTCCACTTCACGATCAACCGCATGCTGGCCTTCGACTCGGTCAAGCTGCGGCTGGACCGCGAGCAGCCGCTGACCTTCATCGAATTCAACTACATGCTGATGCAGGCCACCGACTTCCTGGAGCTGAACCGCCGTTACGGCTGCGTGCTGCAGATGGGCGGGTCGGACCAGTGGGGCAACATTCTCAACGGGGTGGAGCTGATCCGCCGCGTCGACCACAAGCCTGCCTTCGGCCTGACCACGCCGCTGCTCTCCACAGCGTCCGGCGCCAAGATGGGCAAGACGGCGCAGGGCGCGGTTTGGCTGAACGCCGACATGCGCTCGCCGTACGACTACTGGCAGTTCTGGCGCAACGCCGAGGACGCCGACGTCGGCCGGTTCCTGCGGCTTTTCACCGACATTCCGATGGACGAGGTGCGCCGGCTGGAGTCCCTGCAGGGCGCGGCGATCAACGACGCCAAGAAGGCGCTGGCCGACGCGGCCACCACCATGCTGCACGGCGAAGAGGCGGCGAAGTCCGCGCGCGACGCCGCCGAAAAGGCCTTCGAACAGGGCGCGCTGTCGGCCGACCTGCCGACGGTGGAGCTGGCGGCGGCCTCGGTGCTGGGGGCGACCCTGGCGGCGGTCGCGGTGGACGCAGGCCTCTGCGCCTCCCGCGGCGAGGTCCGGCGCCTGGCCCAGGGCGGCGGCCTGCGGCTGAACGACGTGCAGGAAACCAACGGCGACCGCGTGCTGGCCGACGGCGACGTCGTGGACGGCGTCATCAAGCTGAGCCAGGGCAAGAAGAAGATCGTCCTGGTCAGGCCGGTCTGAGCAACCCCGCTGTCATCCCGGAGAGCCGCGGGCTGATCCGGGACGCAGGCGGCGGCGTAACGGTGCTGGGTCCCGCCTCACCCTCCGGGTGACCGGGATGACAGTGGAATGCGGAGAACAGGATGCTGAACGAAGGCGACAAGGCCCCCGACTTCGACCTGCCGACCGACACAGGGCGGGTGTCGCTTGCGGCGCTGAAGGGCAAGGCCGTGGTGCTGTTCTTCTATCCCAAGGACGACACGCCGGGCTGCACCACGGAGTCCATCGGCTTCTCCCAGGCGAAGGCCGACTTCGAGGCGGCCGGCGCGGTGGTCGTCGGCGTCTCCAAGGACACCGCCGCCAAGCACGGGAAGTTCCGGGCCAAGCACGACCTGACCGTCGAGCTCGGCTCCGACGCCGACAGCGACGTGATCGAGCGTTACGGCGCCTGGGTGGAGAAGAAGCTCTATGGCCGCGAATACATGGGCATCGACCGCTCGACCTTCCTGATCGACGGCGAGGGCGTGATCCGGCGCGTGTGGCGCAAGGTCAAGGTGCCGGGCCATGTGCAGCAGGTGCTCGAGGCCGCCCGGGCGTTAAGGTAAAGCGTCCAGGGCGGCGTTCGGACTCGCGATCAGTAGTGACCGTAGAGTAACCCCGACTGTTGCCTAAAGGCCGCGATCGTCCCTGAATAATCGTGTCGCGCGAGCGAAGGTGACGGTTCCTGTGGCGGCAGTCACCTGATTTGGTTAAACCTCGATCTGTAGAGCTTGGAATCAAGGCACCGCGCACACCTGACGCGCGAAGCCCCTTGCGTGTTTCCCTATCTTCACGGCATATCGCCGAAACCGAAAAAATCGGGTTCGGGGGCTATGGCTGTAACGCGAGTACGGCGACTTCGGCGAGCTCTGGAAGAGCTCTTCCCGGAAAGGCATCTCTACATCCGCTCGGGTGGCGAGATGCGCGGCTTCGTCCTGTCGACGGGCAAGCAGATGATGGGGGCCGGCCTGATCGCCGCCGCCGCGCTGTGGATGGGCGTCTCCACCGCCGCCATGATGGTCAGCGCGCTGTCGGTCAGCGCCGCCGACCAGGAACTGATCAAGCAGCAACGCTACTGGGAACGGGTCACCGCTGACCGCCAGGCGCGCCTCAACAGCGCCATCGCCCAGCTCTCGACAACCAACGGCTCGTTCGACGAGCTGGCCGGCTCGGTGGAAAGCCGCCATGCGGCGCTCGCCGAACTGCTGAAGGAATTCAAGGGCGTTCCTGGCGCCCAGGCCGCCCTGGCTCCGGCCAAGCCGCGCCTGAACGCCACCACGCCCGTGCAGCGCATCCAGAACACCCTGATCGACCAGGAGCGGATGATCGACGCCGCCGAGGGCTTCGCCCGAAGCCGCGCCGAACGCCTGCGCCTCGCCTTCCGCCTCGCCGGTCTCGACCCGACCAGCTATCGCGGTCGCGGCGGCTCGCTCGGCGGTCCGCTGATCGAGGCCAAGGATCCGCGCGCCCTGGCCGTGGTTCTGGATGTGGACGAAAGTTTCGCGATGCGCATCCAGCGCGCCGCCAACAACATGTCGGACATGCGGTCCCTGTCCGAGGCCGCCAAGCGCCTGCCCTTCTACCGGCCGACCAGCGCCGCGGCGCAGTCCTCCAGCTACGGCGTGCGGCTCGATCCCTTCACCCGACGTCCCGCGTTCCATTCCGGGCTCGACTTCTCCGGCCCCACCTTCACGCCGATCTATGCGACAGCCCCGGGCGTCGTGTCCTTCGCCGGGGCCCGCTCGGGCTACGGCAACACCGTGGAAATCGACCACGGCAACGGATTCAAGACCCGATACGCTCACCTCGCGGGCTTCAGCGTGTCCGTGGGCCAGCGCGTGGCGGTTGGCCAGCGTATTGCATCGATGGGTTCGACTGGCCGTTCGACTGGCCCACATTTGCACTACGAAGTGTGGGTCAACGGCCGAGCTCAGAACCCGAACCGTTTCTTGAAGGCCGGCGAATATGTTCAGCAAACCGACTAAGACCCCGTCCAAGTCCCCCGTCCAGGCGACCCCCGTGGCCGCCGCGCCGGCTCCTGTCGCGCCTGAGGGTCCCAAGGCCCGTCCGCGCGTCGCATCCCTTATCAGCGACGGGATTACGATCGAAGGCGGGGTCACCGGCGACGGTGAGCTGCAGATCGACGGCACCGTCCGCGGCGACGTCCGGGTCGGCCGCCTCACGGTCGGCGAGACCGGTCACATCGAGGGCTCGGTCTACGCCGAGGCCACCGAGGTGCGCGGCCGCGTCATCGGCGCGGTGACCGCCAAGCAGGTGCGCCTTTATGGGACATCCTACGTCGACGGCGACATCACCCACGAACAGCTGGCGATGGAAACCGGCGCCTTCTTCCAGGGCCGCAGCCTGAAGTTCCAGCGCCCCGCCGCCCCGCAGCACGCCCCGGCGCCGCAGCCGGTGTCCCACGCGCCGTCGGCCCCGGCCGGTGACCCGTTCGCCGCGCCGCCCAAGCCGCTCGGCTAGATCTTCGACGACTCCTCATCGTCCGAAAACCGTGCGGGGGCATGGGCGGCAACGCCCGTGCCCCCGTAGCGTTTGGGGTTGGCCAGTCCTCCCCACAACGTGGGAAGGGGGACCGCTCGAAGAGCGGTGGAGGGGGGATGCCGCCCGCTTACGCCTTCGGGGCCGGAAGAAGAGACAGCGGCAGCGTCTCCCCTCCACCCTGCTCCGCAGGGTCCCCCTCCCCGGCAAGCCGGGGAGGATTTTCCAAGCCCCCTACAGCGGGATGTTGTCGTGCTTCTTCCAGGGGTTCGAAAGCTGCTTGCCGCGAAGCCCCCTCAGGGCCCGGGCGATGCGACGACGGGTCCCGTGGGGCTTGATGACGTCGTCGATGTAGCCGCGGCTGGCGGCGACGAACGGGTTGGCGAAGCGGTCCTTGTACTCGGCTTCCCGCTCGGCGAGCTTCTCGGGGTCACTCATCTCGGCGCGGAAGATGATCTCGACCGCCCCCTTGGCGCCCATGACCGCGATCTCGGCGGTCGGCCAGGCGTAGTTGACGTCGCCGCGCAGGTGCTTGGAGCTCATCACGTCATAGGCTCCGCCGTAAGCCTTGCGGGTGATGACCGTGACCTTCGGCACCGTGGCCTCGGCGTAGGCGAACAGCAGCTTGGCGCCGTGCTTGATCAGACCGCCGTACTCCTGCTTGGTCCCCGGCATGAAGCCCGGGACGTCGACCAGGGTGATGATCGGAATGTTGAAGGCGTCGCAGAAGCGCACGAAACGGGCGGCCTTGCGGCTGGAGTCGATGTCCAGAACCCCGGCCAGAACCTGAGGCTGGTTGGCGACGATGCCGACGCTCTCGCCATCGATCCGGGCGAAGCCACAGATGATGTTCTTGGCCCACTCGCTTGAGATTTCGAAGAAATCAGCCTCGTCCACGACCTTGAGGATCAACTCCTTCATGTCGTAGGGCTTGTTGGGGTTGGCCGGGATCAGGGTGTCCAGGCTCAACTCGTCACGGGTGGCGTCGTCGAAGCTCTGGCGGATCGGCGCCTTGTCCCGGTTCGAGGACGGCAGGAAGTCGACGAGACGGCGAACCTGGGTCAGGGCCTCCAGGTCGTTCTCGAACGCCCCCTCGGCGACGCCCGACTTGGCCGCGTGGACCCGGGCCCCGCCCAGTTCCTCGGCGGTGACGATCTCGTTGGTCACCGTCTTCACGACGTCGGGGCCGGTCACGAACATGTAGCTCGTGTCCTTCACCATGAAGATGAAGTCGGTCATGGCCGGCGAATAGACGTCGCCGCCGGCGCAGGGGCCCATGATGACGCTGATCTGCGGCACCACGCCCGAGGAGAGGACGTTCTCCATGAAGATGTCGGCATAGCCGGCGAGGCTGTCGACCCCTTCCTGGATGCGGGCGCCGCCGGCGTCGAACAGGCCGATGATCGGCGCGCCGACCCGGGCGGCCGCACGCTGCACCTTGACGATCTTCTGGGCGTGGGCGCCGCTCAGCGAGCCGCCGAACACCGTGAAGTCCTTGGAGAAGACGTAGACGACCTTGCCGTTGATCGTGCCCCAGCCGGTGACGACGCCATCGCCGGGGATGCGCTGCTCTTCCATGCCGAAGTCGTGGCTGCGGTGCTCGACGAACATGTCGTACTCCTCGAAGGAGTCCTCATCGAGCAGCAGGTCGATCCGCTCGCGCGCCGTCAGCTTGCCCTTGGCATGCTGGCTGGCGACCCGCTTCTCGCCGCCGCCGGCCCGCGCCTGATCGCGCCGCTTCTCGAGCTCTTCCAGGATGTGCTTCACGCCGTCGTCCCCCTTACAAGGTCTGGCACGGGTTAAAGCCGTGACGGGGGCATGACAAGGCGTTGATTTGCCTGACGCAGCGGGAGGCGGCGGCCGGGGACATGCACTTCAGTGCGTGTCCCCATCAGCTTGAAGCGGCAGGGGACACGTACCGCTTCGCGGAACATGTCGCCGTCAGAGCGCCCGGAACCAGCGCTCCAGCAGCAGCGCCTCCTGGAGCCGGGCGGCGGTGCGGTCGGCGGCCTCGTAGTCGATGCCCCAGCGCGCCTCCTGCCAGGCCTCGTCGAGACGGGCGATGTCGTGTGCGCCCTGCCCGTCCAGCCGGCCGCGCTGCAGCGCCAGGGCCAGGACGGCCGAGCCCAGCAGGCTGGAAGCGTGGGCCAGGGCCGTCAGGCCGAAATCGTCGAGATCCAGCGCCAGAGCCCGGGCCCGGACCAGCGTCCCCTCCGGCTGGGCGCGGTGGATGATGCCGCTGACCGCCTCGAGCTTCAGTCCAAGGGTCTCCCCGGCCCAGTCCAGAATCGGGTCACAGGCAAGACTCTGGGCCTCGATCAGCCCGGCGGGCGATTCGGCGCGATAGCAGAGCAGGTCCGACCCGGCGTAGCGGGCCACCTCGTCGGCCACATCCTCGCGCACGGCGGCGACCCGGTCGATCGCCGTGGCGGCCAGTCGCTGGGCCGGCATGCGCAGGGTGTCGATCTCGACGGCCTGGGCGTCCCAGTCCGCCGCGACCAGCGCCGCCAGCGCCGGGGTCGGCAGGACCACCTTGCGTCCGGACGGCGTTTTCGGCGCGCGGCCGTCGAGCAGCACGCCGTAGCCGCCCTCGGCCTCGCCGACGGTGACCGCCTTGTAGAACCGTCGCGGCTTCTGAACGCCGTCGCCCTTGCCGGTCACTGGAGTATCCTTCGATGGTCGTGGCGCGACGGACAGGCCGACGCACGACGTTGAAGTGACCGAACGGCTCCGCAGTTTCAAGGACGCGCCGACAGTGCCCCAGACCTCAAACGACCTTTCGGCCGCCATCGCCCTCACCCGCTTCGGCCTCGGGGCGCGTCCCGGCGAGATGGCGCGGGTGGCCGCCGACCCGCGCGGATGGCTGCTGGGCCAGATCCGGCCGGGCGGCGCCGACCAGCCCCAAGGTGACCCCGAGTCGGCCGCGACCCGCCTGCAGGCCTTCCGCGCCTACCAGACCGAACGCCGCGAGATGCGTCGCGCCGACGGCGACGCGGCATCCGACCGCGACCCTGTGCAGATCGCCGCCCGGATGCTGCGCGAGGGTACGGCGGTGGACTTTCTCGCGCGGGCGCGGCTGGCCGCCACGACCCCGGCCGGCTTTCGCGAGCGCTGGGCGCTGTTCTGGGCCAACCATTTCACCGTCTCGGCGGTCAAGCTGATCACCGCCACGGTGGCCGGGCCGTTCGAGCAGGAGGCCATCCGTCCCCATGTGTTCGGTCGCTTCGAGGACCTGCTGGTCGCCTCGACTGCCCATCCGGCCATGTTGCTCTACCTGGACCAGGCGCAGTCGGTCGGGCCGGGCAGCCAGGCGGCGGCCGTCCTGGGCCGTCGCCGTCAGGCCGGGCGTGCGGGCGGCGGCCTGAACGAGAACCTCGCCCGCGAGATCCTGGAGCTGCATACCGTCGGCGTCGATGGCGGCTACAGCCAGGCTGACGTCACCGAATTCGCGCGGGCCCTGACCGGCTGGAGCGTCGGCGGGTTGCGCGAGGCGGAGGACCGCCAGGGGCAATTCGTGTTCCGGGTCGCCACGCACGAGCCCGGCGCCCGCACGGTGATGGGCCGCACCTATCCGGCCGGAGAGGTCAGGCAGGCCGGCGCCGTCCTGAAGGATCTTGCGGCCCACCCGGCCACCGCGCGGCATCTGGCCCGCAAGATCGCCCGGCACTTCGTGGCCGACGATCCGCCGCCGGCCCTGGTCAGCCGGCTGGAAGCGGCCTGGACCGCCACGGGCGGCGACCTCGCCGCCGTCGCCCGGGCCCTGGTCGCGGCGCCGGAGGCCTGGGACCCTGCTCCGGCCAAGTTCAAGACGCCCTATGAGTTCCTGATCTCCAGCTGGCGCGCCATCGGCGGGCAGCCGGCGGCCATCGAGCATCTGGCCCCGCCGCTGAACGCCCTGGGCCAGCGCCCGTTCTCCGCCCCTTCGCCCAAGGGCTGGGACGAGACCGCCGCGACCTGGGCGGCCCCCGACGCGGTGATCAAGCGCATGACCTGGGCGCAGGGTTTCTCCGCCGTCGTGGCCGGGGAACTGGATCCCGATGTCGTCGCGCGCGACGCCCTGGGCGCCCGCCTGACCGACCCGGTCCGGACGGCCGTCGCCCGCGCCGAGTCGCGCGAGGAAGCCCTTTCGATCCTGTTGATGAGTCCGGAGTTCCAGCGCCGATGACCCGCACCAACCTGTCCCGCCGCGGTCTGCTGTCCGCCGCCGCCGGTCTTGGCATCTCGATCGGCTTCATGGGCCAGGCCGCCCGCGCCGACGGGGGTTCCGGCCGCAGGAAGATGGTCACCGTCATCGCGCGCGGGGCCATGGACGGTCTGTCCGCCTCGCCGCCGGTGGGCGACCCAGACTACGCCGGTCTGCGCGGCCGGATCGCCATCCCCGCCGACCGGGCCCTGAAGCTGGACGGGACCTTCGCGCTGCACCCCGCGCTGGCCGGGGTGCACGGCCTGGCGCTGAAGGGCCAGGCGCGCATCGCCCCCGCCATCGCCAGTCCCGACCGCGCCCGCTCGCACTTCGAGGCGCAGGACGTGCTGGAGAGCGGCGCGGCCGTGGTCTACGGGACCAGTTCCGGCTTCCTCAACCGGGCGCTGGAAGCGATGCCGGCCGGGGAGATCGAGGCCCTGTCGGTCGGCGCCACCGCGCCGCTGATCCTGCGCGGCAAGGTGCAGACCGGATCATGGTCGCCGGGCGGGGCCGGCGAAGGCAGTCCCCGGCTGCCCGGCATCCTCGGCGACCTCTACGCCGACGACCCGCTGCTCGGCCCCGCGCTGGCCAAGGGCCTTCAGACCGAAGCCATGGCGGCGATGGCCATGAAGGACAGCCCCTCGCAGGGCCCTGCGGCGATGGCCGGCGGCGGCGGCGTACAGGGCCTTGTTCGTCAGGGCCAGGCCGCGGCCCGGGGCATCGGAACGACCGTGGCCGGATTCATGCGCCAGCAGGACGGTCCCCAGATGGTGGCCATCTCCGTCGACGGCTGGGACACCCACGCCAATCAGGGCGCGGCCGAAGGCCAGCTGGCCAACCGCCTGCTCTACCTCGACGCCCTGCTGATGGGGCTCCACGACGGCCTCGCCGCGGACTGGAAGGACACGGTCGTCGTGGTCGCCACCGAGTTCGGCCGAACGGCGCGGATCAACGGCACGGGCGGCACCGACCATGGCACCGGCTCGACCGCGTTCCTGCTGGGTGGCGGCCTCAAGCCCGGCGGCATCATCGGCGACTGGCCGACGCTCAAGGCCTCGGCCCTGTTCGAAGGCCGCGACACGCGGCCGACGCTGGACCTGCGCGGGCTGTTCAAGGGCGTGCTGGTAGACCACATGGGCCTCGACCGAAAGGCGCTTGATGCGACGGTGTTCCCCGACAGCGCCGGGGTGGCGCCGGTGACGGGACTGGTCTGAGGCCGCGCGCGGACATGCACTTCAGTGCGTGTCCCCTGCCGCTTCAAGCTGCGGGGGACACGTACCGAAGACGTACATGTCCCCAACCCTACCGCCGGCTCGAGCGGCCGCCGCGCTTGCGGTCGAAGGGGTCGGGGTCGGCCTCGTGCTCGTCGAATCCGAAGCGCTGGAAGCCCTCCTTCATCTCGCGGCTGAGCGGCGCCTCGACGGCGATCATGCCGGCGGAGGGGTGCGGGATGACCAGCCGGCGAGCGTGCAGCTGAAGCTGTAGCCCCTGCGACAGCGCCGCGCTCTTCTCGTCGCCATACTTGGGATCGCCCAGGATCGGGTGGCCGATAGCCAGCATGTGGGCGCGCAGCTGGTGGGTGCGGCCGGTGTGCGGGCGCAGGGCCATCCAGCTGACTCGCGGGCCGGCGCGGCTGAGGGTGACGAACTCGGTCTCGGCGACCTCGCCCTTGGGATCCTTGGCGTCGACCGGCACGATCATCTCGCGGTCGTTGATGCCCTTCTTGGCCAGTGGGATGTTGATGATCCCCTCGGTCGGATGCGGCGTGCCGACCACCAGCGCCCAGTAGGTCTTCTGAGCCTTGCGCCGGGCGAAGGCGCCCGACAGCTTGGCGGCGGCGGCGGGCGTCTTGCCCAGCACCAGCACGCCGGAGGTGTCGCGGTCGAGACGGTGGACCAGACGCGGTCGCTCCAGTCCCTCACCCCAGGCCGACAGCAGCTTGTCGACATGGTGGGTGGTCTTGGTGCCGCCCTGAACGGCCAGGCCCGCCGGCTTGTTGAGGATCAGGACGTCCTCGTCCTCGTAGAGCACGAGCGACCTGGCGAAGGCGACGTCACGCGGCGAGAGGGCCTTCTTCGTGTCGCCGCCGGGGGTGGGCGCGTCGGGCAGCGGCGGCACGCGCACCTGCTGGCCGGCCTGCAGCCGCGTGTCGGCCTTGGCCCGGGCGCCGTCGACGCGAATCTGGCCGCTGCGGGCCAGCTTCTGGATCTGGATCTGGGTCAGCTGCGGCCAGCGACGCCGGAACCAGCGATCCAGCCGCACGCCGTCCTCGCCGGCCTCGGCAAGGTCGACGAACAGGGTTTTGACTTCGCGCGCGCTCATGCGGCCACCAGCCTGCGGGCCAGAATCATGCCGGCGAACAGCGCCACGACCGACGCCATCACCGAAACCGTGGAGTAGGTGAAGGCCGACGCCCACTCCCGGCGCTCGATCATCATCGCCACCTCCAGCGAGAAGGCCGAGAAGGTGGTGAACCCGCCCAGCACGCCCACACCCAGCAGCAGCCGCCAGCGGTCCTGGTCAGCCTCGCCCCTGGCGGCCAGAAGCGCCGCCAGCAGGCCCATCGCAAAGCCGCCAACGACATTCACCGCCAGGGTGCCATAGGGCCAGGCGGCGCCGAGCGACCGCAGGGCCGCCAATCCGGTCAGATAGCGCGCCACGGCGCCGACCGCGCCGCCGGCGGCGACGAGTATGAGTTTGTCCATGTCGCCCTTATGCGACGGGAGGGCCTTCCTGTCGAACATCGCGCGCCGGCTCAGCGCTCGACACCGGACACCAGCCCCAGCCCGTCCATCAGCCTCAGGAAACCCTCAGGCATCGGAGCCTCGACCGTCGCCGTCTGGCCGTCCGGATGCGGGTAGCTGAGCTTAACCGCGTGCAGCATCAGGCGCGGGACCGGATGACCGCCGACCGTCAGGGCGCCGCCATAGCGCACGTCGCCGACGATGGGGCGGCCGAGGCTCGCCATGTGCACACGCAACTGGTGCATGCGGCCGGTCTCCGGGCTGAGCTCCATCAGCGCCGCCTCGGGCGTGGCGGACAGAGTGCGGTAGCGGGTCTTCGCCGTCTCGGCGTCGGGGTGTCCAGGCTCGGTGACGCGCATATAGGCCTCTCGGCCGATGCTCTCGCGGCGCAGGGCGGCCTCGATCACCCCGCCCTTGGGCGAGGGCGCGCCGGGGGCGACGATGGCCAGGTAGGTTTTCCGAAACCGCTTGGCGATCATGGCCTTGCCGAGAAAACTTGCGGCAGGCTTGGTGCGGGCCGTGAGGATCACGCCCGAGGTGTCGCGGTCCAGGCGGTGCACCAGCCGGGGCCGGTTGCCACCCGCCGTGGCGAAGGCCCAGAGCAGCTCGTCCAGCGTATTGGCGTTGATCCGCCCGCCCTGGCTGGAGAGGCCCGGCGGCTTGTTCAGCGCGATGACATGCGGGTCCTGATGGATGACCAGCCCGCGCGTGAAGGCGACCTCCTCGGGCGTGAGGACGATCCGGGTCTCGTGGGCTTTGAACTTGCGAGGCGGGTGGGGGGACATCAATTCCTCTCCCTCTTGGGAGAGGGGGACCATGCGGAGCATGGTGGAGCGGGAGGCGCGGCAGTCAGGGTTCGAGGGCTCTGGGGTGATATGGATCGGCGGCCAATCCCTGGCCGGGAGCGCACCCCTCTCCACCACCCTCCGGGTGGTCCCCCTCTCCCAAGAGGGAGAGGATCAGACATTCTTCTTCCCCCGCATCGCCGCCCAGCGGTCCAGCCGCTCCTTGACCTTGGCCTCGTGCCCCTCGCCTTTCGGCTTGTAGAAGGCCCGTCGCTCCATCCCGTCCGGGAAGTAGTTCTGGCCGCTGAAGCCCTCCTCGGTGTCGGGGTCATAGGCGTAGCCCTTGCCGTAACCGAGGTCCTTCATCAGCCGGGTCGGGGCGTTGAGAATGTGGGCGGGCGGGGTCAGGGAGCCGGTCTCCTTCGCCGCCTTCCGCGCCGCGCCGAAGGCCTTGTAGACGGCGTTGGACTTGGGTGCGCAGGCCATGTGCACACAGGCCTGGGCCAGGGCCAGCTCGCCCTCGGGGCTGCCCATGAAGTCGTAGGCATCCCTGGCCGCGTTGCAGAGCAGCAGGCTCATCGGATCGGCGGCGCCGATGTCCTCGCTGGCCATACGGGTCAGGCGGCGGGCAATGAACAGCGGGTCCTCGCCGCCCTCCAGCATCCGCGCCAGCCAGTAGAGCGCCGCGTCCGGGTCGCTGCCGCGCACCGACTTATGCAGCGCGCTGATGAGGTTGTAGTGCTCCTCGCGGTCCTTGTCGTAGGCCGGACTGCGCTTCTGCAGCACCTGGCCCAGCTCGGCCGGGGTCAGTGGCTTTGGCGCGCCGATGGCCAGCAGGGTCTCGGCCAGGGTCAGCAGATAGCGGCCGTCGCCGTCGGCCATGGCGATCATCGCCTCGCGGGCGGCGGGGTCGAGCGGCAGGGCGCGGCCCTCCTCCGCCTCGGCCCGGCCCAGCAGGCTCTCGAGCGCCGCCTCGTCCAGCCGGCGCAGCACATAGACCTGCGAGCGCGACAGAAGGGCGCCGTTCAGCTCAAAGCTCGGGTTCTCGGTCGTGGCCCCGACCAGGGTGACGACACCCTCCTCCACGAACGGCAGAAAGCCGTCCTGCTGGGCGCGGTTGAAGCGGTGGATCTCGTCGACGAACAGTAGGGTCGACTGGCCGGCGGCGCGGCGCATCTTCGCCTGTTCGAAGGCCTTCTTCAGGTCGGCGACGCCGGAGAAGACGGCGCTGATCTGCTGGAACTCATAGCCAGCGGCCTTGGCCAGCAGCCGGGCGATGGTGGTCTTGCCGGTCCCGGGCGGGCCCCAAAGGATCATCGAGCCCAGCCGGCGGTTGGCGATCATCCGCCGGATCGGCCCGGCCTCGCCCAGCAGGTGCTCCTGCCCGACGACCTCGTCGATCGTGCGCGGCCGAAGGCGCTCGGCCAAAGGCGCGGGGGCGTGGGGCGTCAGGCCGGCGGCTTCGAACAGATCGCTCATCGTGGGTGGGTGTAGCACGGGGTGATGGGGACTGCTTCCGTCGTTAGACGGTAGCTGTCCCCGACGGGCCGCGCCGTTTTCGGGGACAGCTACCGATGTCCCAAGCGGGACACCGGAAGCAGTCCCCTTGCCTACGCCCGGAACGAAGCCGTGATCCGGCGACCGCCGCGTTCGATGGTCACCTGCCAGACCCGGACCCTGGCGGTCAGGGCGGCGGTCAGTTCGCCAGTGGTTTGGATCTCGCGGCCGTTGACGGCGCGGACGATGTCGCCGGGCTGCAGGCCTATGCCCTGGGCCGGGCCGGTCGCGACCCGCAGCACGATCACGCCGCGGCCGGCGAAGGGGTCGGCGCCGATCTCGTCGGCCACGGCGGGCGACAGGTTGGCGACCGTCGCGCCCGAGAAGGGGTTGGCGCCCTGGATCACCCGCTCGTCACGGGCCGGCGTGGCGGGCGCGGCCTCGGCGCGGGCGTTCAGCGACAGCTCGCGACCGTCGCGCAGCACGGTCAGCGGCACGGTCTCGCCGATGCGGCGGGCGCCGAAGAGGTAGATGGCCGCGCCCTCGTCGGTGACGGGCTGGCCGGCGATGGTCAGAAGGATGTCGCCGGGCTGGGCGCCGGCCCTCGCCGCCGGGCTGCCGGGCCAGACATCGGTGATCGCCGCGCCGCGGGGAACGCTCATCCCCAGGCTGCGGGCGATGTCGCCGGTGACGGTCATGGCCTTGACGCCCAGCCAGGGCCGCACGACCGCCTGGCTGCCGCCCAGGGCCGCGCCGACAACCTGGCGGGCCGTGGCGGCCGGAATGGCGAAACCGACGCCCGAGGACGTCCCCGAGCGCGAGAGGATGGCGGTGTTCACCCCGATCAGGTCGCCGTCCATGTCGACCAGCGGTCCGCCGGAGTTGCCCGGATTGATGGCCGCGTCGGTCTGGATGAAGAAGCCGTAGTCGGTGATGCCGGTGTTGGACCGGGCGGTGGCCGAAACGATGCCGTTGGTCACCGTCTGGCCGACGCCGAAGGGATTGCCGATAGCCAGCACCAGGTCGCCGACCTCCAGCGCCTCCTGGTCGTCGATGGCGATGACCGGCAGTTTCTCGCGTCCGACGTCGATCTTCAGGACGGCCAGATCGGACTTGGGATCAGCGAGCAGGACCCTGGCCGGAAACTCGCGCTTGTCGGCGAGCTGGACAATGACCTCGTCGGCGCCCTCGATGTTGTGGTTGTTGGTCAGGATGACGCCGTCCTCGCGAACGATGGCGCCGCTGCCCAGCGACTGGGCGACGCGCTCGCGGGGCACGCCGCCGCCGATGAACATGTCCCAGAAGGGATCGACCCGCTGGCGGACCACACGCTTGCTGCTGACATTGACCACCGCCGGCGCCGCCCGCTTCACCACCGGGGCGAAGGAGCTCTTCATCGCCGCGGCGCTGGTCGGCGGCGCCTTGGCGGGCTGCGGCATGGGCGGTTGCTGCGCCTGCGACTTCGCGGCCGGATCGGAACAGGCGGCCACGAGGGCCAGAACAGGAATAATCAGTTTCGCGGCGCGCATGAGGTCTTTCAGGTCAAGGTTGCCCCCGCCCTGAATCCAGCGAGGATTTCGGGCTTTATCAAGGCCTGACCATGATCTCAGGCGACGGCCGGTTCCGGCGGGGCCGGCCGGGCGACCTTCAGCGCGATCAGCAGCGCGAGGGTCAGGAAAGCGGCGGCCAGATAGACGGCCAGGCCCGGAATGTTGAGCGTCGCGTCGTTGCGGATCGACCAGGCGAAGGTCAGGCCGAAGATCGAAGGACCGATGATGGCGGCTATGCCCTGCAGGCTCTGCATGGCGCCCTGAAGCTGGCCCTGTTCATCGGGCGGCGTGCGGCGGCTCATCAGCCCCATCAGTCCGGGGATCAGCAGGCCCATCAGGGCGAACACCGGCATGGTGGCCAGGTAGAACCAGCCGTTGGGGGCGAAACCGTAGAGGGCCAAACCCACCGCGCCGAAGAAGGCCCCGGCCAGCACCGCCCCCCGCTCGCCGATGCGTTTGACGATCGGGCCGACCAGGAAGACCTGGACGATGATGCCCATGATCCCCGAGCCGCTCATCGCAAAGCCGATGGTCCGCACGTCCCAGCCGTACCGATGGCCCATGTAGAAGACGAAGATGGCCGGCAGAACGATGTGGGCCAGGTGGAACAGGAAGCCGACGCTGGCCAGACCGAGCAGGCCGGCGTGCGAGCGCAGGGTCCGCAGCGCCCCGACCGGATTGGCCTTGGCCCAGGTGAAGCGCGGCGCGCGGCGCTCGACCGGCAGGGACTCTGGCAGCACGAAGTAGCCGTAGACGAAGTTGATCAGGCACAGGGCCGCCGCGGCGAAAAACGGCAGGTGCAGGTCATCCTTGCCCAGGAAGCCGCCGAGGACCGGTCCGATTAGGAAACCGAAGCTGAAGGCCGAGCCCATCAGGCCGAACGCCTTGGCCCGGTCTTCCGGAGGCGTCACGTCGGCGACGTAGGCGTTGGCGGTGGAGAAGCTGGAGGCGGTGATCCCGCTGACGATCCTGCCGATGAGCAGCCACCACATGTTCGGGGCGAAGGCCATGACGATGAAGTCGATGCCGAGGCCGAAGATCGAGATCAGCAGCACCGGCCGTCGGCCGAAGCGATCCGACAGCATCCCCAGGATCGGCCCGAACAGGAACTGCATCAGGCCCCAGCTGGTGGCCAGCACCACGTTCCACTCCGCCGCGAAGGCGGTGTCGCCGCCGGCGAGCTGTTCGACGAGCTTGGGCAGGACCGGGATCATGATCCCGAACGACAGGCTGTTGATCAGCGCCGAGGCGAAGATGAAGCTGAAGGCCGCGCGGCGCACGCCGGTCGCCGCCGGCGGCGTATTCTGGTCTGTCATGCCTGCTCCCCGGCCTGCAGTTTCTTCGGCGCGACCTCGCGCCATGCCAGCCTGATGAGATCGGCCAGCTTGCTCTCGTCCATGCGCCCGATATCGAGCTGCGTCCAGCCGCCCTTGTCCCAGTTTCCGAGCGAGATGATGGCCCCGGCGTCTGTCTGCTGAAGCGACTCCTTGACCAGAACGGGCAGCTTCAGGACGACCTTGCGGACGCCGTCCCCGCCGACCGGCGGCAGGGTGATGAAAATCTTGCCGCGCACCCGGAACGAGGACCGGTCGAAGTGCGGATGCTCCTGGGCTTCCGGCAGCGACAGGGCAAGGACGCGGATGACGTCGTGGGTCATCTATCAGGTCCCTCAATCCCCTCTCGAGAGAAGGAAGAAAGCCACTTATCCCACAGACTCCGCCAGAAGCGCCCCCTCCGGCGCCGCTTGGCGGACCGCGCGACGCTGGTCATAGTCCCCCCGTCGTGGTTCGGCGACAGGGAGCGGACAGCCCGGATGACCCCATGAGCATCGCCCTCGAAGCCGTCGGCGTCGGCAAGACGTTCGGCGCGGTCAAGGCGCTCGACGCGCTGTCGCTGCGGATCCCCAAGGGCGGGGTCTACGGCATTCTCGGACCGAACGGGGCCGGCAAGAGCACCCTGTTCCGCATCGTGCTGGGTCTGGTCCGGCCGACGACCGGAGAGGCGCGGCTGCTCGGCGCCGCGGCGGGCGACATCAAGGCCCTGCGCCGGATCGGCGCCGTCATCGAGACGCCCCGCTTCCTGCCCTGGCTGACGGCGCGCGACACCCTGAAGGTGCTGGCGCTGGAGTCCGGCGAAAAGAGCCCGGACATCGACCGCTGGCTGGATCGTGTCGGCCTGACCGAGGCGGCCGACCGCACGGTGCACGGCTTCTCGGTCGGGATGAAGCAACGGCTGGCGCTGGCCGCCGCCCTGCTGAGCCGCCCCGAGGTGGTGATCCTCGACGAGCCGACCAGCGGCATGGATCCGGCCGGCATCCTCGAGATCCGGGCGCTGATCCGCGAGCTGGCCGACAGGGACGGCGTCACCGTCATCCTGGCCAGCCACCAGCTGGACGAGGTGCAGCGCGTCTGCGACCGCGTCGCCTTCCTCGACAGGGGCAGGCTCGTGCGCGAGGGCTCGGTCAGCGAGCTGACTGCTGTCCATGAACTGCTGCGGCTGACCGTATCGCCGGTCGACAAGGCGCTGGCGGTGCTGGGCGACAAGGCCCGGGCCGACGGAGACGCCGTTCTCGCCACGATCGACCGCAAGGACGCCCCAGCCCTCATCAAGGCGTTGGTCAAGGCCGGCGTCGACATCACCGAGGCCCGCTGGATCGGCGGGGACCTGGAAGCGGTGTTCCTCAGCCTGACTGGAGAGACCGATGCTGGCTGACGCCTTCGCCGCCGAGCGGCTGCGCCTTGGCAAGGCGCGAGGCCTGCTGTTCTGGGGCTTCCTGTTCGTGCCCGTAGTGTCGCTGGCCTTCGGCCTGATGGGGACGATGATCACCGTGGCGACCCGCCGCGCGCCGGGTGACCCCGGCCTGACCTTCGCGGCCAACGACCTGGCCAAGGCCGCGTCCGAGGCCATGACCCAGACCGACCTGATCCCGGTGCAGCTGTTCTTCATGCTGGCCGCCGCGGGTCTGGTCGCCGACGACTACCGCTGGGAAACCTGGCGGCTGGTCACGCCGCGCAACACCCGGGCGAACCTGCTGCTGGCCAAGCTGATGACCTTCGGGGTCGGCGCGGCGAGTTCGATCCTGTTGCTGGCAGTCCTGTCGATGGTCAGCGCCCTGATCGACGGGCTGGTCACCGGCGACGGCTTCACGAGCAACTTCTCCTTCGCCACCGACCTGGTCCGCATGGGCGGCAGCTTCGCGACCTCGTGGCTGGAGCTGATGGCCATGGCGGCGCTGGCCATGTTGCTGGTCGTCCTGACGCGAAACGCCATCCCGGCGGTGATCGGCGCCATCGGCCTGTGGGCGGTCCAGCTGGTCATCATCGACCGGGTCACCAAGGGCCTGACCGGGCCTCCGGGCCTGGCCGACTACGCCTTCCTGCCGGCCTTCAGCGCCGACGTCCTGCGCACCGCCCTGCTGGCCGGGGCCCCGCCGGAGTCGCAGCCCGCGCTCTGGCCGCTGGCCTTCCTGGCGCTGGCTCTGTGGGCGGCGGGGTTCGCGGCCCTGGCGGTCTGGGCCTTCAGGCGTCAGGATCTGACGCGGGAGTAGCACCGATCTTCTTCCCTGGCGCACATCCAGGGATCAGCTGTCTGGCTCGACGCCAACCGGGGTGAAGTCGACGCCGATCTGACCCTGTCCCCGTCTTCCCGGCGACGACCGGAATCCATGATCCCGTTCCCAGCGCATGCCCCGCATGGACCCCGGCCCTGGCCGGGGAGACGGAAACGGGAGATGTCCAAGTACACTTTCGACCCGAAGCAGAGGCTCTTCAGTTAGCCACCGGCCCGAATTGCCGTTTGGGGAACCAATAGACGCTACTGCCCACCAGCCCCGGCGCAAAGGTCAGATATCGCCAACCTTTTCGTCACCAGTCCTTTCATTTCATGTTCTGGACAATCCGTACGGCCGCGTCGTGGCCGCTCAACAAGGCGCCGTGTACTGTGCCTGGATAGAGTCGGCTCTGCGCTTCCCCGGCAAAGTGCAGCCGACCCGCCTCGCTCGTGGCGATCTCTTCGCGGTCTGAACCGCCCGACCCGGTCGCGTAGAATGAATAGGAACCACCTGAAAACGGATCTGAGCGCCAGCGTGTGATCTGCGCCTCCACAGGATCGGGAATGTCGTTGCCGAACATCTGCTTCGCCGTTCCCATAATGCTGGTCACTATGTCCTGATCAGTCATTTGTTCGACCCGCTCGGCGTGGTCTGCTGCGCTGAATACAAGTAAGACAGGCGCATCATTGACGTTCGCGAGACTTACCCACTCCGACCATTCACCTTTCCGCAAAGACAAAAACTCGTGCCAATCATATTCACGGGGCCAGAACATGCGATCAAAGCGTAGCCAATGCTTGTTCAGCAAACCCATGCCCAGTTTTTCGATTGCCCGCTGTTTTGTTCGGGGAAGCGGTGGATCAAAGGCGATCCCGCCTGCCTTCAGGACGCCAAGTGGAACGGTGATGAGAACATGATCGGCATCAAGCGTCGTCTCATCAGAAAACCCAAGCGTGACCCCGCCTGACCTCAAACTGACCGACTTGACGATGTGGTTCAGCCGAACATCGAGCTTGCTGGCAAGGTGGGTCACAATCTGGCTGTACCCACCCGGGAACAACGCATCCTCACCGCCAAATTCCTCGTCTGCGTCCAGCGACCAGGCCGACAGCCGCTCGGCCCCTCCCGAATACTCCTGTTCATAGGTGGAACTGACGTGGAAATCGAGTTGCGCCCGCCGGACTGGATCGAGCGAGCCGCGAGGCGCAACGGCATCAAGCGCGGCTTGCACCGACGTGTCAGCCTCCTGATTCCCCGCCCATGCCATGGCGCGCGCAAAAATGTTCTCCGCAGCTTCCGTGCCGCGTCCCCTCAGGCCGAGCGCCTGCGCGGCCGGGTCAATGTGGAGCAGCGTCCTGTCATAGCTGGTGCCAACCAGGGTCGCTCCCGCCTGTTGGGCGAGCGCCGTTACCGGATTGCCATTGGTCCCGTGGATCCAGGACGCGCCAAGATCCATTGGCAGGCCAGGCCAAAGCATGCTGGTGTGGATGCGGCCACCTATCCGGTTGCGCGCTTCAACAACGACGACCTGCAATCCTGAATTGCGGAGCGCGACCGCCGCACCAAGTCCAGCGATGCCTGCGCCGACGACTGCCACGCGTTTTTGGTTTGGCGAACAGTGCACTGCACCAGGAAGAAGGCCGGTCATCAGCAGCGCTGAAAGCAGATTTCGTCGAGGGATCACCGCGTTTGCCTAACGGAGATCGATCATGCCTCCAAGCAGAAGATCGGCGAAACGTCAGGCCACCGCCCCCTCCGGTTTGGGAACGTCCGCCTTTCGGTCCGATGCCTTTGGCTGATCCTGACCCAAGGCAGACCATCGACACCTACCTTATGTTAGGCAGTGCGACTTACCGTTGCGGGCTTCAAGGAGCAGGCCATGGGTATAACAATTTGGACGGCCGTTTTCACGCTACAGACCGTTCAGGACACGCCAGAAGAGGTGTCCGAGTCACTCAATGGTTTGATAGGTGCGGACCTCCAGCGCCAAGCGAAGCCGCTTCTTGCCGCAGCAGGCTGGAACTTCGCGGATGCCTGGCCGGAAGACCACGGATGGGCTTCAGACGCTCCCGTCATCGATGAGGGCAAGACAATCGGTGTGTCGTTCGTGACGAGCCCCGAACTCGATCAAGAAGCTTCGGACGGTCGAGCCCTGAACGACCGCTGGCGGATCGTAGTTGGTCTCGATACGGGCATGTTCGCCAAGACCAAAACACGTCGTTTTGAGCTTCTTCGAGCTATGGCGCGTGATGCGGAAAATGTCTGCTTGTCGCTTGGCGCGAGTGGATTGGTTTGGGAGGTCGGCGGCCCTCAGACAGCCGACTTGGCGAAGGCTCTCTGACGTAGTCCCGGTCCGATTTTCGCTTTCCACCCATAGCCGACATCGGACGCCATCAGCACGCGACGCTAGCGCGCCCCCAAAGCAAAAGGCCCCGGATCGATCCGGGGCCTTTCGTAGGTCTGGACGGTGGCGTGAAGCCTATTCGTCGCCGCCGAAGCTTTCCTGGACCGGACCGGAGTCCTTGCCCTTTTCGCTGACGTCGCGGTCGACGAACTCGATGACGGCCATCGGGGCGTTATCGCCGTGGCGGAAGCCGGCCTTGAGGACGCGGATGTAGCCGCCGTTGCGGTCCTTGTAGCGCGGGCCGAGCACGGCGAAGAGCTTGCCGACCTGCTCGATGTCGCGAACCTGGCTGATGGCCTGACGACGGGCGTGCAGGTCGCCGCGCTTGCCCAGTGTGATCAGCTTCTCGACGATGGGACGCAGTTCCTTCGCCTTGGGAAGCGTGGTGACGATCTGCTCGTGCTTGATCAGCGACGCCGACATGTTCGCGAACATGGCGATGCGGTGGCTGGTCGTACGACCCAGTTTACGGTGTGCCTTACCGTGACGCATTGAAGTCTCTCCTGGGCCTTGGCCCGCAGTGTTGTCACCAATCCCGGCGCAGCGCCCTGCCGGGTCAGAACGGAAGCGCCGGGGCCCTCGACCGCGAATGCGGCGTCAGCGGGCCCCGAACCAGCCCTTGAGGAGCCGGTCCGGGCGACAGCGCGGGAAGCGAACTAGATCTGGTCTTCGAACTTCTTGGCCAGGTCTTCGATGTTTTCGGGCGGCCAGTTCGGCACGTCCATGCCGAGATGCAGGTTCATGCCCGCGAGCACTTCCTTGATCTCGTTCAGCGACTTGCGGCCGAAGTTCGGGGTGCGGAGCATCTCCGCCTCCGTCTTCTGGATCAGGTCGCCGATGTAGACGATGTTGTCGTTCTTCAGGCAGTTGGCCGAACGGACCGACAGCTCCAGCTCGTCGACCTTCTTCAGCAGCGCCGGGTTGAACGGCAGCTCCGGCTTCGACTCGCCGTCGGACTTGGCCTTGGGCTCTTCGAAGGTGATGAAGATCTGCAGCTGGTCCTGGAGGATGCGGGCGGCATAGGCCACCGCGTCCACCGGGCCCACGGCGCCGTTGGTCTCGATTTCCAGCACCAGCTTGTCGTAGTCGAGCGACTGACCCTGGCGGGTCGGCTCGACGCGGTAGGCGACGCGCTTGACCGGGCTGTAGAGGGCGTCGACGGCGATCAGGCCGATCGGGGCGTCCTCGGGACGGTTCTTCTCGGCCGGGACGTAGCCCTTGCCGTTGTTGACCGTGAACTCCATGCGGACTTCCGCGCCGTCGTCCAGCGTGCAGAGCACGTGGTCGCCGTTGAGGATCTCGATGTCCGACGGGGCGTCGATCTGGCTGGCGGTGACCGCGCCGGGGCCCTTGGCGCGCAGGGTCATGCGCTTGGGGCCTTCGGAGTGCAGGCGCAGGGCTAGCTGCTTGATGTTCAGGACGATGTCGACGACGTCCTCACGGACGCCTTCCAGCGACGAGAACTCGTGCACCACGCCATCAATCTGCACCGCCGTAACGGCGGCGCCTTGCAGCGAGGAGAGGAGCACACGACGAAGGGCGTTGCCGAGCGTCACCCCGAAACCGCGCTCCAGAGGCTCGGCGACGATGCGGGCCTTGCGGCTCGCGTCGGCGCCGGCTTCGATCAGCGGCTTTTCCGGTTTGGTGAGCTCGTTCCAGTTTCTTTCGATCACGGGCGGGTGTCCTTGGAACGCGGATTCGCCGGCCGCGAAACGCGTGGCCGGCGAAGGGATGGTCGAATTGTCTTACTCAGACGCGCCGGCGCTTGGGGGGCCGGCAACCGTTATGCGGAATGGGGGTCACATCACGGATGGTGGTGATCGTCATGCCGACCGACTGCAGGGCGCGCAGGGCCGATTCACGGCCCGAACCCGGACCGGAGACGTTCACTTCGAGGGTCTTCACACCATGTTCGGCGGCCTTCTTGCCGGCGTCTTCGGCGGCCATCTGGGCGGCGTAGGGCGTCGACTTGCGCGAGCCCTTGAAGCCCATCATGCCGGCGCTCGACCAGGAGATCGTGTTCCCCTGGGCGTCGGTGATGGTGATCATGGTGTTGTTGAACGAGGCGTTCACATGCGCGACGCCCGACGTGATGTTCTTGCGTTCGCGCTTTTTGACGCGAGCCGGTTCCTTGGCCATCGAGGCTCTCTCTTACTTCTTCTTGCCGGCGATCGGCTTGGCCGGACCCTTGCGGGTGCGGGCGTTCGTGTGCGTGCGCTGACCGCGGACCGGCAGGCCCTTGCGGTGACGCAGGCCGCGGTAGCAGGCCAGGTCCATCAGACGCTTGATGTTGACCGAGGTCTCGCGACGCAGGTCGCCCTCGACCGTGAAGTCCTTGTCGATGGCTTCGCGGATCTGGAGCACCTCGGCGTCCGTCAGCGCGTTAACGCGGCGGGCGTCCTCGATGCCGACCTTGGCGACGATCTCCTTGGCGGATTTCGGGCCGATGCCGTGAATGTACTGAAGCGCGATAACAACGCGCTTGTTCGTCGGAATGTTGACGCCTGCGATACGGGCCAAGTCTTGTCTCTCTAACCTTGCCGCGCCTCACGGGGCGCATGCGCATAACCAAACGCGACACGCGCACCGGCCCATAGCTTGCACTTTGAGCCGACGCGGGAGTCGCGCCTTTCGCGGAAGCGCACCGTTATAGGGATCGTTGCGCTTCCGTCAATGGCGGATTGGTCGTTTTACGGACCAATCCAGTTCTCGTAGATAACCGCCGAAGTCGTTGCCTGTCCGGCGGGTAGATCGTGTTCCAGTCGTTCAGAGTCCAGGCTGCTTTTCCAGCGCCGGCGGGACCGCCGGGTCTGGTCAGAGTCTAGGTCTGCACTGTCTCCAGCGAGGCCTGGATGGCCTGAGAGACCGTATCGGGCGAGCCCATGCCATCGACCACGTTCAGCTTCCCCTGCGCCTCGTAGTAGGGTAGCAGCGGCGCGGTCTGGGCGTTGTAGGCGGCGAGGCGCGTCTTGAACGTCTCGGGATTGTCGTCCGGCCGCCCCTGTTCCTCGAAGCGACCGGTGACCCGCGAAAGCAGGGCCGGCTCATCGACCAGAAGGCGGACAACCGTATCGATTCGGGCGCCGCGGCCGGCCAGCATGGCGTCGAGCGCCTCGGCCTGGGCCACCGTGCGGGGGAAGCCGTCGAAGATCGCGCCGCCGCCGGCCTCGGTCTCGGGCAGGCGCTCCTCGATCAGGGCGATGACGATCTCGTCGGAGACCAGGTCGCCGCGGGCGAGCACGTCCTTGACCCGCTCGCCCAGCTCGGAGCCCGAGGCGATCGCCGCCCGCAGCATGTCGCCGGTCGACAGCTGGACCATGCCGCGCGTCTCGACCAGCCGCTTGGCCTGGGTCCCCTTGCCGCTCCCTGGCGGGCCGAACAGGATCAGGTTCATCCGTACGCTCTCCCCTCGCCCCGCTCTTGCGGCCGGGCTTGTCTCTGAACTCGTTGATCGCGTCAGGCGAAAGTGGAGACCTGTTTCGCCGCCCGACGCGATCAACAACCAAATAGAGCGAGCCTTCCCGCCCAACCAGGCAAAGCCTGATCGGGAAGGCTCTAGCGCTTGCCGCCGCGCAGCTTCGATTTCTTGATCAGACCCTCGTACTGGTGCGCCAGCAGGTGGGACTGAATCTGAGCGACCGTGTCCATCGTCACCGAGACCACGATCAGGATCGAGGTGCCGCCGAGCGCCATGGCCGTGGCCGGGGCATTCATGAAGGTGACCATCATCTCGGGCAGCAGGCAGACCAGGGTGATGTAGCCGGCGCCGATAACCGTCAGTCGGGTGAGGACGAAATCCAGGTACTCCGCCGTCCGCTTGCCGGGCCGGATGCCGGGCATGAAGCCGCCGTACTTGCGCAGGTTCTCGGCCGTCTCATCGGGGTTGAACACGATGGAGGTGTAGAAGAAGCAGAAGAAGATGATCAGGGCGGCGTACAGCGCCATGAACAGCGGCCGGCCGTGCTGAAGCTGGGCCAGGACCGGCTGCAGCGTCTGCATCCACTCCGGCGGATTGGCCTGGCCGGCCATCATGGTGATCACCGTCGTCGGCAGCAGCAGCAGCGACGAGGCGAAGATCGGCGGGATGACGCCGGCGGTGTTGACCTTGAGCGGCAGGAACGAGGACTCGCCGCCGACCATGCGGTTACCCTGTTGGCGCTTGGGATACTGGATCAGCAGCCGACGCTGCGAGCGTTCCATGAAGACGATGAACAGCACGACCGCGATGGCCATGCCGAGCAGGCCGAACAGCACCAGCGGTGAGATCGAGCCGACCTGGGCCTGCTGGAACAGCTGCCAGACGCTGCGCGGCAGAACCGCGACGATGCCGGCGAAGATCAGCAGGCTGATGCCGTTACCGACGCCACGGCTGGTGATCTGCTCGCCCAGCCACATCAGGAACATGGTGCCGCCCGTCAGGGTGACGACCGTCGAGACGATGAAGAACGGCCCCGGATCCAGCGCCACCGACTGCATGCCGAGCGCCGTGCCGAACGACTGGAACAGCGCCAGCAAGACGGTCAGGTAGCGGGTGTACTGGTTGAGCTGCTTGCGCCCCGCCTCCCCGCCTTCCTTCTTCAGCTTCTCCCACGGCGGATAAACCGTCTGGAGCAGCTGAACGATGATCGAGGCCGAGATGTAGGGCATCACGTTCAGGGCGAAGATGGCCATCCGTTCGACGGCGCCGCCCGAGAACATGTTGAACATGCCCAGGATGCCCTGGCTGTTCTGCTGGAACTGCGCGGCGAACTGAACCGCGTCGATGCCCGGGATCGGGACATAGGTTCCGAGACGATAGATGACGAGCGCGATCAGGGTGAACCCGATGCGCTTCTGCAGCTCCGTGGCCCTCTGGAAGGCTCCGAAGTTCAGATTGGCGGCTAGCTGCTCGGCGGCCGAGGCCATGGACTTCCCCGCGACTCTTCAGTGAGCGACACAAATAGGGACGACGCCGGGGGTTGTCACCCGGCGCGCGCCCTTCCGTCGCTTAGGCTTCCGCTTCGACCTTGGCCGGGCGGGTCACGGTGATCTTGCCACCGGCCTTCTCAACGGCGGCCTTGGCGGCCTCCGAGGCGCGGTAGACGGTGATCTCGATCTTCGAGGTCAGCTCGCCCTTGCCCAGCAGGCTGACGCCGTCCTTCTTGCGACGGATCACGCCGGCGGCCACCAGGACGTCCGCGTCGATGGCCTTGGTCGCGTCGAGCTTGCCAGCGGCGATCGCCTGCTCGATGCGCCAGAAGTTCACTTCCGCGAATTCCTTGGCGAACGGATTGTTGAAGCCGCGCTTGGGCATGCGCATGTGGAGCGGCATCTGGCCGCCCTCGAAGCCGGCGATGGCGACGCCGCTGCGCGCCTTCTGGCCCTTCACGCCGCGACCGGCGGTCTTGCCCTTGCCCGAGCCCGGGCCGCGGCCGACGCGCATACGGTTCTTGGTGGAGCCTTCGCGCGGGGCGAGTTCGTTGAGTTTCGTCATGGTGTGCCTCTCCTTGGAGATCTGGCGCCCGGACCAGGCGGTCCGGACTCGGCTTTCGATTTAATCCCGCTCATCCCGGTCCCCGCGTCGCGCAAGCGCGCACGAGGATAAACTACTGCCGGGACCCAGTCGGGGTCTCAGAACGCTCAAATCCAGCCTGATTTCTCAGGCTGGACCTGGGTCCCGACTTTCGCCGGGATGAGCGGTATACGGTGTTTAGTCGACCACTTCCACCATGTGGGCGACCTTGGCGATCATCCCGCGGATGGAGGGGGTGTCCTCGAGCACGCGGGTACGACCCACGCGGTTGAGGCCGAGGCCCTGCAGGGTGGCGCGCTGGTCAGCCTTGCGGCGGATCGGGCTCGCAGTCTGGCGGACGGTGACGGTTTTCTTCTCGGCCATGGGTTAGCCCTCGATCGCGTCCGGCGCGGAGGCGCCGTCGGCCCGGCGGCCCAGGATATCGCCCACCTTCTTGCCGCGCTTGGCGGCGATCTGGCGGGGCGAGCTCTGGGCCTTCAGCGCTTCAAACGTTGCGCGGACCATGTTGTAGGGGTTGGACGAGCCGCTGGACTTGCCGACGACGTCCTGGACGCCGAGGGTTTCCAGAACAGCGCGCATCGGACCGCCAGCGATGACGCCGGTGCCCGGAGGCGCCGCGCGGACCATCACCTTGCCGGCGCCCCAACGGCCGTTGCCGTCGTGGTGCAGCGTGCGGGATTCGCGCAGGGGAACGCGGATCATCGACTTCTTGGCCTCTTCGGTCGCCTTGCGGATGGCTTCCGGCACTTCACGCGCCTTGCCATGACCGAAGCCGACACGGCCCTTCTGGTCGCCGACGACCATCAGGGCGGCGAAGCTGAAGCGACGACCACCCTTCACGGTGGCGGCGACGCGGTTGATGTGCACCAGCTTCTCGACGATATCGCTGTCGGGACCATCGGCCTGGGGAGCGTTGCGGTCACGGCGATCACGGCGATCGCCGCCACCACCGCCACGGGGTTCACGAGCCATCTGGGCGCTCCTTAGAAGTTCAGGCCGGCTTCACGCGCGGCATCCGCCAGCGCCTTCACCCGACCGTGATAGATGTAGCCGCCACGATCGAATACGACGTCCTTGACGCCCTTCTCGATAGCGCGCTCGGCGACGAGCTTGCCGACCAGGGCCGCGGCGTCCTTGTCCGCGCCCTTGGTCACCTTCTCGCTTTCAAGCGAGGAGGCGGAGGCCAGGGTCACGCCACGTTCGTCGTCGATGATCTGGGCGTAGATGTTCTTGCTCGAGCGGAAGACCGACAGGCGCGGACGACCATTCGAGAGCGCCTTGAGGCGGGTGCGCGTACGCTGGGCGCGACGCACGTGGGATTCGCGAGGAGAGAGCGCCATGACTACTTCTTCTTGCCTTCCTTGCGGCGAACCTTCTCGCCGGCGTAGCGGACGCCCTTGCCCTTGTAGGGCTCCGGCGGACGGATACGGCGGATCTTGGCCGCGGTTTCACCGACCAGTTGCTTGTCGATGCCGGCGATCTTGATCTCGGTCTGCTTGGGCACGACAAAGGTGATGCCCGACGGCGCCGGGAAGTCCACTTCGTGGCTGAAGCCGAGTTGCATCGACAGGGCCGAACCCTTCAGGGCGGCGCGGTAACCGACGCCGACCAGTTCGAGGGTTTCTTCGTAGCCCTGGCTGACGCCGACCACCATGTTGTTCACCAGAGTGCGCGACAGACCCCACATGCCGCGGGCGCGGGCGGTGTCGTTGCGCGGCGAGAGCGTCAGCTCCGCGCCTTCCAGCGTGATTTCGATCTCGTCCGAGACCGTCCAGGACAGCGCCCCCTTGGGACCCTTCACCGCGACAGTCTGGCCGTCGATGGTGACGGTCACCCCGGAGGGGATCGCCACGATTCTCTTTCCGATACGGCTCATATCAGTACACCCGGCAGAGGACTTCGCCGCCGACATTGGCGTCGCGGGCGGCGGTGTCCGACATCACGCCTTGGGGCGTCGACAGGATCGAGATGCCCAGGCCGTTCTTCACCGGCTTGAGGTCCTTGATCGAGGAGTAGACGCGGCGGCCCGGCTTGGAGACGCGGCGGATCTCGACGATCACGGGCTCGTTGTCGAAGTACTTGAGCTCGATCTCGAATTCGGGGAACGCACCGGGCTTCTCGACCAGCGAGTAACCGCGGATGTAGCCTTCCGTCGCCAGCACATCGAGGACGCGCGCGCGCATCTTCGAAGCCGGAGTGGAAACCTTCGCCCGCTTGCGCATGGCGGCGTTCTTGATGCGGGCGATCATATCGCCAATGGGGTCGTTGACCATCTGACCCTCCCTTACCAGCTCGACTTGACGAGGCCGGGGATCAACCCGGCCGAGCCAAGCTCGCGCAGGGCGATCCGGCTCATCTTCAGCTTGCGATAGTAGGCGCGCGGGCGTCCCGTCACTTCGCACCGGTTACGGATGCGGTTGGCGGCGGAGTTGCGCGGCAGCTTCGCGAGCTTCAGCCGGGCTTCGAAACGATCTTCGAGCGGAAGAGCCTCGTTGTTGGCAGTCGCCTTGAGCGCGGCGCGCTTGCTGGCGAGTTGCTTGACGAGCTTCTTGACCATCTCGTTGCGGTTGACGGCGCTTTTCTTGGCCATGTGTGTGTCCTCTTCCCGCTCTAGACGTTGTTGAACGGGAACTGGAATTCCTTGAGAAGCGCGCGCGCTTCGTCATCGGTCTTCGCAGTGGTGGCGACAACGATATCCATGCCCCAGACCTGATCGATCTGGTCATAGTTGATCTCCGGGAACACGATGTGTTCCTTAAGGCCCATGGCGTAGTTGCCACGGCCGTCGAAGCTTTTGCCGTTCAGGCCGCGGAAATCCTTCACGCGCGGAAGCGCGATCGTGATCAGGCGGTCCAGGAATTCATACATCCGGTCGGCGCGCAGGGTGACCTTGGCGCCGATGGTCATGCCTTCACGGATCTTGAACTGGGCGACCGAGTTGCGGGCCTTGGTCGCGATGGGCTTCTGGCCGGCGATCGCGCCCAGATCCTTCATCGCGGCGACGGCCTTCTTGGAGTCCGCCACGGCTTCGCCGATGCCCATGTTCAGGACGATCTTGTCCAGCTTGGGGACCTGCATCTCGTTGGTGTACCCGAACTTCTCCTTCATCGCGGCGCGGATGCGCTCGCGATAAACGGTCTTGAGCCGGGGCTCGTAAGCTTGATCAGCCATTGATGACCTCACCCGTGGTCTTGGCGAAACGGACCTTCTTCTCGCCTTCCATGCGGAAGCCGACGCGGGTCGGTTTGCCCTTGGAGTCGACCAGCGCCACGTTCGAGACGTGAAGCGGGGCTTCCTTGTGCTTGATGCCGCCCTGCGGATCGGCCTGGGTCGGCTTGGTGTGGCGCTGGACCATGTTCAGGCCCGAGACGACGACGCGCTCTTCCTTCGGAAGCACCCGCGCGACCGCACCGGACTTGCCCTTGTCCTTGCCGGTCAGGATGACGACGCGGTCACCCTTCTTGATCTTGGCAGCCATTACAGCACCTCCGGCGCGAGGGAGATGATCTTCATGTGGTTCTTGGCGCGCAGTTCACGGGGAACCGGGCCGAAGATCCGCGTGCCGATCGGCTCGCTCGACTTGTTGACGATCACCGCCGCGTTCTTGTCGAACCGGATGACCGAACCGTCCTTGCGCTTGATGGCCGAGGACGTGCGGACCACGATGGCCTGGAGCACGTCACCCTTCTTCACGCGGCCGCGCGGAATGGCTTCTTTGACGGAGACGACAATCTTGTCCCCGACGTGGGCGTAGCGACGCTTGGCGCCGCCCAGCACCTTGATGCACATGACCCGGCGAGCGCCCGAATTATCGGCGACTTCCAGGTTAGTTTGCATCTGGATCATGGCTTAACCTTCCAGACTCTTTTAGGCCGAAGCCTTGGGAAGGACTTCCCAGGTCTTCAGCTTGGACTTCGGCGCGCACTCGACGATCTTGGCGGTGTCCCCGGCCTGATAGGCATTGGACTCGTCGTGAGCGTGATACTTCTTCGACCGGCGGACGGTCTTTTTGAGCAGCGGGTGCAGGAAGGTCCGTTCGACCTTCACGATCACCGTCTTGTCGCCCTTGTCGGAGACGACAACGCCTTCGAGAATACGTTTCGGCATAATCGTTCTCCTCTACGCGGCTTTCTTGGCGCGCAGCACGGTCTTGATCCGCGCGATGTCCTTGCGGATCTCGTTCACGCGGTGGGTCTTCTCCACCTGGCCCGTGGCGGCCTGGAAGCGCAGGTTGAACTGCTCCTTCTTCAGGTTCAGCAGGGACTCGGCGAGTTGGTCGGGCGTCATGCCCCGAACGTCATCGATCTTCATCTCAGTGCTCCGCGGCCACGCCGGCGTCGATCCGGGTGACGATGCGCGTCTTGATCGGCAGCTTGGCGGCGCCAAGCTTCAGGGCATCGCGGGCGATATCGTCGGCGACGCCGTCGATCTCGAACATGATGCGGCCGGGGTGAACGCGAGCCGCCCAGTAGTCGACGGCGCCCTTGCCCTTACCCATCCGGACTTCGGCCGGCTTGTCGGTGACAGGGAGGTCCGGGAAGATACGGATCCAGACGCGGCCCTGACGCTTCATGTGGCGGGTGATCGCGCGGCGGGCCGCTTCGATCTGACGCGCCGTGATGCGCTCCGGCTCAACGGCCTTGAGGCCGTAGGAACCGAAGTTCAGCAGAGTTCCGCCCTTGGCGGTGCCGTGGATGCGGCCCTTGAAGGCCTTCCGGTACTTGGTTTTCTTCGGTGACAGCATGACGGTTAGCCTTCAGCTCCCCGACCGCGGTCGCGGCGCGGGCCGCGGGGTCCACGATCGTCACGGTCACGACCGCCGCCTTCGCCGGCCGGGCCGGATTCGGTGGCCAGACGCTTGTCCAGCGCCATCGGGTCATGTTCCAGCACTTCGCCTTTGAAGATCCAGGTCTTCACGCCGATGATGCCGTAGGTGGTCTTGGCTTCCGCGAAGCCGTAGTCGATGTCCGCGCGCAGGGTGTGCAGCGGCACGCGACCTTCGCGGTACCATTCCATCCGGGCGATTTCAGCGCCGCCCAGGCGACCCGACACGTTGATCCGAACGCCCTTGGCGCCCAGACGCATGGTCGACTGCATGGTGCGCTTCATGGCGCGACGGAAGGCGACGCGGCGCTCGAGCTGCTGGGCGATGTTCTCGGCCACCAGCTGGGCGTCGGTCTCGGGCTTGCGGACTTCGACGATGTTCAGGTGAACCTCGCCGTCGGTCATCGCCGACAGATCCTTGCGGAGCTTGTCGATGTCGGCGCCCTTCTTGCCGATGATCACGCCGGGGCGCGCGGCATAGATGGTCACGCGGCACTTCTTGTGCGGACGCTCGATCACGATGCGCGAGATGCCGGCCGCGCCGAGGCGCTTCTTCAGCTCCTTGCGGACCTTGATGTCCTCGTGCAGCAGGCGACCGTAGTCCTTGCCGTCGGCGAACCAGCGGCTGTCCCACGTGCGGTTGATGCCGAGCCGAAGCCCGACCGGATTGACTTTCTGACCCATCAGGCGGCCTCACCCAGTTCGCGGACCACGATGGTGATCTCGCTGAACGGCTTCTCGATGCGCGAAGACCGGCCGCGGGCGCGGGCCGAAAAACGCTTCATAATCAGGTTCTTGCCCACGAACGCTTCGGCCACGACCAGGGAGTCGATGTCGAGGTTGTGGTTGTTCTCGGCGTTCGAGATGGCGCTGTAGAGCGCCTTGCGGACGTCCTTGGCGATGCGCTTGTGGCTGAACTCGAGTTCGTTCAGCGCACGCTGCACCTTCAGGCCGCGGATCGACTGGGCCACGAGGTTCAGCTTCCGGGCCGAGGTGCGCAGGGTGCGCAGCTTGGCCTGGACTTCGGTCACGGGCAGTCGACGTTCGGTCTTGGACTTGCTCATGGCCTACTTCCTCTTGGCTTTCTTGTCCGCCGCGTGGCCCGGGAAGTTACGGGTCGGGGCGAACTCGCCGAGCTTGTGGCCGACCATGTCTTCCGACACGGACACGGGCACATGCTTGAGACCATTGTGCACGCCGAAGGTCAGGCCGACGAACTGCGGCATGATCGTCGAACGACGCGACCAGGTCTTGATGACATCCTTGCGGCCGCTGCCTTGAGCGGTCTCTGCTTTCTTCAGCAGATAACCGTCGACGAACGGGCCCTTCCAGACTGAGCGGGTCATGGCTTAACGGCCCTTCTTCGCTTTGTGGCGCGACCGGATAATGAACTTATCCGTGGCCTTGTTGCTGCGGGTCTTGGCGCCCTTGGTCGGCTTGCCGGCCGGGGTCACCGGGTGACGGCCGCCCGAGGTGCGGCCTTCGCCGCCGCCGTGCGGGTGGTCGACCGGGTTCATGGCGACGCCGCGAACGTGCGGACGGAAGCCCATGTGGCGGACGCGACCGGCCTTGCCCAGAACCTGGTTCATGTGATCCGGGTTCGAGACGGCGCCGACGGTGGCCATGCAGCTGTCCTGCACCATGCGCAGCTCGCCGGAGCCGAGACGGATCTGGGCGTAGCCCCCGTCACGGCCCACGAGCTGGGCGTAGGCGCCGGCCGAGCGGGCGATCTGGCCGCCCTTCATGGGCTTCAGCTCGACGTTGTGCACGATCGTGCCGATCGGAAGGCCGCTCAGCGGGGCGGCGTTGCCCGGCTTCACGTCGACCTTTTCGGAGGCGATGATCGTGTCGCCGGCCTTCAGACGTTGCGGGGCCAGGATGTAGGCCAGCTCGCCGTCTTCGTACTTGATCAATGCGATGAAGGCGGTGCGGTTCGGGTCGTACTCGAGACGCTCGACCGTGGCCGGAACGTTCCACTTGCGACGCTTGAAGTCGACCAGGCGGTAGAGGCGCTTGGCGCCGCCGCCACGGAAGCGGACCGCGATACGGCCGTTGCCGCCGCGACCGCCCGACTTGGTCAGACCCTCGACGAGCGCCTTGACCGGCTTGCCCTTGTGGAGCTCGCTGCGGTCGACCAGGACCAGGCCGCGACGGCCCGGGGAGGTCGGATTGAATTGCTTCAGAGCCATCTGTCTCTAGAGCCCCGTGGTGATGTCGATCGACTGGCCTTCGGCCAGCGTCACGATCGCTTTCTTGACGTCGGAACGACGACCCGGGCGACCACGGAAGCGCTTGGTCTTGCCCTTGACGTTGAGGGTGTTGACCTTGGTCACGGTGACCTTGAACAGCGCTTCGACCGCCGAGGCGATCTCGTCCTTCGTGGCGTCATCCGCGACCTGGAACACGACCTTGTTCTGTTCAGACAGAATGGTCGCCTTTTCCGTGATCACGGGGGCCAGAATGGTGTCGTAATGGCGAGCGGTTGCGGACATTACGCGGCTTCCTTCTCAGCGAAACGGGCCGAGATGCCCTCGATGGCCGACTTGGTCAGGACCAGGGTCCCGCGGCGCAGCACGTCGTAGACGTTCAGGCCGGCGTTCGGCAGCACATCGATGTTCGGAATGTTGCGGGCGGCCAGCTTGAAGTTGGCGTCCACTTCCGGACCAGCGATGATCAGGGCGTTCTTCAGACCGATGTTGTCGAAGGTGGCGCGCAGGGCGGCCGTCTTCGGCTCCGTCAGTTCCGCGGCGTCGAGGACGACAAGCGAGCCGGCCTTGGCCTTGGAAGACAGCGCATGGCGCAGGGCCAGGGCGCGGATCTTCTTGTTCAGACCAAACTCGTGGCTGCGGACGACCGGGCCGTGGGCCTTGGCGCCGCCGACGAACTGGGCCGCACGGCGCGAGCCGTGACGGGCGCCGCCGGTGCCCTTCTGCTTGTACATCTTCTTGCCCGTACGAGAGACCTCGTTGCGGACCTGGATCTTGTGGTTCCCGGAGCGGCGCTTGGCCAGCTGCCAGGTGACGACGCGCTGAAGGATGTCCCCGCGGATCTCGTCGATGCCGAAGATGGCGTCGTCGAGATCGACCGAACCGGCCTTCGCGCCGTCAAGCTTGATGACGTCGAGTTTCATTATTCAGCGCCCTCTTGCGTCGCTTCGGCAGCCGGAGCGTCCGTCGCGGGGGCTTCCTCGACCGCCGAAGCGGCGACCGGCGCCTGGCCGGCCTTGCGGAAGGCGCCCGGGCGCGGCAGGTCGGCCGGAGCGGCCTTCTTGATCGCGTCGCGGACCTTCACGAAGGAGCCCTCGGCGCCCGGAACGGCGCCCTTGATCAGGATGAGGCCGCGCTCGACGTCCACCTTCCAGACCGTGAGGTTCATGGTGGTGACGGTTTCCTGACCCAGGTGACCGGCCATCTTCTTGCCCGGGAAGGTGCGACCCGGATCCTGACGGTTACCCGTGGAGCCGTGCGCCCGGTGCGAGACCGAAACACCGTGGGTGGCGCGCATGCCACCGAAGTTCCAGCGCTTCATGGCGCCGGCGAAGCCCTTGCCGACGGTCATGCCCTGGATGTCGACCTTCTGGCCGGCCAGGAAGTGATCTGCGGTGAGCTCGGCGCCCACGTCGATGAGCGCGCCTTCTTCAACGCGGAACTCGGCGACGACGCGACGGGGCTCAACCTGGGCCTTGGCGAAGTGGCCACGCATCGCGTTGGGCGTGTTCTTGGGCTTCTTGGCGCCGGCGCCGAGCTGGAGGGCGGTGTAGCCATCCTTCTCGACCGTGCGCTGGGCGGTGACGACACAGCCTTCGAGGCTGAGCACGGTCACCGGAACGTGCTGGCCGGTTTCATCGAAGAAGCGGGTCATGCCCAGCTTCTTGGCGAGGACGCCGGTGCGTTGTGCGGGGAGAGTCATTTAAGTGTCGGCTCCCTACAGCTTGATCTCGACATCGACGCCGGCCGACAGGTCGAGCTTCATCAGCGCGTCCACGGTCTGCGGGGTCGGGTCGACGATATCCAGCACGCGCTTGTGCGTGCGGATCTCGAACTGTTCGCGCGACTTCTTGTCGACGTGCGGCGAACGGTTGACGGTGAATTTCTCAATGAGCGTGGGCAGGGGGATCGGCCCCCTGACGGTGGCGCCCGTGCGCTTGGCCGTGTTCACGATCTCGCGTGTGGAATGATCCAGCACGCGGTGATCGAAGGCCTTGAGCCGGATGCGGATGTTCTGACGATCCATATCGCTCGTGTTTCCCAAAGGGCTCCCAGAAGGGCGGCGCCCGCGTGCCTAGACATTTCAAAGACCAACCCGGACAACCCGCCCCTTGCGAGGGAAAGAAGCCCGGACACGCGACGTCCGCAAAACGAATGTGGCCCACGCGGACATCCGCGAGGACCTGGTCCCCGACCGCGGCAGTCCTTTAAGGGAAGCCATAGGTCGGTTCGTTCCGCGGGCCGCGTCTGCACCGAAGTGCACAGCCGGTCCAACAGAGGCGCGGTCTTTACGTCAGCGACTCGGGAAGGTCAAGCGCGGTAACCCACGACCGTGCGGATTAGCCGTTCGGGCCGCCGCGATTAACTCGCATCCATGTTTGCGTCCTGCCCTTGCGGCAGCCGGCCCGCCGCCATACCTGCCCGATCCCCGATCGGCCGAAGACGCCGACGGTTCATTCACAAGGGGATACCCACCTATGAAACTCCGTATGTTCGCCACGGCCGCCGTTGTCGCCGCCGCCCTCTCCACCCCCGCCCTGGCCCAGGTCGCAACCGGCTCGGTCGGTGTCACCGCCTCGCAGACGGACGTCGAGGTCGGCGGCCTCGAAGGCGACGGCCAGGCCTACGCCATCGACGGCTCGGTCGCCCTCAAGGCGGCGGACGGCTGGACGGTCACCCTGCAGGGCAACGCCGGCGCCACCGACGGCGACCTGGGCGATGACGACTCCTTCGCCATCGGCGCGGGCCTGACCTACGCCGGCGACGACTGGCGCGTCGGCCCGACCGCCTCCTACGCCGACGTCGGCGGCGAAGGCCAATGGACCGTCGGCGCGGTCGCGCAGAAGTACTTCGACACCGTCACCCTGTCGGGCGCCGTCAACTACGCCAGCATCGACGACATCGACGCCGACGTCTGGTCGCTGGGCGGCGAGCTGCGCTACTTCGTCACCGACAACTTCCGTGTCGACGGCGGCGTGACCTGGGCCGTGGCCAAGGTTCCGGGTTCGGACGTCAACGGCTGGAACGTCGGCGTCGACGCCGAGTACCAGTTCGCCGGCACGCCCTGGAGCCTGACGGGCGGCTACTCGCACGCCAAGGTCGAGGATGCGGACCTGAGCTCCGACACCTTCACCGTCGGCTTCCGCTACGCCTTCGGCGGCGATCTCAAGGCCCGCGACCGTTCGGGCGCGGACCTTGGCGCCGGCGGCAACCCGTTCGCCTCGGGCCTCTAGGACCCTGGGAGACGCGGTCGCCGCCCGGCGGCCGCGCCTTCCGCCCGGCCCGTTCCCGCCCTCCCCCGGCGGATGCGGTTCATGCGAAAGAGCCCCGGAGCTTCGGCTCCGGGGCTTTGTTGTTGCGGCCTGCGGCAAGGCGGCGGAACCCCGCCGCCCCGGCGCCCTTGGAGGGAAAGCGCAGGGGCGACGGCGGGCGAACCCGCGCCCGGACCCGTCATGAACGACGAAAACACGACAGGCCCGTGGAGTTCCGCTCACGGTGACCCTAGGCGCGCCGGGGCGCGGTCCCACCCCCTGTTCGGGGGGGCGATGCGCCGGCGTCAGTTCCGGGCGTCGATGGTGAACAGGCCGACCCGGACCTCGCCCGAGCCGACAACGCGCTTCTCCACCGCGCCGCTGACGCTGGCCACGCGGATGTCCCCCGACCCGGCGATGCGGGCGTCGACGCTCTCGGCCGCTCCGGCGAACTGGATCTGTCCCGAGCCGGCGATGTTGACCGACACCGCCCCGGCGCGACCGCCGCGGATCAGGACGTCGCCCGCGCCGGCGAGATCGATATCGACGTCACCGTTCACCGAGGCCACGTCCGCGTCTCCCGAGCCTATCGTCCGAACCGACAGGGCGCCGCGGACCGGACCCGACACCAGATCCCCCGACCCGGCGACGCTGGCCTCCAGCTTGCCTCGCACGCCCGTGGTGGCGACGTCGCCCGAGCCGGCGATCCTGATGACAGCCGCGCCGGCGCTGCCCGCCTTCACGTCGCCCGAGCCGGCCAGATTGACATTGAGCGCGCCCTCGACGTTGGCCACCGCCCAGTCGCCACAGCCGGCATTGGACAGGGTCAGCGAGGCGCTGCGGCCGACACTGCCGAAGACGGCGCCGCCGGCGGCGACCCTGGCGTCCCTGGGGACCTGGATCACGACCTGGGGCATGTCCTCCCAGGCGATCTTGCCGACGCCGGACACATCGACGCTGGCCGCGCCGTTCACCACCCGGCAATTGCGGATCCGGCCCTTGCCGAACGGGCCGTCCAGGTCGCCGTCGACGATGGTCTTGTCGCCGTCGACCCGCACGGTCAGCGGCAGCGAGGCGTTGGTGGTCCTGAACGACACCTTCACGTCGGACCGGGCCTCGGGAACGATCACCACGCGGGCGACCGCGTCCCTGATCTCGACCTTCGTCTCGGCGGCCGATGCAGCGCCCGCCGTCAGAAGCGCCGCGCTCGCGACGCCGAAAGCCAGAAGTGCGCGCATTGATCATCTCCCCGAATGCGTGATGGGGAGACGCTAGGTCCGCCAGACCGCCGGGGCAGCTTAATTCGCGGTCATGACAGAGGCTTCATGTACCGGGGCGGCCTACGCCGCCGCGCGCTTGTCGGCTCCGAGTTCGAAGCTGCGCTCGTAGTCCTTGATCCTGTTCTCGACCAGGTTGGCCTTCTTCATGGCCAGGGAGGCGGCCCACAGGGCGGCGCGGGCGGCCATGGGGGTCGCGCCCATCGGGGCCGGCGTGACGCCCCAACGGCGGCGCATCACGCCGTTGGCGTAGTGGGCGCCGCGCGTCATCCGCGTGTCCCAGGTCTGGAAATCCAGCGACACCGAGACATTGAACACCTCCAGGTTCTCGACCCGGTGCGGCGCGTAGAGGGGCCAGGTCAGGGCCTGGCCGGCCTCCAGGTCGAAGACCCGGGCGTCAGCGTCGTACGCCTTGCGGTAGGTCAGCTCCTCGGTCGTGGTGCGCATGATCACCTGCTCCATCTCGGCCTGGGGCAGATGGGTCTCGTCGGGCGGATAGACGAACAGCCGCTTGCGGCCGCGCAGATGGAACAGCATCACGCCGGCGGCGTCGAAATGGTAGGGCACCTTGGTGCCGGGCGAGGACAGGATCAGCTGACCGGTGGTCTTGATCGGCTTGATGCCCAGTGTGCGCATGTTGGCCTGGAAGGCCTGGTGGATCGGCGTCCAGAGGTCGGGATGGGCGTCCTGCACATCGCGCAGGTTCACCCACAGCCGCCCGGCCTTGATCTCGGCCAGGATGGTCGCGCCGTCGGCCCGTCCGCGGGCGCCGGTCTCAAGGCTGACCTGACCCTCGTCGTCATAGCTGTAGCTGTTGATGTCGAAGAGCTCTTCCGGATAGCGGTCCAGTAGCGCGGCCAGGGCCTCGTCGGTGGCGAGGCCGAGCTGGTCAACCTGGTGCGGAAAGACGCGGGGTTCGAGCGGCAGGGACATCGTCTCGTCCTTCTAGAGTATGATCATCACGCCCAGCGCGCTGACGGCGGCCTGGGCGCGGGTCTTGTTGAGGGCGGCGGCGGTGGCGGCGGCGATGCCCCGCGCGCGGCCCACGACGGTGGTCTCGCAGGCGTCGATGGAGGCCCAGCGGCGGCGAACGCTGAGGCCCAGCCCCGCGCTGACGAACCGTTCGCCGGCCGCCAGGGCCGCGTCAGCGCCGGCCATGGAGAAGGCGGCGGCCATCGCGCCGGCATAGCCCTGGCGATGGGCCACCCCTTCCAGGACCGTCTGCGACCGGTTGCAGAAGTACTTCTTGTAGGGCTCGCCCTCGAACCCGTAGTCAAACACCCGGAAGCCTTCGGCGGAACCGAGCCGCATGGTGTCGAGGCTGAGCAGGATGCCGGGGGAATACCGCGAGACCGACGCCTCGTATGCAGGCAGCCAGAAGTGATAGTTCGCGCCGGCGTGCAGGCCGTACTCGAAGGCCACTGTCTCGCCGCCCGCCTCAAGCACCGCCAGCCGGGCGCCGAAGCCCTCAACCCGGGTATCGGTCAGCAGGGCGCGGAGCAGGTCGGCGGTCCAGCCGCAGGCGAAGATATCGTGCAGACGCGAGCGACGGTACTGGTCGCTCTTCAGCGCGATCAGACGGTCCAGCAGGGCCGGATCGTGGCCGTCGAGGCGGACCCGGACTTCGCCACGATCCCGTTCCAGCGAGCGGCGTGAGCGGTCCTTGTCCTTGAAGTACTTGTTCCACTCGGCGCGACGGGCGGCGTCATAGGCCGCCCAGCCGTCCGTAAGGTCGGCCTGCAGGGTCCGGCGGGCGATGACGCCCTCGCCTTCCGCGCCCGGCCCGCTCCATCCGGTGACCCCCAGGGAAGCGGCGCCAAGCAGGTTGGGCAGAGCCTCGAGCGGGACATCGAGGCCCGGCTCGGTGATCACCGCGTGATAGTCGTTGAGAGGCGCGCCGATCGGCTGGGCGGCGCCGCCGCGGCGCTGGTGCGGGAAGAAGCCGACCACGCGGCCCCGGCGATGCAGGATCGACACCATTGCGCCCGGCGCGACCTCGCCGGCGATCTGGGTGAAGCGCGGATGAAAGTAGGGCGAGGCGAAGCGCGGGTCGGCGGCGACGAACGACGCCCACAGGTCGAGCTCGTCCGGCGACAGTTCCGCCGGCGTCACCGTCTCAATGGTCAGATCGCGTCCCAATCCGGAACCCCTCAAGCCTTCTGCCCGGTTTGGTCGCAAGTACCGTTCCAGACGGAAGCGGCGACCGAACGCCGTGACATAAGCCCGGCGGGCCTAAGGTTCGGTTTATGGAAAGACCATGGGGGCCGACGGCCATCATCGGCAGGGCGGCGCCCGGATGCTCCCTTCTGGGCGAGCTGTCGGCCCGGAGGGCAGACTGAGGGGGTCGATCACCGCGCTTGACGTCCCCCTCCGGCACGCCTTCGGCGCGCCACCTCCCCCGTAGTAGAGGATCAGGGCGCGGCGTTCAGTGGACGCGCTGGCCGAGCATGTTGCCCGGCGGGGAATAGCGGCAGACCAGATAGTCCTGGGTGCGACTGCTGCCCCGGGCGCAGCCTATGGCCGTCGTGCCGCGCCAGATCGCCTGTGTATAGTGTCCGACGTCCTGCCAGCGGCCGGTGCGGCTGACATCCGGAAAGACGCCAGGGCGATAATCGTCGGCTTCAGCGAACCAGCTGCGCATCAGGACGGCGTCGGAGAAGTAACCCCGCGCGCCCATCGACAGGTTCTCGCCCTGCCCCCGGCGGATCTCCCAGGGGGAGTGCTCCATGCGATCGCGACGGCCCAGCTCCCGCGCCCAGATGGCGGCGGCGGCGGCGAGCTTCGGATCCCACACCAGCGGCGGCGCCCCGACCTTCGCGCGGGCCTCGTTGTGGAGCGCCAGGGCGGTCTGGCGCAGGCTGGGGGCCTGGGCGAGGGCCGGCGTGGCGATCAGCAGGATCAGGACGAAGGTGAGCAGGCTGCGCATCGGCGGCAGGATGCCTCAACGATCACGGCGGAACCACGGCGTAGTGAGGACGGCTTCCGGCGCGAGCCGGTAGCCGTCCCCGACGTCGGGCCGGAGCGCTGTGCGTCCTTCCCCCGGATCAAGTCCGGGGTCGCAAGAGCTCGCTCCTCAGGATGACGAAGGTGGATTGGCTGCTACTGAGTTCGTCATGCTGAGGAGCGCGAAGCGCGTCGCGAAGCACGCAGGGCGTCCAGGCGACCAAAAAAGCCCCCCGGCGTTTCCGCCGGAGGGCCTGGTTCTCTTGCTCCCTCCCCACAAGGGGGAGGGAAAAGCGTAGAAGACTACTCGACGATCTTGGCGACGACGCCGGCGCCGACGGTGCGGCCGCCTTCGCGGATGGCGAAGCGCAGGCCCTGGTCCATGGCGATCGGGGTGATCAGCTCGACGTCCAGCTCGGCGTTGTCGC